>Ga0316628_100004546_pt1 | contig 10916 bp, 4 predicted proteins | sample OWC_Aug_M2_C1_D5_FD_207648 | JGI IMG/M metagenome (GOLD analysis project Ga0316628, IMG submission 207648) | Wetland soil microbial communities from Old Woman Creek delta, Ohio, United States - OWC_Aug_M2_C1_D5_C | ecosystem: Environmental > Terrestrial > Soil > Wetlands | place: USA: Ohio... | reverse complement strand
ACAGGTGTCTTGATGTCGTTTTTGTTCGCCGCGCCCGCGCTGCCGGGGTCTTCCGCTCACTCGTCTGAGCCAGGCTTAGAGCCAACCTTTCTAGAATTTTCTACCGGGCCGTTTATCGAATCCGCCTTGAAGGTAAAGATCATCGTCTCTCGGGCCAATGTCAGGAGCAAGCCGGCTCAAAACGCGCCGGCGCTCATGATGGCGGAGAAAGGGCAGGTCTTCGACGTGATCGATAAAGTGGGCGATTGGTACCTCGTCGCGCTCCCCGAGGGTCAACAGGGATATCTCAGCATCTCCGTCATCGAGGAGATCCCGGAGACCGTGAAATCCGTGACCGCGCCCTCCCGACCCATCGAAAGTCCTCCGTTCCGTCCCGAGGAGGAACGAAGGCGGGACTCTCGCCGTATGGATATCAGCTTCTTCGGCGGCTTTGCTATGACGAACGTGAACGGTGCGTCGCGATACATGGACACATGGACCGACCACTGGCTGACCTACGTCCACGAAGAGACGCACATCGCCGGCAGCTCGAAGGGCAGCATCTTCTTCGGAGCGGGATTCAGCTATTTCTTCGCTGCACATCTCGGTGTCCAATTGATGGGAGGTTATCTCAAATCTGACGTTCCGACGACGTCCGATTTTTCCTATTCATACACATGGTCCGCGACGGTCGGAGGCGGGGCCTATGACAGAAGCACGAGCTGGGCAGGGACAGGGAGCCTGTCCGTCATGCCCATCTGCTTTAATATCGCGGGCCGGTTTGGGAACGAGCCCCTGGGCGTGAGGTTATCCGGCGGCCCCGCGCTCTTCAACAATTCTATCCAGGAGAGCTCGACCATCGGCTGGGGGGTCAGCTGGTACTGGACGGAGAACAATGTCCCGAACCAATCCATCGATGCCATCGCCGTCGCGGCGCGCATCCCCAAGACATCGTGGACCGCTATCGGTTTCAATGCGGGCGCCGGTCTGAGCTATTCGATTTCGCCAGGCGTGGCTTTGGTGGTGGACGGCCGATATTTCTTCTGCCCCAAAAAGCACTTCCCCTGGACTTTGCTGATAGGGACCTATGACGGCGTTTTCTATACGACCATGAAGAATATCGATTTCGACGCCGATGATGCCGATGATGCGCTGAGCAAGATGACCTCGTTCCAGGTGAATCTGTCGTTCTTCCAGATCGCCGCCGGAGTCAAGATCATCATCTAAGCTTAGCCCAAGCCCTTGTACGATGTGGCCGAAATCCCCGTCATCATGAAGGTCGGCAAGGCCGGGCCGGCGGCGGCTGGTTTCGTGATGAGCCTCGTCCTGGCCTGCGTCTTACTGTGGGTGAGGCGCCGGCTTTTGAAAAATTCGCTGTAGAAGCGGCACATTGACCGGGGGCGAACCACCCGCCTTTTCTCGAGTGCGGAAGCGGCTCGGCCGGGGGCCCGCTCTTATAACTGGATCGCCGCGGAATAGACGTCCTTCCCGGTCGACGGCGACGTCCGGTCAGAACGAGAACCTGACGCCGAGGCGCGCCGACCATGGTTCGTAATAACTGGAAAACTTGCTAAATCGAGGATCCGGCTCAGCTTCGCTCAAATGGCCTTTATAGTCGTAATTTTTAGCGACGATTTCTTCATCCGGTGCCCACATGGAAACCCTGTTCAACCACATGAACTTGCCCTGGGCCGTCCGCGTATTGGTAAAGTTGAAAACAGTCAGATTGACCTGGGCGTTGAATTTCTTGCCCCGCTTGAAGTTGTATTCAAGATAGAGGTCGGACCAGAAAGTGAAAGGCAGCCGCTCTCCGGTGTCGTAGCGGTTATTGGGGTAATAGCCCATGTCCCTAAAATACAGGATGGTCGTCAGGGGGAATCCGCTCCGGCCGTAGGCCACGACGCCGATAGTCAGACCGAAAGGAAAGAGGTAGGACCCATACGCCTTGAAATAATGAGTTCGGTCATGAGCTAGCGGTCCGCTCAGCTCATTGCCTTTAAGGTCATATTCGAGGAACCAGCCGTCAAAATCGCGCTCCTGGTTCGGCGATGTACGCCCTCGTTCATCGGAACTCGCCAGGCCGGAGTAGTTGCCGGAAGCGCGGCTCCACGTGTAGTTGAACCCGCCCTGCCAGTCGTTGCTGAAACGCTTCTCAATCGAAATGTTCACCCCCCAGTATTCTCTCTTGGCCTGCGGTGTTCGCCACACATTGGAGTCCATCTTTCCGCCCTCGGCAGTCGGCCGGGCAAATCCCCTCCCCGGGTTGGTGAGGTAATAAGATTCATTACCGAAGGCGTCCAGCGTTCCCACATCTTCAATCGTCCAGATGAGATGCTTCTGAACCAGCCGCGCGGAAACGGAGAGGTCATCATTCAGTTTCTTTTCGATCCCGAAGGTAAATTCCTGTTGAGACGTCGGTTTCATGGTCGGATCGGTCGTGTCGAACGCGTTTACCCGCCAGTCGCGGGAGCCGATATATCGGTTGCCGGCTTGCTGGCTGGCCCGATCGTTGACATTGCCGTTGGCGGCGATCTGCGTCCAGTCCGGGTTGTCGAGAGCATAGTAGTCGGTGACCCACTGGAATCCGCCGAAGGCTCCTTCGGCCACATAGAGCTTCATGACATCATAATAGATGCCGAAGCTGCCGAAAACCTTCAGGCTGGAATCCCCAATAACATCGTAAACGGCGCCGAGCCGAGGAGCGAGCTTGTCCTTGAACTTAAAATTTATCGGAATGACATTCTTATATTCCGGCAAATCAGAGAAAGAAGGAATATATTCGCTTTCGGTGCGGAGGCCAAGGTTGAGGGTCAAGCGGTTCTTGATGGTCCAGCTGTCCTGGATATATAAAGCCCAGCGGTCTCTATGGATGTTCCAGAGATAGCCGTATTTTGAGGAAAAGCCGCTGATGATCTCATAATGGCCGTATTGGCCCTCGACGACCCCGCCATCGGGCATATAATAAGGTTGGCCCCATTCCAGGAAAACGATGGGGTGTTGGGCACTGTAGTCCACCTGTTCCCCCTGGCGTTCGAATAATACGCCCGCTTTCCAGGAATGCTGTCCCGCCAAATCCATATAGTAAGTGACATCCAAGGCTGCATTGGCTCTCGTATGGATATTTTTGAGCGTTTGCGTCAAACTACCAGCCCAGTTCGTCCAACCGGCGTATCTGACCAGGTTAGCCGGAATATCGGGGTAGATCTCGTTCGTGTAGTCGAAATACCATGCCGTGCCGGGCATAAAGTCCTGCTGGTTGGTCCAGCTATTCGTCCGGAAGTAGCCTGCTCGAAGGCTGACCAGGAGATTGTTGCCGCGGGTATAGTCGGCGTGGAAAGAGCCGCTGATATTGGGAAAATCATACCCCGGCTTTTCCCAAGAGTAGGCTTTTTCCCCGACACCCGTGATGTACGGGATGGAGCCCCGCCACTTGGAGAAATTGTTGACCACGCTGGCGGACATACGGAAAGTTTTGAAGGGCTGAACCGTCAGCTTGAATTGATAGTTATTTTCCCAATTCTTATTGTAGTACGTCGATCTCGGCCGCGGTTCAGGATCGCTGAGAAAATACCGGCTCGCCTTGGTGAAGTAATAAATGGGATCAAACGACCCGAAGAACCAAACCTTGTCTTTAATGATGTAGCCGCCGAGGCTGAAGACTCCTTCGAAACGTCTCGTCTGATCCCGATTTCTGCCGCCGTCAAAGTAAAGATCGTCATCATTCACATATTCGGCGATTTCGTCATTGGTGGGATTGAGGCGCAGGTAATTGCGGGCACGGCCCTGCATAAGACGGCTGTTATCGCCGTAGTAGCCCACGACGTCGCCGTGAAACTCGTTGCTGCCGGAACGGGTGATGACATTGACGACACCGCCCATCGAACCGCCGAACTCCGCCGGATAGCCCGAGGCGGTCACCTTGACCTCTTCGACGAATTCATATACGGCATTCTCCGCTTGCGTACCGACAGCGATATCGGTGATATCGGTACCGTCAATATGCCAGACATTTTCGGCGCCGCTGGCGCCGTCGACCGAAACGCCGCCGGTCAGCCCTTCGTATTGAACGCCCGGAATCGTGCTGATCAGGCCGTCGAAATTTCTGGATTTGGGCAGTGTGGCAAAGACTTCTTTGGTCATGACCTGACCTTTGACCGTGCTCTTGACATCAACGATGGGAGACTGCCCTGTGACCGTGACCCGTTCTTCCAGTGTTCCCACGTCCAGTGAGACATTGAAGTTGAGGGTTTGGCCCAGGGCCACCGGAACGTTTTCCCGCACCAGGGTCTGAAAACCTGGAAGGGCATAAACCAGCTTATAGATCCCGGGAGTCAAGGCCAAGAGCCGGTAAATGCCATTGGAGTCGCTTATGGAAGCGGCTTTCCCCATCTGTTTCGGGCTCGTGGCTTCGACGGCAGCGCCGGGGAGAGGCGTGCCCTCTTTATCGGTCACTTTGCCGACGATCTTGGACGAAGCCTCCTGGGCCGACATCTGGCTTGTTGTCAGCATCAAACAAGCCGATATCGCTAGGAAAAACTCCCTTTTTTTCACCTGTCCTCTCCTTCTTAAGCCGTTCTTTTGAATTGAGAACCGTTTTTATTCAATCGAGGTTTCGGTCAGGATAAAGGGGGCCCAAAAAAAGGGATGACTGAAAGAAAGCCGCTGATTCGCCCCGAGGGAGACGGTCTTATCCAAGCAAAAGAGCTTGGCCTTCCGCAAAGCCGCGGACGGAGGCTGGCCCAGGCTCAGCGCTCGATAAAAGGCGGCCATGACATCTATCGTGGAATCCTCGATGGACCACAAGCTGACCACGATCGATGTCGAGCCGGCGAGCAGAAACGCCCGCGTTAAGCTTATCATCCCCTCTCCTTTGAGGAGTTTTCCCAGGGCCGTCTCGCAGGCGCTGAGCGTTACCAGCCGGCAATGGAGCGGGGTCCTGAGGATTTCAAAGCTCTGCAGCAATCCGTCGGTATCTTTTTCAGGCGAGAGAACCAGGCCGGAGTAATAGGGCTGTTCTTCATTGATCAGGGAATGGACGGCGAAATGCAAGTAGCCGGCTGAAGGCCCTTCTCTCAGGAAAGCCCCCTCACCGGCCTCCTTTCCCAGCAGGACCTTAGGCGGCCCTGAGGATCCCATCAACCCGGCCACGAGACGCGCCTCTTTAGCAGAAAAAGGCAAAGGAGGGAGAGACGGCTCGGCCGAATCAGTCTCAAAGGCCCGCAGCACGGTTCGGCCCAGTTCGCTTTTCGCAAACGCCGCGACGATCGGATCTCCAAAGGCCACGAGCTGTTTGGGTGCCGGACGAGAGGGACGCAGTCGGGGGTGGAGTGAAGTCGCGGACAGGGCGTAGCTGATGGTGTAATGCCGGAGGAGCCAATCCACATTCCGGAATTCTCCATACGTCAAGCCAGGTTCAGGTCGAACCTGGTTCACGGACCGGGCCAGACTTTCGAAGGATAAATAGAACAGCACATCATCAGGGACAATCACAATCCTTTCGGCCCCCCCTATAGCTTGTTCCAAGGGCTGAAAGATTTCTCCGTAAATTTGCTCGGCCAGATGGAGATCAAAGGGCAGATGGAGAAGGTCCACCCGGCCCTCTTTAAGCTGCCGGAAAGGCAAGCGCCATTGATCAATCTGCCGGACGAGCTGCGGCCGCTCGACGGGCAGGCGGAAGAACCGGCAATGGGCTTTATCGACGACGAAGGCCATGACGTCACGATCCGTGACAACGTATTCCACCAGGACCTGACCCGGCTTCAAGATCTCCTGTTGAACCCGTTTCGCCGTCATCGGAGTCAGAATCCCCTGCCGGGAGGCTTCCCGGGGATCGCTCATCTCCAGGGCATTCAAGGTCCGCATGTGCTCCTTGCGGATAGACTTCAGCTCTTCCCGCAGGGAGGAGATGAACTTATCGTTCCGTTCCCCCGCCGGCATGGAGAGCTGCTCCAATAACGCCTTTTGTTTGCCGATCAAGCGGCTTTCCAGATTCCGCTTTTCGCTGAGGCGAGGGTTCGCGTCGGATGCGGAAATCGAAAAGCCGGCCTTCTGGGCAAGCTCGAGAAAAGCTTGGGCGCGCCGCCTCTCGCTATAAAAGAAGGCCTCGTCGACATCGGAGAGGGCTAGGAGCCGAATCAGCTCGTCATAAATCGCGATTTTGTCCTCAAGAAAGCTGGTCTTATGCAGTTCCGCCTTGGTTCGGCCGGCCACCGATTCGACCGCCCCCACGGCCGTCTTGAAGAAGGCGATCGCCCGGGCGTTGTCCCCCGCCGTCCTGGCGATTTGCCCCAAGCCGTAATTGGCCGACCAAATTCCTTTCGGTTGCTCGAGCTCCTCGGCCAGCCGAAAGGCTTTTTGGAAATAATTCGTCGCCGCTAAAACGTCGTTCTTTTCCTGGGCGATCTGGGCTAGCTCCAAATAAACCTCCAGGGCCCGCCGCGGATATCCGAGCGCCTGGAAGATTTCAAGGGCTTGAAGCAAGGACGGAATGGCCTCGGCCCGGCGACCCTGGGCGCGGAAGATCTTTCCCAGGTTTTTCAGCGCCTCCGCCTCTCCCAGACGGTAAGAACGCTCCCTGGACAGGGTCAGGCGTTTGGAAAAAAATTCCTCGGCTTCCGCATAGCGTTTCATTTCCGCAAGGACCAAACCCGTCGGCGTAAAATAGTCATAGGCTTCCATGCCCAGCAGATTCGAGTGGATCTTCTCCGCCGCCCGAGCCGCATCCAAAGCATTCGGAGTATTCCCCAAGCGAAGCCAAGCGGCCGCCTCAAGGTGACGGCATAGGCTCATCCATGTTCCCGACAGATTTTCGGCGCCCGGCCCTTCTCGGCGGAAGGCGTCTTCGGCCCGATTAAGGTCCTGGAGCGCTTCCTCGGAGCGCTCGAACCCGAGGTGCAATTGGGCCAGGAAAATGTCCGTCGGATTGAACACAGGGTCCGGTTCTTGGGATGCGGTTCGAAGATATTGTTCCGCCCGGGTGAAATCGCCGAGGTCCGCGGAGATCTCGGACAACGCTTCGCAAGACCAAATTGTCCCCCAAGGGTTTCCGATCGTTCGATAAATCTGCAACGCTTTTTCGGCGTCCTCGACGGCTGGAAGGTTTTCTCCCCGGGACTTCCACAGATAGCTGCGTTGCCAATGGATATCGCCTTTCTGGCGTTCGACGTCGATTGCTTCTTCCGGCCGGGAGGATTCATTGAGCAGGGCGACGGCCCGGTCCAAATCTTCAATCGCCTCTCTGAGGCGGCCCAGAGTGCTTTTCAAATCGGCGCGCTCTTTGAGAAGCGAAGGCAGGATGGGGACGGGCGATTCGCTTTCCTCCCACGGCCAGATTTCGCGAGGGAGAGCCTCCGACAGCTGTATTGCCCGATCCAGCTCTTCAATCCGATCCGGGATATTTTTCAGGTAAGCGCTCAGCAGCCAGGTTCCTCTGATTTTCAGGAGAATGTCCGGTTCCTCGGCCAACATCCCGCGAAGACGGTCGAAGTCCGCCCGTTCGCAGAGCAGAAAATATTTATAGAATCGCAGGCCTTCGTTCTTTTCGATGAGGGCCCAAGCTCTCGGCACGACTTTCGAGCGTTCATTGTACCGCAGGCCGGACAGGCCATAGAACGACAAGTACGCTTGGAGGACGGAGTCGCCGGCGGCCGCGGCTTTATCGAGCGCCCGCTGTTTGTACTCTTCGGCCCGGGGGCTGTTTCCCGCCTTGAAATAATTCCTGGCAAAACGGCCGAGGCATCGTGCTTGGCCGCGCGAGTCCCCAAGCTTCTCGAAAATCGTTAGCGCCTTCTCCAGGGCCGCGAGCTTCGTTTTAAAAGGACGAGTGTCAACAGAATAAACATAGCCCAGGCGGCTGAGACAAAAGGCCTGGCCCTGTTCAAAACCCAAGGATCGGAACGCCTCCGCTCCCATCTCCAGGTCGGCCAAGGCTTTTGCCCAGGCGTCACGATTTACCTGATCGTTAGCCGAGAATCTATCCATAGCGAATTCCGCTTCCGTGATGATCGCGACCCGATCGAGAAAAGCAGGCCGCGACGCGGCATCCGCCCGGGAGAAATAATCCACAAGGGGGCATTCCAATTCCGACTCGCAGCTCAGGGGAAAAAGCTGGGCGAAGGACTTCGCCAATTCCAAGCTTGTTGGATCGCGCAGGAGTCGAATCAACACGCGTCGGGCTCTCAAGGGATCGAGATTGATGATATTGAGCAGGCTTTCGCGATCGTCGCGCTCAAAAAAACGCAATACGGAGGTAAAGTAATAATCGTCCAGATTTTTTTGTTGAGATGGCTGCGCATACGGCCGAGCAGGCGGGAGCAGCGATGTCAGAAGAAGAGCCCAAATGATCAGAAGCCCGCGAAGGCGGACCTTCCTCGCTTTCGGCGGAGGGCCGGGTCCCGGAGCCGCGAAGGCCGGCGTGTGATTATTTCGGAACATCTCGGAGCGTCTTTAGCCTCTCGAGCGATTTTTGAGCCGTATCGGCGTAGGACCCATTCAGCCCCACGACGGCTTCGAGCTCCCGCCGGGCCAGGTCTAGATCGCGCTTCTTGAAATACGCCTTGCTGAGGTACCAATGGCCCTCTTCTGCATAGGGGTTCGGATCCGCGCGGACGACCTTGACAAGCCAGGGAATGCCGGCATCGGGCTGATCGAGGATTAAATAAGAGATTCCCAAATAAAAAGCCGTCGGCAAATGATCGGGATCGAGTCGGGCGGCGCTTTCAAGAAGCGGGACGGCGTCATGATATTTCTGGTTTGCATATTCCCGCATCCCTTTGGCAAACAACTCCAAGGCCGGCTGGCTTTTCGCTCCCCGGATGGTCGAGGGCAGATAGAGAGGCGGTTGTCCGAGGGATGCGAGCTGGTCAATCACGGCCTCAGAATCAGGCTTAAGGCCGCGAGATAGGAAAAATAGATAGACAAGAGCCGCCATCAAAATCATGACGGCGGCCGCGGCAGTGGCGAAGCGCCATCCGTAATTGATCGTTCTCCCCGAAGAAACTGCGGGGCGGGCAGCCTGCCTCCTCAATTCGCTCGCCGCCGCATGGCGCCATTGGAGCTCGGAGAAGCAGCTCTGACACTCCAGGAGGTGCTGTTCGAAGGCCTCCGCCTCCTCCAGGGAAAGCCGCCCCGTCAAATAGCGTTCCATGATCTCCTGATCAGCACCTTTTTTGCAGGCCGCATCCATCTTTCTCGGCTCCCTAATAAGTTGTTATAAACCCGTCTTCCGTGACATCTTGATATAGATCCTTTTCAATCGGGCCAGGGCTCTGGACTTCCGTTTCCGAACCGCCGCCTGCCCCATTCTCAATTCCTTGGCGATGTCCGCGCCGGTCTTTCCCTCCTCGAACGAAAGACGCAGGATTTCCCGTTCGATCGGACGCAGACGGGCCAGCGCCCGCCCGACCTCTTTTCGCTGCTCTTCCAATAAAAAGCCCGCTTCAGGGTCCGGGATCCAGGGCTTGAAGAAATTCATTTCGAGGTCGGGATTGGCCTCCGCCTCTTGATAGCGTTTGCGATAGATCTCGAGGATCATATTTTTAGCCACGGCGAAAACGAACGCCGGGAGTTTGGATTCATCGCGCAGCCGGTTATCCCGGAGCGCCTGGATCACGGCAAGCAACGTCTTTTGGGCCACTTCTTCGGCCAAGGGCCAGTCGCGGAGACGGCGTAGGGCGAAATAAACGATCTGCGGCCCAAAACGCTCACCCAGGCGGGTTTCGTCAATGCTCACGCCGACAACCTTTGCGAACGTCCCTTTAGAAGATCTTGCGGGTATCATGTCACAAAACCAACTCCCCCGCAACTGAATAGATGTATCGACAAAAAAAATATTATAATAAATAGGTCTATTTTATAGGGAGGGTGGTATGTTCAAAAAAACTTTAGGGATCGTTTTTGTCGTTTGTCTTCTCGCTCCGGCGGCTGTTTTCGGCCAGAGCGCTTCGGACATCCGTGTCCCGTCCGGATTCCGGGTGGAAAAGGTCCTGGAGTCCAACAAGGTTAACGATCCGCAGGGCATCGCCGTTTTGCCGTCGGGCGACCTTCTGGTCGCGACAATGATGTGGGAGATCGACAAGATTACGCCGACCGGCCAGGTTTCGACGTTCGCCAAGGTCAAGCATTTGAGCGGCTCCTATCCGGTCGATATTGTCGTGACACCCGCCGGTAAAGTCTATTTCACCGCCAACGATTCGTGGTCCGATCCGGGTCTTTTCCGCGTGGACAACGGCCAGGCCGTTCGAGTCACGCCTCTGGGGTGGCAACTCCTCTATCTGACCCAAGACGATGCCGGCAATTTCTACGCGTCGGCTGTCAAGCCCGGAGAATTTCAGGGCATCGTCAAGATCACGGACCCAGATAGAGACGGTCAATTTGATGTCGCCGGTTTTCTCCCTATCACCGATTGCAACGGATTGGCTTACCGGAACGGATTAATCTATGTCCTCCAATATGGCGCTACGGCTAACAACGGAAGCATCCATCGTTTCAACTTGAACGGCGGGGACGGAAGCATCGTCGTCTCGGGTTTGAACTGGCCCCGTGACCTGGACATCGACAGCGCCGGAAATTTATACACCGAGGAATATATCGAAGAACGGACCGAAGGACTGGGAATCTGGAGTTATTACAATGTGATCAAGATCCGGCCCGGAAATATCAAGGAAATCGTCCACCCCGATTCCTTGAGCGGATATCTCGCGGTCGGTCCGGACGATACCCTCTATTTCTCGGATTTCAATCGTGGCCGCATTTTCAAGGTCGTCAACGGTGTCGAGACGCTTTTGACCGAGGACACGGGGCTGAACTCGAATTCCGAAATCGCCTTCGATCTCGATAACCGGGGGTATTTTTCATCCTTCCGCTATGCCCAACTCAAGCGCTTCAACCCCGATACGGGAGCCGTGGAAAACGTCACCGATCCGCTCGGGTCGACGAAC
>Ga0316628_100004544_pt1 | contig 10918 bp, 10 predicted proteins | sample OWC_Aug_M2_C1_D5_FD_207648 | JGI IMG/M metagenome (GOLD analysis project Ga0316628, IMG submission 207648) | Wetland soil microbial communities from Old Woman Creek delta, Ohio, United States - OWC_Aug_M2_C1_D5_C | ecosystem: Environmental > Terrestrial > Soil > Wetlands | place: USA: Ohio... | reverse complement strand
GGCCCCATCTGTTTCTGTCATGGCTACACCCGGTATCGAGACTACTCCAAGCTGGTCTCGCTGGCCGGCCGCATCGACGCGGTGGTTCGCGCCGAGGACCCGTCCGACGCTCTGGCCGACGTATTCGGCCGGCCATACTCCCGAAAACTCGAGTGGCCCTGATCATCGGCCCCATTTCGACGATTCGTGAAAGACCGGCCACTCTCTTACCGGTACGCTCCGGGGCTGCTATCCTCTCCTGCGTGAAGTTCTTCATCGACTCCCAGGAGAAGCGTCATGGCGACTCGTGCCAAGAAGTCTCGCGGGAAATCCAAGCGTAAGTCGGCGGCAAAGCGTGGTGCGACAAAGGCGCGTCGCGGTCGTTCAGCATCGACGAAGCGATCGGCGAAGAAGTCCGTGAAGCGGAAGATGACCGCGAGGAAGGCAACGCCAAAGAAAGTCGCCGGCCGCGCTGCCCCGAAGCGCAAGGCGCCTACGCGGAAGGCGCCGAAGCGGACTGCGCCGAAGCGCGCCGCGGCGTCCACTGAGCCAGCACCGTCGCCACTCGACCGCGTCAAGAACGTCGCGCAGGGAGTCGTGCAGCAAGCGACCAGCGTGGTGAGCGACGGCGTAGAGACACTGAAGGAGCTCGGCGGCTCGATCGTGGATCGCGTCACGACGTAATTCGCCTCTCGCGTCCAGTCGCGACGCGTGGCGGCGCGTGTGCTTCCATGAACGTCACCACACGTTCGATCACGGCGTCTCGGCCGTAGTCGACGGTGATGATGTGGCCCGCGCCGCCGACCCATACGAGTTCTTTTTCGGTCGCGCCAAGACGCGCGAACGCGCGCGCCGTGTCGTCCGCGGCGATGCGATTGTCCTCACGAGATTGGATCACCAACGTGGGCGCGGCGACGCGCGGCAATGCGTTCACCGCGCGTCGCATCGTCTCCCGGAGCGCGCGCAACGCGCGCGGCGTGAACACACCGTAGGCAAGGCTCTTGTCCTGCTCGACGGGATCGTGAATCGATCGTCCGTCGCCCGAGCGGACCGCCGGCACGATCAGTCCCCAGAGTGGCGCGAGACGCGCGATCCACGCGATCCGTCGAGGCATCGCGAGGTACGGCGCTAGCAGTCCGAGCGCTGGCACCTCGGGATGCTCCGCGGCAAGCTGCACGCCGAGTGCACCGCCCATCGAGAGGCCAATGACGGCCACCCACTCGTGCGACTGGCGGAGCCTCGCGTACGCCGACCCGGCCGCGTCGCCGAGATCGTTCGCCGACACGCGCGCGAACTCACGAAGGGTCCTGCCATGTCCCGGAAGCAGGGGTGCCGCGACGTGAAAGCCTCGCGCGTGCAGCTCCGCGCCGAGGTAGCGAAGCGTTTGCGGAGTATCGCCGCCGCCGTGCAACAGCAGGATCGCCGGAGCGCCCGCTCGAGGCAGCTCGAAGCCCTCGCCGCCGATCACGACCCCGTCGGATCCGAGCGCGCGGCGTTGCATCGTGAACGCGTCCATCGCGCGGGCGTGGCGCGCGCGCCACCACAGGCCAGCCACCATGAGTGCTAGCGCGCCGAACCACATTCGACCGCCACCTGAGGTGCCGCGTGATCCTGTCCGGTCATCAGTAGCGCCGGACTCCGGGATCGACTTCTCGACTCCAACGGTCGATGCCGCCGACGAGATTGCGGACGTCCTTGAACCCCGCGCGAACGAGTGCGTGCGCCGCCATCTCACTGCGCGAGCCGTGATGACAGTAGACCACGATTCGCTGATCCGTGGCGACGTCCGGCGGCGCCACGAGGAGCGTTCCGAGCGGAATCAACTCCGCCGTCGGAATACGGCATATCTGCCACTCGTATGGCTCTCTGACATCGATCAGTCTGAGCGGCTCACGCGCCTCGAGCGCGCGCGCCAACTCCGCGGGCGTGAGCTCTCCCGGGCTCGACGCGATCGCCGGCGTCGCGCCGGCCGGGCGCGACGCCTCGGCGCCGCAAAACGCGTCGTAGTCGATGAGCTCCGTGATCTCCCGCGTGCCGCAGGCAGGGCATGACGGGTCCCGCTCGACGTCGACCATGCGGAAACGCATGGACAGTGTATCAACTAATAGCAGTCGGTGGGTGAGGGGGTCGCCCAGGCCGAGAATGACCTTGAGTGCTTCAGTCGCCTGGAGCATGCCGATCAGGCCGGGGAGAACTCCCAACACTCCGGCCTCGGCGCAGTTCTGCACGCTTCCGGCCTCCGGTGGCTCCGGAAACAGGCATCGATAACACGGGCCGCCGTTGGTCGCGAATACGGCGACCTGTCCCTCGAAGCGGTCGACGCTGCCGTAGATCAGCGGGCGACCGGCAAGCACGCACGCGTCGTTCAGGAGGTATCGCGTGGGAAAGTTGTCGGTACCATCGATCACCACGTCGTGCGCGGTGACGAGATCGAGCGCGTTGTCCCGAGAGACGCGCCGGCCGATTGCGTCCACCCGAACGAATGGATTGATCTCGCCGATCGACGCCTGCGCGGATCGCGCTTTGGGAGCGCCGATGTCACCGGTTCGATGGAGTAGCTGCCGGTGAAGATTCGACGCGTCCACCCGATCGCCGTCGGCGATTCCGATGCGTCCGACGCCGGCGGCGGCGAGGTACATCGCCGCCGGGGAACCGAGACCTCCCGCGCCCACGATCAGGACACTGGCGTCGCGCAGCCGCTGCTGTCCCTCGATGCCGACCGCGGGCAGACGGATCTGCCGAGCGTATCGCGCGAGCTCGTCGGCCGTCAGCGATTCGCTCGGCGTGACGGGCGAGTCGGGATCGGGCGAACGGCGGTGCGACGAGAATTCCATGTGCTCACGCGGGAACCGGAGGCGCAAAAATATACACGCCCGTCCGATAGTTGGACGGGCGTGCGTCGCGGCGGCGCCACCGGTCTACTGGAGCGCCTCTTCCTGCCTCTCGGGGAGAGTCGGGAACGCGATCTCGTTGTCGAACGACGTGCCGTCGAAGCGCTCCGCGAGCTGCGCCGGCGTTGCGATGATCAGCGTCGTTCCCTTTCGCTCCACAAGCCCTTCCGCGGTCAGCCGACCGAGCACCAGGGACACCGATTCGCGCGTCGCGCCGACGAGCTCGCACAACAGCCTGTAGCGGGTAGTACACAACACTATTCGCCCATCGTCGCGAGTGAACGTCTGATTGGCCGCCATCCGGGCCAGTGTGGCGATCAGACGGTGCTCGACGCTCAGGGTCGTGAGCTCGCGGAGTCTGTCGAGAAGGGCCGCGCGCTCGGCCATAAGCTGGTTCAAGAGGCCCAGAGCGTGCTGCGGCTGCTCCCGGACGAACGCCCGGAACCGCGCGGAGCTGAGAAACAGAGTTTCGCTCTCCTCGTCCGCGCGCGCGTCCGTCGCATAGCGCGCGTTTTGCGAGAGACCTTCAGAGCCGAACGTTTCGCCGGGGATTGCGATCCACGGAACGAAGCCCCGTCCGGCACGGACCCGACTCCGCAAGACGATTCGACCGCGCGTCACCACGAAGACACCGTCCGCCATCGCACTGCGTTGATAGATCGCGAATCCCCCGGGCCAGGAGGCTCGAGCCGCGTACGCGCCCACCGCGTCTCGCTCTGCGTCAGCGAGTCGCGCACACCCAATGCTCATCCCCGCCACGACGATCCTCACATGGTGCTCCGGGGCGTCTGGTTTGCAATGTCTGGGCCGCTCTTGACAGCGCGCGCGTTTCGTCGCTTGTTGCAGGGCTCGGTCCGCGACGCGCCTTCGCGCCCGGCTCGCTCCGCATCGACGCGATCGGAGTCCGCCGTGCGCTCGTGATCTGGCCGTGACTGCCCCCAACCCTTCCCAGCCTGCGATGCAGCAGACCGTGCCGATCGTCATTCTCGGCACGGACGCCGTTCTCGCCGCGTCGCCCGCGACGCCGGTGCAACTCGCGCATGCATGCCTGCGCGCGGGGTTCGCCAACGTCATCCCGGCAAGCTGGGGCGACGAGCTGATTGCCGCCGCCGTGCTGCGGCGGCTCCCGCAGTTCGGCAACGGGCCGGTCATTCAGTGCAGTTGTCCGATCGTTGCGCATCGCCTGCTCACCGTTGGTGCTGACCTCAGGCCAGTCCTGCTTCCACTGGTGCCGCCGCCGGTCGCCGTCGCGCGCTACGTGCGGACGATGGCGCAGCCGGTGCGGACACGCATCACGTACGTGGGCGCATGCCCGGGGGCGCTCGACGAGGCCATCGCCATTCGCATGACACCCGATGCGCTCATCGCGATGTTGGCCGAGCGCGACATCGTCCTCGACGATCAGCCGCGCGTGTTCGAGTCGATCATCCCGCCTGACCGCCGCCGTTTTCGCTCGCAGCCGGGCGGTGTACCGTCACCGGAGGCGCTGTGGAACGAGGTCGGCGCGCGAACGCTCGTGGAGATCGGTGGCGACGACTTCGTGGCCGAGATCGCGCAGCATCTGCTGACCGGCAAGAACGTGTTCATCGACGCCTCGACTCGCCTCGGTTGCGCGTGCAGCGGCGCCATCGGTGGCGCGCCGCGCTCGCGCGCCGACGTCGTCGCGATCGAGCCGCCTCGCGCCACGGCGCCGATCGTCGACGAGACCGCGCCCATCCAGCTCGACCTGCCCGTTCCAGCCGCTCCGCGCACGCCGGTGGACGTCGTCGCCGTGCCGACCACGCCCACGTCCACCCACATGGTCACGCCCGCGGGCGGCATCGAGGTGATCGGGAGCAAGGTCGGCTCAGCTCGAGCGAACACGCCCGTCAACGAGCCGCGCCCACCTCGGCTGAGCACACCCATCACCCCGCGGGCCGTCCTCAGCGCATTTCCCGTCGCGCGCGACGTCGAGGGCAAATCGCTGCCTCGCGCCTACGTGGCTCGTCGCCGGTCGTCGCCGAAGGGGCTGTTGATCACGCTCCCTCCGGAGGACTCGCCGCTCATCGTCTCGCCGCACGCTCCGGCCACCGAGGCCCTCGAGCGCGTCGAAAGCCCGGCACCGCAAGCGGCTCCGCCCATCGCGACCCGTGCTGAGGAGCTGGCATCACCGCCCACGGTGACGATGTCCGTGCATGCGCAGGTGTTGCTCCCGGAGACCGCCGTGGCGAGTCCCCCCGAGCCCGTGCTCGTCGTTCACTCGCCGCTCGGCGTCACGGCACCAGTGACGCGCGCCGAGCCCATCGCCGCTCCGCCGCCGCCGGCTTCGCCTCGGGCGGCGTCGTACGACGGCGGCGCGTCCCCGAACGCCCCCGGGGCGAGCCGTGCGACCGCGCCCCGTCGCGGCACGGTGGAGCGGAAGCCCGCGCCGACGCAGGCCACCTGGACGATGTCGCGCTGGCAACTCGTCCTGGTGATCATCGCGATCGCGATGATCACCATCACCGCGAGCACCGTCGTCGCCATCATCGTCGGCCGCTCGGTACGGGCGTCGGTGAGCGCCCCGGTCGGTCGCTGATTCGCGTCAGCGACCCGACGTCAACGCCGCGCGCGCGTCCGCGACATCCTGGGCGGCGCGATCGAACCGCGCCGCGAGGTCCGCAATCTCCGTGCGTGTGAGCGTTTCCTCATTGGCTCGAATCGCCTCGTTCACCGACGGCAGCGCCATGTTCGCGTAGCCGTTGTTCTCGTCGGCGACGTAGATGAGGTTCCGGAACCATGGGCGGGTGCGCAGGCCTTCGGGCCGGATCAGCGCGCGCTCCACCTGGAGCAGTGCACGGTTGGTCCGCTGCAACGTCGCGATCGAGGGTGCTTCATGGAGCATCGAGTCGCGCGCCGCGTTGAACGCCGCGCCCTCGCGCTCCAGCCGGTCGATCGCGGCGCTGAGCGCGGTGGTCGGGGCGTTCCAGTGCCGTTGCGCCACCGCGCGGTCGATCGGTCCGAGGTACTGCCGCATCGTCTTCGCGTATTCAGCGTAGTCGTACGGCAACACATCCGCGTTGGCGATCCGCAGCAGCATCGCGGCTCCGATTCGCGCCGCCGCCGCGTGATACCGAAATCCGGGATCACCGAACTTGGTCATCCAGGCGTAGTCGTCGTACTGAGAGTGGTAGACGCCGCCCGGTCCGCCGAAGCCCCACTCGGCGATGGGGATGCCGAGGTGATTGTAGAAGCCGGCGAAGTCGGATCCGCCACCGGGGTCGCCCATGGGCGGCTCGACGGTGTCGGCCACCGCACTCGCCTTTCGCCATTCGGCGTACACGCTGCCCTTGCCGTCGGGGTCGGCAACACTCCGCGCCGCGTCGCGGAGCGTCGCGCGCAGCGACGGCGATCCGCCGCCGCTGAATCGCGGGCCCTGCGCCGCGACGTCCTGGTTGAGATACGCGACGGCGTCACGGCCCAGGCGAAGCGAGTCGTCTTCCACGAACTCCGTGGAGCCCAGCAATCCCCACTCTTCCGCATCCCACGTGGCGAAAATGATGGTTCTCTTCGGGCGCGCGCCGGCCTTCACCTCCTCCGCGATCGCCCGCGCCGCTTCCAGCACGCTCACCGTTCCGCTCACGTTGTCCGCGGTGCCCGGACCCCACCCATCGCGGTGGCCGCCGATGATCACGAGCTCGTCCGGGAACTCGCTACCGCGAATCACGCCGAACGTGTCGTAGATCGGCTTCAACCCCTTGGTCGCGCGGTCGTCCTTCACCGCCACGCGCGCGCGCACCGGCCCCGGGCCGACGTGATAGTGAAACGGAAGCCCGCCCTGCCAGGAGCGCGGTACGCCGGCCCCTCGGACGTACTTCAGCAGCTCGGTGGCGTTCCCGTAGCTTATCGGCACCACTGGAATGTGCGAGATCTCCATCTGGCCAGGGCTCAATCGAGGCACGCCACCGGTGCTTCCGTACCCCGGCGTCGACGGATCCCCGTCCGGGTTCAGGATGCTGCCGCGCTGAACGCCGGCGCTGTTGCGCATCGGGCCCTCCGGATAGACGTCGCCCGCCACGTAGCCGTCGTCCTGCGGATCGCTGTAGATCAGCAAACCCACGGCTCCATGCTTCTCGGCTTCCCGCGCCTTGATTCCGCGGTACGATCGTCCGTAGCGCGCGATGGCGACCTTGCCCTTCACCGAAACGCCCATCGAGTCCAGTTGGGCGTAGTCCTCGATGAGCCCGTAGTTGACGTACACGACGTCCGCCGTCACGTCGCCCTGGCCGCTGTAGCCGTTCACCGTCGGGTATTGCGCGAGGCTGGACGTCGGATCCCCCACGACCGCCGGCTCGGCCAGCGACAATTCCTTTGGCCGCGGCGAGACCCGGGCGACGTGCACGGATGTCGCGTGGGGCATCCACACGTCATACGTGCGCACCTCGGTGGCGAGCCCCCACTTCTTCATCTGGTCCACGACGTAGTCGCGCGTCCGCGCCTGCGCCGGCGTGCCCGAAACATGCGCCTCGCGAGAAAGCGCCTTGGAGTGCGCCGCCGCCGATGACGGCGAGGGCCGCGCCGTCGCGCTGGCCTCCAGCGCGCGCTCACGCGCCGCGTCCGCCGCGGTATATCCCGGAAGGGACTGCTGCGCGCCGGCGGAGGCCGACGCGATGAGGACCATCGCTAACGCGTGTCGCATGACCGTGAATCTCGTCCGTCGAAGGAGTGAAGGGAACAATCTAGAGGCCGAGTCGCGCTCATTCGTAGTCCTCCAGGGCTGCCCGCAGCGCCGCCTCGAGCCGTGCCTCCCGGTCCGGCGCGTCGCCGATCGTGGCCGCGATCGCGCCGAACTGCTTGAGCATCTCGCCCTGCAGAAACGCCGCCGTGTCCTTGATGCCGATGCCCTCGAGGGCACGCTCCGCGAGATTTCTGAGCAGGGCGCGAGACTCGGCATCGAGCTCGTCGAGCGACGGCGGGTGCCGCGGCGGCGGCGCGACGCCACGGCCGCCATCGCGGCGGGGCGATTCCCACAGCGCGGACACCGGCGCCAGCCTCACGACGAACGAGCCGGGGGAGTGCTCGACGTGGGCGCTCACGACGCCGCGCCGCTTCAAGACGTGCAGCAATCGCAGCACCGCCTCCCGCACGACCGAGACGCCCGCGTACGAGCTGTTGCCCCGACCCGTGACGATCAGCACCTCCTCGGAGCGCTCCACCTGTTGCTGGCGCAACCAGGCCTCGGTTCGCGTCGTGGCGGCGAGCGGGGTCGGAAGCGTGTCCCGGAGATTCAGCGTGCGGTGCGGCCCAAATCGCGCTTCGTCGAAGGCTTGGCGAAGACCATTCAATCCAACCACGCGATCCGATCGGCGACGCATGCGGAACAATCTACGTTCACGCCGCGATCGCGTCGTCCAGTCGGAGATTCTTCGCGAAGCAGACTTCGTTGCACGCGAATCGGCGCGTGCACGCGAGGCAGTCCCGGCGGATCTTCTCCGGGTACCGGGCCCGATCCACGCGTTGGTATCCGATGGCGCCGAAGAACGCCGGCTGAAGGGTGAGCGCGAAGACGTCATACACGCCGCGCTTGAACGCCAGCGCTTCGACCGCTCGCACGATCGCCTTTCCGACGCCGCAGCCGTGCACGCTCCGCGAGACGGCGATGGCGGCGACCTCCGCGACCGACGGCGAGTATTCCTTGAGCGCGCCGCAAGCCACGATCTCGCCGCGGCGGTCGACGCCCACGACGTAGTCGTCGATCGCCAGCGCGACCATCTCGGGCGTTCGCTTGAGCATCAGCGCGTCCGCCGCGAAGACCTCGATGAGCCGGGCGATCGCGTCTGCGTCCTCCGGACGGGCGCGCCGGATCACGACATCCACCGTCATCCTACAGGATCTCTTCCAGAATCCCCAGCCCGGCCGCGAGCTCGTCGCGCGTCGCGACGAGCGGGGGCAGCAGCCGCACCGTGTACTCGCCCGCCGAGCACGTGAGGAGGCCGGCGGCATAGGCCTCGTGCACGACGTGCGAGGCCGTGCCCATCACATCGAAGCCCCACATGTAGCCCACGCCGCGCACGGCGCGAATTCGGCCGGTGCGGCGCGCCATGTCCGTGAGCTCGGTCCCGAACCACGCGCCGTTCTCGGAGACGCCGCGGAGCAACTGCGGATCGGACACGCGCGAGACCACGTAGTTCGCGACCGACGCGAGGAACGGTCCGCCGCCGAACGTGGTGCCATGATCTCCCGGCTTCACCGCGGCGGCGATCGCGTCGGTCATGAGCACGGCGGCCATCGGCAGCCCGCCGGCGAGCGGCTTGGCGAGCGTCAGGAGGTCGGGCTCCACGCCAAGTTGCTCGTAGGCGAACAGCGTTCCGGTGCGCCCCAGGCCGCACTGGATCTCGTCGAAGATGAGCGCCACGTCGCGCTCCTTCGTGAGGGCGCGCACCTCGCGCACGAAGCCGGCATCCAGCACGCGCACACCGCCCTCACCCTGCACGGGTTCGAGGATGAGCGCGGCGCTCGTTTCGGCGTTCAGCGCGATCGCGAGATCCTCGATGTCTCGCTCCACGATGGAGATGCCCGGCGTGAGCGGGCGGAAGGGCGCACGATAGCTCGGCCGGTCCGTGGCCGCGAGCGTTCCGAACAGGCGGCCGTGAAACGAGCCGCGGAGCGCCACGATCTCGTGCTTGGCCTCGCCGCGGGCGCGCGCCCACCGACGCGCGAACTTGAAGGCGCCCTCGTTGGCCTCGGCGCCGGAGTTGCAGAAGAACACCTGCGAGGCGAACGAGAGGTTCGCCAGCGTCGCCGCGAGCTGCTCGCCCGGCTGCGTGCCGTAGAGGTTGGAGACGTGAACGAGTCCGTCGGCCGCCGCGTGCAGCGCCGCGCGCAGCCCCGCGTCACTGTAGCCCAGCGCGTTCACCGCGATGCCGCTCACGAAGTCGAGGTAGCGCCGGCCGGTCGCGTCGACGAGATAGACGCCGTCGCCGCTCACGAACTGCCCCGGCGCGCGCTTGTAGGTGCCGAGCACCGCGCTCGCGGCCGGGTCCCCGGCCGGAGAGGGCGCCGGCGAGGTCTGGGGAATGTCCGGCCGCGAGCGCGTCGGTTCGATGGCAATGCTCATGACAGTTCTCCAATGATTCGCAGCGTCGTGCCGCGCGAAGGGTCGGCGATCGCGGCGATGTCCGAGATTCGCACCAACGGCACCCCACCCGCCACCGCCGTCAGTCCGGCCTCCAGCTTGGCGCGCATGCCCCCGACGACCGTGCCGTCGTCGGCGAGCCGCCGCGCGTCGTCCGGAGTGAGTCGCCGAATCACCTGTCCGTCGCGCATCACACCCGGCACGTCGGCAACGAGCAGGAGCTCCGTGGCGCCCAGGGCGACGGCGATCGCCGCCGCCGCGTCGTCGCCGTTGACGTTGAGGGCCGCGCCGAGACTGCCTGTGCCGTCGCGGCTCACGGGCGAGATGACCGGCAGGTAGCCACCCGACAACAGGTGGCGCAGAAACGCGACGTTCACCGTGGTCGGCGTCCCGACGAACCCCAGCCGCTTGGCGTCCATGGGCGACGCGGCGATCAGCGCCGCGTCCTCCCCGGACAGGCCGACGGCGTCGATGCCGCATTCGACCAGCGTGGACACGAGACGCTTGTTCGCGCTGCCGGACAACGCCATGCGCACGAGATCGATGTCCTTTGCGGTCGTGACTCGGCGGCCGTCGACGAACGTCGCGCCCCCGCCGAGCGCGGCCTGGAGCGTGCTGACCTCGTCACCCCCGCCGTGAATCAGCACCAGGCCGCCGTCGGTTCGCGACCATCCGGCGGCGAGCGTCGCGGCGAGAGACGGATCGGATTGCGGGCGGCCGCCGATCTTGATGACGCGCGTCACGCGGGCAACCCCGCGGTCTCGTCGAGACCGAGCATCAGGTTCGCGTTCTGCAGCGCTTGCCCCGCGGCGCCCTTGAGCAGATTGTCGATCGCCGACGTCACGAGGAGCGTCGGCACGCGCGTGCCGGTCAGCTCCGTCGCCGAAAGCCGCACCACGTTGCGGTTCACGACATCGCGCAGCGACGGCGTTTGGGAGGCAACTTCGATGAACGG
>Ga0316628_100004543_pt1 | contig 10918 bp, 6 predicted proteins | sample OWC_Aug_M2_C1_D5_FD_207648 | JGI IMG/M metagenome (GOLD analysis project Ga0316628, IMG submission 207648) | Wetland soil microbial communities from Old Woman Creek delta, Ohio, United States - OWC_Aug_M2_C1_D5_C | ecosystem: Environmental > Terrestrial > Soil > Wetlands | place: USA: Ohio... | reverse complement strand
CCCGCTCCGCTGCGCTGCTGTAGCGGTACAGGTTGAGGAGCGTCACGTTCTCATTCGATGCCGTGGAGTTCACGATGCCCCAGTTGTTCTCCAGTACGCTGCCCAACAGGCGCGGCAGGTTGAAGACGTCCCAGGAGAACTCGATCGACTGGCCACGGTACGTCTGGACAGCCTTCGAGACCCGCGCCTCCAGGGAAGTCTCCCACGGATTCCGGCAGCTGTTGCGCTCCATGATGCGGCCGCGCTGCGAGTTGAGGCACGGCTCGCTGTTGATGTAGTTGTTCAGCCGCGCCCAATCGGTCCCGTACCTCAGCTGGATGTCGCTGCTGTCCAGCGGTACGTACACCAGGTCGTTCGACGTGAGGCCGTCGGCGTTCGCGTCGTTGCCGACCACGTAGCCGTAGGGCCTCCCCGACTGCACCGTCAGGCGCAGGCCGGCGTTGATCCCGTAGGGTAGCCTGAACGACCCGTTGGCGACGAACCGGTTCGGACGGTCGAACGCCGAGCGCCGCAGGTTGCGGTTCTCAAGCGTGCCGTCCAGTGTCGTGTAGCGGAAGTTCGAGTTCGCCACGCTGGAGCCCAGCGTGATGTAGTCCATCGCCCGCGAGTTGGTGTAGCCGATCCCGAACTCCATTCCGTCGCTGAACCGCTTTTGGAGCTGCACGGTCGCCGACCAGGCCCGGTCGCCGCTCCGGTTCGAGTGCTGCAGGACGTCGTTGAACGCGGTGGAGTACCGCGTCGGCGTCACGGTTCCGGAAGCGCTGTCGATCGTGCCGTACATCGCGCGGCCGCCCTCGCCGACCGCGGTCCTCTGGACACCCTGCAGGTTCACGTCGTTCAGGTAGTAGTTGTTGACGTAGCGCGTGAACAGGAAGTCGAACGTGCCGACGATGCCCCACGGCAGCTGGCGGTCCACGCCGGCCGCGAAGCGCAGCGTCTGAGGGAACTTGAAGTCCGGGTCGTAGTACACGATGCTCGGCCTTGGCGGCGTCGGAGTCCCGCCACCCGCGCACTGCGTCGGCTGGTTGTCCGGATCCACCGTGAACGTCGGAATCGTCCCCGCCGCACTGCAGGTAAGCGTCGCCTGCTCCATGCCGGTGTTGGAGAACGCGTTCGACACCCACACGTACGCCGGGCGGCCGGTGAAGACGCCCACACCACCCCGGATCATCGTGGCCCCGTTCCCCGACACGTCGTAGTTGAAGCCGAACCGCGGCGAGAAGGTCCCCGCCATGCTCATCGTCGACGTGTTGATGCCGGTCCCCCGCACCCGGGTGAAAATCGTATCCAGCGTCAGGTTGTATGCCGGGTTCGGCAGGGACGGCAAGTCATACCGCAAGCCCAGCGACAGCGTGAGACGCGACGTCGCCAACCACCGGTCCTGGAGGTACACGCCGTACTGCTTCACGCTGAAGCGCGCCACCGGCCCGTCCGGCCGCGACGCGGTCGGGAGGGCGATCACGTACTTGAACGCGTTGCCGGCCGCGAAGTCGGCCGCGCTGTGGAAGGACCACACACCCTGCTCGTTCGGGAAGTACACGTTCATGAACTTGAAGAACTCATTGTGCGTCCCGAGCGTGAGCAGGTGCTGGCCCACCGGGAAGATCAGGTTGTCGGTGATCTCGAGGATGTCCTGGTTCAGGATGTTGGCCGTCGAGTACCGCTCGCCGCCGATGTTGATGTACGTGCCCGCGCGGTCGCCGTCGATCTGGATGAGCGGCACGTCGTTCGGGACGGTGCGGAAGTCGCGCACCGTCTGGTAGCCGACGATCAGCTCGTTCGTGAACCGGCTCGCGAACGTGGTGCCGAGGTTGAGCCGCAGGGAGTTCTGCTTGTTGAAGATGCTGTAGCTGCTGCGCGAGGGCTCGTACCCGTACGCGATGTTGGTCGGGGAGTGCGAGTACGCGTCCAGCGACGCCTTGACGTAGTTGTACGAGACGTCGAAGTGCGTCGAGCTGCCCAGCTGCCCGGACAGCTTGAGCAGGATGTTGGTATCGGGGTTCTTGTTCGTGGCGCCCAGCTCGGTCCCCGGATCGAAGCCGTACTGACTGATCGCCGTCTGCTGGATCTGCCGGATCGTGGCCAGGCGGATGCCGATGCCCACGGAGTCCGCGCCGCCGGTCGTGTCCGAGCCGATGGTTCCGGTAAGCGGGGCCGGCGTGCTCGGGCGCGACAGGTCAACCACCGTGAAGAAGTGCAGCCGGTCGCGGATGATCGGGCCGCTCAGCGTGAAGCCGTACTGGTAGCGGCTGAAGTCCGCCGGCTCCCTCCGCAAACCGGTCGAGTCGACGAACGTCGAGATGAGGCCCTTGTTCTGGTAGTAGGTGAACGCGGAGCCATGGAACTCGTTCGTGCCCGAGCGCGTCACCGCGTTCACGATGCCGCCGGTGAATCCGCCCTGGCGCACGTCGAACGGCGCGATCAGCACCTGGAACTCGCGCACCGCCTCGACCGAGATCGGCACCGCGTTCGAGTTGCCGCCCGGAGTGCCGCTGCCGCCCAGACCGAACAGGTCGTTGTTCACCGCGCCGTCGATCTGGATGTTGTTGAACCGGTTGTTCAAGCCGCTCACCGAGGTGCCCACCATCTGCGGCACGTTCGAGATGAAGTCGGTGAAGTTGCGGCTCAGCGTCGGCATCCGCAGCATCGTCGAGTCGGACACGTACGAGCTGGCGCCCGTGCGGGCCGACGAGACCAGCGGGTTCTCCGCCGGTTCCGAGACCGTGACCGCCGCGAGCTCCACCGCCGTCTGCGGCAGCCGGATCTCGACGGTGGCTACCTGGCCCAGCGCCAGCCTGGTGCCCTCGATCCGCACCGGACGGTAGCCGATCGCCCGCCCTTCGACGACGTACCTGCCCAGAGCCAGGTTCTCGATGTTGTACTGGCCGCCGCCGTGCGAGCGGCCTTGGTACCGGGCGCCCGTCGCGACGTTCGTGGCCGTGACGACCGCACCATCGACGGGGCTGCCGCTCTCGTCCAGCACGCGGCCGCGCAACGAGGCGCTCGTCACACCCTGCGCGAATGCCGCGGACACGACCGAGCACGCCACGATGGCGAGCACGCCGAGCACCCGGGCCGTCGCGCTTCGGACTGATTCAAATCGCATAAGCCGACTCCTGCGCTACGCGAGATTGAACTGGGTTCGCTCCAGTCCGGCGACGCCGACGGCGACGGCCCTGGAGCAGGGAAGGAAGAATGACGCAAATATAGTCTGCCGGGCGGCGCCACGCGACGATGCCCGGCCCGCTATCATGGCTCTTGCCCGATGCTCAGTACTGTCCGGGAGACGGCTATCCCCCGCCTCTGCAGCTCCCCCATGAACGGCCCGGGAGGAACGTCCCTGACCGGGGAGAGCAGCCCCCGCCCGGCGATCACCCCCCGGACCACCATCTGAGCGCCGATGCTGGCCGTGAACCCCGCCAGGCGGCTCATGGCCGTCAGGCCGGTCCTCATGTCCCGCCGGTCGACGATCTGACACACCTGGCGCTCGCGCTTCCCGCCACGGACCCCCTCCACCTCGTTGCGGATGATGGCCAGGTCGCGCTCGCGCGCCGCGTACCGGAGCTGCGGTCCCAGCGCGGCGGCCAGGAAGCGCCTCCGATCCACCGCCACGCCGTCCACCACTACCGGCGCGTCGTCCAGCAAGTGCAGACCCACGACAGCCCGCCAGAAGCCGCAGTGGCCGGGGTACCGCATCGAGTATCGCGCGGCGCTGCGCAGCCGCGCCGGGTCGAGGCCCAGCAGCTCGGCGAAGCGCACCGCGTCCCCGTTGGGATAGGCCTCCAGCCGGCCCACCCCTTCGATCTCCACCTCGTGGACGTGCTCGGCGAGGAACTGCCGGTCCGGAGCTACCTCTACCAGGGCTCCGTCCCGAACCAGCCGCGCCCCGCGCACGTAGGCCCGCAGCACGCCCTCGAGCGACCAACTCACCTTGTAGCGGATGGGGTTGTCCGCGGCCTCGGGCTCGGGGATGCCGGCCCCGTAGCTGACCACGTCGGTGACCTCGTCGAACCCCCGCACCGCCTCGCCAAGGAGGACCAGGTCGATGCCGGGGTCCATTCCGAACTCCGGCAGGACGGCCACCCCCCTGGCTTCTGCCTCGGGGCCAAGCGAGAGCATCTCCGGCGAGACGTATGAAGTGTTGACCAGGTGCACGCCGCGGCGCACCGCCAGCGCCGCCACCCTAGGGGCGAAGGGAGATGGAAGGAGGTCGATGACCGCGTCGAAGCCCTCGCAAACGAGGCGCTCCAGCGCGGCCCCATCCGACGCGTCAACAGCCCGGCACGCCACCTTGGCGCCGTAGCCCATGGCCCGGACGTGCTCCCGGAGGGAGTCGAGCTCCACGTCCGCGGCGACCACCGCCGCCACACCGGCGCTCTCGACCAGATCGCGCAGGGCCGCGCGACCCTGCATTCCGGCCCCCAGCAGGAGGATCCTCAGGGCGCCGCCCGCCCGCTACGCCCCAACGCGGCCCCCCGACAGTCGACGCCACAGCCAGTAGACCGGCACTCCCGCGGCTATGACGCCGAAGGGGATCAGCGAATTGCGGTCGGTCAGCAGGGCGTTCCCGAGAATGAGGAGGGCCGCGAGGATGAACAGCACCGGGACCACCGGGTAGCCCCAAGTCCGCACCGGCCGGTGCAGCTCGGGCCGCCGCCGCCGCAGCGTGAAGACGGCCGCTCCGGCCAGCGCGTAGAACGGCCACATCCCCAGGACGAAGGCGTCGGCCAGTTGCTCGAAGCTGCGCAGCAGCACGAAGGCGATCCCCAGCGCCGCCGTAAGAACGATGGCCGTGTACGGCGTCCGGCGCGTGGAGTGGACCCTGCCCACGCTGCGGAAGAAGAGCCCCTCCTCCGACATCGCGTAGAAGATGCGGGGCCCCGTGAACATGGAGCCCGCCAGGGTCCCGAAGGTCGAGACCATCACGACGACGGCCACCAGCCCCACCCCCATCCGCCCGACGATCGCCTGAGCCGCGTCCGCAGCCACCAGGGGCGACGCAGCCACCTGAGCGATGGGCATCAGGTAGAGGTACGCCGCGTTCGCCGCCAGGTAGATGGCCACGACGGCCACCGTGCCGAGTATGAGCCCCAACGGCAGGTTGCGCTGCGGGTCGCGCACCTCGCCGCTCACGAAGGCGAGATCGGCCCACCCGTCGTAGGCCCACAGCACGGAGACGAGCGCCAGGCCGAACAGCCCGGCGTGCAGGCTCCCGCCCGGCTCCACGTAGTGGCCGAAGTCCCCATGCCCGGCCACGAAGGCGAAGACCACCAGCAGTGCCAGGGCGGCGTACTTGGCGCCCGTGGTGAGATTGATGACCACGGAGCTCCACTTCACGCCCGCGTAGCTGAACCAGGCGTTCAGCGCGATCGCCACGGCGGCGACGTAGTGAACGGCGTCCGAGTTCCCAGGCAGATCCGGATTGAACCCCAAAGAGCGCAACAGGTACTCGGCGAATACCGTCGAGATGGCCCCGAGCGCCGAGGCGCGGACGATGACCAGGTTCGTCCACCCGAACAGGAAGGCGGGCAGCCTGCCGAATCCCTCCTTCAGGAACACCAGCACGCCGCCGCTGCGCGGGAACATGGCGGCCAGCTCCGCGTACGTCAGCGCCCCGCACAGGACCAGGAGGCCCCCCAGCACCCACACTCCGAGCATCGCCAGGGGCTCCGGCACGCGCTGCGCGATGATGGCGGGCGTGCGGAAGATGCCGCTTCCGATCGTGGATCCGATCAGCACGCCCACGGCCGACAGCAGGCCGAGGCGACGCAGCAGCCGCTCGCCGTCCGGGGCGGCCGCCGCGCCGCCAGGTGCTTCAGGATTGGCTGGAGACATGCGCCAAGATAACGCTCCGGCCCCGGGCACCACCACGCCCGGCCCTCAGCTCGGCGCTCCCAGGCGCCGCAGGGGCTGGACTCGACTCCGCAGCGCCGCTATCGTCGTGGGTGACGCCCGGGCCGCTCGCCGGCAGGCTGTCCGCGAGACCCGGGGAGAGACCACAAGGAGAGGCCAGTGGCAACGCCCCCCCCACCTGCGCCTGCTTCACCGCCCCCCAAGCGCGCCGCGCTCACGATCCTGCTGGTGGACGACGACGACGACATGGCCACCGCGCTGGCCAGGCTCCTCGAGCGCGCCGGCCACGTCGTGCACCGTTCCCGCAGCGGCAGCGAGGCGATAGGCGTGGCCGGCGCGACGGCGTCGCTCGACGCGGCGGTGGTGGACCTCGTTCTGCCGGGAGCCGGCGGGCTCGAGGTCGTGCGCGAGATCCGCGCCGCGCACCCGCGGTGCCGAATCGTCGGGGTCACGGGGTTCGGGGCGCGCAGCCTCCCCGAGGCCTTCCGCCGGGCCGGCGCGGACGTCTTCCTGACCAAGCCCGTGGAGAGGGACGCCCTGCTCCGCGCCGTGTCGGGCACTGGGGAGTAGCTGCCCCCGTCGGCTGTCGTCCGGCACGGCCCCGAATCGTGGGCGCGCGAAAGCCCTCGGCATCGCTGCCGAGGGCTTTCGCAACCAATTAGTCAGTAACCCGCTACCAGACGAGCAGCCTGTATGGCCGCGTCGTCCCGCCAGTCGCATAGCCGTTCACGTAGATGTTGTACGTCCCCGCAGCCTGGCTGGTGAGCGTGATGTTCTCCGGCTGGGCCGAAGTGGCGCCAGACGTGCTCACCCACGCGCTGCACCCCGCGTTGCACACCAGCAGATCCAGGTCCGGGTCGGCGGCGGTGCCGTTGTAGCCGGTGCCTACGAACTGGAGCCGGATGCGCACGGTGCGCGTCGCCGTCAGAGTGATGGCGAACAAGTCGTCTACGTCCCCAGCGTCGGCGATTGCCCCGTAGAGGACAAACGGGTTGGCTTGGGTCACAGTGGCCCAGTCGATCGCGAGAGCCACGGCGTCCGGAGCGTCGTTCGCCGGCTCATTCGCCTCGCCGGTCGGGGTCTCGGTGATGACGACGTCATCGGCCGAGTTGAGGCGCGCGATGATCGTTCCGCCGACGTCCACGTTGGAAATCGCGACCGGACCGCTGCTCGGCAGCTTGGGGATGACGTACATGCTGTCCGCCGTCCGGAGCAGCACCCACGCCGCCGTGTCGCCGACCAGCACGTCCGACAGGAGCGTATCGGGCGTGATCGTGAACTTGGCGACCGCAGTGGCGTAGACCTTGAGGGTGTCGAGCAGCCTGCCGCCCGTCAGCACTGTGCCGCCGAACGTCGCCCGGGCTATCGTGTAGCTGCCCATGCTCTTGAGGGAGTCCACGGTGGCCAGCCCGACGTGCACGTTGGTGGCCGCGATGATGCCGGTGTAGTCCACCGGCGAGATCGCCCTCAGCTGCGTCGTCGTCCTCGACAGCATGATGCCATTGGTGCTATCGAAGCGGATAACGGACGCCGCCGGGTCGAAGGTTGCGCCGGACGGCGCGTTCACGACCAACGTGTCGCCCACGACGCTGATGGCATCGTGCAGCCGCGGCCGCGCCACCACCATGTCGTCGGACTGCAAGCTGTCGAGGACCACAACGCCGACGTCCGCGTTGCCTATCCAGTACATGTGGTAGACCCAGGGGACGCCCCGGAACGGCTGCCGCACGATAACCTTGAGCGCGGTCGAATCGGTTCGGCCTATGACATACCCTTCGGCCGCCCCGAAGAGCACATGGGACGTGTCGGTGAAGAAGGTGCGGGAACCGGCCGCCACCGTGAAGGTGACCGTGTCCTGGGCGGTGAAGACGTCCTCCGAGGTGCCGCCACCCGGCAGGGCTACGACGATCGTGTCGTCGACTGAACTGCCCGAGGGGGCCGGAGGCGCCGACGGGCTCAGGCGCGCGGGCAGCACCAGCGCGCGCAGCGTCTTGGTGACGCCGCGCGAGTTCATTGTGATTGTCGTGATGCCGCCGAGAGGCGCAATGCCCTTGACGTACGCCCGCGTGAACGCGCCGCCCGGCACGAAGGCGGTGTCCTTGGTGGCGGTGGCGACGGTCGGGTCGGCGCTCTCCCAGGTCGCGTCGCCCGCGTCGAACACGTTTCCGGCGTCGTCCTTCACTTCCGCCCTGACGCGAATGCTGTCGCCGGTACGGAGCGTGACCGCGGACCGGTCCATCTGGATCTGCGCCGGCCCGTTCTGTAGGTCGCTCGTCGGGTCGTCGAAGCATGCAGTCGCGCCGGCCGCAACAAACGCCGCAGCAAGCAGGATCGAACTCAGATGCTTCATGATGCCCCTCGCTCAGATGTCGTGTAACCTGCTAATCCCTATCCACGTCCTCCACCAGCGACTGCAGTCCCAGGAACCGCCTCACGTCCTCGGTGCCGTCAACTCCCAAGTACCCCGACCACGCTTGAAGCCCCGGCTCGCGCCGATCGTTGCTGCCGATAAGGGCGTAGTCCCCGAGCCCATTCCGGTCGTGGAACACGTAGTACGCCGGCCGTCCTCGGGTGTACTTCCACACCTCGTAAGGTCTCGGCGACGCCACCGGTCGCCGCAGCACTTCGTCGGGCGCACCCTGCCGCAAGTAGATCCTCCCGCGGTCGGTCCGCCAACCCACCACCACGCCGCTACCGCTCTGGCGGAACGCGTCGTTCGCGTAGGCCACTGAGCGGTAGAACACGTCCATCGCGGGGTTGGCCGCATCCTGCGGTGTCGGGTCGCGACGGCGCCAGAACTCCCTCAGGAACCTGCGCTTGCCCTCCACCGAGAGGCGCCCGTATACGCCCGCCTCGCTCCGGGAGTCCAGAATAATCTCCACAGGCGCGTACAGCGAATCCAATCGCTGCTCCGAGGCCCCCGCGAACGGATCATCACCCGCAGCCGCAGGTTCTGCTGCCGCCTGCGCCAGCGTCGGGAGCACACCCATACGGAACGGCGCCTCCGTCACGAGCGAGCTGTCACCCAGGCGCACATGAAGCCGGAGCCGGTACGTGCCCTCAGGCAGTCCTGCGAGGTCGACGGACCCTCGCGATATGCCGCCCTGCGGCGCGATCTCGATGGCCCTTGCCGGCGTCGTGACGATGCTCCGCCCCCCTTCGCCGACAACCTCCACCCCGAGTTCCCCGGCCGTCGCCGCCCCCGCCCACGGATAGACCTCCGCGTAGTACGTCAGCGTGGCGTCCACGGGACTGAGGCGAGGGACCGGCGCCGTGCGCATCGCTGCGCCCGCACGCCTGATCTCCCCGGGGGCCACCGACTCGGTATCCGACACGGCCCGGCTCCCACTGGCCGAGAGGACGAGGTCCGACATCTCGGGCCGGCCACTGAAGGCCCTGACCTCAACTTGCCGCTCGACCGCCGCTCCCGCGTCCGGGACAGCCCGCAGCGTCACTCGGTACAAGCCCGGCGCAGCGGCGAAGCCGAAAGACTCCATCGCCGTCGCACCCTGAGAGCGGGCCAAGGCCGTGGGAACCTCCCGCGGCCACCCGTTCCGCTGCAGCTCCAGACCCGTGCTGTCGAGCACCGCGACCTCGAACCGGTACCGGACCATCTGCTGCCCCACTCCGGTCGCCAGTGCAGACAAGCGCAGCTCGCATACCCCTTCGATTGTCGTCGTGCCGCTGGCCGGCTGGTAGAACCGGACCGCGCGCACCGCCAGCGGCTCGTCGCCGCCTTGCTGCCGGGTGGCGCCCAGGCCACCCACCAGAGCGAGGGCCACGACCACCGGAGCCACCATGAAGCTCTCCCTCATCGCTTCCCGCCTCCCGGTCCGGGTGCCATGAGGCCCCCGGACCGGACAGGCCGATTCGCTATTTCCCCCGCGCCTACCAGCTGAGGCTCACGCCGAGCATGTTGACGCTGCCCAGCAGGCCGTAGCTGCGGTACGCGTAGTCGAACCCGAGACCGAAGTTGTTGCGCGCGTAACGAAGCCCGCCGCCCGCGGAGACACGGTACTGGGTCCCGCTCAGCCCCGACTCGAAGCCGGCGTAGGTCGCAGTACCCGCCGCGGGGACGTCCATGTTGTCGTCGGCCGCGTAGGTCATGCCGAGCCGCCCGGCCAGAGAGAAGCCCGAGTGGCCCAGCGTCACGTTGTACTCACCGGCCAAGTTGAAGCCCGGCTCCGAGTTGTTCGGCTGGTCGAACTCGCCGAGCAGCGTGAGCCGACTGGATGCCGTCGCGAAGGCGTCGTAGGCCATGGCGACGCGGAACGAAACCGGCAGGCTCCAATCCTTGGTCTCCAGCTGGGCCCGCGCAGGCTCCTGCGGCACGGGCTGCTGGCCGATCGGCTCCTGACGCTCGACGAGGACGTCCAGCGGCGTGCCCCGGTGCCTGATGTTGCCACCCAGGTTGTTGATCACGAACGCCGCCCGGATCGCCTTGCCGCCCAGCGACGAGTGGAAGCTCGTCCCTAGGTCCACGGCCACAGAGCTGCCGGACACGTCGCCGAGCTGGTCCCTGATGTACTTCGCAGTTATGCCGGCCGAGAACCGGTCGGAGAACTGCTGCCCGTACGTCATGCCGATGGCCGTCTGCGCTACCGAGTACACCTGGCCCGACGTCCCCGTCGGGTCAGTCTCCGTGTACACCTGCTGGTCGGAGAAGCCGAACGTAGTGATCGAGAAGCCGAAGGCCCGCGAGCCGCCGCCGAAGGGGGCCGCGAACCCGCCGAACACGTACTTGGTGTCGGCGAGGTAGTTGACGTTGGTGGCGAGCACGCCCGGGCGGTCGAGGAGCGCTAGGCCCGCCGGATTGTAGTGCATCGAGCCCAAGTCGTTCGAGAGCGCGGAGAACGACCCGCCCAACGCAGCGCCGCGCGCCGTGGCCGGAATCAGAAGGAACTCCGCCGCCGTCGTGCCGTACGCAGTGTTGTCCGAAACGACCTGATGCACAGTCGACTGAGCCCGACCCGCCGTGCTGAAGACCGCGAGGGCCACCAGCACTGCGGCACCTACCTTGATAGACCGATTCGCCATTCTATCCTCCGCAAGGGCCGGGGCGCCG
>Ga0316628_100004542_pt1 | contig 10921 bp, 5 predicted proteins | sample OWC_Aug_M2_C1_D5_FD_207648 | JGI IMG/M metagenome (GOLD analysis project Ga0316628, IMG submission 207648) | Wetland soil microbial communities from Old Woman Creek delta, Ohio, United States - OWC_Aug_M2_C1_D5_C | ecosystem: Environmental > Terrestrial > Soil > Wetlands | place: USA: Ohio... | reverse complement strand
TACGCGCCGCGATCGAAGCGGTTCCCGTCGCCTATGGCGGCGTGATCGGAGAGATCGAAGTGCCGCGCCTGGGATTGAAATCGATCGTCGTTCAAGGCGATTCGGAAAATCTTTTGCGGCGCGCGGTGGGGCATTTGCCGGAAACGGCGCTGCCGGGCGAAACGGGAAACGTCGCGCTGGCGGGCCATCGCGACGGTATTTTCCGGCCGCTGCGCAACGTCCGGCCGGGCGATTTAATCACTTTAAGAACGCCAGCCAGCGAATTCCAGTACCAGGTGGAATGGACCGAGGTGGTGCCTCCGACTGCTGTACGGGTAATCGAGCCGACCAGCGAACCGGCGCTGACGCTGGTGACATGCTTTCCGTTTTATTACGTCGGAGCGGCGCCGGATCGATTCATTGTTCGCGCGCGCAAGATTGTGGCGGAACCGAGGGTGCCAAGCGCGCCCTAGACCTGCATCGGGCGCGGGAAGGTGAATTTCAAACCGATTAGCATCATGAATTAAATTCTCTTTCCGAGAAGAATTGCTGTATCGGAAAGCCTGCTCATCCAATTACCGAAACAGGTTAAACGATTCGACGCTGACATAGGTATCAGCCTCGACGAAAAGCACTGCGTAATCATGGGCTTTAACTCCTGAAACGTCAGGGGCTAAAGAGTCTGTGCGAGAACTGCAATTCCATGCCGCCAGCGGCTAAAGCCGCACTGATTTTGCTGCGGTTATGTCGTGGCTAAAGCCACGACCCACAAGGATTCTGACGTTGTCACACAGGCTCTAAATCCCCTGATCAAACGGAGCTTAAACGTCCGAGCTGAAGCTCGGACCTCCAAGAGATGGAAACTTCCGAATTAGCAGAGCACAGGAAGGTGTTGGGGCCAAATCCGTGGTGGTTGGCGAGCGCGTGAATAAGATCCGCTTCCCTTGGCGCAAGCAAGTTCTTTGCTCTCTGGATGAAAGATAGGTTACTGTACGCGCATGGCCCGCCCCGAAAATGAAATGGAGGCTCTGAAAGCACAGGTTGCGGCTTTGACTGCGCGCGTCTACGCGCTGGAGCAAAAGGGCAGCGTCACTTCCGAGGGGCCGCAGCAAGATATCCCGGCAGAACAACCGCAACCCATCGCTCCACCTCTTGCCGGAACGATGCTGCAGCCTCCTTCCGCGCCGAGTGTCTCTAATCCTCTCCCGATTGTTTCCGCACCGCTCGCGCAGGAACGACGGCCGCCCGTGCGGCTGAGTATGCCGACGGTTTCCGGGACAGCGCGCGCGGACGGTGATCTGGAAAAAAAGATTGGGCAATATTGGCTGAACCGGATCGGCATTGTGGCCATGCTGATCGGAGTTTCCTATTTCCTGAAATACGCGTTTGACAATAACTGGGTGGGGCCCGGCGGGCGGATTGCGATCGGCTTGCTTCTGGGGATCGCGCTGGTGCTGTGGGGCGAGAGATTTCGCAAGCGCGGCTACGCTGCGTTTTCCTATTCGCTGAAGGCCGTCGGAATCGGAACGCTCTACTTGTCGCTGTGGGGCGCGTATCAGATTTATCACCTGATCCCCGCGGGGGCCTCGTTTGTGGCCATGGCCATCGTAACCGCGGCGACCATTGCGCTGGCTCTGAGCCAGGATGCGGAATTGCTGGCGAGCTTCGCGCTGGTGGGCGGCTTCTCGACTCCGATTTTGCTTTCCACGGGAGAAAATCACGAGGCCGTGCTGTTCTTGTACGTCGCGCTCCTGGACCTTGCGATTCTCACGATGGCGATTTTCAAGCCGTGGCGGCGGCTGCTTTGGGGAAGTTTTGCGGGCACCATCATTCTCTATCTGGGCTGGTATTCGCAATATTATACCGATGACCAGCGCGCGCTCACGGTGGCGTTCGCGGTGTTGTTCGCGGCCATCTTTGCCGTCATTCCGCTGGTGACGGACTACGCGCGGTCATCGCGCTTTTCCGGCCCATCTCCCACGCTAACCCTGCTTCCGCTGATGAATGCCGCGGCGTTTTTTCTGGCGCTGTACGCCATGTATGAGCGGGATAAAACCACACTCACCTGGTTTGCGCTGGCGCTCGCCGCCGTTTACCTGGGCATCGGCAGCGCCATAAAAAAACGTGTCACGACCGAGGATGCCACTTTCATCAACCTGGTGCATGTGGCCATCGCTATTGCGTTTCTTACGATCGCCATTCCGTTGAAGCTGGACGGGCAATGGATCACCATCGGATGGCTGGTTGAGGCGGGGATATTGTTGTGGGTGAGCGTGCAGGCACGCGCCGACTTTTTGCGATATTTTGCGGCCGTCGCGCTGGTGCTGGGGATCGCCCGGCTGCTCTTCTACGACCAGATGCGCGCGGAAACGCTGGTGTTCAACATGCGCTTCGCGACGTACGCGGTGGCCATCGCGGTTCTCGCTGGAATCGCGGTGTTGGGCAAGCGCCATGCCGCGGGCGCGGAAATGATTTTCCTGGACGTAGCGGTAGTGGGCGCGAATTTGCTCGCTCTGATGGCGCTAACACTGGAAGCTTCGGATTACTTCGACCGCCGGATGTTATCGGCCGGAAGTTTGCCCGGTTCTTATCATCAGGTGAATTTGGCGCGCGATTTCAGCTATTCGGCGATCTGGCTGGTGTACGGCGCGGCTTTAATGGTCATCGGTTTTCAGAGACGCTCGGCGTTGGCGCGTTGGCAGTCCCTGATTCTGATTGCGTTCACCATCTGCAAGGTGTTTCTGTACGACGTTTCGCAACTTGGCGGGAGTTACCGGATTGTGAGCTTCATCGGTCTCGGCGCGGTGCTGCTCGGCATTTCGTTCATTTACCAGCGCGACTGGCTGAAACTGGCTCCGCATGCGCCGAAAGATTCGGATCCGGAGGCGCAATGATGCGGACGACTTGGGGGCTATTGGCGGTCTTCTTAGTGACAACTCCCGCGATCTCTTATTTCAAGTACCAGCGAAAAATAGAGCCGTTGAGCGCCGGCGGGCAGCATTACGCCGTGGTGGACGAGGCCATCTGGCGGCACGCGCTTCCGAATCTGGATGACCTGCGCGTGTACGCCGCGGGCAAGGAGATTCCCTACGCCAGAAGGACCATGTGGGGCAGCACGCAGACCGAGCAGAAAAATGTGCGCCTGCTGCAGCCCGGCACGCTCGGCGGGAAAACGCAATTCCTGCTAGATATGTCCGGCGTAGCCGAGTATGACCGCATCACGCTGAACGTCGCGACAAAAAACTACGTGGCCCATGCGCGCGTGGATGGCCAGAACGATGCGCACGGAACGCAGTGGGTGAACCTGGGCACGACCACTCTATTCGATTTGTCGGAGGAAAAGCTGGGGCACAACAGCACGCTGCAGATTCCGGTGAGCACGTACAAATATTTGCGGGTCACTCTGGATGGGATTGTGAAACCTTTGGACATTCAGGGCGCCATGGCGGGAATTGAACGCGCGCAAGAGGCGGTGTGGCGGGACCTCGGCGGCGAACCCAGACAGACGCAGGAGGGCAAGGATACGGTCTTGACATTCGCGGCTCCGGAAAATATTCCGGTGGAACGCGTGCTGCTGGATATTGCCGCATCGCAAGGAAATTTCCAGCGCGAGATAGCGATACAAAACGACAAAGGTTCGACTATCGGTGCTGGCGAAGTCCTCCGCATTCACATGCTGCGCAGCGGGCAGAAAATTGATGTCGACCGGACATGGCTGGATTTTAATGCAACGGTCCATGGTGAACTGCGCGCGGTGGTTCACAATGGCGACGACGCGCCGTTGAAAATTACCCGCGCGCGCCTCGAGCAGTACGAACGGCGGATTTATTTCGACGGCGATGCGGGAACTGCGCTGGAATTTTATTACGGCGACCCTAAGCTGAACGCCCCGATCTACGACTACGCGAAATTATTCCAAAGTGACGCGAGCGCCGCGCCGGTGCGGATGGGCGCCGAGGAAGCGAACGCTAGTCATACCGGGCGACCCGACGACCGGCCGTGGTCGGAACGCCATCCGGCGATTCTATGGGCGGCGATTCTCGCCGCGGTGGCTATTCTTGGCGGGATCGCGGTCCGGTCGATGAAAAGCGCTGCGCCGACAGAATGAGAGTTCGGATCCAGGAGGGCAACGATGACTTTGAAAAGCTTTAAGTATGCTGTTTGGGCGATAGTTCTTGCCAGCACGTGGAGTGTGCCGCGGATCGTTCCTTCGTTGAGCGCGCAGCAATCCCCCACGAGTGCCAAGGACGCTCTGCAGAAGGCCCGCGTGCTGGATCGGCTCGCGGAGGGAATGGCGGTTGAACACAAAGGAACCTCGCCAGGGTTTGTGCTCGATCCTGCCTGGCCTCAGCCTCTGCCCCACCACTGGGTGATCGGCGATGTCGGCGGCATAGCTGTCGATAAGCACGACCATATCTGGGTTTACCACCGCCCACGTTCAGTCACTTCCAGTGACAGCGGGATGCAAGGCGTGGCGGGCAAGGATGCGAAGGGCAACCCGATCAGCGCGCTCGGTTTTCCCAGGCCTTTTGGGCAGATGAACGGCTGCTGTATGGGGGCGCCGTCGGTGCTCGTGTTCGACAAAGCAGGCAAACTGCTGCAGTCCTGGGGCGGTCCGGGTGACCCAGGCTTCCTGGAGACGAAGTGCCGCCAACAGGATGGGTGCGTCTGGCCCGCGCGCGAGCATGGCATCTATATTGACCAGAACGACTTCGTGTATGTTGCCGGGAATGGCCAGGCCCGGAATTTCCATGGCCAATATCCGTGGGCGCCGAATTTCGGGAACGATTCACAGATTCTGAAATTCAAGGCGGATGGCACGTTCGTCTACCAGATCGGAACTGCCGGCGCGAAAGGACCAAATAGCAACGACACGAATGGCGGCGTTAACGGGACGCCCGAACCTTACTGGCCTGCCGATATGACCGTGGATCCGAAGACGAACCTCATGTACATCGCCGATGGTTACGGGAACCGGCGCGTACTGATTGTGGACGCAGCTACCGGGAAATACGTGGGGCACTTTGGCGCTTACGGGCAGAATCCGGTGGAAGGTGAAAACGGCGGCGGTGCGGACGTGGGCGAGGGCGCCGGTTCCTGGCCGGCGGATTTCAAGGCCGGGAATATGAAACCGAAATTTTTCCGCAGTCCCGTTCACTGCGCGAAGCTTGCCAACGACGGCCTGCTGTATGTTTGCGATCGCGGCAATAATCGAGTGCAGATCTTTAAGGCGTCCGAGATGGGAAAGCCGTGCTCGAATCCGGATGGAGCGATAGGCAAATGCGGATTCGTGGGCGAAGCCCACGTGGCTCCCCAGACCATCGGCGGCACTTCGGGTACGGTGAACTTCTCAACCGACTCGAAGCAGAGTTGCATGTACGTCGCCGATCTCCTCAATGACGTCATCTATGTAATCAACCGGCAGAACCTTACGGAACTAAGCCGCTTTGGAGGTGGAGGCCGCCAGGCAGGCGAATTCCACTGGCCGCACATGGTGGCTACCGATTCCGAAGGAAATGTTTACGTCGGAGAAGTGGATGGCGCGGCAAGAATGCAAAAGTTCTTGCGGTATGGAGCAACGGGCTGCTCCGGGACGGGTAGCGCGGACGTGGGCAAATACCTCGAATAGTGCAGGTGTGCCCTAGACTTATGGCGGATCGTCCGCTGATGGCTTCCTAACCAGAATGGAAGCCACCGCTCCCAAAATCGCCTGGGTCTTTTCCGCAAACTGCGGACCGTGTGTCGACCGCGCCTAGTTCAATGGTTGGACGCGGACCAGATAGCCGTTGTAATCGACATACCAGACGGTCACTGGCTTGGTGGAAGCGTCGATGTACGTGCGGCGATCGTAGGTAAACGGCTCCGGCATCTCATAGACGATCCAGCGGCCTGTTTTCGGATCGAGCCTCACCATTTGCCGGCCGTGCAGAACGCCGGCCCAGACTTCTCCGTTGCCGTCCGGCATGGCTTCGTAGAAATCGGTAAGCGGGCTGGGGGGAGTCGGAGGATAGTACTCCTCGATGCGTCCTGTTTTCCCGTTGAGCATGACCAGTGCGCCATCGCCGCCGCCAAACCAGGGATTATCGTAAGGATCAAATCCGCCTCGTTTCGCCGTGGCCATGTGGGCGCCGGTGTTCGCCTTGATCCACTCTCCGGTTTTCAGATCCATGCGTTCGAGGGTATTTCCCCAGGCGGGCAAGCCTCCGCCGCCATAGTATTTGCCGTCCTTGGAGATCAGGTTGTCATAGCTGAAGCCGACCTGCAGGGGGAAGCGCTGCACGACCTTGCCGGTTTCCGGATCAATCTTGCGCACGTTATTGTCGCGGCTATCCCAGACGTAACCGTCATCGGTCAAACTGAAATTGCCGAAACCCGGGGCATTCAAGGGAACGAGGTCTTCGATCTTGACTTGAGTGATTTTGCCCGTCTGCAGGTCGAGCCGGTTCAGATTGTGTCCCCAATTTTCGGAGAACCAGGGGACGTCGTGCTTGTCCAGGCGTACGGCGTGCGTGCCGGGCATGGCGCCGGGGGTGAGGGGAATGGTGTACTCCTTCACGATTCCGGTGCGCGGATCGAGCTGGCCGACGACTTGCGTCTTGTGGCTGGTAAACCAGATGTTGCCCTTGGAATCGCCTTGGGCATCATGAAGAGCAAGCAACTCCTGGGGCAATTGGTATTCCGTGACGACTACTTTCGTGGCATCTCCGCGAGGACGCGGGAATACGCGCAGCGGTTCATCCTTCGCTTCCGGGCCGCGCACCCTCGCCAGCCACTTGGTGAGGATGGCGGCTTCCTCGTCGGAAGTTCCGTCCTGGCGGGAAACGGAATTGGTTCCACCGCCGGTTGTCGTCGTTCCTTTAATGCGGATCACGAGCGAGGTGCCGGAGTAGTGCGTCATGCGGTCAACGATTAGAGCCCAGCTTCGTTCGTCGTAGCGATTGCGAAAAACCTGCTGCCAGGAATGGCACGCGGAACAATTTTTCTGGAACAGCGCTTTCTCATGGCCCGTGCCGGGAACGTTCCACAACAATTCCGCGCCGCTCAACTCGCTTTCCATCTCGGGCGTGGCGGGCAAAGCGTCGCTCTTGGAAACTCGATCGAGGACGATGTCATCCAGCTTGGTGGCTCCATCCACGTGGACGGAATCGATGCGGTAAGGCTCGAACTCCCGCGGGGTTGGAATCCGCAGGATGTAGTCACCCGTCTGCATTCTTGGAAATTCGTAATGCCCCGCGTCGTTCGTGTAGACCGTGGTGCGGACGCCATTGGGCGCGACCAGCTGCACGCCGATTCCTTCCGGCGAATCTCCGTTCGATACGCGGACGGTGCCTGTGGCGCCGCCCCGAAGGCCGCTCTGCACGGGCCACTTGTGGGTTTCGGCGGTATACAGGGGATTCGCGGGGGGATTTTCACCTTCCACGCAGCATTTGCCTTCGCGGATGTAAGTGGCCAGATCCTGCATGTCGGCCTGGGACAGAGTGGTGCCGAAGGAAGGCATCCCGGGACCGCCATCCTTGATTTTTGCAATGACGTTCTCATCGTTTACAGGGTCGCCGGACATCATCGTCTCGTGTTTATAGAGACTCTTCAGGTAGGGTCCGGTCTTGGCGTATTTGTTGTGGCACATCCAGCATTTGAAGAAATAAATATTTTCGCCGCGGGACGCGCCGCTATCGGCGAGGAGCTTGTAGTGATCCAGCCGGTAGGAGCGCTGGAGATCATCCGTGTGCATGACTTTGCCGGATGCCGTCGAGGACTGCTGGGCCTGCGCCAAACCGGCGCCGATGCCCGCGAGGGAAAGAGAGATTCCGACCGCCAGGGTCACCAGGATTCCGCGCAGCAGATATTTCCTCGATCGTGATTCCATAAGCCACCTATGATGATCTTTAGATTTGAATCTAGCGTATCTTCCATGCCCCAGTGACCAAAGTCAATAAAATCAATCGTGGGCTGCTCGGACCTGATATTTTTTGCCGGACGTCCAGGTGTTTCGGGTATTTATCCGCCGGAATGCAATTGGAATGCGGCGGGAAACCAGGCCAGGGAGCGAGCCGTCGAGACGAACGCTCCCTGATTTTTTGCATCGCGACGAGCAAGAATCCACGCTAGTCCTGCGGCTCCAGTTTAATGATCGAAGCGCCGTGGTCATTGCCAACCCAGAAGGTGACCGGCGTCGTGGAATTGTCCACAAAGACCCTGCGAATGTTGGTTTCTCTGGGGAGCAGGTAATCCGTCATCTGGCCGGTCTTGGGATCGAGCCGCGTGACGCGATCATTCAACATCGATCCGGCCCAGGCCTCTCCATTCTTATCCGCTACCACGTCGTAGGGCATGGCCCACGGTGTCGGCGGCGTCCATTCGTGGATTTGTTCGGTCTCCGGGTCGAACATGCCGATCCTGTTGCCGCGATATTCACCGAACCAGACGCGGCCTTGGGAATCGAGCGAGCCTCTGCGAGGCGCTGAATTCGGAGTGGGAGTCTTATAGTAGGTAATTTTCCCTGTCTTCGCATCGATCTTCCCAATTTCAGCGGCGCCAAAGGTCGTAAAGTAGGCGTTGTTCTGTGCGTCGGAAATCACGTCGTAGATATTGGGACTGGGGTCGGGATAGGGCTTGTAGACTTTAAACTTGCCGGAAACCAGGTCCAATTGGCGCAGAGTATACGTGCCGGCGTCCTGCACCCAGACTTTTCCGTCCACCTTGGAATGCATCGCATCGACCTGGTTGATCTGCGTGTAATCCTTGTTATCCTCCGGGGGAAGGCTCCAGGTTTGGAATTTTTCCGTTTTCCTGTCGAATTTTGCGACGCCGCCCTGATACATCATGCCGATCCACAGGTTTCCGTCCTGGTCCGAACGCAGGGCCAGCTCGCCGGTGGGCGATACAGGCTTCAATACCGGCACGGGAAATTCAGTGGTCTTGCCCGTCTTCGGGTCCAGCTTTCCCAGAATCTGTTCCCCGAAGCTGATGTACCAGACCATTCCGTCCGAATCGAGGATCACGTCATGGGGCTGCCGCGTGCGCTTCGGAAGATCGTATTCGGTGATAATCGCGTGGGTGGCCCTGCCGGTGGGACGAGGGAAAGTCTTCAGCGGATATTCCCATTCAGGACCAGCGCTTAGATTGATGCTGCTCAAAAACTGGGCTTGTTTCTCCAATAGCTCTTTCTGGCGGGTCAGTTGGTCCTCGCCGTGGTGCTCCAGTTGGACTGCAAGCCGGTCCGCGAGCCGCTTCTGCGGAACCATCGGCGTGCTTTGATTGACGTGAGAGGCCATGCGGATCTGCACCTGGACAAATTCATCCGCATCATGGGTGGAATGAGTGGGCAGTTGCAACGTGTGGCAGGTCACGCAATTCCGCAGGAAGACCTTCTGCTCCTTGGTTCCCGGAACGCTTTCGATCCATTCCGCGTTGGTCATCTGCTTGGCCAGATTGGATGTCTTGCGAAGCTTAATATCGGCCGTGGCGGGATTCTGGGCGATGATGTCTACAGCGCTGGGGCTATCCAGGTCATACCCGACGGCGCGGATGGAAATCGCATAATGGCCGGGATCCAATTTCGACGCGGGGAAGCGATAATGTCCACTCTGATCGCTGGCGACGGTGATCGTAATCGTGGAATCTTGTTTCTTCGCGCTGACGAGCACCCCTTCCATGGGCCCTTCTTCAGCCGAGGTAACTTGCCCGGAGAGCGCCACGGCACCTTGCTTCCGGGCCTCGGTTTGCGCGTATCCATCCAAAGACAGGGAAGTTTGTGTTGCCAGAAAAACTCCGCTCGCGATTACGGCAAGCAAGAAACGTGATGTCCGCATAATGGTCTCCGTACTGCCAGAATTCTAGTGAACGGTCCGAACCTGTCGCAAACTTGAAATTTTCCGGTAATCCGTTTTCTCGTCTCGCCATCCTGAGATTACCTGTCGTGAAAAATAGACTTCGGAATAGAGGCGTGCACGCCCTTGTTTCCGTCCACAAGTTGAGTAATGCTGAGATCGGCGGCGACGCTGGTTAGCATATAAGCGTCGTCCCGGCTGAGGTGCTTTTCAGTGACCAGGAAATCGATCATTTCATGTACAGCCATTATTGTAGCCTCATTCAGATTTTCGTGAAATCCCATAGTGATGTATTGGGAAGGTGTCTCGGCTCGAGGCCAACGCAGATGCATATCCTTGCGCACAATCAACTGGAATGTGCCGATTAACGAGGTTTCCATTGCATTGATGTCCACTTCGCCGTTGCCTTGACCGGCATGCCCATCACCAACTAGCAACAGCGCTCCCCGAGCATGTACCGGCAGAAAAAGCGTCGTGCCTGCTACCAGCTCTTTGTTATCCATATTGCCGCCGTGAATCCAGGGCGGCGCGCTGCTGATCCTGCCCGTCACCTCTGGCGGCGCCACGCCTATGCTCCCGAAAAATGGCCGTATGGGAATATCGATTCCTGGAGCGAAATGCGCCATCTGGCTCTTTTGGTCCAGCGGAATAATCTTAATTCGTGTATAGGGGAAATCATCCGGCAAATAGCCTAAGCCGGGTCTGAAGCGGTTATACGCATAAGGAATAGCAAGGCGAATCGACTGAATTCTAATTTCCAGGACATCGCCGGGCTGGGCATCCTCCACATAAACGGGACCAGTCAGGATATGCGCCCCCGGGCCTTTGTTTGAAACTTCTTTGAAGATGTCCCGGAGAGACTGCTCCACTTGGTCGGGTGGCACGCCCGCAGCTTCGAGCTGTGAAGGAATGACTCCCGCTGGAAGCGTCTGGACTTCAACCGTGTCCCCGGATCGAACTCGCAATACCGGGGGAGTGCTGGCATCGTAGTAGCCCCACGCCACCGTCCTGGGAGTGGGTTTGAGGAAATGCGTTGCGGGGTCTGGCGGCTGCTGCGCGCGCAAGACGGAGCTTACTGACAATACGACAAGAATAATAAGGCATTGCCGGTT
>Ga0316628_100004541_pt1 | contig 10923 bp, 7 predicted proteins | sample OWC_Aug_M2_C1_D5_FD_207648 | JGI IMG/M metagenome (GOLD analysis project Ga0316628, IMG submission 207648) | Wetland soil microbial communities from Old Woman Creek delta, Ohio, United States - OWC_Aug_M2_C1_D5_C | ecosystem: Environmental > Terrestrial > Soil > Wetlands | place: USA: Ohio... | reverse complement strand
TGATAGCCGGTGATAATCGGCTTCAGAGGAGACCCACGCCGCCCCTGGGAATCCACGTCCACGACTCCGGCATCCAGGTTCAGGGCCCAGTCGGCCAGCCGCCACGCGCCGTAGGTGAAAGCGATCCTCTTCCCATCCGGGCTCCAGTACGGGATCTCCGCCGAGTCCTCGACCACCCGGGCCTCGCCGCCCGACGAGGGAATGATGACCACCGCGTCGCGGATGTCGTTGTGAGTCCAGTACAGGAAGCCGTTGGCCACCGCGGGGGCAAAATCGTCGCCCGGCGCCTCGATCACGACGCGGCGGGCCTTTGTGGATAAGTCCACCTCGTAGATGTCCAGGTCGCGGTCGGCCAGAGGCTCATGCCGAGCCTTGGCGACCGGAGCCGAAGCGCTCGCCAAAGCCAGGTACAAGCGCCCGCCGTCCGCCGAGACGGCGAGGGGACTCAGCCGCGGAGGCGCATCCAGGTCCTTGAGCAGGGTTTCTGTGCGGCCCGCTGCCCGGTCGATGCGCAGCAGCGACGTCTCGCCGTCTTCGTGCCAGACGGAGGCATAGATCGTCCCTCCGTCCGGAGACCAGACAAAACCGCTGAGGCTCCCTTCAAGCGGGTATTGCCTCTGGTTTTCGGCATCGCCGACAAAAAGTCCCTTTTCGGGCTGGCCAAGCCTGTAGTAGGCCACGGCGGAACCGTCCGGGGCCCACTGCGGACTCGCGTCGGGAGGCAGGGAAGTGAACCGGGGACCTTCCGGGCTCGGCAAGAACCAGCCCTGCTGGCTGCCGCGCCGGCCCAACCGGGCGATCTGGTCGCCGCTAAAAAAGGCCGCGTTGAAGACCCGGTCCATGCCCGAAGCGAGCCGCTGGGCGTCTTCCCTTCGCGTCTCGAGGTTGATGAGTTTCAGGCCCTTGCCGAACGAGCGGTAAAGACACCAGCGCCCGTCGCTCGAAACGCGCGCAGCGATGTTCATCGCCTCAAACCAGGCGGCCGGGCTTTCGGAATAGACCGTCTCGAATTTAGCGGAGGCGGTCTGACTTTGATCCTTGGTCTGGGCATCCTTCGCAGGAACGGATACCCGGAGGAGAATAAAGCAGAGGATGCCTGCGGCGATTATGAATGGATTCAGCCGGATTCTCATCTTTCCTCCCTTGGGGCTCCATCGGACTGGCCGTTTCCCGATGAAACGGGATAACGTTGAATTCCCTTCATCGAAGTGGCCATGATATTCCCCGGCAAGCCTCGATGTCAAAGCGCCAGGCGGTCAGCTGCCCTTTTGGGGGGTGCATAGAACGGTGCGGTATTGACATGGCCCCTCTTCCGGACATATTTTAGTGCCGGTCACAGCAGAATGGGGAGCCAACAGCAGAACCCATTTTGGTCTGCGCAGGCTCTACCTTGTCCTAAGATTCAGCAAAGGGAGGTCAAGGATGTCAACAGGAAAGCCAAGCCGATTTCTTTTTGGAGTAATCGCGGTCCTAATACTCACGGGTGCGGCAGCCGCCCAGATGATCGACATCGGCAAGTTCAAAAAAGTCGCGATCCCGTATACGCTGAAGCACGGCGATACGGTCATGACAAAAGGCCTGTATGATCTCGAAGCCCTAAAGAACCGCAGCACACCTTCGTGCTATCTCAGGTTCAAGAAAGACAATAAGGTCATCTTGCTTATGGAGGGGGAACGATTGGCTGAAGAGGTCCGTGCGGGTGCCCGCTTGACCGACCCCAGCATACCCGACACGCCAACATTGAAAATGAAGAAGGACGAGGAGGAGAGACTCGTAATCTTTACAGTGAGGACCGGCCGGCGTAGCCGTTTTCCCTACATTGTCCTCCGGTTCAAGCTGGAATACGAGGAAGAGCCCCAGAGCCAAACGCGTCAATGACGGCGCGGCTCGCGCTGGAACATTTCCATCCAAGCCGTCACTTCTTCAAGACCTCATGATGTTTGGCGATCTGTTCCGGCGGCAGTCGCAGAAATCTTGCGGCGTTGTTGTAAAGGATTTCCCGCTTCTGTTCGGCGGAGAGAAAACCCGCCTGCTCGATCCACTCGATGGCGATGCCGATTCCATCCGGCCACGTCATCTGGTCCGACCCGAACATGATCTGTGTGCCGAACCCCTGTTTGATCGCCTCCTGGAGATCCGAATAGAACGCTTCGCGCGTCCCCCTCACCCAGCTGACCGATATATCGGCATAGACCTGGGGATAAACGCTCAGGATCGCAAAAGTCTCTTCGAGAAAGGGCCAGCCCATATGGGCAATCCAGAGCCTCAACTTTGGATGACGGTTCAGCATTTCCTCGAGCAGCAGTGGATTCCCCAGGGCCGCCCTGTATTTCGGGACACTTTGGGTAATGCCCGGGGGGCCTAATCCTCCCATATGAATACAGGCCGGCACATCCAGCGCTTCGGCCAGGGCGAAATAGGGTTCCAGGACGGGATCGGACGGGTCTAGGCCGTCGTATTGAGCGCCCACCTCTCCCATGATCTTGAGGCGGCCGGATTGATAGAGAGGCCGCAGGCTTTCAATATTGAGGCCTGGTATGCCATGATACGGCCCGGCCCAAATTCGGTCTGGGGCATATTGTCTGAATTTCTCTACCTCCTCGAGGCTGCCGCTCACAATCCCCAGGACGATGTTGTATCGGTCCATCTCCGCCAGGGTCTGCTGGATGTGCTCTTCGACCGATACGGGAGCTTTTTTCCCGGTCACAGGATTAGGCCCCCAGCTCTGGAGATCAACAAGGGATTCCGAGTGCAGGTGAACGTCGATGACGGGCTGACGGTGAACTTTGGCCTGACCGAAGGTCAAGCCCGCCATCGCCAAGAATACAACCAAAAGCGTTCGCTGCTTCATCGGGCCCTCCCTTTCTTTGCTCACCTTCACAAGTCAAAGCGCGGACGGGGACTCCATTTTTGAGAAGTCTCCCAGGTCGGATAAAATAAGACCATTACTTGGTCGCCCCAGCGGACGGAGCCCGCGCGGCCAGTTTATCGGGGTCGAAAAGCCAGCCGCCTTTGATAACGCGCCAGATGGCCTCGGTGTTGTGGATGTCCTCGAGCGGGTCGGCACTGAGCAGGACAACATCCGCGAGCTTCCCCGGAGCCAATGACCCCAGCTCGCTGGCGCCGACTGCTGTCGCCGCCTCTTCGGTAGCCATCCGCAAAACATCGAGCGGCGTCAATCCCGCCTCCACAAAGCGCGCCAACTCCCAATGAAGCGACGAGCCGAAGAAACACTCCGGGTTCGCCGGATCGGTGCCGGCGTGTAGTTTCACGCCTCTGCGGTGGGCCTCGCCGACCCGGGCCAAAAGACTCAACACGCTGCCTCGAAGGGTAATGTCGTCAACCGATTTCATATAGCTTCCGAATAGCGCCTCCTGAATGTTCCCTTCGGGAGTAAACGCCCGGAACTTCGGGACCGAGAGCCTCTCCGGTTCGTCACGCAGCAGCAAGGCATCGGCCCCATCGACCGCCAGCGTCGGAACCCAGTGCGTGCCGGATTGAGAAAGCATCTGGAGGATATCGTCGAACTCCTGTTCGCTGTCTCCGTGTTCCAGGGTAAGACAGCCCCAAGTTATGCTTTTCGTGATTCCCTCTGCGACGAAGGCATGAGCCGCGACGGGCAAACCGAGCCGGCGCGCCTCTTCGATGACGGCATGCTGCAGCGGCCAGGGCAGCGCAGGGTATATCTTTATAAAATCGGCGCCCCATTCTTTAAACCGGCGCACATATTCACGGGCACTCGGCTCGTCGTAAATCTGGAGGAAACCGTCTCCCCAAGTGGGATTTTCACCCTCAAAGATCTCTCCGGAAAAAAAGTAGCGTGGAATTGGGTCGGCGGTGGACTCACCCCGGTCTTTCAGGGCGTTAAACCCGGTAATAGAGCCGCCTACGTCGCGCGCCGAAGTGACGCCATAAGCGATCAAAGACGCCTGGTTGGCGCCGCCGGCGTGGACATGGAAATCGAACAGGCCCGGGATGGCGAACCGGCCGGCGCAGTCAACAACCTCGGCTTCAGAGGGAATACTGTGCCCGCTCTCGGAACCGATCCAAGAAATCCTCCCCTGCTCAATGAGCATACTTGCCGGCGAACCAAAGCCGCCCGATTCGAAATCCAGCACGCGCACACCGCGCAGCAACAGCGGCTTTGGCGTCGGATGCGGCAGCTCGAGCCGCACCGGGATCTCCTTGCGCTCTCCGCCCGTGACAGGCTGCCGCCAGACATTGTTGCCGGCGGAAAAGATCAGAGCTGAGCTGTCGCTGCTGAAAACAAAGGAATCCCCGCCTTCCGCGCTCAGCTGGCGCACCTGGTCGTCCGTGACAGGAATGCTGCCCAGAGGTGCAACCCAGATCTCCTTGTTGCGTCTGAAGGCCAGCCACTTCCCATCCGCGGAGACCTGGCCGTCGCTGACATGGCGCGACAAGTGTGTGAGCATCTCGGCTTTCCCTTTTTCCTTGAGCGGCAGTCTATAAAACTCACCTTTCCCGGACGTATCGGCAGTGTAGTAGAGCCACCTGCCGTCCACGGAGAGATGGGGACGCGGCGACCACGTACCCATTCTGGCAAGTTCCACTTTGCCAAGCTGTTCTTTCTTTGCATCAGCGAGGGAAATGCAACTGATCTGGTTTCCTGTACTTCCGAACTCGCCGAAGACCAGCTTGCCCCCGTCGCTGCTCCAGGCGGGCTCCGAGTAATATCCCCCCGATGCCATGGAGCGTGTCTGCCCCGTTTTCAAATCGAGTACTACAAGGGCCAAGAGCGTCCCTTGAAGCCTAATATAGGCCAACCGGCCGCCATCCGGGGAGATTGACGGTCCGTCTTCGTACCCGTCCCCGGATGAGATGCGCTCCGCCTTGCCGCCTTCGAGCGGCTGCCGCCAAAGGAAGCCGGCGGCGCCGAAGATGAGCGTCTTGCCGTTCGGGGTGAGGCGAGGCGTCATGATCCAGCGCGGCGCCACCGAAGTACGGGACAATATGGCTGGTGGCGGCGTTGTGATGGATTCGACCTCGAGCTTGACATGGGCTTGCAGGGGTATGGGCAGGCGCGCTCCGGCGGGGAGTATGACCTTCCACAGGCGGCCGGCTTGCCCGAAAAAGAGGCTCTTGTTGTCCGGCGCCACAGCAAAAAGAGGACGGGTTGTCCCAGAGGTGCCGTTGGCCGGCGTAATCCTCCGCTCTTTGCCGTCCGGTATGGACAGAAAGACGATTGCGTCCGGCTGCAAACCCATAGGGCTAGTCCCCCGGCGGCGAAAGTAGAAACCATCTCCCGAGGGACTGGGCAAAACACGATCTGCCGACCCCTCAAAGGCGGCGAGGCTGGACGCCAACCCCTGCTGATCGACCACTTCTATGCGTGTCGTCCACCGCGAGGTCTTGCTGTCAAGCTCTGACAAACTCCAGGCCAATCGGCCGTCCGGCAAATAGGAGAGCGAGCCGAAGTAGCGTACCGGAGAGCTGATGGTTTCGGCTTCGCCGCCCGTCAAGGGAATGCGGCAAACGACGGCCCTCGTTGAACCCGGATTATGCGGTTCGAAGCGCTTATAGACAATAGCTTTTCCATCTGGCGACCACGCCGGCCGGCCTGCCCGGGCTTCCTTCGTCAGAGGAGAAACCTGTTTTGTGCCGATGTCCAGGATGAAAATATTGGCTTCGCTGCCGTCTCGGTCCGAAACGAACGCGACGCAGGTACCATCGGGCGAAATCGCCGGATCCGTATCATAGTAAGGCCCGAAGGTGAGCTGTTCGGCGCTGCCGCCGTCGACAGGCAGCCGGAACAGGTGGCCGAGCATGGTGAAAATCAGGGTCTTTCCGTCCGGTGTGAGAGCCACGTCGGGCTGGGTGACTTGCCGGGTGTCGAACTCGATGGTTCGCGTCGCCGCCATCCCGCCCACTGCGCCGGCAGTCACGAGCAGGACAAACACAGAAATCGCCCACAAAAAGGGATTAGGCTTTCTTATCATGGAAGACTCCCTCCCCCAGAGCAAAAGTATTATATGTTTTTGTTTTGAAGACTGCAAAACCACTGGTGGGTCGGGGAAGGGAGGAATTACAGTCTGCCGTCGTGTCTTGTGTCAGCGGGCCATATCCCCTAAAATAAGGACACGATGTTCCACTTTTTCTACGACGCCTATAACGGCTACCGGTCACGGCTGGACGACATCCTGCTCGTCCACGAGTTCCTGGAAGAAGTCCCCCTCAAGCTCGGCGTGAAGACCGTCATGCCCCCGTTTGTCCTTCCCTATTACAACGGCGTCGTCCCCGAAGACTGCGGGATCAGCGCCTTCGTCTTCTTCGCCGGCGGTCATTTCACTTTGCACACTTTCTCCTACCGGGGCGCCTTCTTCGTCGATTTTCTCTATCCCCGCGAATTCGACCGGAAGAGGCTCCACGCTCTCATCGATGACGTCTTTCCGGCTGAGATCAAGTCGGAGAACTGCATCAACAGGACGGCGGGCGAGAGGCTCGTCCGCCCTCCCATAGACCGAAAGAGGGATTTTGGCCCGCACTTCTTCCTGGATATCGAGGATTACGCGGGTCCGGACACCTTGGACGGGATCTTCGCGTACCTGGATGGCCTGCCTTCAAAGGTCGGCATGACCCCGATCATCCGCCCCTACGTGGTCAAGGGCCGCTCCGGGAAGCAGGAGGTCCTCTCCGGAATGACTATGATCGCCGAGAGCCACATCGCCCTCCACGTGTTCACGGAGAGCCGGAAGGCATACTTCGACCTTTTCTCCTGTTCTTTTTTCGACACCCGGAAGGTCCCGCGGGAGATCAAGAAGACGCTGAAGGGCGCGGTCCGGCGCGAGACGCTCGTCTCCCGCGGCAGCAAGTACAAGAAATACGGCGAAACCGCCGTCCAGAAGGTCAAGTTCTCAAGGGCCTGGTTGGACTCCGTCTTCTCCCCGCGCAGCAAGAGCTAGCCTAAGAGGCCGGCCTTCTCCCGGCTTTATTTCTTGACATAGACCGGCTCGCCGCTCACGAAAACTCTCTCCACCCAGGTCTTGACGTTCAGCGGATAGCCGTCGAGGACGATGACGTCGGCGTCCTTCCCCGGTTCGAGGCTTCCCACCCTCGCGTCCACTCCGAGGATCTGGGCCGGGTTGATGGTGATCGCCTTGAGCGCTTCCTCTTCGGGAAGGTCGAAGCCGGTGGCCAGTGCGGCCTCAAGGAGGAGCCATTTGCCCTGGACGGCGTCCCCGAAACCGCCAAACCCGAATCCATAGCTGGCGATGGCGATCTTGACCCCGGCCTTGGATAGGATGGCCGCGTTGCGCTCGTCCATCACCCGGAGAAGTTCGGGAGTGGAGCTCACTTCCCCTCCGCTGACGAACGGATGGGAGGTCGGGCCGAGGACGACCGGGATCTTCTTCTGGGCCAGGATATCTTTCAGAAAGTAGGCGGTGAGTCCGGAATCGATGACCAGGTCGAACTTGAATTCAGCGGCGATCCGGATGGCCGTCCGGAGGTCGTCGACGAGATCGGACTCGACCCGCGCCGGAATCTCGCGGTTCAGGAGCTTCGCCAAGGCCTCCATGCCCAGGTCGCGCGGCGGCCGGGGCGCTTTCTTTCTCTCCGCCTCGGGCTTGGCATCATAGGCCTTCTGGCCGCGGTCGTACTCCTGGGCGTCGATCAAGCTTTTCCGGATGAGGGCGGCTATGGTCATGCGGGTCACCGGCGATTTCTGGGCCTCCCCGAAGGCCGCTTTGGGCGGGTCGCCGATGGCCATGTCGATGGCCGCCGGCTCGCGCAGCACGAGGCTGTCGAAATCGCGGCCGCAGGTCTTGACCACCGCGCCCTGCCCGCCGATGACCTGCCGGTCCCCGGGGGCGATGTAGACGGTGGTCACTCCGCCGCTCAGGATCTCCTTGTCCGGCTCGATCCCGCCTTTACCCCTCATGAACTGACCGAACGGATAGTAGGCCTGGATGACCCGGTTCTGAGGCGTTACGGGGTTCGTCTGATCGTTGAGGTCGAACGGCCGGACGCCGAAGTAAGTCATGGCGTCGACGATCCCCGGCATGACGTACTTTCCAGTGGCATCGATGATCTCGGCCTCCGCCGGAATCTGGACATCGCTCCCCACAGCCTGGATCTTCTCACCCTTGATCAGGACGACGCCGTTGGGGATGGTCTTCCCAGTCATGGTCAGGACCGTGCCGCCTTTGATGGCGATCGCCTTTTCAGCCGCCAAAGAGGGTTCCGCAAGAAAGGCGAGAACCGCCAAGGCCAGAAATGCCCCCAGGGACCGCTTATGTTTGTCGTTCATTGGATCCTCCAAGTTTTTCCAGGCCTAGATGGCTTTCTCATCCCGGGCCCGGTCATAGGCCAGAACACCGTCCACAAACACCTGGTCGACGCGGGACTGAAGCTCTTGCCAGGGGCCGTTGAGGACGACGAGGTCGGCGTCCTTTCCCGTCTCGATGCTCCCCACGCGGCTGTCGATCATGGCCAGCTCGGCGGGATTTATGGTGATCGACTTCAGGGCGGCCTCCTCGGAGAGCCCGTAGCGCATCGACATCACGGCGCAGAGCCGCAGCCATTTCTCCTGGGTGACCGGATGGTCCGTATGGAGAGCGATCTTCACGCCCGCCTTCTCGAGGATGGCGTTCCCTCTCATCAGGTCCTCACCGAGGGGGATCCTCATGACGAGCGGCAGGCAGACGCAGCCGACGCCCCGCTTGGCGATCTCGTCGGCGACCTTATAGGCCTCGGTGCTGTGCTCGAAGGTCAGCCCGAACCCGAACTCGTCCTTGAGCTTGAGGAAAGCGAGCATATCATTGGCGAAATGGATGTGGCAGCGGACGCGCTCCTCGCCTTTCAGGACTCTGACCAGGGCTTCAAGACCGAGGTCGCGCTTGGGCGGCGGCTCCTTCTTGTCCCCGGCTTCATACCGGTCCCATGTCTCCATGTACTCGCGGGCTTTGAGAAGCGAGCTGCGGATGGCCTGAACGTGAGAAAGGTTCCGGGCATTGAGGGCCATTTTGACCTCTCCCGCTTCCTTGATGATCCGCTTTTGAAGGTCGGCGCCGTAGGTCTTGATGGTGATCGACTGGCCGCCTATCCTTTCGCCGCTTCCCGGACCCGTGATGAGGGTTACGACCCCGCCCGTGACGGCGTCGGCCCAGTCCGGTGAATCCAGGTAAAGGGCGTCGAGCGCCCGGTTCTCGGGCCCGATCGGCTGGGGGAATTCGTTGATGTCGGAATCGAAGAAGCCCAGGTGGGAATGGATGTCGATCAGGCCGGGGATAACGACCTTACCCGTAAGGTCAACGATCGCGGCATCGGACGGGATCTTGACGTCCGTTCCGAAGGCGGCGATCTTCCCCCCGGCGACGAGGATGGTCGCGTTTTCAACCTTCGGGCCGGTCGCCGGATACACGGTGGCCCCCTTGAGGGCCAACGAGGTTTCGCTGGCCGGGGCGGCCGGACTGATCAACAGCAACAACAGGAGCGGCAGAGCGGCTCCGAGAGATCCTGCCGACTTTCTCATTTTGACCTCCACAAGCCGGGGTTCAATATCGCGCGGAATCTCATTCCTGGCGGGCGTCGTAGTAGAGAGCCGCCGCGCCCAGGATGGCGATCTGCGGCTGGTCCGAGACTTCGATGACGATCCGTTCGAGCATCTTGTGATACGGAAAGACCTTCATTCTTTCCCGCATCGCCTTCTCAAAAAAGGCAAAGTCCCTGGAGACGGAACCGCCGAGGATGATGGCCTCGGGGTCTATGGCCAGCATGATGATCATCAAGGCGTCCCCGAGATGGACGCCGAAGCGCTCGAAAATGGCCAGAGCCTCCCCGTCTCCTCTCTGGGCCCGGGAGTGAAGTTCCTCTCCTCTGATCCCGTATGTCCGGGTGAAAAATTGCCCGCTCGCGTAGTGCTCCAGGATGGAGTCTTTGTAGGGGACCATGCCGAACTCCCCCGCCCCGCAGTTGGGACCGCTCCAAAGGCGGCCGTTGAGGATGATGCCGGCGCCCAGACCCGTGCCGACGATCAGGCCGACCAGATGCCTGAATCTTTTCCCTTTCCCAAAGTGCTTTTCCCCCACGGCGAAGCAGTTGGCATCGTTGTTGACGTAGACGGGCCGGCCGAAATGCTTTCCGAGGATCTCCTTGACCGGGACTTCCTTCCAGGATGGGATGTTCTGGACGTCGTAGACGATGCCCTTGTCCACGTCGACGACGCTCGGCACCCCGACCCCGATCCCGGCGACAGCGCTGTCGAAGACCTGCTCGACCGCTCCGATGACCTCAGCGACAACCTGTTGCTGGGAGCCCTGGGCGCTGACCGCGGCGGAAACATGGCGGACGATCCGGCCGTCCTCCACCCGGCCGATGCCGACCTTGGTGCCGCCCATGTCGATGCCGATAATGGTTTCCATGGCCATTGTCGTCAGGCCTCCGCCTTCCTCTTCTTCAAGCTGATCGTCGCATTGGCGATCAGCGGCCGGGCCCAGAACCCGATGGTCAAGATGTAGGCCAAAGTCAGGTAGAGGAACATCATTCCATAACGCAGGCCCAGCCGGTCACCCAGCCAGCCGATGACGAGCGGCACCAGGGCCCCGCCGATGATCCCAGTAACCAGGATGCCCGAGAACGAGCCGTGGTGTTTGTCCAGGGAATTCAGGGCCAGCGAAAAGATGATCGACCACATGACCGAGGCGCAGAACCCCATCAAAGGAAAGGCCACGGCCGCGACCGGTCCGGACCCGAACAAGGCCAGGCTCAAAGTGACCATCGCCGCAGCCGCGAAACCGATGAGCACGCGGCGGCTGTCGAAGAGCTTGAGAAGCAAAAGGCCAAGCAGACAGCCGGCCGTCATCAGCCCCCAAAACAGTGAGACCGTCGAGGCTCCCTTGGTCTGGGGGTCGATCCCGTGATAGGTGGACAGGAATTTGGATATCCAGTTGGCCACCCCCTGTTCGG
>Ga0316628_100004540_pt1 | contig 10924 bp, 7 predicted proteins | sample OWC_Aug_M2_C1_D5_FD_207648 | JGI IMG/M metagenome (GOLD analysis project Ga0316628, IMG submission 207648) | Wetland soil microbial communities from Old Woman Creek delta, Ohio, United States - OWC_Aug_M2_C1_D5_C | ecosystem: Environmental > Terrestrial > Soil > Wetlands | place: USA: Ohio... | reverse complement strand
AATGGGCGAGACCATGCAAGGCAAACTCTACGTCAAGGGCATGAAATTCCGCGAGGAAATGAGCGCCAAGGGTCAAGGTTCGATCATGGTCATCGACATGGTGGCCCAAAAGAGCCTCATGATCATGCCGGCCCAAAAGATGTACATGGAGATGCAGTACGACCCAACCATGGTCCAGGACAAGAAGGACCCCCAGGAGCTGGAAAAGGAGATGGAGGTCAAGAACCTGGGCACCGAGACCGTGAACGGCTACGTCTGTGACAAGATCCAATATACCATGAAGGACCAGAGCGCTACGGTCACCCAATGGCACTCAAAAGAGCTTGGATATTCCGTCCGGTCCATCACCAAGTCCAAGGAAGGAGAGATGACCACGGAGCTCTCCAATATCAAGGAAGGCGGCGTGGCCGACTCCATGTTCGTCGCCCCGGCCGGCTACACGAAGATGCAGATGCCCAACATGGGCGGCAAAGGCCCGAAGACCCAGTAGGGGAAACGTCCTGTGTTTGGTGCATTAACTTAAGCGCATTACAAGGAGGACACATCGTGAGCATAATTCGCGTGTTTTTGGTTTGCGCCGTCATTACCACCCTGGTCGGCTGTGCAACAACCAAGATTAAGCCCAATTATACCTCTACCGATTTAGAGCTGCTCCGCATTGGCGGCGACAAGCCGGGTGATATGGAACCGAGAATCAACAATATGGGGTCCTATTGCCTCCAGGTTATCGAAAAATGGAAAGCGGATGGCGAGACGCCGGACAATCAAAAAATCTGGACCAAGGACACGTTCCGCAAGGCAGTTCCTTGTCCCTAAGACGCAGGGACAAACCTTCTTCTTGGCAGGATAGCAGACTTTTTCACCCTTTAAGGCCGTCCTTTCCCCAAGATTTTCCGACTTGTTTGCCGCAAAATAAATATTCTCACCTTCCCCTGTAATACACACGTTCCCAGACGGAGATGTTGGAAGACTGGTCGGCACATGCCTCACGGACTTCAGCCCGACACTTCGACGCCGTTGGCCACGATGGGAAGCTGTGAAAGGTCCCAGTTATTCCTGGCCATTTCATTTATAAAACACTTGGGCCTGTAGACGGTTCTTCGCAGAATGGCATTCTCGTGATTGGTCAGCCAATTCAGGCGGGTATCCACGTATTGCTGAATCCACCTTGTTTCGATACCCCCTTTTGCCGGCGGCGATTCCGGAAAACGCTTTCTGAGAAAACCGAGAATCGAGCCGCTGTGTATGAAAGAGTCATAGATGACGAGGGCCGAAAGGGGAAATGTGAAGCCGTTGTCATCGGCCCATTCCATGGCGGGCTGAAAATACCGTTTATCGAAAAACTCATCCTGGACCCGGCGCATGACAGGATCGTTCTTCCCGGCGCTGCGCAGGATTTGCTTGAACTGCTTGTCATCGACAAGCGGCGTTATGCCGATCTTCTCGATGTAGGGACGCAACTGCTCGCTGTAAGTCCCTTGCGCAACGGCATACATTTCCACCAATTCCTCAAGATTGCCATATTCGGTGGTCTGAGAACGGCCATAGGTGATCTGGCGCTCCTTGTGGGGGCCATCCTTATAAATGGAGATGGCCCCGTAGCTCCCTTCCGGACTACCAGTTTCAAAAACATTGATGACCTGCTCGCAAATCCGTTTTTGTTGCGCTGTGAGTTCCATGGCTGATTTCCTTTTCAGTTATTAGAGTTGATTGAGTATGGTGCGCTGCTTAATACCCCCGCGCGTCAAGGTGCTCCTGCATGGTCTCCTGTCCTGCTCTGAGGAGGGCCTGCAGTCGGGTGTCGCTCATGTCGAATTCGGTGGTGCCGTAGCCTTAGGCCGGAAGGCGGCAGACTTCATCGGCGTGGGCTTCTATGGCCAGCAGGTCATGGGCACTCATCATGGTGTCCACCAGCCGCCTTATTCGCTGCACGGTCTTCAGGCGCATAGCGTGGCCGAGCAGGACGCCGGTAGACTTTTCACCGGCCGCGGGATTCGCCGGCTCCCCGGAACCCGCAACCGGCCTGGTTTCATCGATCAGCAGCCCCAGGTTGGGCGCAGACGCAGGATCGGTGTCTCCCATCACCGCCCTTACCTCATCGTCTGCGAAGCTGAGGAGATGGATGGGAAAGTTGGAGAGCACACCGCCGTCCACCATGGTATGGCCGGCTATATCCTCGTTGCGGTACTGGCCCCATTGCTGCTGCCAGCGTACCTCCTGCCAGACAAAGGGAATGCTCATCGACATGCGCACGGCCCAGGCCACCGGGCAAGCCGGCGCGGTCCGGTGGTTTAAGATGCGCATCTCCCCGGCCGCGGTGTCAGAGACGATCATCGAGAGATCATTTCCGGTCCTGGCATGAAATTGGCTCAAGGTGGCCTCTCCGAGGTCGCGGCCGCCCTGGTTGAGTTTTTCCTTCAGCCAGACAAGAAATTTATCTCCCGCATAGAGCCCGCCTCTCTCCACAAAGGAAAACATCTCCCGGTAGGCATCGAGCTTCATCAGTTGCGCAAATATCCGCTCATCGATCTTGCCCTCGGCCATCTCCGGTATCCAGGGCAGGTCCACCTTTTTGAAGATGGCATAGGTGAGGCTGCTGCGGATATCCTCCAGCTCAAACTGCGCCGGGATGTCCATAAAGGTGGAAAACCGCGGTTTGCCGTCGGGCATTTTTTCATTGACCGCGGCAAGCATCTCGGCGGGTGTAAATCCCGCCGCCATCAGGGTGGCGGTGATCGCGCCGGCCGAGGTCCCGACAAAGCGCCGGGCCGTATGCCCTCTTTTTCCAAACTCCTGCATGGCCCCGCCGCCTTCAAAAACCAGGTCAAACCCCATAAGCGCCCCCTCCTATTTTCCAAAGATCGTTGTCTTTTTTGCGGTTTCACTCGGCAGCTCGAGCTGCGGAATCTGGCTGAAGTTGTTGTGTTTAAGCGATGCCCGCACCCTTTTGAGCAGCTCGCTACGGGCGATCTTGCCCTGGGCATCGCGGATGTGCTTGCAGAAAAAGTAGGTGAAGGCACCGTTATAGGCGTTGCCGATCATCGCGTCGGCCGAGGTCTGGTTGTCACGGCAGCCGGCCCACAGCACATGGTTAAGACCCTTTTCCACCTTACGGACCGCAAGTTTTTTCACCGGCAGATCCTCCTCGACCCGGCATTCGATGTCGATGGGCGGGGCCAGGAAACGGCTCCGGACATCGGCGCCCAAGATCAAGTCCCGGGTGCCTGAACCTGAATGACAGGAATCGAGGATGACCTCCAGGGTTACGCCCTTTTTCAAGGTGGCAAAAAACGCGCTCAAGTCGTCGTCCAAGATCAAACCGCCGTCCCAATTGATGTCCCAAGGGCAGATGGCCTCATCCATGTGATCCTTGAGCTCATCGCCATGCCGGTCCCTGATCTGGGTCCCGTGGCCCGAGTAGTGAAACACCAGGGTGTCTCCATCCTTGGCGCCCTTGACCAGCCACTCCAGCCGGGCCATGATGTTTGCCTTGGTTGCCCGGCTGTCAGCCAACAGCCGAATGTCGGCCGTGGCAAAGCCGGAGTACTTCTGCAGCACATCCCGGACATTGGTGATGTCGTTTAAGCAGCCGTTTAAATCATTGATCTGTTTGTAGTTATTGATGCCGACCAGCAAAGCCTTTTGCGTCATGGTAATTCTCCTTTTGTTGATGTTGATGATATCTGTGATAGAGCCGTTTCCATGCGATATAGCATAGTCGCCCCGGTTGTGGTCGTCAAGAAAAATATCCTGGCGGTTCAGCCGTCTGGCAATGACATGATGGACTGCCCCCGGCATATGGATACGTTTGTGTCTCGGTATGACCAGTATGATATCGTCACAACATGCCTGTGTCAATTAACCTATTAATATAACTCCGTTATATATATAAAAATAACAAAAGATTCCTCTATCCATACGTTATTCATGGTGCCCGTATCGCGCTTGCAGATAGTTAGTGCCTGCCCGAAAAACCTCCCAGAAGCCAAAGCTTTGTCGATACATTTGAAGTTGCGTTACCGGTTTTCGTCTATCGAATGAACATAGATTCATCATTGACAGACTCTGATGGGAAAAGTCAATACCCGGTAAAAATATTATAGCACTATAAATGAAACCACTAATAGGTTGATATCATGATATTTTTTCTGAAAAATGGAGTAAAAATGCCCTCTTGATTGTTAAATATATATTAATTGGATGTGCCATCGATGCCGATAAGAAATTTTGCAGAAGTGGTGGACCTGGTTGTCACGGATTTTGGGGAGAACGTGCCAGCGTTGTTATTATATCCACAACTATGATGGTTTACGGTTTACGGTTGACAGTTGTCGGCTTTCGGAGAAAAGAATCTGTATACTGAGAACAACGAGCCATATATCCACATAGAGTTCCAAGGCCGAAAACCGTAAACTGAACTCTCCCCAAAATCCGTTACAACCAGGATATTTCAATGGGAAATACCCACAAGAGCCCGTAACACCCCATCCGGCCGTGCGGGATGCCTTTCTTGAGACAGCGGCACTAGTGCTGCCGCTAGGGACGCTGCCGGCTTCTTTCGGCGAGATAAGGTTTTTTAGATCCATGCTCGAGCAAAGTAAGATTGTCTGTCTTTGTAATGTGGAACAGCTCTCTGAGGCCTCCTTTATTTCAAATATTTCCATATTTGATAAAAACGGCGAGCTTGTTGAAACAATGCGAGATATTGAATGGCATGTTCCAATTGGAGGAAATCGGCAAAAAATTCAGAAGGCGCCGATTCCGATCAATACATCTCGTCTTAAAGAAGATCTTGAAGCGCTCTTGCCCAGTCTTGAACAAGCCTTATCTCTTGTTTCTCATTCGGATACCTTCATGGACGATGCTTCGCAGCCACTCCAACAAGAATCAGTCAAGACTTCTATTAACCTAGCCAACCTTACCGCATTGCGACAAGGGACAACAAAGTTTGCCAGCAAATACCGAAATGCGAATATTTCACCCGCAAACGTAGGGATATTGCACCATGCAGACGGCAAACCAGAGCTTCGGTTTGCCGAAGGTGAGATGGCAGAACTCTTTAAAGATATAAGTATCTCTATAGCAGATGTGCAAGGGGTCTCTTTTGCTGTTGTCGGGCAGCCCCCCCTTGGCGTTGATGTTGAAATGATTGATCGGCGTGACGCCGAGACTTGGCGAGCCCTCTTGGGAGACGACGGTTATGGCCTGGCCCTGCAGATCTCACGGGAGACGGCTGAATCATTTGACTGCGCCGCCACCCGCGTCTGGACCTTGCTTGAAGCAGGGAAGAAGGCATTTTTCCTAAAAAGGATGGTCCCGAAATTTGAAGGCTCCCTTGGTGGCCCCTGGCTTTCCTTTTCGATGCGGGCAGATGATTATACGTTGGAATTCCTTAACGCTACATGCACATTTGATGATTACCAAGACAAGGTCGCCTCCTTTTCCATGGTCATCGGCAAAGGGCTTGAAAGCCGAAATCCGTCTAATGAAGCTGATAACTATGTCTTTCAGGCCCAACGAAGCATGGAAATCCTTCCTTCTTCCCCTTTGCTAAAGAAGGGCAGGGGGGATTTTCATATAAATGGGTCCAATCAAGAATTTGCCGGTATCCTACTTTTCTTACCGGAGAAATGGAGCGGCTGCGTATACTGTGCCGACATGATCCTCATTCTCCCGAGGCAGAAGAACATTATGCCGAATTTATTAAGGTTATCGAGAAAGTGACTTCTGATCTTGGCAGCCTGGAAAAAAGGGTTGATGATGCAGAGCTTGTTTCCATGCGTCAGCAGTTTCAAAAGAAACTGTTTCCTTATATCGATGGGTCGGAAATCATATCACATAGCCTTTCAAAACCCTTTGGCTATCCAGGTGATTTCCAATTGTGCTGTAAACTATTTGAGAATAGATGCAACAGTAAGGGACTGGGATATCACCTGGATAGATATGCATTAGAGACACCGGCCTCAAGGGCGCTGCGGACCCGCATTGAGTGGGTTTGCGCGGATTTGTTGGCCTATATCCAAGGTCGACCATCTCTTGCCCTTCTCGACCTGGGAATAGGCTCCGCCCCGGTTGAGCGCCGGCTGGCGGAAATGCATCCGGAGCTGATACTGCAGCTTACAGCTATTGATCTTGAGCCTGCGGCCCTGGAGTTTGTCAGTCAGCATCTCGAGAGCGAGCTGCTCACTCTTCAGCCATTCCAATTAAATCTTAAGGCAGAAGAATCCCTAAAAAAGCTAGAGCGGCCTGCAAGGGATACTGAGATTTGCATAGCTGTCGGCATTCTTGAAGCACTGACTGATGAGGAGGCGCATAGGCTGCTATCCGTTCTAATGAGGGCAATGGAGCCAGGATCAATAATATATACTGAGAACTATTTACCTGACCATTTAAACAGAAAGTTTATGGAATGGTTCATGGACCTCTACCTGGGCTACCGTTCACTCGATCAATTGCGAGATATCGCCGAACATGCCGGAGCAAGATCTGTCGAGATGCAAAAGGACAGCACCGGTAGCATAGGAATGATGAAAATAGCGCTGTGATAAAGCTAGAGATTAAGGGTTCAGGAAATGACCAAGATTCAGGCAGAAAAGTGGTTTGAATACCAGAATATTGTGACTTTTGCCGACACCAATGTGGTCGGCAATGTTTATTTCGCGCATTATTTTGATTGGCAGGGAAAATGCCGGGATACGCTTCTGTGGGAGATTTATCCGGAATTTGTTGAAGACATGCGTCGCGGCTTCAGCCTCATTACGGAATTTGCCCATGTTGACTTCCTGCAGGAGGCAGCCTTATTCGAGGTGGTTATTGTTCGGATGAGGGTTACGGATTTAACCCGCACCCGTATTGAATTAGAATTCGAGTATATCCGGCAAGCTGACGGCAACTTACTTGCCAAGGGCAGGCAAGCGGTCATCTGGTTGAATGCCCAGCACCGTCCAAGCCTAATGCCTGATGCATTGTATGACGGGACTCTAAGATTTTTCACGTTTTCTGATTTCTGACCCATCACTCCCTCATGTCGATTGGAAACATGTTTAGTCTAAAAGGTTATACCATTCTTGAGTGCATCTGCGAGGGGGCAAATTCCAGAGTTTACCGTGCTTTGACGGAGGCCGATGGCAAGCCGGTCATTGTCAAGATTCCTGCCCATGATCATCTCTCTTCCCAAAAGGTCGCCAAAATCAGACGGGAGTTTAAGATCGAAAGCGAACTTCATGGTATGGGAGTAGTCGCACCTTTGGCTTTAGAGCTGTTTCGAAACAGCTATGCCTTGGTGCTGGAAGATTTTGGCGGTGTTTCTCTTGACCATATCCTACAACAGAAAATCCCCCCTTCACCCCCCTTAATAAAGGAGGGCAGGGAGGATTTCCCGATATACAGAACGTTGGACCTTGGGTTTATTCTCGGCATTTTTCAAAAAGTGGCGGATATCCTCGGCGCCATCCACCAAAAAGGCGTCATCCACAAGGACATTAAGCCGGCACACATCATTGTAAACTCGAAAACCGGCGAGACCAAGCTCACCGATTTCTGCATTGCCTCACTTTTCGCCGGCGAACGCCAAGAAATTATCAACCCCGAGCTCATCGAGGGCACCCTCGCATATATGGCGCCTGAGCAGACCGGTCGCATGAGTCGGGGTGTGGACCACCGGGCTGATCTCTATGCCCTTGGCATCAGCATGTATGAGGTCCTTACCGGTACATTGCCCTTCCAAACAGCCGATCCCCTTGAGCTTATTCATAGCCATATCGCCACCATGCCCGACCCGCCTGCCGGCAGGAATCCGGAAATCCCTACAGTCGTATCTGATATTATTCTCAAGCTCCTTGCCAAGAATGTCGAGGACCGCTACCGGAGCGGGTTCGGGCTCAGCTACGATCTTTGTCAATGCCAAGCCGGTTACAACGATAATCATGGTCTGGAATCCTTTACCCTTGGGCAACATGACATTCCCACATTCCTCCAGTTCTCCGATGCCCTCTATGGTCGCGAACTGGAAAGATCCAAACTGGTTCAAGCCTTGGACCGGACCAGTTACGGCAAAACCCGGCTCGCCCTTGTCTACGGCGGTCCGGGTATCGGCAAATCGGCCTTGGTTGCCGAGGTCCGCCACCTCGTTACTGCTTCCAAGGGATATTATGCGGTAGGAAAATTCGATCAGCTCCAGAAGGATATCCCTTATTTTGCCATTTCCAAGGCCTTTGAGGACTTGATCAAGCAGCTTCTGATTGAAGGGGAAGCGCGGTTGAAAGCGTGGCGGAATATTCTTCTCGATGCGGTGGGTGGTAACGGCAGGATTATAATTGATCTTATCCCACTTACCGAACTCCTCATTGGCCCGCAGCCGACGGTGGAGGTCCTGCCGCCGGGGCAGACCCGCAATCGCTTCAATCTCGTTCTGACTGACTTCGTCCGGGCTTTGGCTAAAAAAGATCGGCCATTGGTTCTGTTTCTTGATGATCTTCAGTGGGCTGACTCTGCATCCTTGCAACTCCTTGAAACCTTCCTGTCTGAGCCGGCCCTGGATAATTTACTCCTGATCGGCGCCTATCGTGAGAATGAAGTCGACTTCTCCCATCCCTTGCGGCAAATCTTGAAACGAATGGAGCAACAAAATCAACAGCCTGGGTTAATCGAGGTCGGCCCGATGTCGGACCAGGGATTACGTCATATGCTTGCCGATCTCCTCGCTACCGATCAAACCGAAGTTGCGCCTCTTGCCAAGGTGGTTATGACAAAGACCCGTGGGAATCCTTTCTTTGCTAGACAGTTCCTCAAGGTCCTCGAACGGGAGGAGATTCTTGCCTATGATCCGGTAGCCGGGAAATGGCATTGGGATGTTGGCCGGATCGAACGCGCCGATATCACCGATAATGTGGTTGAATTCATGTGCGGCCGGATCAAGGAACTTCCCGCAGAAACACAGCAGGGAGTGAAGGCGGCCGCAGCTATTGGCAATCGCTTTCGGGTTTCTCTTTTGGCCCCCCTTCTTGACCTGAGTGTTCCCGATGTCAATGCCTTGTTATGGGATGCGGTCCGCGAAGGTCTGCTTATCCCTGTCGGAGAGGCCTATAAATATCTCGATACCGGCATACTTTCGACTGACGTAGAAGAATCTAACCTTCATGTCCAAGGAAAACAACGAAAGCTGGGAGTCTGTTCATGCCCTCCTTTGGAAAAGGGAGAAGAAGAGGATTTCCATATCAAAGACCAGGAGATCGAATACTATTTCGCCCATGATCGGATACAGCAGGCGGCCTATTCCATGATCGGTGAAAAGGATAAAGAGACTTTGCACCTGCGAATCGGACATCTCTTGAATACGAATCTTTCTGCAGAAGAGCAGCAGGATGCGCTGTTCGACATTGTCCGCCATTTGAATACTGCAATGGACCTCCTTGATGATCCGCAAGAAAGAGAGATGCTAGCCGAGCTGAATCTTGCCGCAAGCCGTAAGGCCAAGGCAGCGACAGCCTATGGCATGGCTCGTCAGTTCAGCGCAACCGGCATGGAACTGTTTGGAGAAAACACGGGATGGCAAGAGCATTATACGCTCTTTCGAGATCTTGCCATGGAGCGAGCTGAATCCGAGTATCTATCCGGAGATTTTGATGAGGCGGAACAAATCCTCGCAACCATACTTGCCCATGTTCATGGCAATGAAGAAAAAGCTACCGTCTATAATCTCAAAATTATCATCTATACTCTCCTTGATCGGAGGACTGACGCGATCGATGCCGGTCTCGAAGGACTCCGCCTCTTGGGTACTAATATCCGATCGAATCCCGGGAATGCAATAGTTGCCCTGGAGTTCATCAGGGCAACAATGCGGGTGCAAGGGAAAGAACGCCAAGACCTTTTAAGAGCCCCGAAAAAAATAGCGTCTGAAATCAGGCTCACAATGGATCTCCTTGATAATCTCTCTTCACCCGCCTATTTTGTTGATCAAAATTTATTTGCCTTCCTAAATTTGCGACTCTTTAATTTAACATTAGAGCATGGTTGCACTCCAGGGTCTACACTCTGCTTCGTTGGATATGGTTTTGCCCTTGCCGATAAGTTTTCTTTATACAAAAGGGGACTTAAATTTGGCGAACTTTCAATTGCCATGAGTGAGAGCTTTCAGCAGAATAGGATGAAAAGCAAGAGTCTTTTCACTGTTGCAGCTTTTCTTCTCCATTGGTGTAATCCGTTGCCTGTGGGAATAGAAATATTCAAAAAGGCATTTGGGTGTGCTGTCGCCTCAGGTGAATTTATTTATAGCAGTTATTCTTCAACAGTATTGATGCTCTATTATCAATCAATGGGGAAAAAATTGGATGACATTATTATAGAAATAGATGACTATCTGAAATTTGCCCGTCGTGTAGATGATAGATTCGGTATTGATTTTCTATTTACAGGCCAAGCATTTCATCAAGCTCTAAAGAGTATTACAAATAATCCATGCTCATTGAATAATGACGACTATAATGAAGATCGAGATCTTATAGAATACAAAAAAAGAAAAAATGACACCCTCCTTTATCATTTCTATTTCTGGAAAGGAATTCTCTACTTTCTCCATGGTAAGAATAATGAGGCTTATGAGACATTTAATGAAGGAAAGAAATATGAGCGGGGGGCGAATCTCTTACCTTCCACCAGTGATTTTCTCTTTTATTATCTTCTAGTTCAGGCGGCTCTTTATCCTGATTATAAGGGTTTAAAACGAAAATTGATTTGGCGATCCCTGATCAAGGGTCGAGAGCGGATCAAGAAATGTACCAAAAGTTGCCGGGAAAATTTCCAACATAAATATCTTCTCATAGCCGCAGAAGTTGCCCGCTTGCAAGGAAAGTTCCTTGATGCCGAGAGCCTCTATGGCCAGGCGATCATCGAGGCCAGAGAAAGGGGCTTTATCCATCACGAG
>Ga0316628_100004539_pt1 | contig 10924 bp, 9 predicted proteins | sample OWC_Aug_M2_C1_D5_FD_207648 | JGI IMG/M metagenome (GOLD analysis project Ga0316628, IMG submission 207648) | Wetland soil microbial communities from Old Woman Creek delta, Ohio, United States - OWC_Aug_M2_C1_D5_C | ecosystem: Environmental > Terrestrial > Soil > Wetlands | place: USA: Ohio... | reverse complement strand
TGGAGATCTGCGGGATTCCGTACTTCTGGCAGATCTGCGTGGCCTGCGTGCCCTTGCCGGCGCCCGGTGCGCCCAGAAGAATGAGTCTCATGGAGTGGTTTGCCTTCGCCGCTGCGGCGGCTGGTGAGTCGGAGAGCCCGCCCGCGAGGCCAGGCCCCGGGGCGCAGAAAGATTATCACGGCAAGTTTGGCGTGCGCCTTACGCGCGCCAGGCTCAGCGGAACAGCGCGCGCACGCGCTCCAGGTCCTCGGGCGTGTCCACGCCAATCGACTCGTAACTGGTCTCGACGACTTTGATGCGGAGCCCGTGTTCGAGCGCGCGCAGCTGCTCGAGCGACTCCGCGCGTTCGAGCGCGGTCGGTTGCAGCGCGGCGAAGGCAAGCAGCACGTCCCGCCGATAGACGTACAGCCCGACATGCCGGTACACGTGGCACCACGATTCGCGCAGCCAGGCGGGGTGGGGCAGCGCCTCGGTGTCTCGCAGGCACGGGATCGGCGCCCGCGAGAAGTACAGGGCGAATTCCTCGCGGTTGACGACCACCTTGACGACGTTCGGGTCGAGGAAGTCCCGCGGCTCGGTGATGCGCCGGCGGAGGGTCGCGATGTCGACGATCGAGTCGCGCCGCAGCGGGGTGATGGCTTCTTCGATCATTAGCGGGTCGATCATCGGCTCGTCGCCCTGGACGTTCACGATCACGTCGCAGTCGAGGCCCGCGGCGACCTCGGCGAGCCGATCGCTGCCGCTCGCGTGGGTGGGCCGCGTCATCCTGGCAATGCCGCCGAACCGCTCGACGGCCTGCACGATTCGTTCGTCGTCTGTCGCCACGATCACCCGGCCGATCGACGGCGCCGACGCGGTGCGCCGGTACACGTGCTCGATCATCGGCCGTCCGACGATGTCCGCGAGAGCTTTACCGGGCAGGCGTGTCGAGTGGTACCGCGCGGGGATGATCGCCACGCAGGAAAGAGGACGAGAGGCTGTTGTGGTGGAAGTCGCGGAAGAATGAGGGTGCACGGCGAATTCTAACACAGGAGCGGCAGTTGGAACTCGGCCGGGAGGGGAGATCTGGAATTGGACGGCGTACAGGTAGGGGCCCCTGGCCTTCGACTGCGCTCAGGGCGCCCCGACCCTTCGGCAGGCTCAGGGTCGTCCCGAGCAACGTCGAGGGACGAGCCACGTCGGGGGGCGGGGCCCCCAAGCCCCGCTCCGCTTCGTCGCTCGCGTCAGATGCGCGGAGCGTTGGCGATCGTTGCTGGAGGCGCAGCGTCGTCTGAATGGCGGGGGCCCCTGCACCCCGCCAAGCTCCTCGCTCGCGGGGCCCCCAAGCCCCGCTCCGCTTCGTCGCTCGCGTCAGATGCGCGGAGCGTTGGCGATCGTTGCTGGCGGCGCATCCGGGATGCCCTCCCGGCGTTTTGCATCGGTCGGCTTGCCCATCGGCTTCGCGCCGCAGCCATGCCGCCACAGGTGCAGGTAGTCCAGCACCATCTGACGCTTCATCAACTGGATCGCCTTGGCCGGATCGACCCCTTTCGGGCACACGCGCGAGCACTCGCCGGCGAAGTGACAGCGCCACGGCCCGCGCGCTCCCGCAAGCTCTGGCTTGCGCGTCTTGAATCCTTCGTCGCGCGTGTCGGCGTTGTAGCGGTGCGCCTGGGTCAGCGGCATCGGCCCCGAGTAGGTGGGGTCGGTCGCGTAGGTGGGGCAGGCGGCCATGCAGCAGCCGCACTTGATGCAGTAGGAGAACTGCAGGTACTGCTCGACCTCGTGAACCGACTGGAAGAACTCGCCGGTCGGCGCGTACTGCTCGCGCTCGTCCTGGCGGATGACGTTCGGGTGCAGCGCCGCGTGGGCGTCGAACATCGGCATCAGGTCGGGGACGAGGTCGCGCACGGTCTTGAAGTTCGGCAGCGGCGCCACGTACACGAGGTTGGTGTCGAGCTCGGTGATCTGCGTGTTGCACGCCAGGCGGGGGCGGCCGTTGACGAACATCCCGCACGATCCGCAGACGCCCATGCGGCACGACGAGCGCCACGCGAGGGTTGGCGAGGCGGTCTCCTTGATCTTGCGGAGGCCGTCGAGCACCGTCATCCCGGCGGTGTACGCCAGCCGGAATTCCTCCCAGTGCGGCTCGGCGTCCGTCACCGGGTCGAAGCGGCGGATGCGGAAGATGACTTGCGACGGAGTCGTGGTTGCGGCCATGGTTGTCGCGTCCCCCTACAGAGCAGCGGCCGCAGCCGACTGCGTGATCGCCACCTGGTAACCGGCATAGGCCGCCCAGGCACCGATGACGAACAGCGCCAGGCCGCCGACGACGAAGAGGAGGTTCAGGCCCTTCTTCGCCCCGCTTCCCGGATTCAGCTCGAAGAGCATGTTTCGCAGGCCGTAGAGCCCGTGGAACAGCGCGGCGCCGAGCAGCACGATGTAGGTCACCATGAAGAAGGCGCTCTTCGCGCGTTCGACGACGTTCGCCCACTCGATCGGATGGCCGCCGTGCGGGTTGAAGATCCCGATGATGGCCTCCAGGTGCATGACCACCATGTGCAGGCCGAGGAAGACGAGGATGACGGCACTGGCCGCGATGTGCCAGGTCCACCAGCGTTGATCGCGCATCTCCGGTCCCCCCTTACTTGATCACGAAGAAGTCGAGGCCGCCCAGCACCACCAGGACCGCCGCGGCGAGCATGACGATGACCGCGAGCGGCCGCTGGACGTCGACCGACGTTCGATACGGGTAGACGGGCTCGATCGGCTTGCCGACGCCGATGCCCAATTCGATCACGACCAGGCGGATGCCGTTGATCGCGTGGAACGCGAAGGCGACGAACACCGCGTATTCGCCCAGCGTGAAGAAGGTGCCGGAGACGGTCGCCATCGCCTGCTGCCAGGCGCTCTGCCCGAAGGCGCGCGCCGACGTCACGAAGATGTGCAGCAGGAAATACGCGAGCAACCCGAGCCCGGTGAGGCGGTGCAGCGTGTAGAGGTAGCGCTCCGCTCCCCAGCGCCCGCCCCCCAACCAGCCCCAAATCCCGAGACGATTCGGTCGTCCTTTGTATTCGAGCATTCGGACCCTCCGGATGACCGAAGGCCCTTGGGCCTTGGGTCTTGGACCTGGGGGCATGCGCGCCCGTCGGTCGGCTCCCACAGGCCCGAAGGCCTAAGGTCGAAAGCCCAAGGCCTGGGTCGATCTCAGTACTTCCGCTCCACCGGCTTCCACGTGTCGATGGTCACCGGCTTGTAGTCGAGGCGCGGCGTGCTGGCGGTCTGCCACGCCAGCGTGTGCTTCAGCCAGTTGTCGTCGTCGCGCGTGCTGAAGTCGCGCCGGGCGTGCGCCCCGCGCGACTCCTGGCGGGCGACGGCGCCCATCACCGTGACCTCCGCGAGGTCGAGCAGGTTCTCCAGCTCGAGCGCGTGGAACAAGTTCGAGTTGTAGACCGCCGACTTGTCCTTGACGGGGGCGCACAGCGAGCGCTCGCGGATCGCGCGGATGAGGTCGAGCGCGTTGCACAGGTCCTCGCCCTTGCGGAACACGCCGACGTAGCGATCCATCGTCGCGCGCAGCTCGCGGCGCAGGTCGTACAGGTTCTCCTTGCCTTCCCGCTTCAGCAGCGCGCCGATCTGCTGATCGCGTGCGCGGATCTGGTCCTGCGGCACGGGCCGGAGCGTCTTCAGGGAGGGCAGCGCCTTGGCAATCTCGGCACCCGTGATGCCGCCCCAGGCGATGCACTCCGCGGTCGAGTTCGCCCCCAGGCGGTTGCCGCCGTGCAGCGAGACGCACGCCGCCTCGCCGGCCGCCCAGACGCCCGGGATGCGCGTGAGGCCGTCGATGTCGGTCTCGATGCCGCCCATCGAGTAGTGCGCGACCGGCCGAATGGGAATCGGCTGCGTGATCGGGTCGACGCCGACGAACTTGATGCAGACCTCGCGGATGAGGGGCAGCCGGGAGTTGATGCGCTCGGCGCCAAGGTGCGTGAGGTCCAGGTGCAGGTAGTCGAGCCCGTCTTTCTGCGGGAAGCCGCGTCCCTCGAGGATTTCGGTCATCTCCGCGCGCGAGACCATGTCGCGCGGCGCCAGTTCCATCTTGCTGGGCGCGTACTTCTGCATGAAGCGCTCGCCCGTGTTGTTGCGCAGGTAGCCGCCCTCGCCGCGGCACGCCTCGGTGATGAGGATGCCGTTCGGCACCAGGCCGGTCGGGTGGAACTGGAGGAACTCCATGTCCTCGAGCGGCAATCCGGCGCGGTACGCCATCGCCATCCCGTCGCCGGTCACGGTTTCGGAGTAGGTCGTGAAGCCGTAGAGCGTGCCGCCCCCGCCGGTGGCGATGAGGAGGGCCCTGCCGCGAAGCGTCACGGTCTCGCCGCTCGGTGCATGGATGCCGAGCAGCCCGGCGAACGCCCCGTCCTCGACGAGGATGTCGGTCACGAAGAACTCGTCGTAGCGCGTGAAGCACTTGAACCGGACGAGTTCGTCGTAGAGCGTCTGCATCTCGAAGAAGCCCGTCTTGTCGGCTGCCAGCGTCGCGCGCGGGTACGAGTGGCCGCCGAAGGGGCGCTGGGCGATGCGGCCGTTCTCGTCGCGCGTCCACGGGATGCCCCAGTGATCGAGGAGCATGATCTCGTTCGGCATCACCGAGACGAAACGCCGCACGACGTCCTGGTCGGCAAGGAAATCCGAACCCTTGACGGTGTCCCACGCGTGCAGTTCGAGCGAATCGCCTTCCTCCGACCGAAGGACGGCCGAGGTTCCGCCCTCCGCGCACACCGAGTGCGCGCGCATCAGCTGGACCTTGGAGACGATGCCGATATCGACTTTGCCGTCGAGGCGATGAGACAGTTCGACCGCGGCCCGCAATCCCGCCAAACCCGCTCCGAGAATGAGAACGTCGTGGGTCAGGCTCTGAGCCATCCGAACCTCCGTTGCGAGTGGTGAGGGGACGAAGGGGAAGTGCCAGCGGGATCTGCGTTGGGGGAACGAGCGGATCCGCAAACCGCGGAATTTTATCTCGCGGGGGCGCACGGATGCAACAAACAGGTTCGCTTAGTATAATGACCGGCACCGTAACACAGGCAGATGGGCCGGGAGCCGACGCACCAGGATGGTGCAAACCGCTGAAACGTGCGAGTTCACGCGGGGTTGTACGCGAAGCGAGCGCGCTTTTCCACAGGCTTTTCCACAGTTGGTGTGAGAATCTCGGGCCAGTGAGGGGGGACGTGACCTAAACCGCGAGCTCGCTGGCGTTGACCTCCTCGCTCGCGCGTCGGCTCGACGCTGGAGGCCGGCGCGAAGCGTGGTCGACCGACACGATCTGTTGTTCAGGGTCTGACGCGGTTGGCTACTCGCTACTCACGTCGCGGTCACCGGCGCCCACGTACCGTTCGGGACGAAGCAGTTTGCGCAGAAGCATTCAGAAGAGGACCTCATGACGCACTTCACGCACTTGAAGGCCCCGACCGACGGCACAGCGATCGCGTTCAAGAACAACCAGCTCGTCGTGCCGGACGACCCGATCATCCCGTATATCGAGGGCGACGGCACCGGGCCGGATATCTGGCGGGCCAGCGTCCGCGTGTTCGACGCCGCCGTGCAGAAAGCCTACCGGGGCAAGCGGCGCCTCGCCTGGTTCGAGGTGCTCGCAGGCGAGCGGGCCAAGCAGCAGGCGGGCGAATGGCTTCCCAACGACACGCTCGAAGCGGCGCGCGCCTACAAGGTGGCAATCAAGGGGCCCCTGACGACCCCGGTGGGCGGCGGCATCCGAAGCCTGAACGTGACGCTGCGCCAGGTGCTGGACCTGTACGCGTGTGTTCGCCCGGTGCGCTATTTCGCGGGCACCCCGGCGCCGGTCTGCCACCCCGAGCGGATGAACGTGATGATCTTCCGCGAGAACACCGAAGACGTGTACGCGGGGATCGAGTGGGCGAAGGGGACGCCGCAGGCGCAGAAGATCATCGAGTTCCTCGAGCGCGAGATGGGCAAGCGGGTGCGGCCGGATTCGGGCATCGGGATCAAACCGATCTCGGAAACCGGCAGCAAGCGCCTCGTGCGCATGGCGATCAAGTACGCGCTGGCGCACGGCCGCAAGACGCTGACCCTCGTGCACAAGGGCAACATCATGAAGTTCACCGAGGGGGCGTTCCGCGACTGGGGATACGAAGTGGCGAAGGCCGAGTTCCGCGATGCGGTCGTGACGGAGGAGGAAGTGGCTGCGGGCGCGCCGCGTGACGGCAAGCTGCTCGTCAACGATCGGATCGCGGACAGCGTCTTCCAGCAGATCCTCACGCGCACGAGCGAGTACGACGTCTTCGCGACGCCGAACCTCAACGGCGACTACCTGTCCGATGCCTGCGCCGCGCAGGTCGGCGGCCTCGGGATGGCGCCGGGCGCCAACATCGGCGACGAGATCGCGTTCTTCGAGGCCACTCACGGCACGGCGCCGAAATATGCCGGGAAGGACGTCATCAACCCGGGATCCGTCATCCTGTCGGGGGTCATGATGCTCGACCACCTCGGTTGGGGCGAGGCGGCGCGCCTCATCGAGAACGGGCTGGAACAGACGATCCGGCAGCGGCGGGTCACCTACGATCTCGCGCGCCAGATGGAGGGTGCGACCGAGCTGAAGACCTCGCAGTTCGGGGACGCAATCATCGCGAACATGTGAACAGTCCGAAGGTCCGAAAGTCCGAAAGTCGGACGGCGGACTCCGGACACCGGACTCCGGACGAGAAGGAGTGAGCGAATGCTGAACAAGATCGGGCTCGTGGGCGGCGGGAACATCGGGGGGGTGCTGGCGCAGGAACTGTTCCGGCGCAAGCTGGCGAAGAGCGTCGCGATGGTGGACGTGAAGGGCCCCGACCTGGCGAAAGGCAAGTGCCTGGACATCGCCGAGGGAAGCCCGATCAGCCGCAGCGATGTGACCTACGCGGCCGGCAAGGAATACGACGTGCTGCAGGGCGCGGACCTGGTGATCAACACAGCCGGCGTGCCGCGCACCAAGCGGCCGGACGGCACCATTCCCACCCGCGAGGAACTGCTCGCCACCAACCTCCAGATCACCGACCAGGTGGCAGAGGGGATTGGCCGCCATTGCCCGAACGCGATCGTCCTGTCGATTGCCAACCCGCTGGACGCCATCGTTTACCGGCTGTACCAGAAGTTGAACCCGCCGAAGCACAAGCTGTTCGGCATGGCGGGCGAGCTGGACTCGGCGCGCTACCGCTACTTCGTCGCCCAAGCCGCCGGCGTGTCGGTCGAGAACGTCGAGGCCATGGTCCTGGGCGGCCACGGGGACGACATGGTGCCGATCAGGAGCTGCTGCCGGATCGCGGGGATGCCGGCCACCAAATTCATCGACGACGCGACGCTGACCCAGATCGAAGCGCGGACGCGCAAGGCGGGCGGGGAAGTGATCGGCCTGCTCGGCGTCGGCTCGGCGTTCGTCTCGCCCGCGCTCGCCGCTCTCGAGATGGTGGAGGCGATCGTCTTCGACAAGAAGAAGATCGTTGCCACCTGCGCGCTGCTCGAGGGCGAGTACGGCGTCAAGGGGCTGTTCGTGGGCGTGCCGGTGGTCCTCGGCAAGAACGGCGTCGAGAAGATCATCGAGATCGATCTGACGCCGGAGGAGAAGGCCGCGTTCGAGAAGAGCGTGGCGGCGGTGAAGAAGACGACCGACGAGGTCATCGCTGTCGCATAGAGCGCGACGACCTCGTCGCGACGGTAGTCAGTAGCCAGCAGTCAGTAGGATCGTCGGAGAACACGGTTCGTCCTGAACTTGTCGAAAGGCGAAGCCTACTGGATGCTGTCTACTGACGACTGTCTGCTTCAAATAGCTGTTATCTTCCCCGGCCGAACCACGCCGCCCTGAAGTACTCCCGCCGCAGGCGCGCGATGTTCGCCAGCGAAATCTCCTTGGGGCAGACCGCCTCGCATTCCCCCTCGTTCGAACAGTTGCCGAACCCTTCAGCGTCCATCTGCCTGACCAGGGCGTCGGCCCGTCGCGTTCGCTCGGGATCGCCCTGCGGCAGCAGCGCGAGGTGCGAGATCTTGGCTCCTACGAAGAGGACCGCCGAGGCGTTCTTGCAGGCCGCGACACAGGCGCCGCAGGCGATGCACGCTGCCGAGTCCATCGCGCGCTCGGCCACGTCCTTCGGCACGGGGAGCGAGTTGGCTTCCGGCGCCCCGCCGGCGTTGATCGAGACGTAGCCGCCGGCAGCGATGATTCGATCGAACGCGCCCCGATCGACGATCAGATCCTTCTGCACCGGGAACGGCCGTGCCCTCCACGGTTCCACGGTGATCGTCTCGCCGTCCTCGAAGTGTCTCATGTGCAGCTGGCACACGGTCGTCGCGCGTTGAGGGCCGTGCGGGATGCCGTTCACGACCAGGCTGCACATGCCGCAGATGCCCTCGCGGCAGTCCGAATCGAACGCGATGGGGTCCTCGCCGCGCGCGACGAGCCCCTCGTTGACGACGTCGAGCATCTCCAGGAACGACATGTCGGGCGAGACGTCGTTCGCGCGGTACTCGACCATGTTGCCGGGAGCGTTTCGATTCGGTTGGCGCCAGACGAGGAGTCGGAGGTTCATGGTTGTTCGAACAGATGTGCTACGTGCCCGGTGCTGCGTGCAACGGTGCGCGTGAAATGTGCGATGTGCTCCGTGCTACGTGCCCGCCGCACCGGCACGTCCCTCACTTGTAGCTCCGCTGGGTCGGGTGCGCATACTCGAATTCCAGCGGCTCGATGTGCGGCGTGGGCGCGCGGCCCTCGCCCCGGTATTCCCACGCGGTGACGTGCGAGAAGTGCTCGTCGTCGCGCATCGCCTCGTTGTCGGGGGTCTGGTACTCCTCGCGGAAGTGCCCGCCGCACGACTCGCGGCGCTCCATGGCGTCCAGGGTGAGCAACTCCGCGAACTCGAGGTAGTCGGCAACGCGGCCCGCGTATTCGAGCGCCTGGTTCAGGTCCTGTTCGTTGCCCGGCACCGAGACGTTCTGCCAGAACTCCTCGCGCAGCTGCGGAATCACCGACAGGGCGTGCTTGAGCCCCGCCTCGCTGCGCGACATGCCGACGTCGTCCCACATCAGCTTGCCGAGCTGCCGGTGGATGTCGCGCGGCGTCCTGCGCCCGCGGACGGACAACAGGCGCTGCAGCCGTTGCTCGGAACACGCCTCCGCCTCGCGAAAGGGTTCGTCGTCGGTCGTGATCGAATCGAAGGAGCTGGACGCCAGGTAGTTGGCGACCGTGTACGGAATGACGAAGTACCCGTCCGCGAGCCCCTGCATCAAGGCGCTGGCACCGAGCCGGTTGGCGCCGTGATCAGAGAAGTTCGCCTCGCCGGCGACGTGCAGGCCCGGGATCGTCGACATCAGGTTGTAGTCCACCCAGAGGCCGCCCATCGCGTAGTGGATGGCCGGGTAGATGCGCATCGGTACCCGGTAGGGGTTCTCGTCGGTAATCCGCTCGTACATCTGGAACAGGTTGCCGTACCGCTCTCTGATGACGTCCTCGCCGAGGCGGCGGATGGCGTCGGAGAAGTCGAGATAGACGGCACGTCCCGTTTCGCCGACGCCACGCCCCTCGTCGCATACGGTCTTCGCCGCGCGCGAGGCGACGTCGCGCGGCACCAGGTTGCCGAAGGCCGGGTAGCGTCGCTCCAGGTAGTAGTCGCGTTCGTGCTCCGGAATCTGGTCCGGCGGCCGCCGATCTCCGCCGGCCTTCGGCACCCACACCCGGCCGTCGTTGCGCAGGCTCTCGCTCATCAGCGTGAGCTTCGACTGGTGCTCGCCGCTCACGGGGATGCAGGTGGGGTGGATCTGCGTGAAACACGGGTTCGCGAAGAACGCGCCGCGCCTGTAACAGCGCCAGATCGCCGACGCGTTCGAGTTCACCGCGTTGGTGGACAGGAAATACAGGTTCCCGTACCCGCCGGTCGCCAGCACGATCGCGTGGGCGTCGTGGCGCTCCAGCGCGCCGGTGATCAGGTTGCGGACGATGATGCCGCGCGCGCGGCCGCCGGCCACGACCAGGTCCAGCATCTCCCGGCGGGGGAAGATGCGGACCGTGCCGGCCTGGACCTGGCGCATGAGCGACTGGTAGGCGCCGAGCAGCAGCTGCTGGCCCGTCTGACCGCGCGCGTAGAAGGTGCGCGACACCTGCGCGCCTCCAAAGGAGCGGTTGTCCAGCAGGCCGCCGTACTCGCGCGCAAAGGGCACCCCCTGCGCCACGCACTGATCGATGATGTTGACGCTCAGCTGCGCCAGCCGGTACACGTTCGCCTCGCGCGACCGGTAATCTCCGCCCTTGACCGTGTCGTAGAACAGTCGGAAGACGCTGTCGCCGTCGTTCTGATAGTTCTTGGCGGCGTTGATGCCCCCCTGCGCGGCGATGCTGTGCGCGCGCCGCGGGCTGTCCTGGATGCAGAAATTCAGGACGTTGTAGCCGAGCTCGCCGAGCGTGGCCGCCGCCGAGCCGCCAGCCAGGCCGGTGCCCACGACGACCACCGTGTACTTCCGCCGGTTCGCCGGGTTCACCAGCTTCATCTCGAACTTGTGCCGATCCCACTTCTGTTCGATTGGCCCGGACGGGATCCTGGAGTCCAATCGCGGCGAGCGCCGCGATCCGCCTTCAGCCGGATCCCGTCGGACGTCGCTGGCGGCGGTTGAGACGCCGGTCATGAGCGGCCCCCAAGGAAGTACACCCAGATGGGGATGAAGAAGAAGCCGCCGGCGATGATGATCGCCAGCACCTTGCCGAGGCGCACGACGCGTGCGTTCGTTCCCGAGTAGTGGATGCCGAGCGATTCGAAGGCGGAAGCAAAGCCGTGCCACAGGTGAAAGCCGAGGAGCACGAGGCACAGTTCGTAAAAGGCGACCCACAGCGGATCGTGGAACGTGCGGATCACGACCGTGTACAGGTCCTCCTCGCGGCTCGGCCCGA
>Ga0316628_100004538_pt1 | contig 10924 bp, 12 predicted proteins | sample OWC_Aug_M2_C1_D5_FD_207648 | JGI IMG/M metagenome (GOLD analysis project Ga0316628, IMG submission 207648) | Wetland soil microbial communities from Old Woman Creek delta, Ohio, United States - OWC_Aug_M2_C1_D5_C | ecosystem: Environmental > Terrestrial > Soil > Wetlands | place: USA: Ohio... | reverse complement strand
GCCTGCGCTACGACCCCTACGCCGTCGCCACCGAGCCCGACGCCTACCGGGCCAGCCGGGTGGCGCGGGCGAGCTCGGGCTTCTGCATCCCGAAGGCGATCCTGCTGGCGGCGGCCGCGCGGGCGCTCGGCATCCCGGCGCGGCTCGGCTTCGCCGACGTCCGCAACCACCTGGCCAGCGAGAAGCTCCTGGCGCGCATGGGGACCGACCTCTTCGCCTTCCATGGCTACACCGAGCTCCACCTGGACGGCGTCTGGCGCAAGGCCACGCCGGCCTTCAACCGCGAGCTCTGCGAGCGCTTCGGCGTGCTGCCCCTCGAGTTCGACGGCACCGCCGACGCCCTCCTCCACCCCTTCGACGCCGCCGGCCGACGCCACATGGAGTACGTCCGCGACCGCGGCGTCCATCTCGACTTCCCCTTCGACGAGATGATGCGCGTCTTCCGCGCGGTGTATCCGGAGAGCGTCCTCGCCGCCGGACCCGACCGCGACCCCGCCTTCCACTCCTGAGACGGCTTGACAGCCGATGGCCCCGCGCGGTCTGATCGCGCGCGGGTGCGGCAACCTGGCCGCGGGGAGGCCCCATGGAGATGCGATGGCGCGCGCACATGGTCCTGCATGGCGCGCTGGTGGTGGTGATCGGGCTGCTGGCCGGGCTGCCCTACGCATTCGTGCTGACGGGCGCCATGGCCGGCGAGGAACGGGCCTGGAAGATGGCGCACCTGGAGGGCGTGCTGAACGGCCTCCTGGTGCTGGCCGTGGCGGCGGCGGGCGACGCGCTCCGGCTCCCGGCCCGCGCGCAGGCGGTGCTGGCGATCTCGCTCGTCGGAATGGCCTACGCCAACGTGCTGGCCTCGATCCTCGGCGCGAGCGTCGGCGTGCGCGGCCTCTCGCCGGGCGGCCCGCCCGCCAACACCGTGGTGTATCTGCTCTTCTGGCTCGCGATCGTCGGCGTCTTCGTCGGCCTCGGCTGCGTCGTGGCCGGCGCCCGCAGCCGGCTCAGTGGCCGGCCTTGAGCCGCGTGGTGTCGAAGTACTTCTTCGTCTCCTGGGCGGAGAACGTCATCAGGTTCGTCGTATAGCCCTCGAAGAGGTTGGAGACGTGGTCGCGTAGATTGACCACCGAGGAAGCCGTCATCACCGGTGCGAACTTCCCTTCGTTGCCCGGGATCTTCCCGTCCTCGCTCCAGCGGTAGATGTACCACATCACGCGGAAGGGCTTGCCCTCCCGGTCGTAGGCCAGGCTCATCAGCGGCGTGAGCGTCTCCTTGTCGTACCACAGGATGCGCTTGGAGTAGGGGTGGTCCGGCCGCTTCGGGATCTGCTCCAGGGCGAGGACCTTGCGCTTCTGCCAGCGCTCGCCCACCAGCGGCAGCGCCTTGTAGGGGCCGAAGGGGCAGGCATCGAACTCCTCGCGGGTGCCGAGCTGCCCGATGCCGTCGGCCTGCCAGCCCTTCACGTTCTCCGGGAAGCAGACGCGGTCGCTGTCCATCACCGCCAGCAGGGTCGACTCGCCGAGGAGCTTCCAATCGTGCTCCCAGACGTAGCCGGAGAAGAGCGCGAGATCCTCCATCGTGTAGTCGGAGCCGAGGATGCTGTCCGATTTCTGCGTCGGCGCCATCCGGCGCACTCGTCGCAGGTCCGGCACGTAGGCCCAGGCCTGGTCCTCGTGGTGGACGGAGTCGAGGTAGCGGTAGGTCAGGAACGCCGTGCCCCGCAGGTCGAAGGGGTCGACGATCTCGGTGTACTCCGCGAACTCGACGTCCGTGCCGGGGATCAGGTCGGTGGAGCCGGGGAGCAGGTCGGCGCGGTGCGAGAAGTAGGTCCGGCGATACGAGCCCTGGGCCACCTTCCAGGTGTTGTCCCCCTTGCCGCGCCAGAAGCTCTGTCCGAAGTGCGGGGTGTTGAGCCCGCTCCCCTGCCAGCGCCAGTCGATGTCCCAGGCGATCTTGAGGCCGAGCTGGGGGTCGGTGGGCGACAGGTCGCAGGCGTGGTGGGTGGCCTCCTTCGCCCACTCGGAGTAGGGGAAGGGCTGGCCCGCCTTGTACCCCACGAGCTCGTTGTCCGGGCTGATCGTGGCCTGGCAGGCGCCCTTCACCGTGGCCTCGACGAACTTCGGGTGCGGGGGATAGTCCCGGGTCTCCGTGATGCGCATCTGGAGCGCGGGGAAGTCCTGCACCACCAGCGGGTAGAGCTCGTCGGGGATCAGACCGCGGAGCTTCTCCCGATCTGCCGCGGTGATGACCTGGCCGGGTGTCACGTCTGCCTGCACGGGAAGCGCGAGCCCGCCGAGGAGCAGCAGGCACGCTCCGAACCCTCGCACTCGCACGCCCTGGCCCTCCTCTTGCCCCGCTCAGACGAGCCGCGTCTCGTGCCCCTCCCAGAAGGGGCGGCGCAGCTCGCTCTTCAGGATCTTCCCCGGCCCCGACTTGGGAAGCGGTGCATCGCGTAGAGTAACCCGCTTCGGGCACTTGTAGCCCGCGATTCGCTCGTGGCAGTGGCGGATCAGCTCGGCGGGGTCGAGCTGCACGCCGGGTCGCAACACCACGATGGCGTGCACGGCCTCGCCCCAGCGTGGATCCGGAACGCCGATCACCGCCGCCTCCCGCACGCCGGGGTGCTCGTAGAGCGCGCTCTCGACCTCCGTGGAGTACACGTTCTCGCCGCCCGTTACGATCACGTCCTTCGCGCGATCCACGAGGGTGAGGAAGCCCTGCGCGTCCAGGCGACCGATGTCTCCGGTGTGGAGCCAGCCGTCCCGGAGCACCCGGGCCGTCTCCTCCGGCCGGCGGAAGTAGCCGAGCATCACGTTCGGCCCGCGGGCGACCACCTCTCCGGCCTCTCCGGCCGGAAGCGGCCGGTCCTCCGCATCCACCACCCGGAGCTCGACGCCGGGCGCGGCGCGCCCGCAGGAGCGAAGACGCGCGCGACCCTCCTCGCTGCTCCAGTCGAGCTCCTCCAGGCGTTGGAGCGTGAGGAAGGGCGAGGTCTCGGTGAGTCCGTAGGCCTGGGCGAGGATCGGGCCGAAGCAGCTCGCCGCCTCGAGCAGCCGGTCGAGGGGCATCGGCGCGGCCCCGAACAGGAGAAGGCGGAGCGAGCGCAGGTTGCGCTCTCGCACCCCGGGATGCGCGAGCACCGCGTGGATCATGGTCGGCACCAGGATCGTGACGGTGATGCCCTCCGTCTCCACTGCGTCCAGGAAGCCGTCCGGCGTGAAGCCCGGCAGGAAGTGGTGCTGCGCGCCGACCGCGGTCATCGCCACGCTGGCCCAGGCGTCGGCCGCGTGGAACATCGGCGCCACGTGGAGCCAGCGGTCCGCGGCGCGGAAGCCGTGCACGGCCTGGGCGTGCTCGGCGTTGGCGAGCAGGTTGCGGTGGGAGAGCATCACACCCTTGGGGCGGCCGGTGGTGCCGCCGGTGTAGCAGAGCTGCAGGCAGTCGTCCTCACGCCAGTCGCGGGCCGCGGCGGCGAGGGGATTTCCCCCCGCCAGCAACGCCTCGTAGTCGAAGACGCCGTCCGGCGCGGAGCCGTCGAGCGCGATCACGTGGGCGAGGCCGGGGACGCGCTCGCGAAGCGCGAGGGCGAGAGCGAGCTGGTCGCGCCCGGCGAAGAGCGCGCACACCCGGCCGTCCCGCAGCATGAACTCGAGCTCCGCCGTCCCGAGCCGGGTGTTGAGGGGCGCCAGCGGCATCCCGGCCCAGTGGCTCGCGAAGGAGACCTCGTAGTAGCGGTGGGAGTTCGGGGCCAGGATCCCGAGGTGCATCGCGGGGCGGAGGCCGAGGCCGAGGAGCGCGGCGGCGAGTCGCCGCACCCGCGTACAGGTCTCGGCGTAACGCAGACGCGTGGCGCCCTCCGCAAGCGCGAGGCGCTGGCCGTGGAGCGACGCCGCCTGCTCCAGGACATCGCCGAGGAGGCGCGCCCCCATCGCCCGCCGCCCTCACCAGCTCGCGCCGGGATGCGTGCGCGCGAGCACCTGCATCTCGGCCAGCAAAAGGCCCAGGGACTCGCCGTGGATGCCGCGCCGCCCTCCCCCGGCATGCAGCGGCCCGGCACCGGGCAGGCGCAGGCGCGCCCCGGCCGCCACGGCGCGCAGCGCCTCCTCCCAGCGCGACGCGAGGGCGGCGCGGTCGGGCGCCAGACCCGCCGCCGCGAGCCCGCGCTCGAGCTCGTCCGTCGCGAAGAGCTCGCCCGTGAACCGCCAGAGCTCCTCCAGCGCCGCCTCCATCCGTCGGCGACTCTCGTCCGTGCCGTCTCCGAGGCGGAGCCACCAGGCGCGGGCGTGGCGCACGTGGTAGCGGATCTCCCGCACGGCCCGAGCGGCGAACCCCGCGAGACCGGCGTGGCGCGAGGCCTGGAGACCCTCGTAGAAGAGCAGGTCCGCCTGATCGAAGAGGAGCTGACGTACCATGGTGACGGCGAAGTCGCCGTTCGGCTGCTCCACCAGGAGGCAGTTGCGAAACTCCCGCGCGTCGCGCAGGAAGGCGAGCTCGTCGGCGCTCCGGCCCCGTCCCTCGAGCTCGCCGGCCAGCGCCAGCAGGGTGCTCGCGTGGCCGAGGCAGTCCAGCGCCACGTTCGCGAGCGCGAGCTCCTCCTCCAGCACCGGCGCGTGGCCGCACCACTCCGAGAGGCGATGCCCGAGGATCAGCCGGTCGTCGCCGAGCCGCAGCGCGAGCTCCGCCAGCGCCTCGCGCTCCGCGCGGGAGAGAGCGGGATCGACCTCGCTCACAGGCTGCGCACCCCGCGCGGCACGCGGTAGAAGCGCGGATGGCGGTAGATCTTGTCGTCCGCGGGATCGAAGAAGGACGGCGCATCGGCGGGCGACGAGGCCGTGATCCGTGCGGACTCCACCACCCACAGCCCGGCCACCGGGCCGCGCCGGGCGTAGACGTCGCGCGCGTTCAGGAGGGCGAGCTCGGCGTCCGGCGCGTGGACGCTCCCCGCGTGCACGTGCGGCTCGCCGGAGGCCGGCTGCACGAAGACCTCCCAGAGCGGCCACTGCGTGTCGCCGCCCCGAGGGCGGGACGCCTCGCCGTCGTCGGCCGGCCTTCCGCTCACGCGCTCTTCCCGTGGTCCGCCCGGCGGCCTTGCCGGGCCTCCCACGCCTCCGCCGCCTCGCGCACCCAGCGGCCTTCCTCGTGGGCGCGGCGGCGCGCCCGCAGCCGCTCGCGGCCGCAGGCGCCGCCGTGCTTCACCACGTCGCGGAACTCGCTCCAGTCGATCGGCCCGGTGAGCCAGCTCCCGCTCGCGGCGTCGTAGCGCAGCGCGGGATCCGGGAGGGTCAGCCCGATCGCTCTCGCCTGCGGCACCGTCAGGTTCACGAACCACTGCCGCTGCTCGTCGTTGCTCTTCTGCTTCACCTTCCAGCGCAGGAGCTGCGCGCCGTGGGTGGACTCCGCGTCCGGAGGGCCGAACATCATGAGCGCGGGCCACCACCAGCGGTCCACCGCGTCCTGGGCCATGGCCCGCTGCGCCGGCGTCCCGGCGGAGAGCGCGCACAGCATCTCGAAGCCCTGGCGCTTGTGGGCGTTCTCCTCCTTGCAGATCCGCACCATGGCGCGGGCGTAGGGGCCGTAGGAGCACTTCGTGAGGAGCGTCTGGTTCACGATCGCGGCGCCGTCCACCAGCCAGCCGATGGCCCCGACGTCGGCCCAGGTGAGCGTCGGGTAGTTGAAGATGCTCGAGTACTTGGCGGCGCCGGAGAGCAGCGCTTCCAGCAGCTCCTCGCGCGAGGCGCCGAGGGTCTCGGCGGCGCCGTAGAGGTAGAGCCCGTGCCCGGCCTCGTCCTGCACCTTGGAGAGGAGCCCGATCTTGCGCCGGAGAGACGGCGCGCGCGTGATCCAGTTGCCCTCCGGCAGCATGCCCACCACCTCCGAGTGGGCGTGCTGGGAGATCATGCGCACGAGCTGCTGGCGGTAGGCCTCCGGCATCCAGTCGCGCGGCTCGATCTTCTCGCCGGCGTCGATCCGGGCCTGGAACGCCGCCTCGCGCTCGGCCGACTCCGACCCATGCTGTCGCTTCGTCGGCTGCATCCCGGGCTCCCGCCAACCTGATACAAAGCTCTCGCCGACAAGTCAATCGCGTGTATCATGATCGCACACCATGGCGACGCCGCGACGCGAGGCCCGGACCCAGAGCCAGATCGAGCGGCGGATCCAGCGGCTGGCCGAGACGCGCGCGCGGCGCGCGCCCTCGCTGCTGGTGACGGTCTTCGGCGACGCCATCGCGCCCCACGGCGGGGTGGTCTGGATCGGAAGCCTGATCCGGCTGCTCGAGCCCCTCGGCCCGGGCTCGCGCGTCACGCGGACCGCGATGCAACGCCTGGCGAGCGGGGGCTGGCTCACCGCCAAGCCGGTCGGACGGCGCAGCAACTACGCCCTCAGCGAGACCGGCCGCCGCTGGGTCGCCGACGCGGAGCGCCGGATCTACGCCGGCACGCCTCCCGGCTGGGACGGTCGGTTCTGGCTCCTCCTCCTCGCGCCGGCCGGCCTGTCGGCGGAGCGGCGCGACCGCGTGCGGCGCGAGCTCGCGTGGCACGGCTTCGGTGAGCTCTCGCCGCAGGTGCTGGTGCATCCGACGCCGGCGCTGCCCGAGCTCCGCCATGCGCTCGAGGACCTCGGCCTGGCGCGGCGTACGGTCCTGCTGCGGGCGGCCGAGGAGGAGCTCTTCGGGAGGTCGGCCGAGGAGCGGCGGCGCATTCGACACCGATGGGTGTCGAGCGCCTGGGATCTCGCCGAGCTCGCCGCCGCCTATCGCGGCTTCCTCGCGCGCTACGAGGGATTCGTGGCCGCCGTCGAGCGCACATGCCCCGCGCCCGCCTGGAGCTTCGCCCTGCGCACGCTCCTGATCCACGACTGGCGCCGGGTGCTGCTGCGCGACCCGGAGCTTCCGACCGAGCTCCTGCCGAACGACTGGCCGGGGAGCCGTGCGCGGGGCCTCTGCCGTGCCCTCTACCAGCGCATCGAGGAGCCCGCGCGGCGCCACCTCCAGGCCGTGCTGGAGACCGCGGAGGGGCCGCTCCCCGAGCCCGACCCCGCCTATTTCCGTCGCTTCGGCGGCCTCGCGTTGCGCCCGCCCGGGCGCCGTGCGCCGCGCGCCTGAGGAGGGAGAGCATGCCCCGCCAGTTCGTGCGCCTCGAGCTCGAGGAGGGCGTCGCGCGCATCACGCTCGACCGCCCGGACGTCCTGAACAGCTTCCACCGTCCGATGGCCCGCGAGCTCCAGCAGGTGCTGGACGAGGTCGCGGCCGATCCGCGGGTGCGCGCCGTCCTCCTGACCGGTGCCGGCCGGGCCTTCTGCGCGGGACAGGACCTGGCGGAGGTGGTGCCGCCCGACGGCTCGCCCGGCCCGGAGGTCGGCCAGGTGGTGGCCGAGAGCTACAACCCGCTGGTGCGTCGCATCATGGCGCTCGAGAAGCCGGTGGTCTGCGCGGTGAACGGCGTGGCCGCCGGCGCGGGCGCGAACCTCGCGCTCTGCTGCGACCTCGTGCTGGCCTCGAGCCAGGCCTCCTTCATCCAATCCTTCGCGAACATCGGCCTGGTGCCGGACAGCGGCGGCACCTTCCTGCTGCCCCGGCTGGTCGGGCTCCAGCGTGCGAAGGCCCTGGCCTTCCTGGCCGAGCGCCTGCCCGCGGAGCGCGCGCTCGCCATGGGGTTGATCCACGCCGTACACCCGCCGGAGACGCTCGGGGCCGAGGCCCTGACCCTGGCGAAGCAGCTCGCCACGCGCCCCACCCTCGGCCTCGGCCTCACCAAGCGCGCGCTCCATGCCGCCCTCGCGAACGACCTCGAGGGCCAGCTCGAGCTCGAGCGCGAGCTCCAGTCGATCGCCGGTCGCTCCCACGACTACCGCGAGGGCGTGCGTGCGTTCCAGGAGAAGCGCCCGCCCCGATTCGAGGGGCGCTAGGAGTGGGCGCGGAGCGGGAGCCGGACGCGCTGGCCCGTGCGGTGGCCGAGGTGCTCTTCGCGCGCGACCACGCGGCCCACAGCCTCGGGATCCGGCTCCTCGAGGTGCGGGCGGGCTACGCACGCCTCGCGATGCGGGTGCGCGAGGACATGGTGAACGGCCACGCGATCGGCCACGGCGGGCTCACCTTCACCCTGGCCGACGCCGCCTTCGCCTACGCCTGCAACAGCCGCAACCGCGCCACCGTGGCGGCGGCCGCCGAGATCCACTTCATCGGGACCACGCGCCTCGGCGACGAGCTGGTGGCGGAGTGCGAGGAGCGCCACCTGCGCGGGCGCACCGGCCTCTACGACGTGCGCGTCAGCCGGCCCGGCGGCGAGCTCGTGGCCCTCTTCCGCGGCCGCTCCCACGCGCTCGATGACGCGGTGCTCCAGGCCGAGCCGACCGTCGCGCCCGCGGGCTCCCGCTCCTAGACTGGGGGCCCGCTCCGAGGAGATCCCATGGACTTCCAGATTCCCGCCGAGATCCGTGCCAAGCTCGCCGAGCTCGACGAGTTCATCGAGCGTGAGGTCAAGCCGCTCGAGGCGCAGCATCCCCAGTACTTCGACCACCGCCGCGAGCACGCGCGCACGGACTGGGACCACGACGGCGTCCCGCGTCGCGAGTGGGAGGAGCTCCTGGGCGAGATGCGGCGCCGAGCCGACCGCGCCGGCCACCTGCGCTTCGCGCTGCCGAAGGAGCTCGGGGGCCAGGACGGCAGCAATCTCGCCATGGCCATCATCCGCGAGCACCTCGCCGCCAAGGGGCTCGGCCTCCACAACGACCTCCAGAACGAGTCCTCGATCGTCGGGAACTTCCCGATCGTGATGATCCTCCACCGCTACGGCTCGAAGGCTCAGAAGGAGCGCTACCTGGACGCCATGATCACGGGCCGGGAGCGGGTGGCCTTCGGCCTGACCGAGCCGAACCACGGCAGCGACGCCACCTGGCTCGAGACGACCGCCACGCGCGACGGCGACGGCTGGGTGCTGAACGGGCAGAAGCGCTTCAACACCGGGATGCACCACGCCACCGCCGACCTCGTCTTCGCCCGCACCTCGGGCAAGCCCGGCGACGCCAAGGGCATCACGGCCTTCCTGGTGCGTACGGAGACGCCGGGCGTGCGCGTGGACTTCATGTGGTGGACCTTCAACATGCCGAGCGACCACCCGGAGGTCAGCTTCGAGAACGTGCGCGTTCCCGCCGACGCCGTGGTGGGCGAGGTCGGCGAGGGGCTCCTGCTGGCCCAGGCCTTCGTCCACGAGAACCGGATCCGGCAGGCCGCCTCGGGCGTCGGCGCCGCCCAGTACTGCATCGACGAGAGCGTGAAGTACGCGCGAGAGCGCATCGTCTTCGGCAAGCCCCTCTCCACCAACCAGGCCATCCAGTTCCCGCTGGCCGAGCTCCACACGGAGTGCGAGATGGTGCGCGGGCTGGTCTACCGGACCGCGTGGCACCTGGATCGGGAGAGCGCCCTCGACGTGAGCGACCGGGTCTCGATGGCGAACTATCGCGCCAACCGGCTGGTCTGCGACGCCGCGGACCTGGCGATCCAGGTGCACGGCGGCCTCGGCTACACCCGCCACAAGCCCTTCGAGCACATCTACCGCCACCACCGTCGCTACCGCATCACGGAAGGCTCGGAGGAGATCCAGATCCGCAAGGTGGCCGGCCACCTCTTCGGCTTCATGGGGCGCCCGCATCGGGCGGGGACCTGAGGGCTCCCGGCCGGCCGACACGCACGAGGATCGCCGCCATGCGCTACGAGCTCTACTACTGGCCGTCGATCCAGGGCCGCGGCGAGTTCGTGCGCCTGGCGCTGGAGGAGGCGGGTGCGGACTACCGCGACGTCGCGCGGGAGCCCGAGGCCCGCGGCGGCGGCGTGGCCGCGCTGCTCCGCCTGCTGGAGGGCCGGCGCCTCGAGCGCCCGCCCTTCGCGCCGCCCTTCCTGAAGGCGGGCCGGCTGCTGATCGCCCAGACCGCCAACATCCTGCTCTACCTCGGTGGCCGCCACGGGCTGGCCCCGGCCGGCGAGGCGGGGCGGCTCTGGGCCCACCAGCTCCAGCTCACCATCGCGGACCTCGTGCAGGAGATCCACGACACCCACCACCCGATCTCGGTCGAGCTCTACTACGAGGACCAGCGCGACGAGGCGCGGCGGCGAGCGGCGGGCTTCCTGGCCCGGCGCGTGCCGAGGTTCCTGGGCTACTTCGAGCAGGTGATGGCCCAGAACCCGTCGGGGGATCGGCATCTGGTGGGCGCGCGCCCGAGCTACGTCGACCTCTCGCTGTTCCAGATCGTGGCCGGGCTCCGCTACGCCTTCCCGAAGGCCATGGCGCGACTGGAGAGGAAGCTCCCGCGCGTGGTCGCGCTCCACGACCGTGTCGCCGTCCGCCCGCGCATCGCGGCCTACCTCGCCTCGGAGCGCCGCCTCCCCTTCGGCGAGGAAGGGATCTTCCGACACTACGGTGAGCTCGATGTCTGATCGGTCGACGGGCAAGTCCCCCTCGCCCATCGGCTGGAGCTCGGAAATGGATGCCTCCATCGCCGCGGCCGGGCCCGGAGATCGCGCGGAGCTCGCGAGCTTGCTGGCCGCGCAGCTCGCCGAGCACGAGATCCCGATCGAGAGCGCGAGGCTCGCCGCGGCGATCGACGGCGCTCTCGAGGATCCACGCCGCGGGAGCTTCTTGCTGGCGCGCCGGGAGGGCCGCGCCGTCGGGGTCGCCTACCTCTCCCTGGTGTGGGCGATCGAGCACGGCGGACGCTCCGCCTGGCTGGAGGAGCTCTACGTCGTCCCCGAGCTGCGCGGGCGCGGCCTCGGCGCGCGCCTGCTCGACGCCGTCCTCGTCCACGCCCGCGAGCTCGGCTGCGCCGCCGTCGACCTGGAGGTCGAGGCCAGCCACGCCCGCGCCGCCGCGCTCTACCGGCGCGCGGGCTTCCGTCCCCACCAGCGCGCCCGCTGGGTGCTGCGGCTCGAGAAGTGAGC
>Ga0316628_100004537_pt1 | contig 10925 bp, 9 predicted proteins | sample OWC_Aug_M2_C1_D5_FD_207648 | JGI IMG/M metagenome (GOLD analysis project Ga0316628, IMG submission 207648) | Wetland soil microbial communities from Old Woman Creek delta, Ohio, United States - OWC_Aug_M2_C1_D5_C | ecosystem: Environmental > Terrestrial > Soil > Wetlands | place: USA: Ohio... | reverse complement strand
GCGGCGTCCCGAACGTCCACAGGCCATGGACGACGATCCCCCCGTCCTCGAGCCCCCGGCGGAGCCGCCCGCCGAGCTGCTCCAGGCCGGTCCGGATGTGGGACGCCGGCAGCTCCTCGGTCAGGACTTCGAGCAGGACCTCCATCAGACGGCTCCATCCCGGACGTAGCGCCGGGCGATCTCGGTGACCAGCGCCCGGACCTGGGCGATCATCTTGACCCGTTCCGTGACGCTCACCGCGCCCCGGGCGTCAAGGAGGTTGAAGGTGTGGGAGCATTTCAAGCACAGGTCATAGGCCGGGAGGAGAAGGTTCCGCTCAATGAGCCGCGCGGCCTCCTTCTCGAAGGCGGAGAACTGGCGGCGCAGGGCTTCGGTGTCGGCGACGTTGAAGTTGTAATCGGAGAACTCTTTCTCCTCGCGCAGCCGGAGGTCGCGGTAAGACACGTCGGCCGACCAGTCGAGGTCGTAGATATCGTCCTTCTGCTCGAGGAACATCTCGAGCCGCTCCAGCCCGTAGGTGAGCTCCACGGCCACCGGCGCGAGGTCGATGCCCCCGCACTGCTGGAAGTACGTGAACTGCGTGATCTCCAGCCCGTCGAGCAGGACCTGCCAGCCGACCCCCCAGGCCCCGATGGTCGGCGATTCCCAGTTGTCCTCGTCGAAGCGCAGGTCGTGGTCGCCGAGCGCGATGCCGAGCGAGGTCAGGCTGTCGATATAGAGCTGCTGGATCTCGAGCGGCGAGGGCTTGATGATGACCTGGTACTGGTGGTGCTTCTGGACGCGGTTCGGGTTCTCGCCGTAACGTCCGTCCGTCGGCCGGCGCGACGGCTGGACGTAGGCCACTTTCCAGGGCTTCGTCCCCAGGACCCTGAAGAACGTGTCCGGCGTCATGGTCCCGGCGCCGACCTCCAGGTCATAGGACGGAGCGAGGTAGCAGCCCTGTCCCGCCCAGAAGCGATGCAGACCGAGAATGAGGTCTTGGAGCGACATCTAGCCCTTTTCCTCCCAGCGCAGGACCGGCGTTTTGGCCGCCTTGACCTCGTCCAGCCGCCGCACATAGGTGACGTGAGGGGCCGAGCGGAGGAGGTCCGGGTTCTCCCTGGCCTCGGCGGCGATCTTCTTCATGGCGTCGATGAACAGGTCGAGGTCGCGCAGGCTTTCGGTCTCGGTCGGCTCGATCATCAGGGCCCCGTGGACGATGAGCGGGAAGGACATCGTGGGCGGGTGGAGCCCGAAATCGATCAGCCGCTTCGAGATGTCGAGGTTGGTGACGCCGCTCGCTTTCTGGGATTTGTCCGAAAAAACGCACTCATGCATGGACGGCGTCGTGTATTTCAGATGGTAGTCGCCCTCCAGGCTCTTGCGGATGTAATTGGCGTTGAGAACGGCCGTCTCGGCGACCTCGCGGAGGCCGCTCGGGCCCAGGGTCAGGATATAGCTCAGGGCGCGGAGGATGACCCCGAACTGTCCGTAGAAGCTCCGGACCCGGCCGATGGATTGCGGCCGGTCGAAATCGAGCTCATAACGGTCTCCCTTGGCCACGATCCGGGGCGTCGGCAGAAAGGGATCGATCTCCCTCTTGACGCCCACCGGACCCGAGCCCGGGCCGCCTCCGCCGTGCGGGGTCGAGAATGTCTTGTGGAGGTTGATATGGATGACGTCCACGCCCATGTCGCCCGGCCGGACGATGCCGGTCAGGGCATTCATGTTGGCCCCGTCCATATAGACAAAGCCGCCCTTGTCGTGGACGAGCTTGGCGATCCGGCAGATGTCCGATTCGAAGACACCCAGCGTGTTGGGGTTGGTGACCATGAGCGCCGCCACCTCATCGGTCATCGCCTGGGCGAGGCTATCAAGGTCGATGGTCCCCGTCTCGTTGGACTTGATCTCCTTGACGGCGTAACCGCAGATGTGGGCCGAGGACGGGTTGGTTCCGTGGGCCGAGTCCGGGATCAGGACGTATTTCCGGGCCTTCCCCCGGGCCTCGAGGGCCGCCCGGATGAGCATCATACCGGTGAGCTCGCCGTGGGCGCCGGCGGCCGGCTGGAGGGTGAAGGCGTCCATGCCGGCGATCTCGCCCAGCAGTTTCTCGAGCGTGGCCAGGACCTCCAGGTTGCCCTGGACCAAGTCGGCCGGGGCATTGGGATGCGTCCCGGCGAACCCGGGGAGGCCGGAGATCCTCTCGTTGACCTTGGGGTTGTATTTCATGGTGCAGGACCCGAGCGGGTAGAACCCCAGGTCGACGCAGTAGTTCTTTTGCGACAGCCGGGTGAAATGACGCGCGACCTCGGTCTCGGAAACCTCGGGGAAGCCGGGGATGTCCCGCCGCGCGGGAACGCCGGCCAGAACGCCCTTGGTTTCCGGGACGTCGAGGGCGGGCAGCCTAACGGCGCGTTTGCCCTTGGCGCTGAGCTCAAAGATGAGGGGTTCGCGGATCTGCTTGATCATCGGAGGGCTTCCTTCAGGGCTTGGGCCAGGCGGTCGATCTCGCCCTTGGTCCGCAACTCCGTCACGCAGACGAGGGCCGAATTCCGGAGCTCCGGATAATCCGGCGCGAGCGGAAGCCCGGCCAGGATCCCCTTCGCCCGGAGGGCCGCGTCCACGGCGGGCCACGGCTTGGAGAACTCGAGCACGAACTCATTGAAAACGGGACCGGAGAACTTCTTCCTGACGCCGCGCACGGCCTCGAGCGCGTCCGCGGCGTAGGCGGCTTTCTGGACGTTCTGCCAGGCGAGCTCGCGGAGGCCTTCCTTCCCCATGGTTTCGAGGAAGATCGTCGCCCGCAAGGCACACAGAGCCTGATTGGTGCAGATATTCGACGTCGCCCGTTCCCGGCGGATATGCTGTTCGCGCGTCGAGAGGGTCAGGACGAAGCCGCGCTGCCCTTCGACATCGGTTGTCTCGCCGCAGAGCCGCCCCGGCAGCTGGCGGACGTAATCCTTGCGCGAGGCCATGAACCCGAGATAGGGCCCGCCGAAGCCGAGCGGGAGTCCGAAGGACTGGGCCTCGCCGCAGGCGACGTCGACGCCCAGCGAACCTGGCGCTTCGAGGAGGCCGAGCGAGAGGGCCTCGGCAATGACCGCGACGGCCAGCGCCCCCTTCCCGTGGGCCGCGTCGGAGACGGACTTGAGGTCTTCACAGACGCCAAAAACGTTCGGCGATTGCACGACAACGGCGCAGGTGGCGTCGTTGAGGAGTCGGGAAAGGGCCCCCGGATCGAGCGTCCCCGCGTTCGTGAACGGCACCTCGACGGCTTCGATACCCAGGTTCTTGATGTAGGTCCGGATGGTCTCCCGGTATTGCGGATGGAGCGTCCTAGCGAGGAGGACCCGGTTCCGGTCCTTCACGCGCTGCGCCATCAGCACGGCCTCAGCCGCGGCCGTCGCCCCTTCGTAGAGCGAGGCGTTAGCGACATCGAGGCCGGTGAGCTGGCAGACGAGGGTCTGGTACTCGAAGATGGCCTGCAGCGTTCCCTGGCTGACCTCCGGCTGATAGGGCGTATAGGGGCTGACGAACTCGCCCCGCTGGCTGAGGTAGTCCACGACGGTCGGGATGAAATGGTCGTAGGCCCCGCCGCCCAGGAAGGAGAGGACGCCGTTCGCGGCGTTCTTGGCCGCCGTTCCCTGCATCTTCCGGACGAGCTCCAGCTCGGACAGCGGCCCGGGGACCTTGAGGTCGCGTTTCAGGCGGACGTTCCCCGGGATGCAGCCGAAGAGCTCGTCCACGGACCGGATCCCGATCCGGGCGAGCATCGCCTGCCGGTCCTTGTCGCTCAAAGACAGAAAGGGGGACCGGATCACTTTTCCAGCCCTTCCAGGAACTTCTCGTAGTCGGCGGCCTTCATCAATCCCGCGACGGCCTTCCTGTCGCCGACCTTGATCCGGGCGATCCACCCCTTCCCGTGGGGGTCCTTGTTGATGAGGTCGGCGGTCTGGGCCAGCTCGTCGTTGACCGCCACAATCTCGCCGGCGACCGGGGAGAAGACATCGGCCACCGACTTGACGGATTCGATCGTGGCCAGGGCCTGGTGCGCTTCGAGCTTCGTCCCGGCCGGCTTCAGGTCGACGTAGATGATATCGCCCAGCTGGTGCTGGGCGAAATCCGTGACGCCGACGAGGGCTTCGTCGCCCTCGAGCTTCAGCCATTCATGGTCCTTGGTGTAAGAGAATTCGTTCGGATACATCATGCCTCCTCGCGAGTGTCTTTTGGCTACTTTTTTTCGCGCTTGTAGAACGGTGTCGGAACGACCTTGGCCTTGGCGCGTTTGTCCCGGATGCCGATCTCGAACTCCGTCCCGACGGCCGTGTGTTCGACGGGCAGGTAGGACAGGCCGATGGACTTCTTGAGGAAGGGCGCGAACGTGCCCGACGCGACCTCGGAGACCTGCCGGCCGCCCGCAAAGACGGGATAGTGGGGCCGGGCGATCCCCCTGTCGACGAGCTCAAAGCCGGTCAGGCGGCGCTTGACGCCCTCCGCCAGCTGTTTTTCCAGGGCGGTCTTGCCCAGGAAGTCGCCCTTCTGGAACTTGACGATCCATTTCAGGTCGGCCTCGAGGACCGTGGTCTTGTCCGAGATATCATTGCCGTAGAGCGCGAGCTTGGCCTCGAGCCGGAGCGTGTCCCTGGCGCCCAGACCGATGGGCAGGACGCCGGCGGCCGCACCACGGGCTAGAATGGCCTCCCACAGCGGGCCCGGGCTGGGGTCCATCGTGTAGACCTCGAAACCGTCCTCTCCCGTATAGCCCGTCCGGGAAATGAGCCCGGCGATCCCGGCGACCTTCCCTTTGGCCCAGTGGAAAGACTTCATCCCGGCCAGGTCCACATCGGTCAGGGGCTGCAGGACCTGCTCGGCCAGGGGACCCTGGAGGGCCAGTTGGGAATAGGCGTCGCTCTGGTTCTCCACCTTGACCTCGAACCCCGCCCGGTGGCCGACGATCCAGGCGAAGTCCTTGTCCGCGTTGGAGGCGTTGACGACGAGGAAATATTCCTCGGGCGTGATGCCGTAGACGAGCATATCGTCGACGAACGTCCCTGCGGGGGTCGTCAGGGCCGTGTACTGGACCTGGCCCGGCTGGAGGCGGCTGGCGTCGTTGGGCGTCAGGTGCTGGACGAAGGCCAGGGCCTGGCGGCCCGTGATGAGGATCTCGCCCATATGGCTGACGTCGAAAAGACCGGCCCGCGTCCGGACGGCGAGATGTTCATCGACGATGCCTTGGTACTCGACGGGCATCTCCCAGCCGAAGAACTCGATCATCTTCGCCCCGAGCTTCTTGTGGAGAGCATTGAACCGCGTCGTCTTCATGGCTCTTCCTTTCGTCGGTCCGGCGTTGAGGAATACTTAAATATCATATTCCCCCGGCCGGCTCAAGTGCAAGGCGCGGGCCGGCCGGCTTGCCGGAGCCGCTTTTTTTTGTATAATAGAGGGCTGTCATGATCACTTTGAAGCGCCGACTGAAAGAGCACATCCACGCCCGGCTCGCGGACCGCTATCCCCTCTCCCCCGAAGACCTGGAAATGACCTCGACCCCGGACCCGAAAATGGGCGACCTGGCCCTGACCTTCCCCTTCCAGCTGGCCAAGAAAATGAAACAGGCGCCGCGGGCGATCGCCCAGGAGGCCGCCGCGCTGCTCGCCGGACTCGAGGGCACGAGCCGGGTCGAGGTCGCCGGGGCCGGATACGTCAACCTCTACCTCGACCGCGCGGCCCTCTTCCGCGCCTGGCTCGCGGCCGGGGCCCGGTCGGGCCTTGTCCCCGACGAGGCCAAGATCGTCGTCGAGCACACCAACATCAACCCCAACAAGGCGGCCCATATCGGCCATCTCCGCAACGCCTGCCTCGGCGACACGCTGGTCCGCTGCCTGCGCTTCAAGGGCGAGTCGGTGGAGGTCCAGAACTACATCGACGACACGGGGGTCCAGGTCGTCGATGTCGTTTTCGGGCTCCTGGAGCTGGAGAAAAAGACCGTCGCCGACCTGGAAAGCCTCCCGGGCCGCTTTGACTATTACTGCTGGAATCTCTATACGCGGGTCACGAATCACCTCGCCGGGCACCCCGAGTCCCAGGCGCGCCGGGCGGAGATCCTCAAGCGCATCGAGCATGCAGAGGGCGTCGAGCACGAGATGGCCCGGCGGGTCTCGCGCCGGATCGTCGTCGCCCACCTGGCGACCATGCGCCGGCTGGGCATCGCCTACGACGTCCTGCCTTGCGAGAGCAGCATCCTCCACCTGAAATTCTGGGACAAGGCGTTCGGGCTGCTCAAGGAGCAGCAAGCCATCTCCTTGGCCGCCGAGGGGGAGAATCGCGGCTGCTGGGTCATGCGGCTCGAGGGCGATGAGGAGCGCGAGAAGGTCATCGTCCGCTCCGACGGCACCGTCACCTATGTCGGCAAGGATATCGCTTACCAGCTCTGGAAGTTCGGCCTCCTCGGCCGGGATTTCTATTACGAGCCGTTCCTCGAGGAGGACGGCCGCACGGTCTGGATCTCGACGGCGGAGCCGCAGCCGCCCGGCCCGAGTTTCGGGGGGGCCAGCAAGGTCTACAACGTTATCGACATCCGGCAAGCTTACCTCCAGAAGATCGTCGTCCAGGGCTTGCGCTTCCTGAATTACGCCGCCCAGGCCGCGAAGTCCGTCCATTTCTCCTACGAGATGGTCGCCCTCTCGCCCGAGAGCCTGAAGGACCTCGGGCTGGAGCTCCGGGACGAGGACAAGGAGAAATCGTTCCTCGAGGTCTCGGGCCGCAAGGGCCTGGGGGTCAAGGCGGACGACCTTCTCGACCGGCTCGAAGAAAAAGCGCTGGCGGAGGTCGAGAAACGCAACCCGGACCTCCCCGCCGAGGACCGCCGGGAAACGAGCCGGGTCATCGCCCGCGGCGCGCTGCGCTATTTCATGCTCAAGTACGCCCGGAATTCGCTCATCGTCTTCGACTTCAAGGAGGCCCTGAGCTTCGAGGGCGAGACCGGCCCCTACCTCCAGTACGCCGCCGTCCGCCTGGCCAGCCTCTTCCGCAAGCTCCGGGAGCGCGAGGGGACGACGATCGAGGAGGTCCGGGCGGGGGCGGCCGCGGGCCCGCTCCCTCTCGACAGCCTGTCGGCCGAAGAAGAGGCGGCTTTCTGGGACCTCGTTTCCTTTGCCGCCCAGCTCGAGGAGGAGGTCTTCCATTCGGTCGCCGCGCTGGAGTTCTCGCACCTGGCCAAGTTCACCTTCCTCCTCTGCCAGAAATTCAGCTCCTACTACCATGTCTATCCGGTGCTCAACGAGAAGGACCCCGAACTGAAGCGTCTGCGGCTGCTGACGCTCTCCTTCGTCCAGGAGACGCTCGCCGCCGCCCTGGACCTGATGGGCATTCCCCTGCCGGAGCGGATGTAACGCGAACCCGGCCGGGACGGTTGAGGATTATAAGACGGAGGTGTTCATGATCGAAGTCCAAAACCTGATCAAGAAGTATGGCCAGCTCGAAGCCGTCAAGGACCTGACCTTCAAGGTCGAGCAAGGGATGATCTGGGGGCTTCTCGGGCCGAACGCCGCCGGCAAGACGACGACCATGCGCATCCTGACCGGGTATCTTCCGGCCACGGACGGCTCGGCGACGGTCGCCGGATACGACGTCTTCGAACAGCCGAACGAGGTCAAGCGGGCGATCGGGTATCTGCCGGAGGTCGTCCCGCTCTATCCGGAGATGACCGTCGGGGTTTTTCTGGGCTTCGTCGCCGAGATCAAGCGGGTCCCGAAGGCGAAACGGGCGGCGGCCGTCGACAAGGTCGTCAAGGCGGCCGGGTTGGAGTCCGTGCGGGGCCGCCTCATCAGGAATATATCCCGCGGTTTCAAACAGCGGGTCGGGATCGCCCAAGCTTTGATCCACGACCCCCAGGTCCTCATCCTGGACGAACCGACGATCGGCCTCGACCCGGCCCAGATCGTCGAGATCCGGGAACTCATCAAATCGCTCCGCGGCGAGAGGACGATCATGCTCTCGACCCACATCCTGGCCGAGGTCACCCAGACCTGCGACGGGGTCGTCATCATCAATGAAGGCCGCCTCATGGCCTGCGATTCGCTGGCCTCGCTGACGGCCTCCGTGAGCCGGCGCGACGGGGTCCTGCTCAAGCTCCGCCGTGGAGGCGAAGAGGCCGCGGCGCTTTTCCGCCAGGTCCCGGGAGTCGAAAAGGCCGCCGCCGAGGGCGATGCCGTCCGGGTCGAGTGGGCCCGCGGCCAGGACCCGCGCGACGGAGTGACCCGCCTGGCGGTCGAAAAGGGCCTCGGCCTCCTCGAGATGCGGCCGCACGGCCTCGGCATCGAGGACCTCTATTTGAAGATCGTCTCGGGAGGGACCGTCCAATGAGCAACATCTGGTCCATCGCCAAACGCGAGCTCAGGGCCTACTTCTCCTCGCCCATCGCCTATGTCATCGTCGCCGTCTTCCTCCTCCTCGTGGGGTTCTTCTTCTACAGCCTGGTGTGGTGGTTCAACTCCCAGGCGATGCAGATGGCCCAGAACCCCTACTACGCCCAGCAGGTCAACATCAACCAGATGGTCTTCTCCCCGCTCTTCCATAACATGAGCATCATCCTGCTCCTCATGCTCCCCCTCCTCACGATGCGCCTGTTCGCGGAGGAAAAGAAGGCCGGGACCGAGGAGCTGCTGTACACGTCGCCCGTGTCGGTCGTCCAGATCATCCTGGGGAAGTACCTGGCGTCGCTCCTCGTCCTGGCGCTCATGCTCGTCCTGACGTGGATCCTAGCCGCCTTTGTTTTCGCCTTCGGCAATCCCGAGCTGGCGCCCCTGCTCAACGGTTATCTGGGGTTGTTCCTGATGGGCGCCGCCTTCATCGCCGTCGGGATCTTCTTCTCCTCGCTCACCGAGAACCAGATTGTGGCGGCCATCCTGACCTTCGGCGCGCTGCTCCTTTTCTGGGTCCTGAGCTGGGCCGCGTCCTCGGCCAGCGGGTTGTGGAAAGGGACCCTTGAATACCTGTCCTTCTTCCAGCACTTCGACGACATGACGCGCGGCATCCTGGACACCAAGGACCTCGTCTACTACCTCAGCTTCGCCTTTTTCGGGCTGTTCCTGACGCACGCCGTGATCCAGTCCCGGCGGTGGAGATAAGACCATGTTGAGTCCACTCAAGGCCCATCTCAATTCCATCGGCCTCGGCCTCGTCCTGGGCGGCCTCGTCGGCCTGCGGATCTGGCCGCAGCACCGGACCGCCTTTCTTCTCCTCGCCGCCGTCGGGGTCGCGGCCCTGGCCGCGTACCTGGCCTTCAACCTGTCGTCCCTGAAGAAGGGCTTCAAACGCCGTTCCTTCATCTACTCCAGCAACACGCTCCTCGTCGTCGTCCTTGTCCTGGCTATTCTCGTCGTTGCCAACTACTTCCTCCAGAAACACCACCTCCGGGTCGACTTCACGACGGCCAAGCTCCACAGCCTCTCCGACCAGTCCACGACCGTCCTCCGCAACCTCAAGCAGGACATCAGCGTCAAGGCCTTCTTCCGGGAGGGCAACTACGGCCGCGGCACGATGGAGAACCTGCTCAAGATCTACGCCTACCACACGGGCCGCCTGAAATATGAGTTCATCGACCCCGACAAGAACCCCGGTCTCGTCAAGCGCTACGGCATCACCCAGGACGGGACGACGATCCTCGAGGCCGGCGACAAGGAAGGCCGGGTGACGACGACGAGCGAGGAGGACGTCACCAACGCCCTCATTAAGGTCACCCGGGAAGCGAAAAAAGTCATCTATTTCCTCGAAGGCCACGGCGAACAGACGATCGAGGAAACGGGCGACGAGGGCTATTCCACGGCCAAGGCCGAACTCGAGAAACTGAGCTACGAGGTCAAAAAGTTGAGCCTGGCCCTGGCCGCGAATTTCCCGGCCGATTGCGCCCTGCTCGTCGTCCCCGGCCCCGAGAAGGACCTCCTGCCGAACGAGCTCGAGACGATCAAGGGCTATCTCGACAAGGGCGGACGCGTCCTCTTCATGATCGACCCGGAAACGGCGCCGGGGATGGCCGGCTTTCTCGCGGCCTACGGCGTCAAGCTCGTCGACGACATCGTCGTCGACACCGTCTCGCGACTCCTGGGGGGCGATTATTTCATGCCCGTCGTGAGCGAGTATGAATTCCACGAGATCACCCAGCGCTTCCGTTACGCGACCTTCTTCCCCTTCTGCCGCTCGATCTCCCTCGTCGAGCCCAAACCCGAAGCCGCCACCCTGACCCTCCTCGCCAGGACGAGCCCGAATTCCTGGTCGGAGCGGCAGCTCACGGAGAAAGACGTCAAGTTCGACCAGGGCAAAGACCAGCAGGGCCCCATCTCCCTGGCCGCCGCCGGAACCTGGAAGTTGGCTCCGGAGGCCAAACCCGAAGAAAAGCCGGCGACGGAGACACCGTCCGCGGAGAAGCCCCAGGAAGCCCGCTTCGTTGTCACGGGGGACTCCGATTTCGTGAACAACCGCTACTACGGCCTGTCCGGCAACGGCAACTTCTTTCTCAACGCGGTCAACTGGCTGACCGAGGAGTCCGACCTCATTTCGATCCTGCCCAAGACCCAGACGCCGCGGACGATCCAGCTCACGCCCTCCCAGGGCCGGCTGCTCTTCTTCGTCAGCGTCGTCATCCTGCCCCTGGCCGTCCTCCTCATCGGCCTCTCGGTCTGGCTGCGGCGGAGGTCGCTGTGAAGACGTTCCGGACGGCGTTCATCCTCCTCCTCGTCTTCGTTGTCCTGCTGGCCATCGTCCTCGTCTTCGAAAAAAAGGGCCAGAAAGACCAGGCCCGCAAGGAGAAAGAGGGCCAGCTCCTCGACCTCGCGTCCGCCGATATCGAGAAGATCGCGCTGAAGAGAGAAGACGGGACGCTGACGTTCCACAAGGACGACCAAGGAACCTGGCGGATCACCGAGCCCCTCGAGGCCGGCGCCGATTCCTAT
>Ga0316628_100004536_pt1 | contig 10926 bp, 6 predicted proteins | sample OWC_Aug_M2_C1_D5_FD_207648 | JGI IMG/M metagenome (GOLD analysis project Ga0316628, IMG submission 207648) | Wetland soil microbial communities from Old Woman Creek delta, Ohio, United States - OWC_Aug_M2_C1_D5_C | ecosystem: Environmental > Terrestrial > Soil > Wetlands | place: USA: Ohio... | reverse complement strand
GTCCTGGGCGACCTGCTTCGCCCGGAAGAACTCCTGCATGACGGCCTTGACGACCGGCGCGGCGGCGGACGCCCCGTGCCCGCCGTGCTCCACCATCGCCACGACGGCGATCTCCGGGTCGGACACCGGCGCGAAGGCGACGAACCAGGCGTGGTCGCGGATGAAGTACGGGAGGTGCTCGGACTTGATCATCTTCCCCTTGACCTGCGCCACCTGGGCCGTCCCCGTCTTGCCCCCGACCTCGATGCCCGGGAGCTTGGCGATCGAGCCCGTGCCCCACTCGTTGACGACGCCCGACAGGGCCTTCCGGATGAAGGCGACGTTCTCCGGCTTCCAGGGCAGCTTCCGCACGACCACGGGGGCCCTGTCCTGCGCCTTCCCGTCCATGTGGACGACGCGAGTCACGATGCGGGGCTGCATGACCGTCCCGCCCGATGCGATCGTCGCGTAGCCCTCAAGCATGCCCAGGGGCGTCACGTGGATCGCCCCCTGGCCGATACCGATGAGGATGCTCTCGAAGTCCTGCCACTTCTGCTTCCTCTCCCTGAGCTTCCACTCCTTGTCCGGAACAAGCCCCTTGCGCTCTCCGGGAAGGTCGATCCCCGTGATGGTCCCGAGCCCGGCCCCCCGCTCGACCGCGGCGACGGGTTCGGGGCCGACCTTGAGGCCGAGCCGGTAGAAGTAGACGTCGCAGGACTGGATGAGGGCCTTGCGCATGTCGACCGGCCCGTGCCCCTTCTCCTTCCAGCACCGGAACGTCTTGTTCCCGAAGGTGAACGAACCGCCGCAGCTGACGGTCTTCTCGGGGTCCTGCTCCCCGGTCTCGAGGCCCGCGAGGGCGAGGAAGGGCTTCACCGTGGAGCCGGGCGCGTACGTTCCCTGGAGCCCCTTGCTTGACAGCGGCTTCATCCGGTCCGCGAGCAGCCCCTGCCACTCGCCCTTCTTGATCCCCCGCGAGAAGGAGTTCGGGTCGAAGCCGGGGAGGGACAGGAAGGCGTAGATGTCGCCGGTCTTCGGGCTTATCGCGATGACCGCGCCCGCCTTGTCCGCCATCGCGTCCACCGCCGCCTTCTGGAGGTCCACGTCGAGGGTCGTCTGGATCGTCGCGCCGGCCACGGGGGGGACCTCGGTCACGAGGCGCTTGTCACGCCCCGCCGCGTCGACTTCCACGTAGCGGCCGCCGTTGACGCCGCGGATGGCCGCGTCCTGCTCCCCTTCCAGGCCGTACTTGCCGACGATGTCCCCCATGACGAGGCCCTCGTCGCGCCGCGCGCCGAGTTCCTGCTCGTTCGCCTCCCCCACGTACCCGAGCACGTGGGCGAACGCGGACCCGTACGGGTAGCTCCGCTTTGCCTCGACCTGGATCGTGAAGCCGTGGAGGGCCTCCCGGTTGAACTCGATGACGGACACCTGCTCGAACTTGAGGTCCCGCGCCACGGTGATCGCGCTGTACGGGTTGTCCTTCTGCGACGCGAGGATCCGCTCCCGGACCTCGCCGGGCTCGAACTCGGCCACCTCGGCGACGAGACGGATCTCCTTGTCGAGGTCCTCGACGTCCACCGGGGTGCAGATCAGGTCGAAGGAGGGCTGCGTCTCGGCGATCGGCCTCCCCTTCCGGTCCAGGATGACGCCGCGGGGCGCGCGGACCGGGCGGATCCGAAGCCGGTTGTTCTCGGCGAGATTCCGGAAATGCTCGTGCTTGACGACCTGGAGCCAGTACAGGCGGATGACGAGCAGGGCGAAGAATCCCAGGCCGACCCAGGCCAGGATCCGGATCCGCCGGACGATCCCCGGGTCCTGCTCCCGCTGCCGGATGTTCTCCGTCATTCCGTGACCCGCTGCCACCGCCCCGAGAGGTCCATGAACAACGGAACGGCGATGAGCGACGTCCAGGCGACGCGGATCCCTTCCTTGAGCACCCAGAGGGCGGAAAAGGAGCGGCTGCCGACGAGGAGGGCGAGGATCACCATCGAGACCGACTCGAGGAGCAGGAGGACCGCGGTGGTCGACAGGATGAAGGACTCGGCACGCAGGAACAGGCGGAGGCTGACCTCACGGGCAAGGAAGTACAGGGACAGGGACGAGAGGAACAGCACCCACGGCGGCGCCGACACGGTCAACTCGCGGAACAGGGCGGGGGGGATGGCCGCGAGCAGGCCGAGGGGGCCGGGGATGAAGAGCCCCGCGAACACGATGGCCAGGAAGGAAAAGTCCGGCAGGAGGAACCAGGGGACGAATCCGGAGAGCCACCAGACCGAGAGGGCGGTGCCCGTGAAGGACGCCGCCAGCAGGACGAGGAACAGTCTCAAGGCCGCTCCGCCCGGAAGGGAATGGAGGGCCGCGTCAGGACGACCAGGACTTCCTCGACCGACATGAAGTCCACCGCGCTCACGACCTTGACGTGCTGGAAGAGCCCCTCCCGCGGCCGCTGCGCGCTGACCACCGTCCCCAGGAGGATCCCCTTGGGCATGCTCCCGTCGAACCCCGAGAACAGGACGCGGTCTCCCGCCACCACGTCCTGGGTCGGGGAGACGTACTTGAGGGAGCAGACTCCGCCGCCGGTTCCCTCGGCGATGGCCCGGACGCGGCTGCGCTCGACGATCACGTCGGCGGCGAAGCGCCCGTCCGTCAGCAGGATGACCTCGGAGAGGCCGTGGTAGACCTTGTGGATGCGGCCGACGCCGCCGCCCGGGGTGATGACGGCCATCCCCGGCTCGACGCCGGCCTCGCCCCCGACATCGATGAAGAGGCCCTGGAACCAGGGCGAGACGTCGTGACCGACGACGCGGGCCCCGACGGTGCGCCTCCCGATCGCCTCCGAGAAACCGAGCAGCGCCTTGAGGCGCCGGTTCTCGAGCAGGTCCTCCCGATTCGACTGGATCGTTTCGCGCAGGCCCGCGATCTCCCGCCGCAGCTCCTCGTTCTCGCGGGCCACGCCGGTGAGGGCGATGTACCCTCCCCAGAGAGAGGAGACGCCCCGCTTGAGAAAGTCGACGGTCGCGTAAACGGGGCGGAAGACGGCGACGGCGTACCCGCGCACGGGCCCGACGCTCTGCAGGGCCGCCGGCGGACGGAGGAACAGCTGGGTGACGGCGATCATCAGCACGACCGCCGCGAGAAGGCGCCACCATTTCCTGAGGAAGGATGCCATCGACAGCCCCGGCCGGCCTGGAACCTCCGGCGCCGCCTAGCGGAGAGCGACCTGCCGCAGCAGGTCCAGCTCGTCCAGGGCCTTTCCGGACCCCAGGACGACGCAGGACAGGGGATCTTCGGCGACCGTCACGGGGAGCCCCGTCTCTTCGCGGATGAGCACGTCGAGCCCCCGGAGCAGCGCCCCGCCCCCGGCGAGCACGATCCCGCGGTCGTAGATGTCGCCCGCGAGCTCCGGCGGGGTCTCCTCGAACACGCCCTTGACCGCGTCGACGATGATTCGGACCGGCTCGGAGAGGGCCTCCCGGATCTCGTCGGCGTGGAGGGTGAGGGCCTTGGGGACGCCCGACACCATGTCGAGCCCCTTGACCTCCAGCGTCTCCGAGAAGCCCGGGAACGCGTTGCCGATGGTGACCTTGATGTACTCGGCGGTCGGCTCGCCGATCAGGAGGTTGTACTTGCGCTTGGTGTACTGGATGATCGCCTCGTCCATCTTGTCGCCCGCCACGCGCACGGAGTAGCTCTTGACGATGCCGCCCAGGGAGATCACGGCCACCTCGGTCGTTCCCCCGCCGATGTCGACGATCATGTTCCCGGACGGCTCGGTGATGGGCAGGCAAGCCCCGATGGCGGCCGCCAGCGGCTCCTCGATCAGGTACACCTCCCGCGCGCCCGCGCTCTGGGCGGACTCGCGGACGGCGCGCCGCTCGACCTCGGTGCACCCGTACGGAACGCAGATGATGATCCGGGGACGGACGAGCGAGCTGCGCTTGTGCGCCTTCCGGATGAAGTAGCGAAGCATGGCCTCGGTGACCTCGAAGTCCGCGATCACCCCGTCCTTGATCGGACGGATGGCGACGATGTTGCCGGGCGTGCGCCCGATCATCCGCTTGGCCTCGATCCCCACGGCGAGAACCTTCTTCGCCCCCCGGCTGTCCCGGTGAACGACGACCGCCGACGGCTCCGAGCAGATGATCCCCTCGCCCTTCAGGTAGACGAGGGTGTTCGCCGTCCCGAGATCGATCGCCAGATCGTTCGAGAACAGCCCGAGAACCTTGTTAAAAATCATCCCGACCCTCCGGAGAGATCCGCCGTCTCTGGACGAGACGCCAGCCAATCCCGTATCTTAGCAAGGCCCCCTCCCCAATGCAATCAGTTGAGGGTCCCGCCCCGCCGTCCACAAGGAGCGTATCGGACGTTCGCGGCCCCGGGTTTAGGGCATCCGCCCCGATCCCGGGGACCCCGATCGACGCGGAATATCGTTGAATCGCGGGGCCGCGCGATTTAACATGAAACGTTCCGTAATCACTCTTCGACACAGACGGGAGAACCAGGCGCCATGCTCGACGTTCTTCGCCGCAACGCTGGCTCGTGGGCCATCAAGATCATCCTCACGTTCATCGCCCTCACGTTCGTCATCTGGGGCGTCGGATCTTACACCGAGAAGGACCGGACCTGGGCGGCCCGGGTCGGCAAGGACGAGATCACGACCGCCCAGCTCGCCGAGGCGACTTCGCTGCTGGAAAAAGCGTACCGGGACACCTACGGCAACGCCCTCACCCCCGAGATGGCCAAGACCCTCAAGCTCAAGGAGCAGGCCCTCAACACCCTGATCAGCCGCGCGCTTCTCCGCGCCGAGGCCCGGAAGCTCGGGCTCACGGCCTCCGACGTCGAGGTCCAGCGCGACATCGCCGCGACCCCCGCCTTCCAGGCCAACGGGCAGTTCAACGAGGCCCAGTACCGCATGACCCTCGAGCGCAGCCGCATCACGACGACCGAGTACGAAACGGGCAAGCGCGAGGAGATCACGCTCCTGAAGATGGAGGGGCTCCTCGCGTCGTCGGCCCGGGTCACCGAGGCGGAGGCACGGGACCTCTACGACCTCACCTCCCGGAAAGTCCGCCTCCTTGTCGTCACGGCGGACCCCGACAAGATGAAGGCGCCCGAGCCGCCCTCGGACGCGGAGATCGCGGCCCGGTACGAGCAGGCGAAGGAGAGCCTCCGGATCCCGGCGCGCGTCAGGCTGCTGGTCGCGCGGTTCGACCCGGACCATTTCGCCAAGGGGGCGGAGCCGACGGACGACGAGATCCGGTCCTTCTACGAGGGGAACTCCGACCTGTTCCGCACCGACGAGTCCCGCCTCGTCGCGCAGGCGTTCGTGCCGGCGGCCGGCAAGGACAAGGACGCCGCGCTCCGGAAGGCCGAGGCGATCCTGTCCGAGGCGGCCCGGGGGAAGGACGCATTCGAGGCCGCGGCGCGGAAGAACGGCGCGGGCAAGCCCGGGGCCGTCTGGGCGACCCGCAAGGACCTGCGTCCCGAGATCGTCGATGCCGTGTTCTCGGCCCCCGTCGACCAGGCGGTGGGGCCGTTCCAGGTCCAGGGGGGCTCCCTGGTCGTGCGGGTCAACCAGATCCGCTTCCCCGAGAGCCTGCCGCTGGCGAAGGTCCGCGACCGGGTCGTGGCGCTCCTCAAGCGCGAGAAGGGGAAGGACGCGGCCGTCATCAAGGCGTACCAGGCGCAGGCCAAGGCGGCCGAATCGAAGGATCTCAAGGCCGCGTGCGCTCCGAACGGCATCGTCCCGTCCGAGACCGGCTGGACGAGCGGCGGCAAGGACGCGGAGGTGCCTCCCGTCCTCGTCCAGGAAGCGCTTCTCATGCCGGTGAAGGAGATCGGGCCGGTCAAGACGATCGGGGACGTCCACTACCTCTTCCAGGTGACGGCCAAGGAGGATTCCCGCCTTCCGCCCGTCGCCGACGTCCGGGAAACGCTCAAGGCGGCCGTCCTGAAGGACAAGAGGCGGGCCGCGGCGCAGGCCGCCCTGACCAAGGCACTGGCGGGGGCGAAGACCGCCGCCGACCTGGAAAGGAACGCGAAGCAGGCCGGCCTCGCCGTGTCGACGACCGCGTTCTTCTCGCCGGTGTCCGATCCCCCGCCCGAGGCGCTCGCCGCGGCGGGCGACGTCCGCCGGGACCTGCTCGCCCTCACGGCGCGAACCCCGGTAACGGCCAAGGTGTTTCCCTCGGGGCCGCGATTCGTCGCCGTCGCCTTCGACGGGGAGCAGGCCGCGGACGCGAAGGTCTGGGAGGCGAAGAAGGCGTCGATCATCGCGGCCCTCACCGAGCGCAAGCGGGCCCAGATGGTGGAGGCCTACCTCTCCGAGTCGCGCAAGGCCGCCAAGGTGGAGGTCAACCCCGCGGCCCTGAAGTAGCGCGGACGCTAGCGGAAGAGGCGGGACGCCTCTTCGCGATCCACGTAGACCGGGCCGAAGGCGGTGAACGCGGCCTGGACGCGATCGCCCTCGTCGACCGCGAACAGGCGGACTCCGAAGTCGGACGATCCCACGATGAGCTTCTTCCCCTCCGGCCCGAAGGCCAGTCCGCGCACCGGGCTGCCGATCGACGCCGCCCACAGCGGCTCGCCGGTCTCCGCGAGGAGGACCCGCGCCGCGTACCCCGACCCGCCGTACGCCAGGAGGCGCCCGGTCGGGTCGAACCGCGCCGTCCGGACATCGCCGTCGACCTTGCGCCGCCACGCTTCGGAGCCGTCGGCAACGTTGAGGACCCGGATCTCGGTTCCCCCTCCCCCCGCCGCGACGAAAGCGCCGTTGGGGTTCACCGCCACCGCCATCACCGGACCGTCGAAAGAGGCTTTCCAGCGCTGGCGGCCCGTGGCGGCGTCCAGCAGGACGACCAACCCTCCCTCGCACCCTGCGGCGATCGAGCGCCCGTCCGGCGTATAGTCGACCGACAGGACGGGAGCGCCGAGTTCGGCCCGCACGACTTCGTTGCCCGTGTCCGTGTTCCAGACCCGCACGGTCCCGCCGTCGTCCCCCGAGGCGAGGAACCGGCCGTCCCGGTCGAAGGCGACGGAGAAGACCATCCCGGACGTGACGGCGTGCCAGATGGACTTGCCCGTCCCGGCGTCGCGCACGCGCACCATCCCGTCGGCCCCGCCGGTGGCCAGGACGTCGCCGCCCGGGGAGTGGGTCACGGACATCGCCATCTCCACGTCGGCGATGCGCCAGAGCGGGTTCCCCGTTTCCGCGTCCCAGGCGCAGAGCGCGCCGTCCCCGCCGCCGGAAACGGCCTGGACGCCGTCCGGCCGCAGGGAGACGGCGGTCACCCAGGACTCGTGGGCGCTCCGCCACAGGAGGCGCGGCGCCGACGGGGCGACGAAGACCGAGGCCTTCGCGCCCGCCATCTTCTTGCCGAGGGAGACGAGGTAGACCTCCTCCTTGTCGTTGATCCGGAAGACGGCCGGCAGGGTCGGGGGGAACGCGGCGGCGAACGTGTCCTTGTCCCGCTCGGGGACTCTCAGCGTCACGGCGAGACCCGCGGGCCATCCGAACCCGAGGAGGAGGGGGTAGACCCCCCGCTCGGTATCGTAGGGGCCGAGACGGGCCGCCAGCGGCTGGTGGATCTCCTGGGCGAAGAGCACCTGCCGTTCCCGCTCGATCGACTCCTTCCTCTCCGTCCGGAGCCGGTCCTTGAGCTCGGCGATCGCGAGCCGGGTCCGCGTCTCGCGCTCCCGGTAGGCCTTTTCCGGCTCCTTCGCACGCCGGGGGCCCCGGTCGAGCGCCGGGTACCACTGCGGAAACTCCTCCTCCCAATGCTCGTCCACCCAGTTATCCAGCTGCCCGGCATGCTGCCGGAGGAGCTGGTGGCGGCCGCGGGCGTCCTCGACCGTGGCCGGCGGGGAGGCGCTCGCGTCCGCGCCAAACGCCGGCGGCGGGACGGCCGCGGCGAGCAACGCCGCGAGAACGACGACGATCCTCATCGGGACTCCTTCACGCCCCATTGTCGCGAAAGACGCCGGGGCGTTCAACAGGGAAAAAAAACGGGGCCCCCTCGCCGGGGGCCCCGTGGTGCGGCACAGTGCGGGATCCGCGAGCGCGGACCGTCGTTTCAGCTCTTCACGGTCTCGGCCTTCGCGGCCACCGCGGCGGCGGCATCGTCGATCGGGATCCGCATTCCGTAGAAGGACCGCCACACGAAGACCACCGAGACGAGGAAGAAGACGGCGGCGAGCCCCGCGGTGATCGTCTTGTCCGTGATCGTGATGGCGAGTTCTACGGCGAGCAGACCGAACAGCGTGGTGAACTTGATGACCGGGTTCATGGCCACCGAGGAGGTGTCCTTGAATGGGTCGCCCACGGTGTCGCCCACGACGGTCGCGGCGTGCAGGTCGGTCCCCTTCATGTTGAGCTCGGTCTCCACCAGCTTCTTCGCGTTGTCCCAGGCCCCGCCCGCGTTGGCCATGAAGATCGCCTGGTAGAGGCCGAAGATCGCGATCGAGATCAGGTACCCGATGAAGAAGTAGTGGTTGACGCAGGCGAACGCCAGCGTGCCGAAGAAGACCGCCAGGAAGATGTTGAACATCCCCTTCTGGGCGTACTGCGTGCAGATCTCGACAACCTTCTTGCTGTCGGACACGGAGGCCTTCTCCCCGCCGCCCTCCAGCTTGATGTTGCGCTTGATGAACTCCACCGCGCGGTAGGCGCCCGTGGCGACGGCCTGCGTGGCCGCGCCGGAGAACCAGAAGATCATCGCCCCGCCGGTGATGAGCCCGAGCAGGAACACCGGGTTCAGGATCGACAGGCCGGCCGCGACGTCGGCGGCCCCGAACATCTTGGTCAGCACCTGGATGATGGCGAAGATGAGCGTGGTGGCGCCGACCACGGCCGTCCCGATCAGCACCGGCTTGGCGGTGGCCTTGAAGGTGTTGCCGGCCCCGTCGTTCTCCTCGAGGTACACCTTGGCTTCCTCGAAGTCGGGCGTGAACCCGAACTCCTTCTGGATGTCCTGCGAGATGTTGGGAATCGTCTCGATGGTGGAGAGCTCGTAGACCGACTGGGCGTTGTCCGTCACCGGCCCGTAGGAGTCGACCGCGATCGTGACCGGACCCATCCCGAGGAACCCGAAGGCGACCAGGCCGAAGGCGAAGATCGCGGGGGCCGTCATGATGGTGCCCAGTCCCGCAGTGCTGACGTACCAGGCGATCGCCATGAGGGCGATGATCGCAATCCCGAGCCAGTATGCGGCGAAGTACCCCGCCACGATCCCCGAGATGATGTTCAGGGACGCGCCCCCTTCGCGGGAAGCGGTGACGATCTCGCGGACGTGGCCCGAGTTGGTCGAGGTGAAGACCTTGACGAGCTCCGGGATCAGGGCGCCGGCGATCGTGCCGCAGGTGATGATCGTGGCCAGCTTCCACCAGAGCGTCGCGTCGCCCTGGAGGCTGGGGACCAGGAGGTACGAGAGGAGGTAGGTCATCGCGATCGAGACGAACGAGGTCAGCCACACCAGGGAGGTCAGGGGATGCTCGAAGTTGAACTTCTTCGCCTCGCCGTACTTGGCCCTGGAGATCATCCCGTTGATGTAGTAGGAGACGGCGCTGGTGACGATCATCCCGATGCGCATCACGAAGATCCAGACGAGGAGCATGATCTGGGTGACAGGGTTGGCGACCGCGAGGATGATGAACGTGATGAGCGCGACGCCCGTGACGCCGTAGGTTTCGAAGCCGTCCGCGGTCGGACCGACCGAGTCGCCCGCGTTGTCGCCGGTGCAGTCGGCGATGACGCCGGGGTTGCGCGCGTCGTCTTCCTTGATCTTGAACACGATTTTCATGAGATCGGAGCCGATGTCGGCGATCTTGGTGAAGATGCCGCCCGCGATACGCAGGGCGGCCGCGCCGAGCGACTCGCCGATGGCGAAGCCGATGAAGCAGGGGCCCGCGTAGTCTCCGGGGACGTAGAGCAGGATGAAGAGCATGATGACCAGCTCGACGCTGATCAGCATCATGCCGACGCTCATCCCGGACCGCAGCGGAATCTCCATCGTCGGGTACGGCTTCCCGCGGAGGCCGGCAAAGGCCGTCCGGGAGTTGGCGTAGGTGTTGATCCGGATGCCGAACCACGCCACGCCGTAGCTGCCGAGGATGCCGATGATGCTGAAGATGACGATGATCGCGACCTGGACGGTGGCGTAGTTCAGCAGGAAGCCGAAGTAGACCACCATGATCGCGGCGATGAACGCCCACAGGAGCGCAATGAACTTCCCCTGGGTGATGAGGTACGTCTTGCACGTCTCGTAGATGAGCTCCGAGATCTCCCGCATCGCCTTGTGGACGGGGAGGTTTTTGACCGCATTGAACTGCATGAAGCCGAAACCCATCCCGAGCAGGCAGATGACCAGGCCGCCCACGAGGAGGCTGCGACCCGACATCCCGAGGAACGACACGCTGCCGAGATCGGGAATCTTGAGCTCCGCCTCGCTGGCGCCGGCCGTGGAGGCAAGAAGCAGGACCAGCAGGAATAGCGCGCCGGGCAACATCTTTTCCGCCGCGGCGGACATTTTGAGCCGGGCGGCGTCCCACAGGGCGCGCACCCGGTCGGTTCCGATGACCGTCTTGAACATGATCCCCCTCCCTCTGATGAGTTGTCGATAATGAAACGTGACGGGAAAACCCCGTAGAATCAAGGTGAAAGACGCAGCACGCAACCGCGTTCGGCCCGCCTTCGGATCGCTGAACGGGCTTTTAATATCACGGCTCCCCCCGGAGGTCAAGGGAAAAGCCGGGACGCGACGGGGCTCATCGACACGGCGGCGGGCGATGCGGGACGCCGGGCTCGCCGCGCCGGACGGAAGGCGAAAAGACCTTGCCGCGATTCGACTTCACCGTCCGCCCGTCCCGCGGGACCGGCGCGCCGGCGGACCGGGCGGCGGCGGTTGCCGGGACAGGGGCGGCCGGGGCCGGAGGGGCCCGCGCGAAACA
>Ga0316628_100004535_pt1 | contig 10927 bp, 8 predicted proteins | sample OWC_Aug_M2_C1_D5_FD_207648 | JGI IMG/M metagenome (GOLD analysis project Ga0316628, IMG submission 207648) | Wetland soil microbial communities from Old Woman Creek delta, Ohio, United States - OWC_Aug_M2_C1_D5_C | ecosystem: Environmental > Terrestrial > Soil > Wetlands | place: USA: Ohio... | reverse complement strand
GATCTCCACGACTTCATCATATCGAGCATCGGGATCCGCGCTCAATGGAATCCAATCTTTCTCTCTTCGCTGTGCCTTTAAGAAGCTCCTGGTCATTTCATCACTTGGAAAGATCGAGCTCGTCGCTCCCAACTCTGCTCCCATATTCGTGATCGTTGCCCTTTCGGGAACCGTTAGGGTTGCGACTCCAGGCCCATCATATTCGAATATTTTGCTTAATCCTCCTTTCACGGTGAAGCGTCTAAGCATTTCAAGAATGATATCTTTTGCGCTGACCCAAGCGGATAATTCCCCTGAAAGTCTCACCTCAGCCACTTTGGGTACCTTTAGATGGAAAGGCTCTCCGGCCATGGCCAAGGCCACATCCAGTCCTCCCACGCCAATGGCCACCATCCCCATCCCCCCAGCAGTCGGAGTATGGCTATCCGCTCCTAAAAGGACTCCCCCGGGGGCAGCAAATCTTTCAAGATGGACCTGATGGCAAATCCCATTGCCAATTCGTGAGAAGAAGAGTCCATATTTTGCAGCAAAGGTCTGAAGGAAACGATGATCGTCAGCATTTTCAAAACCCACCTGGAGGGTGTTGTGGTCGATATAAGCGACCGAAAGTTTGGTTTTAACTCGAGGGAGGGATAGGGCATCAAATTGTAATGCTGCCATTGTTCCGGTGGCATCATGAAATAGCGTTTGATCAATGGATAGGCCAATGGTTTCTCCCTGCAAAATCCTCCCGGATACCACATGGGTTCCCAATATTTTTTCTACGAGATTCTTCCCCATACCTTCCCTTCCTTTCGACTGAGAGGTTCTCCTTTCCCAATGATATTCTCCGGGAAGTTTGGGTCCTTAGGCGCCCATTCCTGACTCTCTTGAGGCTCTTGCTCCCTCAACGTATAAACTTTCATTAACGCTTCGGTGGACATCTGGGTCAATCTCTCAAGAACAAGATTGTACCGGCCCTGATCGATGTCCCTGATCCTTTGATAAAGGTCTTCTGGAAACGGAAGAATATGGCGCCCATAAATCCGCCTTGCAAGAAGCGCCACATTGGGCTGTGAAATCTCAGCAGGACATTTTGAGGCGCAGGCCCCGCACATGATGCACTGGAAGGAGAGAAGAGCCACTTTCTCGACATCCCCCTTCATGGCATGGGCCATATAATCCATCACAGGGATCTCCATCGGACAGACCCGTGTGCAGGTATTGCATTGCACGCAGCGATAAATCTCAGGATAGATTTTTCCCAATACCCCAGGTTGGCCCGTTATCTTTTCCAGTTCATACTGCGCACGATTTAACGGGACAAAGGGGGATTGTGCAATCTGCATCCCCGGTTCGATCAGGGCCTGACAGGCCAAAACAACCTTCAGTTGGTACTTTCCGGGAACTCGGTACTCCGTCAGACATGCTCCACAAATTCCCCCTCGGCAGCCACATGACCGAATAAAATGATATCCTACAAACTCCATCGCTTTCTGTATGGTGAGGCCTTCTGGGACTTCATATTTTTTCCCGTAGACGTAGATGGGAACGTATGCTCTCTTCTCAGTTTCCACCTTTTCCTCTATTGATGTATTCTTGCCAAAGCCTTTTCATACCGATAATCGGGAAGGAGGAGGGGCCCTCGAATGTTCTCTTTCAATAACCCTGACCTCTCTAATTCTCTTTCATACTCCACAATATGGTCTAAATGGAGCTGTCCAATCTCGGTCTCCTTCGCCCGTTGAGCTGCCCGAACGCCAGCCCGACGACCAAATACAAATATATCGAGAAGGGAATTTCCTCCTAATCGGTTTCTACCGTGCACCCCACCCGAAACCTCTCCCGCTGCAAAAAGGTTTCCCACGGTCGTCTCCCCGTATTCATCAATCAAAATGCCTCCATTCTGATAGTGCTGGGTGGGATAGACCAGGACTGGTTCCTTGGTAATGTCTATTCCGAAAGTGTAAAAGCGATGGAAGAGGTGAGGGAAGATCTTTTGAATTGTCCCTTTTCCTTTATTGATCTCCACCAAAGGGGTGTCCAACCAGACCCCCTGCATTCCCGTTGGCGTGCTGACTCCTTTTTTTCTCTCCACGACCTCACGAATCGTAGCCGAAGAAGTAACATCCCGAGTCTCAAGTTCGTTGATATATCGTTTCCCCTCGCCATTGACGAGCTGAGCACTCCACCCCCTAAACGCTTCCGAGACGAGGAGACCTAGTAATTGCTCCGGGTAAGCTGTCCCTGTGGGATGGAACTGAATCGCATCCATAAAGATGATTTTGGCACCGGCCCGATTCGCCATGACCAATCCGTCTGCAGTCGCACCATAATGGTTCGTCGTTGGAAAGCCCTGGATATGAAGTCTTCCAATACCTCCCGTAGCTAGGATGACGGTCTTGGATTGGATCATAAACTTCTCCTCTGTATCCAAGTTGATGAAGATGGCGCCGGCACATTTCCTTTTTTCATCCAAAACTAATTCTACTGCAGGACAAAACTCTATGATTTCTATTCCCCGATTATAGACTTCATCTCGCAATGCACGCATGATCTCCATGCCTGAGTAATCCGCAGCCGAATGGACTCTTCTTCGGCATTGTCCTCCAGCAAAAGAGGCGAGAAGATCGCCATTGTCCTTTCGGTCAAACATAACCCCAAGACGGGCCAGCCACTCTAAGATCATTGGCGCATCTCGAACGAGGGCATGGACGAGGTTTGGAAGATTTTGAAAACCTCCGCCTCCCATGGTGTCCAAGTAATGAAGTGCAGGAGAATCGAATTTGCCTGTTGCTGCTTGGATTCCACCTTCCGCCATAATGGTGTTCGAGTCCCCAAACCGGAGTTTTGTCGTGATGAGCGTTTTGGCCCCCTCTTCTGCGGCAGAGAGGGCTGCCGATGCTCCCCCTCCCCCTCCGCCAATCACCAATACGTCTGTTTCTCCCTTCCCATGACGGAGATCCATTTCCTCGGGCCGGATCAGGCTCTTTGCTTCCAATAGGTCGGCCAATTCATTGGGCACTCTTTCTCCTTTATTAACCCCAACCCTTATCTCCCGTCTCCCTCCCTCTCGGTAATCAGGGTGATATCTCTGGAGTAATTCTTGACGCTCTTTTAATGACAGCAATGGAATCTCTTCTTTCGCCCGCGAAAGCCGAGTACGCTCGAGGTTTCTGATGGACTCCTGCATGCTTCCTGGATAACCTGACATCTCTCTACTTTCCAAAATGGTATACCCTCTTAGGAATATAAACTCGCCCTTCCATGATCTTTCGGGCTGTACGACCAATGGTGCAACTGACAACATGAATCCGATTTCCTTCCTTTCTCGCCTCGACCTCGACATCCATCTGACCAGAAGGATGACCGATGATGATCGTCCTCTCCATGGTGCTGGATCCACCGGTTGCGTGCTGAACCACTGAGTTGGGAATGACGGCTGCGATGGCTGCCGGAATACTAGCTGTGATCGCAAAGGTTTTATGCATCTTGCCCATGGCCATCACCCGAGCCACAAGATCGATTTCACCTCGTTTGACCTCCTCGCCTGTCACCAATTTGTAGTCCTGAGGAGGACCCACAAAGGAGATTTTTGGAATCGACGGACTGCAAGGAATTCCTATAAGTTCAGCCACTTTCTCACGGATACTTTCAAGCTTCTTCTTGGTTTCAACCTTCTGTTCGAAAGGTCCGGGAAGTTCGGTTCCCTGAAGTCCTAACTCAGAAGCAGAGACAAACGCAGTGGGATTGCCTGCATCAACAATGGTCAGAGTGAACTCCTCACCGCTATCAAGCCTCACGACATCTCTCGCATTTCCCGTGGGTAGGAGCCTCCCTGTAGCTGCTCCTCCAGGGTCTATAAACCTGAGCTCAATCTTCGCCCCGCTGCCTGGCACGCCATCGATTACGTAGTCCCCGTCTGATACAACTTTGCCTTTCTTCACCGGAATTCTTGCATCAATCATCTTCTGGGTATTCGCATTGAAAATCCTTACGGTTGTGAACGGCTCCACAGCTCTCACGAATCCTTGTCCAATCGCATAAGGGCCAACCGCAGAGCTGATATTTCCGCAATTGGCAGAATAGTCAACAAAGGGTTTGTCAATTCCCACTGCACCAAAGGTATAGTGAACATCTTGACCAGGCTCGTTTGAAGGAGCGATCAGGGCCAATTTACTCGTTAGCGAATCGGCCCCACCCAATCCATCGATCTGACGGATATCTGGACTTCCGAAAATGGCAAGGATAATACGATCCCTTAACTGAGGATCTCGAGGAAGATCCTTCTCCATCAAAAAGATACCCTTGCTCGTCCCCCCTCGCATGATTGTGCATCGAAAAATGGACTTTGCCTGCATGGATAAACTCCTTCTTAATCGCTTCCTCGCAATACCTTCATCCTCACTCTTTTAGAAAGAAAAAATTTCCTCTCTTAAGATTAACCACCGTCAATCATGGGATAGAGGCTAATCACATCCCCCTGACGAAGGATTGTCCCTTCCGAATGGTAAGCACCGTTGACCAGACAGATTCTTTCCGCTTGGGGCGGTATCTCAAGCGTTTCGAAAAGATTCCTTACCGTGGAACCATCTTTTAAGAATACGCTCACCCTTCTTTCCCCGTTTGGCGAATACCTGATCAAATACGCGAAAAACTCGACTAAAATTTCCATAATACCTACTGCTTAAAACTTGGAGGATCCCATTTTTTTTAGGATCGAACACCGAAAGGGATCGTCCGATCCATCCCTTACAGATTGTTTTACGTTCTTCTTATCTTAAGCCCATCACTTCAAGAATGAATCACTCCAGTAGGCAAACTTCACAATTTCCTTTGGGCCTAAAGGACCACATATCCCCCATTCACATCTATGGTAGCACCTGTGATGTAACTGGCTTCGTCAGAACATAAGAATACGACAACACTGGCGACCTCCTCGGGGTTCCCTAGTCTGCCCAGCGCAATTTGATCTAATATCACGTCGGCTTTGCCTGTTTCCCGTATCCTTTGCCAAAACCTTTCACTCTCGGGACCACTCATAATGTGAGCAGGACAAAGAGCGTTAATGTTTACGCCATACCGACCTACTTCCTTAGCCACATGTCTCGTCAGGCCTAAGACTCCGGCTTTCGCAGCACTGTAATGAGGGCTGGTAAGTAAATCTCCTGTTCTCCCCGCGACAGAACTGATGTTCACAATTTTCCCGCTCTTTTGCTCTTTCATGGACTTAAGAACAGCCTGAGTGCAAAGAAAAGTGCCCTTGAGATTGGTATCAATCACTGCATCCCAATGATTCTCTGTGACATCAGCAACCACCTTGGGAGGCGGCTTGGTGGGATCCCCCATCGATCCTCCACCTCCGGCATTGTTCACTAAGATATCGATCCTTCCAAACATCTTCACACATTGGTCGATCATGTGGCTGACCTGTTGCTGCTGGCAAACATCAGCGACGACGGATATTGATCTTCTACCCATCTTCTTGATCTCTGCCACTACGCTCTCCATGGCTTCAACATTAATATCATTAATGACCAAATCGCAGCCCTCTCTCGCCAGAGCGATCGCAATCGCCTTCCCTATCCCCCTCGCTGATCCTGTCACCAAAGCAACTTTATCTCTTAATCTCATCAATCAAGCCTCCTTATTACATGAAACCCTTGTTGTAATATTCTCGTCCTTCTTTCCTTCAATGACCTTATCTCCCTGTCACGACAATCCCTCAGCAGATCGTTCAAAACCCTCTCCCTTCCATCTTCAAATCTAAAGGTCAGGAATGAGCTTCTCCAGTCCCAGGGACTTCAGAGTGTGGGGTAAAGGTTTTCCTGTTGCTGGATCCCATCCGTTCAATTCGAAATATAAGCTCTTCATCCATTGGAAATAAGGGGCAATAGCCTTCCCCTTCGCTGGACCGTCGGTAGGTGTCATGCCATAGCGAAAAGAAGGGGCCTCAAGAGCAGGATCCAGTCCATGCCGAAAGTTGAACACCCGCAACTGGTTAATGATTCGACGACCAATGGTCATTACCTCTGACAACGTAAATCCTCTACCGGTCACAGCGTTCACACAGTCAACGGTCAAATCGGGATCGATGGTTATAAACCGACAGATCCCTAGACAATCGACGAAGACCCACCAACCATCTAACTTCGCATTTGCCCCAGCAACTTCCCACGGGGAAAAGGGATTGTTGACCGGTGGAAGGCCAAACTGAGTGGGATTGGTTAGGCGCGAGCCAGATTGAATGGTGCCTGTGGAAGAGACACAAGTTTCAAGAAGTTCAGCCCATGTGGCACGGTGGTCATGCCCTCGGGGTGTTGCGCCCTTGAGAACATAGATGCCCATTTTGGCAGCTTCGCCACCAATTTTCTCCGAAGCTCGCTTCACTCCCTCAGCCAGAAGGTTTCCAATACCCTCTCGTCGACTAATCCTTCCCAGCATCGCCTGGACGCCTTCCACATTCCCCCAGCGCATATCCACTCCGTCCAAGTCTTCTCGTTTGAGAATTCCCTTCTCATAACATTCCATAACCCAGGCGATCGTCCACCCTGCCTCGTTAACATCTAGGCCTAATCGGTCAGTCACATTGGTGAGTACCACGATCGCACCAGGATCTGTATTGCCGATCACCGGTCCCCAGGCAGCGATGCATTCGTATTCGGGTTCCTCTCCCTCATAACCTGCGTAAGGTCCATCAACAACCTTCATGTGCTTCGTGTGGGCTAACCTACAGGCCCAGCAGGGTTTTGAATGATACTCATAGTGCGTCCGTAACCACTGGCCATTCATCTTATCATGTTCAGGGAAGATGTTGGTTGTGTAATTACGAACAGGGAGACTACCAGCCTGGGCGTGCGTGGAAAATGCGCCCCCCGTCCCCCATTTATACGTCAGACCTCCCCGGGCCTCTTTAGAATTTAGATCCAACGCCTTCGCTTTCTCAGATAAAAGCTTCTTATCATAAACGGGAACAGAACGTTTGTAACGGGGGATCGCAATGGCTTTGAGACGTTTAGAACCCATCACACATCCGCAGCCGTTCTTGGAAGCAACATGACCTTCGTCGCCTGCCACCATTGCATATCGAACCAGATTCTCGCCTGCGGGTCCAATGCCGAAAACACTCAGTTTCTGAGTTGCGCCAATTTCTCTCCGGATAGCATCCTCCATCTCCCAAGTATCCCGTCCTAAAATAGAGGAAGCATCCCGTAATTCGGCTTTTCCATCCTCGATATGAAGGTAGACCCATCGGGGGGATTGACCTTGGATGACCACCGCATCGTATCCTGCAAATTTAAGAAAAGCTCCCCAAAAGCCATTTGCCTGCGTCGAGACAGCCAGGTTTGTCATGGGGCCTTTCGTTACCAAAGAAAATGTCCCACTTCCTGACACGGCAGTCCCAGCCAGAGGACCCGAGGCCATGATGATGCGGTTTTCTGGATTATCCCATTCCACTCCAGGGGGGACTTCTCTGTAAAGGTATTCCGCTCCGAAACCCGAACCTCCAAGATAGTTCTCGACCAACTCAGGTTCCAGTGGCTCCTCATGAACAGAGCCATGTGTTAAGTCTACACGTAAGACTTTCCCCATATAACCCCAAAGTTCTTTTTTCCACATAATCCTCTTCTACTGTTCGGTTTTTTCCATCAAGTCATTCAAACTTGACCCCGGCATTTCGTATGGATAGCTCTTCCATTCCCAAAACTCATTCTTATGTACCACCGATCATCCTCGCCACCTCCCAGAAGCCCTCTGACAAGGTGGGGTGAAGATGCAAGGTTGCGCTGATCTCTCCCGGAGTGATCTCCAATTTCATCGCCAAGGCAGGCTCTGCAATCAGGTCAGAGGCGCGGGGGCCAATGATATGCACACCTATGATTTGATTATATTTCCCCTCTGTTATGATCTTTATCATGCCTGTTCTCTGACTCAGAACAGTTGCTAGGCCATTGCTTGCGAAGGGAAACCTTCCTATTTTTACGTGGTCCCCTTTTGCGACTGCTTCATCCTCTGTCAGACCGATGCCTGCTATCTCAGGCAATGTATTTGTGCCATAAGGAATTGACCTATAATCAATTTCTGAATTCTTTCCCATGGCATTTTCTGCCGCAATGATGCCTTCCATATAAGCAACATGGGTCCACATTCGTCCCATCGTTACATCACCGGCAGCGAGGACAGTCGGCAAATTTGTCACCATGTGTTTATTAACCGCAATCCCCCCCTTTTCATTCAGGTTGATTCCCATCCTGTCAAGATTCATCTCATCAACATCAGCCGCTCTTCCTTCTGTCATTAATACATGCTGGGTGGTCAGATTTGCCTCCTTCCCCTTGAGGGTAATGCTTACCTTTTTCTCGTTCTCTCCCTTCTCCTCGATCCGATTGACTTGAGCCCCTGTGTAGATTTGAACCTTTTGGCTCTCCAGCTCTCTTTCAAAGATGGAGACGATCTCTCTGTCAACTTCCGAAAGAATACGCGGGGATTCTTCAACCAGGCTGACGATAGTACCCATTCTGGAAAAAACAGTTGCTATCGAAGTCCCTACAAATCCTCCTCCGATAATCAACATCGATTTCGGAATCGCTTTGAACTCAAAGGCCTCCGTAGGAGTGATTATTTTCTCTCCTCCGGGGAGAAGGGGGTTCTTCCACTTGGACCCGCCTGCAATGATAATCCGGCGAGCCTCCATCTCTTTCTTGCTTCCATCCCGCAGCTGTACATCAATTTGTGTTGGCGAAATAAGCTTCCCTGTCCCTTCGATGAACTCAATCCCTAAACCACTCAGGGTCTGTCTCATGCCAGTGACTAATGTTCTGACAATGATATTCTTTCGAGAGATCATCTTTGAAATGTCAACCTCAACGTCCCTGCAGGTGACCCCATAGTCTTTAGCCATCCTTGTCAAATCGAGCATTTCCGCTGCTCGCGATAAGGCTTTAACAGGGATGCATCCCCGATTGATACAAGTCCCCCCTAAGATGTCCTTATCGATGAGCGTGGCTTTTCCTCCCAACTGGGAAATCCTTATCGCCGCCCTATAGCCAGCAGGGCCGCCTCCCAAAATGACAACATCTCTCTTCTCCATCTCTGCTTTCCTTTCAGTTGTCTCACATCAGAGCAACAAGAGGCCAGGGCTTTCCAGTAGCTCTTGGAGTCCACTTAAGAAATTCTCCACGACGACACCGTCCATGATCCTATGATCTACTGTAATACTGCATGGCATGATCGAAGCGATAACAATCTGCCGATCTCTTACCACTGGCTTATCCATGATCCGTCCAACCCCCAGAATCGCGGCCTCTGGTTGATTGATGATGGGAGTCTGAAAGAGACCAACCCCTCTTCCCCCCAGGCTGGTCAGGGTAAAAGTTCCGCCTGTTACATCGTCAGGCATCAGTTTACCTGCCTGAGCCTTCTCCACGATGACTTTTACTATCTTTGATAACTCAACCAGGGATTTCTGGTCAGCATTTCTTATCACCGGAACGATTAAACCTTTATCCCCTTTTTCACCGAGACCAACGGCCACCCCAATGTTGATGTCCTCCCATATCTTGATTTCATTATCAATCAAACTGCTATTCAGTAAAGGGTGGTCCTTGAGCAACTTCGATAGAATAAATACAAGGATCTCCGTGTAAGTGATTCGTGTACCAATGACTCCCTCCTGTCTCACAAGGCTTTCTCGAAGCCTTACGAGGTCTGTCACATCGAATTCCGTCATGGTTGTGAGCTGAGCAGAAATGGATAGACTCTGATGCATCCGTTGAGCAATCGTCTTTCGCATACCTTTGAGAGGAATGGCCGTCTTTATCTTTTTGCCAGAATAAATGTCGGAAGGTAATTCGGCAACAGCTCCCTTCTTCCTTGCCTCTATTTCTTTTTCGATATCCTCCTGCGTAATTCTTCCCTCAGGACCTGTTCCCACCACCTTCGAGATATCGATCCTATGCTCTTCTGCTATTTTTCGAGCGAGAGGGGATATCCGAATGCGTTCCCGCTCAATCGTCTTGGCTCCAGAAATTGTTCCAGACTCGACTTTGGCGGGGCTGGGCGGAGGAGCTTCTTTCGACTCAATAACAGTCGCAAATGTCTCTTTGGGTTGCTCCTTCTGGACTACTTCCAACTCCTCCTTTGTGGCCGCGATCACTCCAACAATACTTGTCACCGGCACTTCTATTCCCTCTTCAACCAGAATATGAAGAAACCCGGATACCTCGGCTTCGATTTCCCAGCTCGTCTTTTCGCTCTCAATCACCAAAACAATACTACCCTTTTCAATCCAGTCCCCCTCTTTTGCTTTCCATTCAATCAAGGTAGCCCTTGATGAAGTCATGCCAAGTCTTGGGATAACAATATGAGTGGCCATTTGTAACCTCCCAGTTCATCAGACCGCAAAGGTCAGTGAAGTAAATCCCTTACTATTCGGGCTTATCTACTCTAACACTGCGGAGAAGTCCTCGCTCCAAGGGTCTGACGGGCAGAGGGTCCTTTATTCCCAACACAGACCCAATGGCATCAGCAATCTTCTGAGGGGTAGGCAACACATAGGGCTCCATGAAGAAAGACGGGACGGGGAGATTCGCCGTGGCCACCCTCTGGATGGGTGCATCAAGGTAATCAAACGCTTTCTCCATAATTTGCATACCGATCTCACCCGTAACACCACACCGCAATGTGTCTTCATCAACGATCACCACTCGTTTGGTCTTTTTTACCGAAGTGACAATCGTTTCAATATCAAGGGGCTCGAGCGTTCTCGGATCAACCACTTCTACACTGATGCCTTTCTCCTGAAGCTGAGCAGCTACTTCCAAAGCCATCTGCACCATGTAAGCCGTGGCGACGACCGTGACATCTTTTCCTTCTCTCTTGACATCCGCTACTCCGAAAGGGATCGTGTACTCTTCCTCAGGGACCTCTCCCGTCGTCCCGATAAGCC
>Ga0316628_100004534_pt1 | contig 10927 bp, 8 predicted proteins | sample OWC_Aug_M2_C1_D5_FD_207648 | JGI IMG/M metagenome (GOLD analysis project Ga0316628, IMG submission 207648) | Wetland soil microbial communities from Old Woman Creek delta, Ohio, United States - OWC_Aug_M2_C1_D5_C | ecosystem: Environmental > Terrestrial > Soil > Wetlands | place: USA: Ohio... | reverse complement strand
GAACCGCTGCACGCTGGGAAGCGGGTGGCCAATTCCCGGATCGTCTCCCCTCCACGAGTGCTTGTTCTGCGGGCTGCCCGCCCCGGGTCTTACGCCAATCTCATTTCACGTCCACAGCCGGGAGCATCATGGTTGGGCGATCGAGGTCGAGCACGATCACCGTGTCGATCACGTCCTGGTCCGCCGCGGGCACGCGGACGGTGACGCCGCTCTGACCCTGGGTGAACTCCACGCGGCCGCCGGCGAGCAGCCGGGCGCGTCTGATCTTCGCCGGCACCGCGGGGAGAACCAGGGAGTCGCCGTCCCACCTGAACACGTGAAGGTAGATGTGGTTGCCGCGGCGCGTGCTCGCGCCCCACGCTCCCGGCTTGAACGGTCCGCCGCGCGTGAGGTAGACGCTCTCGCCGTTCATACGCAGCCACGTGCCCATCTCCTTGAGGCGTCCCACCTGTCGCGGCTCGATGCGGCCGTCCGGCATCGGGCCGACGTTGAACAGCAGGTTGCCGTTGCCCCCTGCCGCGCTGACCAGCGTACGCAGGCACTGCGGCAGCGGCTTCATCGCGTCCTCAGGTTTCCAGGCCCACTGCTGGCAGATCGTCATGCACGTTTCCCAGGGCCGTTCCAGGTTGAACGCGCCGATGTGCTGCTCGGGCGTGTCGTAGTCTCCGGAGACCTGCGTCGCGCCGCTCGTGCCTTCCGCACCAGCAGGCGACTTCGATACCCGGTTGTTGATGATGAGCGACGGCTGCAGGCGGCGCAGGTACTGGTAGAGCTCGGTGCCGAGCGCGGGCGTCCAGGGCTCTTCCCAGCCCCCGTCGAACCACATGATGCCGAGCGGCCCGTACCCCTTCACGAGCTCGGTGACCTGCTGCTTCAGGTAGTCCACGTACCGGCTCATGTCGGCGTTCGGCTTGCGCGTCTTTCCAGCGGGGCTGCCAAGCGGGTAGTCGGGGTGGTGCCAGTCGAGGATCGAGTAGTACGTGCAGAACATGAGGCCGTGCCGCCGGCAGGCGTCGGCGAGCTCGCCGACGACGTCGCGTCCGAACGGCGACTTCATGATGGTGTAGTCGGTGGTCTTCGTGTTCCACATGCAGAAGCCGTCGTGGTGCTTGGCGGTAAAGACGACGTACTTCATGCCCGCGTCCTTCGCGGTGCGCGCCCACTCGTCGGCGTTGAACGCGGTCGGATTGAAGCGGGCGTAGAGCGTGTCGTACTCGCCGACCGGCGTCGGGTCGCCGCGCGACCAGCCTATCTCTCGCCCCGTCAGGCTGACCGGGCCCCAGTGGATGAACAGGCCAAAGCGCACGTCCTGCCAGGCGGCCAGCGCGGCGTCGAGAGGGGCCGCCGGCTGCGGCGCATGTGCCAGGTTGGTAGCCGGCGCGAAGGAGATCACGAGGGCCAACACGGAGAGGATCTTGAGGTGTCTCACAGCGGCGGCAGGATACCACGCAGCGTCGCCCTACTGCTCGAGCGCCTCGAACATGGCGACGACGTTCTCGGGCGGGACCTCCGGCAGGATGTTGTGAATCGTGTTGAAGACGAAGCCGCCGCCCGGGGCGAAGATCTCGATCCTGCGGCGGACGTGGTCCCGGACCTCCGCGGGCGTCCCCAGATTGAGGACGCGCCGCGTGTCGCATCCCCCGCCCCAGAAGCAGATGTCCCCCCCGAATTCCCGCTTGAGCCGCTCCGGCTCCATGTCCCGGGCCGAGGTCTGCACCGGGTTGATCACATCGAAGCCCGCTTCGATGAAGTCGGGCATCAGGCGGTAGACGGAGCCGCAGGAATGGAGAAACGCTTTCATGCGGCTGTTCCGGTGAACGTAGTCGCAAAGCTGCGCGTGCCGGGGCTTGAAGAACCGGCGGTAGGTGGCGGGCGCCATGAACGGCCCGCCGTCCGTCCCGAGGTCGTCGCCGAACCGCACGAGGTCCGCGACGTCGCCCACCGCCGCCGAGACCTTCTCGAGCGTCGCGAGGTGCCGTTCCATCAGGGCGTCGAGCAGTTGCTCCACTTGCGCCGGATTCAGCAGGAGGTCCACCAGGAAGTTGTCCAATCTCCGAAGGAAGGTGCCCCACTCGAACAGGTTGCAGCCGACTCCTATCATCAGCGCGCGACCGGAGGAACGCCGCAGGGCGAGCGCCCGTTCGCGCAGCGCCTCCCAGAAACCCGGTTCCCGGGCGTGATCCCACGGGCTCTGAGGCAGGGCGGCCCACAAGACCTTGCCCATCGCCACGTCGAGCCCCTCGAGGCCGTCCGGGTAGCCGTCCACAAAGGGGAAACACGTCTGGTCGAAAAACGCGCCGCCCGCCGGCATCCGCGCAATCTCCACGCCGCTGCCGTGGCGCGCGGTCCATGAGCCGTCCATCTGGCGCTCGGGCCGGAACCACGCCGGGTACTGCGCAGTCTGGCCATCGCAGAGGATCGTGTCGTACCAGTCCTCGTCCCGGTTGTTGAACGTGCGACCGACGTCCAGGACGTCGATGCCAAACCGGTCGAGGATCGCCTCTTCCGGCTGGGCGAGCTGCTGCACCACGTCGTAGACGCGCGTGTGGCCGTCCGGAATCGCCAGGTGCTGCTTGAGACGGCCGTAGGCCACGGCAGACATGCCGGAACTGGGCGTGGCGCCCAGGTCCACGGGAACGCGGTCCGGCTCCCGGTGATCGATCGCGGCGAGGATGCGCTCCTGGGACGTCATGCGATGGATGGGCATGGGGCGGCCTGCCTGCGGATTGTAGCACCGGCTCGCAGCCTGGTTGCACCGCCTTCGGGCTCCCTGGCAACAGTTTCCTCCTCGCAACGCTCTTGTGTGCGGTATCATCCCGCCCAACCGAGGAGGAGCGGAAATGACCGGAGAGGTGAATCGACGGGAATTCCTGCAGATGACTTCAGGTTGCGCGCTTGCCCTGGGCGCCGGCTCTGCGTTTGCCTTCCAAGCCGGAACGAACCCCCTGACACTCACAAGCCCGGGCTGCATCAAGTCGAAAGTGCGCGTGGCGAAGATCTATGCCGGTGTTCCCAAGGCGCACTGGCCGACTCCTCTGATGGATTTGGACGCCGAGGTGCAAAGGTATGAGGGCGAGTTTGCCCGGATGAAGAAGGAGTTCAGTGACGTCGATTTTGTCGCGAGCCGGCTCGTGACTCAACCGGAACAGGCGAGCGCGCTTCGGGAGAACATCACCGACGTCGACGGAATCCTGATCATTCACCTGTCGATGGGTATCAGCGGCATGCTGGCGGAAGTGCTGAAGGCGAATCGGCCCACGATGCTTTTCGCCGCGCCCTATTCGGGTCATGAGTGGACCTCTTTCGCCACGGTGATGAAGTCGAAGGAGGGGGCACTGCTCGACTGCATCCTGAGCAGCGACTTCAAAGACCTGGCGGTGGCCATCCGGCCGTTCCGAGCCATCCACCACCTCCGCGACGCGAAGATCATCAACGTTTCCACCAATGTGCCTCAGGCGCAGGTTCTGAAATCCGTGGCCGACAAGTTCGGCACGGAGATCAAGACCATCGGAGTCGGGCCAATCATGGAGAGCTACAACTCGATCGACAAGGCCGTGGCGGACGCCGAGGGAGAACGCTGGATCAAGGAGGCCGAAAGGGTCGTAGAACCGTCGAGGGACGAGATCTATCGCTCCGCGCGCCTGGCCCTTGCGTTCGAGAAAGTGCTGGCCGACGAGAAGGCAACCGTGATCACTGTGGATTGCTATGGATCGATGTATCGCAAGCTCCCGGCCTTCCCGTGCGTTGGATTCGTGCGGCTCAACAACATGGGGCTGGGAGGCATCTGCGAGTCGGACCTTTCGTGTGCGCTGACTCATGTGCTGCTGCAGGGCTTGACGGGAAAGCCGGGCTTCATCAGCGACCCGACGATGGACGAATCGGTCAAGGGGATCATCCTTGCCCACTGCCTCGGCACGCTGAAGATGGATGGGCCGGACGGCCCGCAGGCGCCGTACAAGTTGCGGACCATCATGGAGCGGCAGGAGGGGTGCGTCCCCCAGGCGCGGATGCGCGTGGGCCAAAAAGTCACTCAGCTGCGCTTCGTGGGCGTCGATCTCATCCGGCACTTCACGGGCACGATCATCGACGTTCCGGACACGGACCGGGGTTGCCGGACGAAAATCACGGTCGGGATCGACGGCGATCCGCAGAAGCTCTGGCAGAACTGGGCCGACGGGCTTCACAGGCAGACCGTTTACGGGGACATCACCGCCGATCTGAGGCGCTTCTGCCGCTTCAAAGACGTCAAGCTCCTCTACGAAGCCTAGCGAGGCTCCGCCTCAGACCATCCACCGCCTGCGGCCGTGCGCTGCAGACGCATGGGATGAAAGGGGAACCGACGTGACGACCCGGCGCCGTTTCATCGGGACGGGCGTGCTGGCGGCGGCCGGTGCGCTCACGCCGCACCGAACCGCGGGCTCGCAGGCGAGCGGAACGGCGGCGGTGAACCAGGTTCGTGGCGACTTCGCGGCGAAGCTCCGGGCAGCCGCCGCGGCCCCGGTGCTCCGGAAAGAGCTCCTCCAGAGCCCGGTCAAGATGGCCAGCGTCGAACTGCTGCGCAACGGCCGGTTCTTCCTCGTTCGCGCGCGCTCGACCGATGGGGCAGTCGGCCTCGCCGAGGGCCACGGTCCCGTGCTGGAGACCGCGTGGCCCATCCTGGTACAGCGAGTCGCGCCCTTCTTCCCGGGCAAGGACGCCCGCGAACTGGACGCGCTCATCGACGGGGTGTACGTCCACAACTCCAACTACAAGTGGCAGGGGCTGCCCTTCTGGGCGAGCGTCGCGTCGGTCGAACTCGCCGTGCTCGACCTGCTGGGACAGGTATCCGGGCGGCCGCTGGGCGGCCTCCTCGGCGGTGTGCGCCGCCGGGAGATCGCGGTCTACCGCGCAAGCGGCAATCGCGGGAATTCTCCCGAGGACGAACTCGCGCACCTGCAGCGCATCGTCGAGGAGGACGGGGCCAAGGCCATCAAGTTCCGCCTTGGCGGCCGCATGCGCTACGACGACGCGACAACAATGCGCGACCGCGCGCTCATCCGGATGACGCGGAAGGCCTTCGGCGACGATGTGACGCTGTACGCCGACGCCAACGGGTCCTACGACGTCCCGAAGGCCATCGAGATCGGCCGCCTGATGCAGGACCACGGTTTCAGCTTCTACGAGGAGCCGGTGCCCTTCGACTACTACCAGGAGACGCGGCAGGTGGCCGACGCCCTCACGATCCGGATCGCCGGGGGCGAAGAGGAGCCGAGCCTCCGCCAGTTCCGCTGGATGATCGAGACTGGCGTCCTGCAGGTCGTCCAGCCCGACATGTTCTACTTCGGCGGGATGACGCGGGCCATGCGTGTCGCGCGGATGGCCGAGGCGGCAGGTCTCGAGTGCACGCCCCACATGTCGGGCAGCGGCCTCGGCTTCCTGTACGCGGCCCACTTCGCCTCCTTCGCGCCGTCTCACGGGCCGCACCAGGAATACAAGGGGACGGACGAACTGCCGGTGTCCTCCCCCACTTCTCCGCTCCGCGCCGAGAAGGGCGTCGTGCGCGTGCCTTCCGGACCGGGCCTGGGCGTCGTGTTCGACCCCGCCTTCCTCCGCGAGGCCCGCGTCGTCGAGGCCTGACGAGGGTTCAGCTGTGGCCCGGGCGAGGGCTCGGGCCCAGCCTGCATCTCGACGGTCCGCACGTTTCGCACAGGGCCGTTGTCAAGGTGAGTGTGGCCTGCCGGGAGCGGCAGCGCGCGGCACCGGCGCGCCAGACGCGGGCCACTTCCAGTAGTCGTTGTCCACGTGCGCGTCGCGCATGATCGCAGTGATGCGCTGCACCAGTTTCGGCTGGCTGGCGGCGACATCGACCACTTCGCCGGGATCGCTGGCGAGATCGTAGAGCCGGATGGGCGCCGCGGGTGATTCCAGCCGGATGCCCTTCCAGCGGCCCTCCAGCAGCACGGCCTGGCTGAACCCGCCCTCGTAGAACTCCCAGTACAGGTACTCGTGCTTCGCCTGGGTACCGCGGCCGAGCAGCGTTGGGACGAGGCTGAGGCTGTCGAGCGCGGCAGGCGGCCTGGCGCCGGCCAGCTCCGCGAATGTCGCCATCACGTCGCCAAAGTGGCCGACCTGCGCCGTCGTGCCGCCGGCCGCGATCCGACGCGGCCAGCGCGCGATGAACGGCACGCGGATGCCGCCGTCGGTCAGGCTGCGCTTGATGCCGCTGAACGGGCCGTTCGCGTCGAAGAAATCGGGGTCGTAGCCTGTCCCACCCTCCTTGTGCGGGCCGTTGTCGCTCGTGAAGATGACGAGCGTCCGTTCGTCGAGCCCGAGCTGTCGTGCTGCCGCGAGCAGCTCGCCGATCTGGCGATCCATTCGCGTGATCATCGCCGCCTGGCCCTTGAGCGGGCCGGCCCAGTCCTTCGCCGCGTAAGGACCGTAGTCGGGCACCTCTTGCCCGTCGCCGAGGGCGCGGGCCCGCTCGTTATTGGCGTGCGGCAGGGTGAGCGACAGCAGCAGGAAGAACGGCCGCTCCCTGCTCCGCTCGAGGAAAGCGCGCGCCTCTTCGAAGAACAGATCGTTGGCGTATTGCACACGCTTGGCCGCGTAGCCGGCGCCCGGCACGGTGCCGACGGGGGTGACGATGTTGGGGAGCGGAACCTTCTCGGAGTTGCGCCACAGGAAGTCGGGGTAGTGGTTGTGGGCGTGCGTCTGGTTGACGAAGCCGTAGAAGTAGTCGAACCCCTGGCGGTTCGGCGCGCCCTCTGAACCCATCTCGCCGAGGCCCCACTTCCCGATGAGAGCGGTGGCATAGCCGGCCTGCTGGAGCACGCGGGCAATCGTCACGTCGCTCGCCGCAAGCGTCTGGGCGGCGGCGTTGTCGGCGCCCGCGTTGCCGCGCACGCGCGTGTGGCCAGCGTGCCGGCCGGTCATCAGAACGCTCCGCGATGGCGCGCAGACGGTCGAACCGGCGTAGAACTGCGTGAAGCGCAGCCCTTCGGCCGCCAGCCGATCGAGGTTCGGCGTCTGGATGATCTTCTGCCCGTACACCCCGAGGTCGCCGTAGCCCAGATCGTCGGCGAGGATGAAGATGATGTTCGGTCTGGGCGCGGGCTGCGCCGCCGCGCCCGTGGCGGCGAGCGCAATCAGGCAGGACAACAGCAGGATCGGCTGCACGTCAGACGATCTTCGGTACCGTGAACGGAGCACGGTATTCCCCCGTGAGGAACGTGTTTGCGAGTTTGCCTTCCAGGCCTTCGAAGATCTCGCAGCCGTCGTAGCTCGGAAAGGTCATGTGGCCCTTCTCACCGTACAAGACGACGCGATACGAGGTCCCGCCTAGCTTGTCCCCTCCGCTCACTTCGCCAAAACCGCTTTGATTTCCGCCAGCCCGACGCCCAGCTTGGCCCTGGCGATGGCGCCGAGACGCCCCTCGTCACCGGAGATGTGGATCGTCCGGCCGACATGCTGGATGGATTCGCCGGGCCCGAGCGCCGCGGCGGGCGAGGACGTCTCCAGCTCGTAGAACGGCCCGAGGGGAGGCTGGCCCGGTGCCGGCGAGCCGTCGTTGTAGGCATTGAGCGCGTCGCCGCTGAACGGATCCTTCTGCAGTTCCCACATGGAGTTCACGTAGCCGGCGTGCCGCGCGGGGACGTTGCAGGTCACGAGCGTGAGCGTCCTGGTGTCGGCGGCGTAGCTCGCGGCGAGGCCGAGCGTGCGGGAGGGGCTGATGCCGATCTTGCCCCGGCGCGTACCATCACCCTTGAAGAACAGCACGTTGTCCTTCACCACCAGATAGTCGGCCGGCACCTTGCCAAAATAGGCGTCGTTGACCTTGGGCCCCAACGCTGACTCCGGTCCCGCCTTGAACGGGATGACCACGGTCGTCCCCGGCGACGGACGGTACATGCCCAGCAGCCAGATGGACAGCAGGCCCTTGTCCTTGGTCCACGGCTGGTTGCCGCGGTTGATGAGCCGATTGTCGGTCTCGTAGGCCACGGCCTTGACGCCGCTGTCGAGCTTCACGCCGAACGCCTCTGCGATGTCCCTGGCGGTCAGCAGCCGCACCGTGCGTTTCACGCCGATCGCGAGCCTCGTGCCGCTGTAGTTGACCAGCTCAAACTGCCGGGCGAAGCTTGCAGCGTCGTCCGAAGTGCTCACGACCTCGAACGGCTCGCTGTCAATGGGCGCGGGCGTGTGCCAGGAGTCGAAGTCGAACTTGGCGCCGGGAGCAAAGAAGATCGAGAACTGGCCGCCTTCCGGTCCGAGCCAGAAGCGCTCCTCTCCGCCGAACACGTAGATGTGGTCCTCCATCCTCCCGTTGCGCGCCTCGGGGGTGAGCAGGCCGCCTTCGATGACCTTGTAGTTCAGCCAGCCGTAGCTGGGGCCTTCCGTGCCGCTGGCGGTGCTCGTCATCACGCGGCCCTGGTAGGCGGGCGCGACGAGCACCCTGGCGTCACCGTGGCCGAGCACGAGGGTCTGGGTGTGCTTCTTCAAGAACGCCTCGTCATATCCGAACGTGCCCGCTGCGAACTCCTTGCTCAAGGTCCCCGTCCCTTTGCCGTTGCAGATGGCAACTGCGATCCCCAGCAGCAGGCCGATCGCCAATCGTCGCATGGCGTCCCTCCTCCGTGGGCTCCGGCATGCACGCCGGACCGGGAGCCGGCCGTGCCGATCTCCGCTCCAAGGTTCGAGGCGGTTTCCCACCGGAGCCTGGCGGCGAAACCCGAGAGCGGCAGGCGGCGAGTCACATTAGAACGAATCAGCGCCACCTTTCAACCGCCGAGGCTGGCCAGCGCGCGAAGTGGCGAGAACCGCCAGTTGGGTTATGAAACCACTTCGAGCCACTTTGCCGATGTTCTCGTTGGGAATCGCAAGAGGGTTGCCGTGCGTCGCGGACGACAGCGCGTTGTCGGCAGTGCGGGATGGAGGGCGCGGCTGGAACGACGGGGCCTGGGATTGCGTATCGACCGAGCAGGAGTTCCGAGGAGGAGCCAGATGACTCGTCATCGAACTTGCCCGTGGATCGGCGGCCTGCTTGCCGTGGCGGCGCTGGGCTCGGCCGCAGACTTCGCCCAGGCTGACCAGCAGGGAACGTCGCTCACGATCGGCACCTTGCGGCGCGTGCATTCCAGCATCCTGAACGAGGACAGGCCGCTCTCCATCCGTGTCCCCTCCGACTACGGCCAGACCCGGCTCTCGTATCCCGTGATCTACCTTCTCTACGGCGACCAGACTGAGGGCTACTTCGCCGAGACCATCTTCGCCCTGGAACGGCTGGCGGGCGGCGCCGAGATGCCCGATTGCATCGTTGTCGGCGTGCACAACACGGACCGATACGGCAATCTCCTCCCGGTGCACGCCGCCGGGCGCCCGAGCGGCGCCGACGCGTTCCTGGAGTTTCTGGACAAAGAGTTGTTCCCGTTCATCGAGGTGGAATACCGGACCAAGCCCTATCGGCTCCTCGTCGGCCCGCAGGCCGGCGGCCCGTTCGGTCTGTACGCCCTGGCCCGGCGTCCCGCTCTGTTCAAGGCCTTCATCCTGGAGAATCCCTTCTCGGCGCCGGACAGCCGGGACGTGCTGCAGGCCACCCTCCGGGACTACGCCGTCAAGTATCCGGAGGCGAAGGCACTTGTGGCCATCAACGCCTTCGACCGGACAGGATTCCAGGACCACGCCGCAGCCAATCAGGCGCTGGCTGAGTTCCTGAAGGAGTTCGATCCAATCAGGCCGGCCGGGCTGCGGATATCGCGGCGCCAAGTGGAGGAGCCGACCTTCGTCCCATCGCTGGAGCTCAAGCAGCCCCTCCGACAGATCTTCGAGGGCTTCAATCCGCCCGCGGGAGCCGAGCACGGCGGCCTGGCAGACATCCTCACCTACTACCGGGATGTCAGCCGTCGCTTCGGATTCGAGGTCGATCCTCCAGCGTTCCTCCTGGCCGTAAGAGCCGACGATCTGTCACGGGCGGGCCGGGCTGACGCGGCGCGCGAGATCCTCGAGTATTCATTGAGCCTGCGGCCTGAGGAAACCAACGCGGCGTTCCGCCTGGGGAACCTGCTGGTCGAGGCCGGCGATCTGGATCGGGCCGAAGCCATCTTCCGCGCACTGCAGGCGCGCCGGCCGGATCCCTACTTCGGGCAGCGGCTGGAGGCCATCGATCGCATGCGCGACCACTCGGCGGCGTACGCGCTGTCGAAGGCTCTGGAAGACGGACTCGCGGCCGGAAGAATCAAGCTTGGCGATTTGGAGACGGCCACGGACAGGAGCGTCTACTTCGACGAACGGGAATTCAACTCGCTCGGCTACAGGCTCCTCAGCCGCGGCCGGACCGATCAGGCCGTGTTCATCCTCGAGCTGAACGCGCGGCGGTATGCCGGCTCATGGAACGCTCACGACAGCCTGGGCGAAGCCTACATGAAGGCCGGACGCGCCACCGACGCCGTTCGCAGCTACGAGCGCTCGCTGCAGCTCAATCCGAACAACGCCAATGCCAGGAAGATGCTGGAGGCGCTCAAGCGCTGAGCCTGCTAGCGCCTCCTCAGTTCCTGGATGATCCCCGCATCGGCCCAGAACGCGCGCTGGTCGCGGCTCAAGAACAGGTACTTGCCATCGGGCGAGACGATGGGGAGCATGCCCTGGTAGTCGGGGCCGAGGCTGATCGGGTCGCCCCATTCACCCGCGGTGCCCGCGAAGCTGACAAAGATCTCGTCACGCCGCGTGAACAGCAGGTAGCTGCCGTCTGGAGCGATGAATGGGAAGCTCGCGTCGGCGTTCGGGCCGTTGATGCGAGAGCCCAAGCTGTCAGGCTCGGCATAGCGAGCATCGACGAGGCGCGCCCGGAAGATCCCGCGAGTGCCGCCCCAGGTCGAGTTGAAGTACAGGGTGCCGGCGCGATCGATCGAGAACTGCCAGTGGTGGGGCAGGTTGTTCACGGTCGCGTCCACGGGCC
>Ga0316628_100004533_pt1 | contig 10927 bp, 21 predicted proteins | sample OWC_Aug_M2_C1_D5_FD_207648 | JGI IMG/M metagenome (GOLD analysis project Ga0316628, IMG submission 207648) | Wetland soil microbial communities from Old Woman Creek delta, Ohio, United States - OWC_Aug_M2_C1_D5_C | ecosystem: Environmental > Terrestrial > Soil > Wetlands | place: USA: Ohio... | reverse complement strand
AGTCCGCTGTTCACCGGCGGATCGAAGATGATGTGGTACATGGCCCCGCAGTTGCGACAAGTGCGCCGTCCGCTGAGACGTTTGATGATCTCCTCGCGCGGCAGGGTGATGCTGACGACGTGGTCCACCGTCTTGTCGAGCGCTCCCAGTATGGGCCTCAGCACCTCGGCCTGCGCGACATTGCGCGGAAAACCGTCGATGATGAAGCCGTCGCTGCAATCGCGCTGCCGCACGCGCTCTTCGATCACGCGCACCACGATGCCATCCGGGACCAACTCGCCTCGATCCATGTACTGCTTGGCTTGCAAACCTGTTTCCGTCTTTCGCTTCACAGCCACCCGCAAAAGGTCCCCGGACGAGATGTGCGGCAGCCGCAACCGGTCCTGCAGCAACGTCGCCTGGGTCCCCTTCCCCGCCCCGGGCGGCCCGATGAGTATCACCTGCACCACACGGCCTCGCCCCGCATTCCAGCCTACCGACGCCCCCGGAGACGGCCGCCGCGCATGAAACCCTGATAACTTCGGGTCAGCATGTGCGTCTCCATCTGGGCAACGGTATCGAGCGCCACTCCGACCACGATCATCAGGGCCGTGCCACCGAAGAAGAACGGCACGTTGAGCCGCTGAACGAGGATGGTGGGCAGAACACAGACAGCGGCGACGTAGATAGCGCCGCCGAGCGTAATGCGAGTCAAAACCCGATCGATGTACTCCGCCGTCCGCGGGCCCGGCCGGATGCCGGGGATGTACCCGCCAAACTTCTTCATGTTCTCCGCGACGTCGCTGGTGTTGAACGTGACCGCCGTATAAAAGTAGCAGAAGAAAACGATCAGCCCTATGTATAGCGTCTCGTAGGCGAAGCCGCCAGGGCGCAGGTACTCGGCCGCCGTCTGCGCCCACGGGGTCTCCAGAAAACCGGCGATGGTGGCGGGAAATACCAGCAGAGACGACGCGAAGATGGGCGGGATCACGCCAGAGGTGTTCACCTTCAGCGGCAGGTGGGAGCTCTGGCCGCCATACATCCGCCGGCCGACGACACGCTTGGCATATTGGACGGGAATCCGTCGTTGGCCACGCTCGGCCACCACGATGAACGCGACCACCCCGATCATGAAGACCGTCAGGGCGATCAGCATGAAGATGCTCAGCTCACCCTCGCGCAGGAACTCGTAGGTGGTGGCCACCGCCGAGGGGAACGAGGCGACGATGCCGGCGAAGATGATCAGCGAGATGCCGTTGCCGATCCCCCGCTCGGAGATCTGCTCGCCCAGCCACATGATGAACGCGGTGCCGGAGCTGAGCGTAATCACCGTCATGATGCGAAAGGCCCAACCGGGATGGAACACCACCGCGCCGCCCCCGCCGGGTGCCTGGAGCTTCTCGAGCCCGATGCTGATGAACAGACTCTGGATGATGGACAACGCAACCGTGCCGTAGCGGGTGTACTGGGTGATCTTGCGCTGGCCGACCTGACCCTCCTTCGAGAGGCGCTCGAGGTAGGGCACGACGACCGTCAGCAGCTGCAGAATGATCGAGGCGCTGATGTACGGCATGATGCCGAGAGCGAAGATCGAGAACTGCTCCAGGGCACCACCCGACAGGAGGTTGACGAACCCGAAGACGGTGTTGCGCTGGGCAGCGAAGAATGCCGCCATCGCCGCGCCGTCGATCCCGGGCGTCGGGATCGCTACCCCCAGCCGATAGACGGCCAGCATCCCGAAGGTGAACAGCAGTCGGCGCCGCAGCTCCGGGATTCGAGAAGCGCTTTGAAAACCCTCAAGCACCGGGGATGACCTCCACGCGGCCGCCGGCAGCCTCGATGCGCTGCTTGGCGCTCTCGCTGAACTTATGGGCGTGCACCGTCAGCGCCTTGGTCAGCTGCCCTTCGCCGAGGATCTTGACGGGTAACCCCCGGCGCGTCACGCGTCGCTCGGCCAACTGCGCCGGATCCACCGTGGCGCCAGCCTCGAAGCGATCCTCGAGCGTCGCCAGGTTGACGATGGCGAACTCGTGGCGTGTCGGGTTGCGGAAGCCGTGCTTCGGCAAGCGGCGCTGCAACGGCATCTGCCCGCCTTCGTAACCCGGTGGCGTGTTGCCTCCCGAGCGAGCACCACGCCCCTTGTGCCCGCGGCAGGACGTCTTCCCGTGGCCGGAGCCAGGGCCGCGTCCGACTCGCTTGCGCTTCTTGTTCGCCCCGCGCGCCGGGGAGAGATTGCTCAGATTCATCTACGACTCCACCTCGATCAGGTGCTGGACCTTGCGGATCATGCCGCGCACCGGCTCGCTGTCGCGCACGATGGCGGTGCGGCCGACGCGGGTCAACCCCAGGCCACGCAAGGTGTCACGCTGCCGCGTCGTCTGTCCGATCGGGCTGCGCTTGAGAGTCAGCTTCAACATGCGCGCCTCGGCCATGGCACTCACCCTCGGATCTCCTCGAGCGCACGCCCGCGCGCCGCCGCGATGTCATCGGGCAAGCGGAGCAGGCGCAAGGCCTCCATGGCGGCCTTCACCATGTTGTGGGGATTGTGCGAGCCGAGACACTTGGTGAGCACGTTCCGGACGCCGGCCAATTCGACCACGGCGCGCACACCGCCGCCGGCGATCACACCCGTTCCCTCGCCCGCCGGTCGCAGCAGGACGTGTCCGGCGCCGAACCGGCCCTGAACTTCGAAGGGGATGGTACCGCCCACCAGCGGGACGGTCAGCAACGTTTTCTTGGCGTGCTCGATGCCCTTGCGGATGGCCTCCGGCACCTCGTTGGCTTTGCCCAGCCCGTAGCCGACGTGGCCGTTGCCGTCGCCGAGCACCACCAGCGCGCTGAAGCTGAACCGCCGGCCGCCCTTGACCACCTTGGCGACACGGTTGATCTGGACCACCTTCTCCTTGAGCTCGAGGCCGTGGGCCTCGATGCGCTCGCGTGCTCTGCCGAATGCCATCGCTACTCCTCTAGAACTTCAGTCCGGCTTCTCGCGCCGCATCGGCCAGGATCTTGACGCGACCGTGGTACAGGAAACCGTTGCGATCGAACACGACTTCGCGGATGGCGCGCTCCTCGCACAGTCGAGCGATCAGGACACCGACCTGCTTGGCGGCCTCGCGGTCGGCCGCGCTCTTGACCACGTCGCGCAGCGCGGGCGAGAGGGTCGAGGCGGCCGCCAAGGTTCGACCGGTCTCGTCGGAGATCACTTGCGCGTACATGTGCTTGTTGCTGCGGAACACCGACAGGCGCGGTCGTTGATCCGTTCCGCGCAAGCGGCGCCGCACGCGCGCCTGTCGGCGTTGGCGAGCGACTCGTTTCTCGTTCCCTACCATGGCTGGTTCCTGCCCTGCTTCCTGGTTGTTCCTGTTGCGGTCTCAGCTGGCGGCCCCGGCGGCCTTGCCGGCTTTGCGACGGACTCTCTCGTCGGCGTACTTGATGCCCTTGCCCTTGTAGGGCTCGGGTGGCCGCAGGCCGCGAATTCCGGCCGCCACTTCCCCCAGCAGGTGACGGTCGATGCTCTCCAACGTCACCTGCGTTTGTCGCTCGACCTTGGCCTGCACCCCGGTGGGCAACTGGTAGACGATCGGATGAGAGTAGCCCAACGTCAGGTAGAGGGTGTTGCCTTTGGCCTCGGCGCGGTAGCCTACCCCGATGATTTCCAGCGAGCGCGTGAATCCCGTGTTCACCCCGCGCACGATGTTCGCCAACAGCTTACGCGTCAGGCCGTGCAATCCCCGTAGCTGTCGATTGTCCTCGGCGCGGGTGACGCGCAAGAAGTCGCCGTCGCGGGACACGGCGATCCCGCGCGGCAGCGTGTGGGTGAGCTTTCCCTTGGGCCCCTCGACCACCACCTGATCGCCCGTGACGTTCACTTTCACGCCGCTGGGCACTGCAATCGCTAGCCTGCCGATACGTGACATGGTCTTCCTACCAAACGGAGCAGAGCAGCTCACCGCCCAAGCCGCGCTTGGCGGCCTCGCGATCGACGAGAATCCCGGCCGAGGTCGAAAGGATGTTGACGCCGAGCCCGCCGCGCACCGACGGAATTTCCTTCGTACCGACGTAGGTGCGCAGGCTCGGGCGGCTGATGCGCTTGAGCCCGGTGATCACCGGCCGGTTCTGGGCATCGTACTTGAGCGAAACGCGCAAGTTCTTGTGCCCGCCTTCCTCGACCACGGTGTAGTCGCTGAGATAGCCTTCCTGCACCATGACCGCCACCATGCGGTCCTTGATCAGCGACCACGGCACGTCTACCTGGGTCTTGCGGGCGCGCACCCCGTTGCGCAGGCGGGTGAGCAGATCAGCAATCGGATCGGTCATACTCATGGCGCACCTACCAGCTCGCCTTGGTCAAACCCGGGATCTGTCCGCGGCGCGCGAGATCACGAAGGCAGAGGCGGCACATCTGGAAGCGCCGATAGTACGCCCGCGGCCGGCCGCACAGCGGGCAGCGGTTGTAGCCCCGCACCTTGAACTTCGGGGGGCGCTGCGCCTTGACGCGTAGGCAAGTCTTGGCCACTCGATCCTCCTAGCTTCGAAACGGCATACCGAGCGCCTTGAGCAGCGCCCGGCCCTCGGCGTCGCTGCGTGCGCTCGTCACGATGCACACGGTCATGCCGCGCACCTTGTCGATCTTGTCGAGATTGATTTCCGGAAAGATGATCTGCTCGCGCACGCCGAGCGCGTAGTTGCCGCGCCCATCGAACGCCTTGTCCGAAACGCCGCGGAAATCGCGCACCCGCGGCAGCGCCACGTTCACCAGACGATCGAAGAACTCGTACATTCGGTCACCGCGCAGGGTCACCATGCACCCGATCGGCTGGTTCTCGCGCAGCTTGAAGTTGGCGATCGCCTTCCGGGACTTGGTCACGACCGGCTTCTGCCCCGAGATCGCGGTGAGCTCCTCCACCGCGGCATCGAGCACCTTGACGTTTTGCAGGGCCTCGCCCAACCCCATATTGATGACGATCTTCTCCAGGCGCGGCGCTTGCCAGACGTTGCGACAGCCCAGATCCTTGATCAGGGCCGGCAACAGTTCCTTATGGTACCGTTCTTTCAGTCTCGCGGCCACGGCGGCTACCTATCCAGCTGGTCCCCGCAGCGACGGCAGACGCGCACGCTGTGACCATCTTGCAGCTGCTTCTTGCCCATGCGCACCGGGGCGTTGCACTTGTCACACATGATCATGACGTTCGATCGATGCAGCGGCGCTTCCTTCTCCACGATGCCCTGCGGGCTCTGCGGTCCGCGCGACCGGCTGTGGCGTTTGACCAGGTTCAGCCGCTCCACCAGCACGCGCTCGCGCTCGGGCAGGACGCGCAGCACCTTGCCGGTCTTGCCGCGCTCCTTGCCGGCGATGATCATCACCGTGTCGTTCTTGCGGATCTGTGCACGCATGGCCCGTTTCCCCTAGATGACCTCGGGGGCCAGCGACAAAATCTTCATGAACCGCTTCGCTCGCAGCTCACGCGCCACCGGCCCGAAGATACGTGTGCCGACCGGCTCGCGCTGATTGTCGATCAGCACCGCCGAGTTGGAATCGAAGCGGATGTAGGAGCCGTCGGGCCGGCCCACTTCCTTTGCGGTCCGCACGATCACTGCCTTCATCACGTCGCCCTTTTTGACCTTGGCGTTGGGGATGGCTTCCTGCACCGAGACCACGATGATGTCACCCAGCGAAGCATACTTCCGCCGCGACCCACCGAGGACCTTGATGCAGAGAACCTTGCGGGCGCCCGAGTTGTCGGCCACGTCGAGAACTGTCTCTGCTTGCACCATGTCACATCATCCGTTGCCACGCGTAGCGCGCCGAAGAGGCCGTTCAGACCGCCTTCTCCAGGATCGCCCGCACAGTCCAGCGTTTGTCGCGGCTGAGCGGGCGCGTCTCGGCGATCAGCACGCGATCACCTACGCCGCAGCGGTTCTGCTCGTCGTGGGCCTTGAAGCGCGACTGGCGGCGCAGATACTTCTTGTACTTCGGGTGCCGCACGAGCCTCTCGACCGCGACCACCACCGTCTTCTGCATCTTGTCGCTTACCACCACGCCTTGGCGGATCTTGCCCTTGGCGCGCCCCTTCGCTTCCATCAGCGGTTGATCCCCTTGGCCCGTTCGCGCTGCACCGTCAGCGCGCGGGCGATGTCGCGGCGTTGCTTGGAGAGCTGCGCCGGATTTTCCAACCGATTGGATCCACGCCGCAGACGCAGGTGGAACAAGCTCTCCTTCAGCTCTTGAAGCTTGAGCGCCAGTTCCTGGTCGCTCATGTCACGAAACTCTCTAGCCTGCATGAGCCGCTCCCGCGCGGGTACGCAGTTGGGTCGCCACCGAGAGCTTGTGCGCCGCGAGCCGGAATGCCTCGCGCGCGACGGCATCGGTGACCCCTTCCATCTCGAACAAGATGCGGCCGGGCTTGACCACCGCCACCCACATCTCGGGTGATCCCTTGCCTTTTCCCATCCGGGTCTCGGCCGGCTTCTTCGTCAGTGGCTTGTCGGGGAAGACGCGGATCCACACGCGGCCGCCGCGCTTGATGTGGCGCGTCAACGCCACGCGGGCCGCCTCGAGCTCGCGTGCCGACACCCAGGCTCGGGTGGTCGCCTGCAGCCCGTAATCGCCGAACGCCAGGGCCGAGCCGCGGTAGGCCGTGCCTCGGCGGCGCCCCTTCATGTGCTTGCGGTGCTTGACCTTCTTTGGTGCCAGCATGATGAATTCCTAGATCCCGACAACCTCTCCGTCACATCCCGAGAGCGTTCTTCTGCTGCTCCTCGTTTCGCGTGATGACCTCCCCGCGGAAGATCCAGCAACGCACGCCGATGACGCCGTAGGTGGTCTTGGCGAGCGCCTGACCGTAGTTGACGTCCGCCCGCAGGGTGTGAAGGGGCACGCGCCCCTCGCGGTACCACTCGGTGCGGGCGATCTCGGCGCCGCCCAGTCGTCCGGAGGACTGAACGCGAATTCCCTGCGCGCCCATGCGCATGGCGCGACCGACTGCTTCCTTCATCGCCCGTCGAAAGGCAACACGGCGCTCGAGCTGCAGGGCGATGTTCTCCGCCACCAGCTGAGCATCGACATCGGGCCGCCGGACCTCGTGAATGTTGATGAAGGTCTCTTTGGCCGTCAGCTTACCGAGCTCGGCCTTGAGCTTCTCGATCTCGGCGCCCTTCTTGCCAATGACGATACCCGGCCGCGCGGTGTAGATGTTGATCTTGGCCTTGTTGGCGGCTCTCTCGATCTCCACCTTCGAGATGCCCGCGTGGTAGAGGCGCTCCTTCAGGAACTGCCGCACGCGGAGGTCTTCTCGCAGCAGCTGTGCGTACTCGCGGTCGGCGTACCATTTCGAGTCCCACTGCTCGATCACGCCCAGGCGAAAGCCCTTCGGATGTACCTTGTGTCCCATATGGCTCCTCAGGCGCGCTCGTCGACGACGATGACGACGTGGCTGGTGCGCTTGCGGACCGGCGTGGCCCGCCCCTGCGCGCGCGGTGTGAAACGTTTCCACGTCGCCCCCGCCCCCACGCTGACGTGCTTCACGTAGAGTCGATCGACGTCGACGTTCTGCGTATTCTCGGCGTTGGCGACGGCCGACTTCAACGTCTTGGCCACCATCCGGGCGCCCTTCTTCGGCATGAACTCCAACAGGTTGAGGGCATCCCCCACGTTTCTTCCGCGGATGAGGTCGACCACCAAGCGCGCCTTGCGCGGGGCGATCCGGAGGTGCCGGCTGATTGCGCGAGTTTCCATCGACTATGCCTTGGCGGGGGCGGCGGCCGGCTTCACTTCGGCCTTGCGGTCACCGGAGTGCCCGTGAAACGTCCGGGTGGGCGCGAACTCCCCGAGCTTGTGGCCGACCATGTTCTCGGTGACGAAGATGGGAATGAACTTGCGCCCGTTGTGCACGGCGAACGTATGGCCGATCATGTCGGGAATGATCGTCGATCGTCGCGACCATGTCTTGACGACGCGCTTCTCTCGACTGGCATTGAGCGCCTCGACCTTCTTGAGCAGGTGCTGGTCGATGAACGGCCCTTTCTTGATCGATCGTGCCACGTGCCTCTCCTACCGACTCCGTCGCTTGACGATGAAGCGATCGGTACGCGGGTTGTGCCGCGTCTTGTAGCCCTTGGCCGGCTGCCCCCAAGGCGACTGCGGATGGTTCCCCTTCGATCGCCCCTCGCCGCCACCGTGCGGATGATCCACCGGGTTCATGGCGACGCCCCGCACGCGCGAGCGAATGCCCAGCCAGCGCGAACGGCCCGCCTTACCGACCGAGACGTTTTCGTGATCCAGGTTGCCGACCTGACCGATGGTGGCGCGACAGACCGATTGCACCTGGCGCAGCTCGCCGGAAGGCAGCTTGAGCAGCGCCATCTCCCCTTCCTTGGCCATCAACTGGATCGCCGACCCGGCGCTGCGGCCCAGCTGTCCCCCCTTGCCGGGCTTCATCTCGACGTTGTGGATCATGGTGCCCAGGGGGATCTGGCGCAGGGCCATGGCGTTGCCGGGTTTGATGTCCGCCCCTTCGCCCGAGACCACGGAGTCGCCCACCCGCAAGCCCACCGGCGCCAGGATGTAACGCTTCTCGCCGTCGGCGTAGTTGAGCAGCGCCAAGCGCGCCGAACGGTTGGGATCGTACTCGATCGCGGCCACCCGCGCCGGCACTTGATCCTTGTCCCGCCGAAAGTCCACCACACGGTAGCGTCGCTTGTGCCCGCCGCCACGGTGGCGGCTGGTGAGCCGACCGAGCGAATTGCGCCCACCGCTCCGCTTGCGCGGTGCCAGCAGACTCCGCTCCGGCTCGGTCTTGGTGATCTCCGAGAAATCCGACGCGGTCTGGAAACGTCGGCCGGCAGAGGTCGGTCTATATTGACGGAGTGCCATCGCTCACACGGTTTCGAAAAAGTCGATGCGCTGCCCTTCGGCCAGCGTCACGTAGGCCTTCTTCCAGGCCGGGCGCTGTCCCATGGTACGCCCGACCCGACGCTTCTTGCCGAGAAAATTCGCCGTCCGCACCTTCTCCACACGCACCTTGAAGAGCGTCTCGATGGCGTGCCGGATCTCGGCTTTGTTGGCTTCCCGGCGCACCTTGAACAGGACTTGATTGCCCTGCTGATTCACCAGCGTACCTTTCTCGGTGATCAGCGGCGATGTGACGATCTGGTACAGATCCTTCATGAGGACACCCTGGCTGCCAGTGCCGTCAATGCCTCGGGGGTCACGATCAGGTGCTCGTAGCGGAGCAGGTCGTAGACGTTGGCTCCCTCGGCGCGTAACACCTTGGCTCGCGGCAAATTGCGAGCGGCGCGCTCCAGCGCCTCATCCCGAGCCGGGACGATGATCAGCCCACTCTTCACCTGCAGATCGGCGAGCATCTTGGCGACGTGCTTGGTCTTGGCCGCCTCGAGCTCGATCTTGTCGAGGACCAGAAGCTTTCCCTCGCGCGCCTTCAGCGCCAGCGCCGAGGCGAGCGCCGCCCGGCGAGCGGTCGCGGGCAAACGATAGCCGTAGTCTCGCGGCTGCGGGCCGAAGATGGTGGCGCCGCCGACCCAGATCGGCGAGCGCGAGCTGCCCGAGCGCGCACGCCCGGTACCCTTCTGACGCCATGGTTTCTTGCCGCCGCCGCTCACCAAGCCGCGCGTCTTGGTGGCCGCCGTTCCCGCACGCCGGTTCGCTTGCTGCATCCGGACCACCTCGTACAGCAGGTGACGGCGCACCGGTTGGCCAAACACGGCCAGCGGCAGCGTGAAGTCTCCCACGCGCTCGTTGCGTTGGGAGAGCATGGGCACGTCGAGCACCTCAGCCATTCCTCGCCCCCTTCGCGGCCGGGCGGATCAACACGATGCCCGAGCGCGCGCCGGCAACGGCCCCCCTGATGAGCACGACATTCTCCTCGGGGCGAACGGCGATGACCTCCAGGTTCTGCGTCGTCACCTGCTCGTTTCCGTATTGCCCGGCCATGCGCTTCCCCTTGAAGACGCGGCCCGGATAGGACCGGTTTCCGATCGAGCCGCCGTGGCGGAAGTACTCGTGCGTGCCGTGGCTGCCGGGAAACCCGGAGAAGCGGTGGCGCTTGATGACGCCGCTGTAGCCGCGCCCTTTGGTGGTTCCACTGACATCGACGCGGTCGCCGGGTTTGAACACCTCGGCTGCCTGGACCGTTTGCCCGGCGGTGAACTCGGTCGCCCCATCGACACGAAACTCTCGCAGCACCTCGAAGACGCTCTCGCCGGTCTTCTTGCAATGGTTGCGATAGGCCTTGGTCGCGCGCTCCGGCTTTTTCTGACCGAACCCCAATTGCACCGCGGCATAGCCGTCGGCCGCAGCGGTTTTGACCTGCACGACGGTGCACGGACCGGTCTGGATCACCGTGACCGGAATCAGTTCACCTTGCGGGCTGAAGACCTGCGTCATGCCCAACTTCTTGCCAATGAGACCGAGTGCCATTGTCCGTCGTCCACTCAGAGCGGCGCTACTGTAACTTGATCTCGACATCGACGCCGGCCGCCAAGTCGAGCTTGCCCAGAGCATCGATCGTCTGCTGCGTCGGCTCCAAGATATCGATGAGCCGCTTGTGGGTACGAATCTCGAACTGCTCGCGCGATTTCTTGTCGACGTGCGGTGAGCGGTTCACGGTGAAACGCTCGATATGGGTGGGAAGCGGAATGGGGCCGGCCACCCGACCACCCGTGCGCCGAACGGTTTCGACGATCTCCTTCACCGATTGGTCGAGCAAGCGATGATCGTAGGCCTTCAGGCGTATGCGAATTTTCTCGTTCACGTGACTAGGCTCCCGCTTGCTCCCGCACCGCTCGCGACGACTACTCGCTGATCTTGGTTACGACGCCAGCGCCGACGGTGCGGCCGCCTTCGCGGATCGCAAACCGCAGCCCCTCGTCCATCGCAATCGGCGTGATCAGCTCGATCGACAGCTTCACGTTGTCCCCGGGCATCACC
>Ga0316628_100004532_pt1 | contig 10928 bp, 7 predicted proteins | sample OWC_Aug_M2_C1_D5_FD_207648 | JGI IMG/M metagenome (GOLD analysis project Ga0316628, IMG submission 207648) | Wetland soil microbial communities from Old Woman Creek delta, Ohio, United States - OWC_Aug_M2_C1_D5_C | ecosystem: Environmental > Terrestrial > Soil > Wetlands | place: USA: Ohio... | reverse complement strand
ATCGAATACCACGGAATATATGGACGCGTGCTACCTGTTCAGGATAAACGGGAGCGCCGGCTTCATCGACCCGGATTGGGAGTTCACCCTCACCTTCTCATTCATGGGACACGGGTGCATGGACCATACCGCCGTGACGATCTATACCGACGGGTCCAGCCACCTGACCGTCCCGATCGCCGCATTGGATGTCGATACCGACTCTGACGGGTTACCGGACTCCCTGGACCCCGACGACGATGCCGACGGGCACAACGACACGAAGGACGCCTATCCTCTGGATATCGCCAGATGGGCGAAACCTCAAACCTCAAGCCCCCGGCCGTTGTGGTTGTACGCGTCGCCGCCATTGGTGATTCTGGCGCTCGTGGCCGCGGCCTTTCTCTGGCGCCGCAACAGACATAAGGATCAGCCGCTCCGCTGATGCTGCACAACCAGAAAAAGCGGCGCCGGACAGCGTGCAAAGGGCGCCGTGTTATTTTAGCTTCCCGACTATCGCCTCGGCGGCTTCCAGGACCTTGTTGTCCTTGCAGAGCTTCGTCAGGTTGTTGATGTCGTTACTCAGCGGCCGGTCCTCCTCGAGCTTCTTTACGTGCTTTCTGACCAGCGCGTGCACGGCCTGGCCGACGGGCGAGGGCTTGACCGGCGCCCGGTATTCGACGGCCTGCGCCGCCGACATGAGCTCTATGGCCAGGACATACCAGGAGTTCTCGATTATCTGGCGGGTCTTGATGGCCGTGGTCATGCCCATCGAGACGAAATCCTCCTGGTCGGCCGCCGCCGGTATCGACTGGATGCAGCCGGGGTGGCACAGTATCCGGTTCTCGGCCAGCAATGCGCCGGCCGTGTACTGCGACAGCATCAGCCCGGAGAACATGCCCGCGCCCTTCGTGAGGAACGCCGGCAATCCGACCGAGAGATGCGGGTTGACGAGGCGGTTCAGGCGCCTTTCGGAGAGCAGCGCCACCGTGGTGGTCGAGATGCCGACCATCTCCAGCGCGTACGCCAGGGGCGTCCCCTGGAAGTTCGCGCCCGTGAGGACCAGTTCCTCGTCAGGGAAGAATGTCGGGTTGTCGGCGGCGTGGTTGAGCTCGATCTCTATCATGTAGCGGGACCAGGCCAGAGCGTCCTTCGTGGCCCCGACGACCTGCGGGCTGGAGCGCAGCGAGTATGCGTCCTGGACCTTCTTGCCGGGCCGCTTGAGCAGGTCCGAGCCCTCCGTGAGCTTGCGCAGGTTCTCGGCGCATTTCTGGGCGCCCGGGTAGCCGCGCACGTCGTGTATCCGGTGGTCGTAGGCCTTCATGTTGGCGTTGAGCACCTCGAGAGTGAGGGCCAGCACGACCTCCTGGGTCTTCAGCCAGCGTTCCGCATCGTAGACCTCGAGGCAGCCCATGCCGGTTATGCAGTTGGAGCCGTTGATGGAGGCCAGGCCGTCGCGCTCGCGGTAGACGATGGTCGGGATGCCGGCCTCCTTCATGGCCTCGGCCGCCGGGAGCCGCTTCCCCTTGTAGAAGGCCTCGCCCTCGCCGATCGGGACCAGCGCCATCTGGGACATCGGGGAGAGGTCGCCGCAGGCGCCCACTGACCCTTTCTGGCACATGACCGGGGTGACGCCCTTGTTGAGCATGTCAACCTGGGTGTTGAGGCAGTCTATCCTGATTCCGGAGTGGCCCCAGCAGTGCGTGTTCAGCCGGGAGACCATTGCGGCGCGCGAGTCTTCCTCGGCCATCGGGTCGCCGCAGCCGGCGGCGTGCGAGTAGACCAGGAACTTTTGGTACTTCTCGACCTGCTCCGGGGACAGGACGACCTCCGAAAGCTCGCCTATTCCGGTGTTGACGCCGTACATGATCTCCTTGGCCTTTATCTTTCGTTCCAGAAGCCCGCGGCATTTGTTGATGCGCCCCACGGCGTCCTTGTGGAGCTCTATCTTCTCGCGGTTCCTGGCTATCTGTACAATATCCTCGATCTTGAGCGAATGGCCGTCCAGCACTATCGTCATCCGATGCCCCCGTCGGCCCGCCATATACCTATCTCATATATTTGCGAATCGGTCCGGCACTGTCATTATTTCTCAGGGGGCGATTTGGTTAAATACGGCATCAGCCATTATTGGAACGCCCCGCTTCCAAGACGGAGCGGGAAGGGCCGCCCGGCGGCCCGGCCAGCACAGCCCCGTGGTGTAATGGCTAGCATAAGGGACTCTGGATCCCTAGGCACCAGTTCGACTCTGGTCGGGGCTAATACGGCACCATGCGCAAAAGCCGCCGCATAGTTATAGAAGTAGCACGATTATGGGTCGGGAGTGCTACCATGCCCGTTGAAAGGGTCGGCGTCTCGTTCGAGCCTCCGCTGCTCCGGGACTTCGACGAGCTCATCAAGCGCAAGGGCTATCCCAGCCGGTCCGAGGCGCTCCGGGACCTGGCGCGCAGATCGATAATCGAATCGTCCGTCAAGGACGACAGCGCCGAGGTCCTGGGCACCCTGACCATCATCTACGACCACCACGCCCACAACGTAACGGACCGCCTTCTGCACATCCAGCACCATCACCATGACAGGATACTGACCACGACGCACATCCATGTCGATGAAAAGGACTGCCTCGAGGTGCTCATCGTCAAGGGCAAGGCCCGGGAGGTTCGCACGCTGGCCGAGAACATCCAGGCGCTCAAGGGAGTGCGCCACGGGGGCCTCGTTATCACTCGCGTGTGAAGAGGGGGGCCCCGCCGGAAGCGCCGTCCGAAATCATTATCAGAGAGCCTATCCTTTTAGTTCCTGCCGGTGAACGGAATGGCCCCCGACGACGCCCCCAGCGACTTCATACGAGACATCATTGACGAGGACAACCGCACCGGGAAGTTCCAGGGCCGGGTCCACACGCGCTTTCCGCCGGAGCCCAACGGCTATTTGCACATCGGCCACGCCAAGTCCATCTGCCTCAACTTCGGCATCGCCGCCGATTACGGCGGCAAATGCAACCTGCGCTTCGACGACACGAATCCGGCCAAGGAGGAGCAGGAGTACATCGATTCGATAATCGAGGACGTGCGCTGGCTGGGCTTCGACTGGGAAGACCGGTTGTACTACGCATCGGACTACTTCCAGCAGATGTACGACCTAGCGGTCCAGCTCGTCAAGGCGGGCAAGGCCTACGTCGACGACCAGACCGCGGACGACATCAGCAACACGCGCGGCACGCTCACGCTGCCGGGCAAGGAAAGCCCCTGGAGGAACCGGTCCATCGAGGAGAACCTGCGCCTGTTCGAGGAGATGAAGGCCGGCAAGTACGAGAACGGGAGCAAGGTCCTGCGCGCCAGGATAGACATGGCCCACCCCAACATGAACATGCGCGACCCGGTGATGTACCGCATCCTCAAGCTGCCGCACCCCCATGCAGGTGACAAGTGGCTCATCTACCCGATGTATGACTGGGCGCATGGACTCGAGGATTCGATAGAGCGCATAACCCATTCCATCTGCACGCTGGAGTTCGAGGACCACCGGCCGCTCTACGACTGGTTCCTCGACCAGCTCGGCGTCTATCACCCCCAGCAGATAGAGTTCGCCCGGCTGAACCTGACCTACACGCCGATGAGCAAGCGCGTGTTCAGAGAGATGGTCGAGACCGGCGTCATCTCGGGCTGGGACGACCCGCGCCTTCCGACCGTCAACGGCATGAGGCGGCGGGGCTATTCCCCGGCGGGAATACGGCTCTTCGCCAGGCGCATTGGCGTCGCCAAGGTCAATTCCACGGTCGATTTCGATTTCCTGGAGCACTGCATCCGCGAGGACCTGAACAAGACCTCGCCGCGGTTCATGGGGGTGCTCCGGCCGCTGAAGGTGACGGTCGAGAACTACCCTGAAGGGAAATCCGAGGACATGGAGCTGGCCGTCAACCCCGAGGACCCGTCTGCCGGGAATCGCAGGGTCCCGTTCACGAAGGACCTGTACATCGAGCAGGAGGACTTCATGGAGGCCCCGCCCAAGGACTTCTACCGCCTGGCCCCGGGCCGCGAGGTACGTTTCAGGGGCGCCTACCTCGTGACCTGCCAGGAGGCCGTCAAGAAGGACGGCAAGGTGTCGGAACTGCGTTGCACGCTCGACCCGGCCACGCGCGGCGGGAACGTGCCCGACGGGCGCAAGGTCAAGTCGACGCTCCACTGGGTCTCGGCGGCGCACGCCATCGACGCGGAGGTCCGCCTGTACGAGAACATGTTCACGGTCGAGGACCCGATGGGCCAGGAAGGCCACGAGTACAAGGAGTTCATCAACCCGAGGTCCCTGGAGATTTTGAAGGGCTGCAAGGTGGAGCCGGCCCTGGGCAGCCTCAGGCCGCTGGACCGGTTCCAGTTCGAGCGGCTGGGCTATTTCTGCGTCGACAAGGACACGAGCGCCGGGCGGCTGGTCCTCAACCGGACGACGAAGCTCAAGGACGCCTGGGAGAAGAAGAGGCAGCAGGCGGCCGACAGGGTAAAGCCGTGGAAAAAATAGGGATTAGCTCCCGTTTCTGAAAAAGTTGATATCTTACTTGCGTATTCACTTGGACCGAGGGAGTCCGACGCAGGTTGGGTGCATCGTGGAGGCGGTATCCTGGGCGAAAAGGTAGGCTCCGTACTGGTCATAGGCGGCGGCATCTCTGGCACCCAGTCCGCCCTGGACATGGCCGACGCCGGGTTCAAGGTCTACCTTCTGGACAACCAGACCTCGATAGGCGGCGTGATGGCACAGCTCGACAAGACCTTTCCGACGAACGACTGCTCGATGTGCATCATGGCCCCCAAGCTCGTGACTGCGGGGAGGCACCCCGACATCGAGATTCTGACTAATTCCGAGGTCCTGGGCATGACCGGCGTAGCCGGCGATTTCACCGTCCGGGTGCGCAAGCGCCCGCGCTACGTCGACATCGAAAAGTGCACCGGCTGCGGCCTGTGCGCCCAGAAGTGCCCCACGAAGGTCCCAAACGAGTTCGACATGGGCCTGTCCAGGCGCAAGGCCATCTACGCCCTCTTCCCGCAGGCGGTGCCGCTCAAGTACGCCATCGACACGCGCCATTGCATCCATTTCAAGACCGGCAAGTGCGGCCTGTGCAAGAAGAACTGCCCCGCCGGGGCCGTGGACTTCGAACAGAAGGGCGAGGAGGTCGACTTGCACGTCGGCTCCGTCATCGTCTCGCCGGGCTTCATGCCCTACCCGCCGCCACCCAACAACGAGTACGGCTACGGCGTCTTCAAGAACGTCGTCACCAGCATGGAGTTCGAAAGGATTCTCAGCGCCAGCGGGCCCTACGGCGGGCACGTCCAGCGCCCCTCCGACGGAAAAGCGCCGGCAAAGATAGCGTTCCTCCAGTGCGTCGGGAGCCGCGACGCCCGGACGCATCCCTACTGCTCGGCCGTGTGCTGCATGTACGCCACGAAAGAGGCGATCATTGCGCGCGAGCACGCGCCCGGCCTCGAAACGACGATATTCTTCATGGACCTTCGTGCCTTTGGGAAAGAGTTCGAGTACTACTACATCCGGGCGCAGGCCGAGTACGGCGTCCGCTACATCCGCTCGCGGGCGCCCTATGTCTCGGAGTTGCCGGGCGGGAGCCTCCGGATAAGATTCGAATCGGAGGACGGCGCCCTGAAGCAGGAGGACTTCGACATGGTGGTCCTGTCCGTCGGGCTGGTCCCGCCGCCGGGTCTCGAAGGCCTGTCGAAGAGCCTGGGGTTCGGGCTCAACAAGGACGGCTTCGTGGCGACGGACCAGTTCTCGCCGGTCGAGACCGGTGTGCCGGGAATCTACGCTAGCGGCGCCGTGACCGGCCCGAAGGACATACCGGACACCGTATCGCAGGCGTCCGGGGCCGCCGCGCTCGCTTCACGCGTCATCGCCTCCGAGAGGGGCAAGCTGGTCACGACCAAGGAGTACCCGCCCGAGCGCGATTTCACCGGCCGGCGGCCGCGCGTGGGCGTGTTCGTCTGCCACTGCGGCATCAACATCGGCGGGACCGTCAAGGTGCCGGAGGTCGTAGAGTACGCAAAGACACTTCCCGGCGTCGTCTACGCCGAGGACAACCTCTACTCCTGCTCCCAGGACGCCCAGAAGCGCATCCGCGAGCGGATGAAGGAGCACGACCTCAACCGCGTCGTGGTCGCCGCCTGCACGCCCCGCACCCACGAGCCGCTGTTCCAGGAGACCTGCAAGGAGGCGGGCGTCAACCCGGGCCTCTTCGAGATGGCCAACATCCGCGACCAGTGCTCCTGGGTCCACATGCACCAGCCGGCCGAGGCGACCGAGAAGGCGAAGAAGCTCGTCCGCTCGGCGGTGGCCAAATCCCGCGACCTCCAGCCGCTCACGCGCGGAAAGACCGCGGCCAAGAAGTCGGCGCTCGTCGTGGGCGGCGGCATATCCGGGATGACGGCCGCGCTGGAGCTTTCGGCGCAGGGCCTTCCGGTGACGCTCGTCGAGCGCCGGCCGGCGCTGGGCGGGCTCGCCGCCCGGCTTCACGAGACTCTTGAAGGCCATGACGTTCCCGCTAAATTGCATTCGCTCGAACAGAGGCTCCGGAGCGACCCCAATATCACGGTCTACACAGGCGCTACCATCAAGTCGATAAACGGCTACATCGGCAATTTCAAGACGACGGTCCAGCTCCCTCCCGATGCCGCATGCAAAGATGGTCGCGAGGCTACCGTCGAGCACGGCGTCGTGGTCGTCGCCACCGGCGGCGAGGAATACCGTCCGGAGGAGCATCTCTACGGGAAAGACAAGCGCGTCATGACCCAGCTCGAGATGGACGACCGGCTCCTTCGCGGCGACCTTCCTCCCGTCAACACGGCCGTATTCATCCAGTGCGTCGGGAGCCGCAACAAGAAGCGGGGCTACTGCAGCCGGGTGTGCTGCAGCGCCGCGGTGAAGAACGCCATAGTGCTCAAGAAGCGCGATCCGAACACACACGTGTGGGTCCTGTACCGCGACATGCGGACCTACGGCTTCCGCGAGGAATGGTACCAGAAGGCGCGCGAGCTGGGCGTCGAGTTCCTGCGGCACAACGATGATGAGCTGCCGGAGGTCGAGCTTGCTGGTGGAAACCTCCAGGTCACCGTGCGCGAGCCGGTGCTCGGCCGCAGGATAGTACTGCACCCGGACATGCTGGTCCTTTCGGCGGCGATGCTCCCGCCCGAAGGCTCGGACACGCTGGCCAAGATGCTCAAGGTCCCGCTCAACCGGGACGGCTTCTTCCTCGAGGCGCACATGAAGCTTCGGCCGGTGGAGTTCGCCACCGGCGGCGTGTTCCTGTGCGGCGTGTGCCACGGGCCCAAGTTCATGGACGAGTGCATATCCCAGGCGGAGGCGGCGGCCATGAAGGCCGTGGTGGCCGTCCAGAAGGGCTACATCGAGACCGAAGCGTGCATCTCGGAGATACGCGAGGACAAGTGCTCCCAGTGCCAGAACTGCCTGCGGGTGTGCCCGTTCTCGGCGATAGACATCGTCGACGGAAAGGTGAAGGTCATTCCGGAGCTGTGCAAGGGCTGCGGCCTGTGCAACGCCGCCTGCCCCTCGGGCGCGATACAGCAAAGGGGGTTCAAGGACAACCAGGTGCTGGACCAGCTGCGCACCTGCTGCGGGTGATGAAGATGGAAGGAGCGGGCAATACGGGCAATGCGGGCAATGCGGGCAATGCGGGGGGATTCCAGCCCAAGATTGTCGCCTTCATTTGCAACTGGTGCACCTACGCCGCGGCGGACCTGGCCGGGGTGAGCCGGCTCCAGATGCCGCCCAACGTCCTCAACATCCGCGTGATGTGCTCCGGCCGCATCAACCCGATGCTCGTGATACGCGCCTTCTCGCAGGGCGCCGACGGCGTGCTCGTCTCCGGCTGCCACATGGGCGACTGCCACTACATCAGCGGCAACTACTACGCGCGCCGGCGCCTCCTGACGCTCAAGTCCATCCTGTCGGGGATAGGCATCGATCCGGAGCGCTTCCGCGTGACCTGGATATCGGCCGCAGAGGCGCAGGACTACCAGAGGACCATCACCGAGATGGTCGAAAACATCCGCAAACTGGGCCCGCTGGCCATGTTCCGCGGGGGCCCCGTCATCGCGCTGGAAACGCCGGGCTGCGTGGAGGGCTGAGATGCGCGACTATCGCGCGGAGAGCGCCCGCCTGCGGGAGATATGCGCCGGGCTGCTCGAGAGGGGCGCCGTTGACATCGTCGTGGCCTGGACCGAGGGCGACGACCCGCCGCGTGTCCGTGAGGCGGCCATCGACAAGAGCCGCCCGGACCTCGTCCGGAAAATAATCTGGTCGCCCTTCTGCACCACTTCCACCGTGACATTCCTCAAGAAGAACAAGGCCGCGCTGGCCGGGAAGAAGGTCGGCGTCGTGGTCAAGGACTGCGACTTCCAGGCGCTCAACGTCCTTTTGCAGGAGTATTTCCTGAAAAGGGAGAACCTCGTCATAATCGGCGCCAGGTGCGACGGGCTCGCCGAGGCGGACCTGTTCGCGCGATCGCAGGGCGAGGCCCCGGCGATAACGAGCGACGCCGAGTCCGTCAGCGTCGGCAATGAGACCCATCGCTGGGAGGAGTTCGGGTTCACGACCTGCATCACCTGCTCCTACGAACACATGAAGCCCGACCATGTCATCGGCGAGTACGGGCGGAAGAAGGGCAAGCCGGAATGGAAGCACCTGTCGCGCATACTGGCACTCCTGCCCGAGGAGCGCCGGGAACATTACGCGGCCATCTTCGAATCCTGCATCCGCTGCTACGCCTGCCGGGAGGTCTGCCCGGTCTGCGCCTGCGTCGAGTGCGCCATCGACCCCGGCGAGCGGGCGATAACGCCGCGCACGCCGCCCGCGGACAAGGCCGGCGCGCCCGTTTGGGCCACGCGTGAAAGGGCGCTTTCGGAGAACGCCGTGTACCTTACAACGCGGGCCATGCACATGGCCGGCCGGTGCATCCGCTGCGGCTGGTGCGAGAGGGCCTGCCCCGTCGGATTGCCCTTGATGGAGATACTGGACCTGTCCAATGACGCCGTGAACCGCATCTATGGCTACGAGGCCGGCCGGGACCCGAAGGACCCGCCCTTCCTCGCATCCTTCGCGGAGACGGACCCGGACGACAAGGGGGCGACGCAATGAACTTCATCCGGATCCCCGCCGGCCATATGGAAACGGCCCTGAGTGAAAAGGGCCTCCGGGTGCTGGTGCCTTCAGGAACAGGCCGCAAGGGCGGATATGTCGTATTGGGCCCAGACGGCAAATTGCCCCGCGAGTGCGGGGACCACACCAAGCCCTCTTCGCCACCAAAGAGCATCATCTTCCCCAACAACGAGACCATCCTGTCCTACGAACTGGGCGTCAAAGGCGAGCTAGCGGTCGCCCCGGCCGACCATTCGATGGGACGGACCGTGCTTTACGGGACGCCGCCCTGCGACACCGCCTCGTTCCGCGTGCTGGATTCGGCCCTGCTGAAGGACCTGCCCGAGCCGGGCTACGCCCGGAAACGGGAGGAATTCGGCGTGATAGGCATGGCCTGCAGCCGCCAGGGCCGCTGGTGCCTGTGCACTTCCGTGGGCCTCGGGCCGCGCTCGACGCACGGCGCCGACCTGATGGTCTTCCCCGATGGCGACGACCTGCTCGTGCAAAAGCTTACGAACCGGCTGGACGACCTGTGGGCCAGGCTGGAGGCCGGGGCAAAGAGGGTGACGGAGGCGGCCTTCGAGGCCGTGGCGCGCCGGTACGATTTCAAGGTGGAGAACTTCCCCTTCGAGGCCGAGAGGCTGGTCGAAACCCTCGAGAAGAACTTCGACTCGCCCTACTGGAAGGAGTTCTCCGAGCGCTGCGTCTCGTGCGGCATATGCACGTTCCTGTGCCCCACCTGCCACTGCTTCGACATCGTCGACGCCGCAACGGACGAACGAGAAGGCAGGCGCGTCCGGACCTGGGACACCTGCCAGTTCCCCGAGTTCACGGGCGAGACCTCGGCCCACAACCCGCGCAAGGAGAAGTGGTCCCGCCAGCGCCAGCGCGTGCTGCACAAGTTCCTCTATCACTTCCGCAATCACGGGCACATGATGTGCACCGGCTGCGGGCGGTGCATCCGCTACTGCCCGGTGGACATCAACATCGCCGAGGGCGTCATGAAGCTGGGAGGGATCCGATGAAGGACGAATATCTCCCGGTTGTTGCCGAGGTAACGGACATACGGACCGAGACGCCGCCGGGGGACAGGATGATAAGGACGCTGCGCGTCCAAAAAGACGGCAAGGCGCCCTTTGCGCATCTGCCGGGCCAGTGCGCGATGCTCTCCGCGTTCGGCAGGGGCGAGAGCATGATATCCATCGCCTGCCCGCCCAACGGCGAATACCTCGAGTTCAGCATACTGATACAGGGCGGGGTGACGACCGCGCTCCAGTACCTCGAGAAGGGCGAAAAGATAGCCCTTCGCGGGCCCTACGGGAACAATTTCCCATTCGAGGACTGGAAGGGAAAAAGGATAATCGTGGTGGGCGGCGGGATAGGCATTGCGCCCCTGCGCAGCGTGTACGGTCATGTCGTCCGGCACCCGGCCGACTACGGCGGGCTGGACATTTTCTACGGCGCCCGGGATTCCGCCTCCATAATCTACAAGCAGGAGTTCTTCGACCTTCTGGAGAAGGGCAAGGCGAACGTCCACCTTTCCATCGACCGGCCCGAGCCGGGCTGGAACCACTTCGTGGGCTTTGTCGCCGCCAACCTCACACGGGTGGCGCCCTCCCCGAAGGACTCGGTCGCCATAACCTGCGGCCCGCCCATACACATCAAGGTCACGCTCGACGTCCTGAAGAAGCTCGGATTCTCCGAGGACCAGGTGTACACGACGCTGGAGCGCAAGATGAAGTGCGGCTTCGGAAAGTGCGGCCGCTGCAACATTGGGCAGGTCTACACCTGCACGAAGG
>Ga0316628_100004530_pt1 | contig 10928 bp, 9 predicted proteins | sample OWC_Aug_M2_C1_D5_FD_207648 | JGI IMG/M metagenome (GOLD analysis project Ga0316628, IMG submission 207648) | Wetland soil microbial communities from Old Woman Creek delta, Ohio, United States - OWC_Aug_M2_C1_D5_C | ecosystem: Environmental > Terrestrial > Soil > Wetlands | place: USA: Ohio... | reverse complement strand
GCGCTTCACGCTTGCCGCGATAGAAGCGGTCGAAGATGTGGGGCAGATCCGCGACCGCGATGCCCGGACCATCATCGCTCACGCTCACCTCGACGGCGTCGCCGGCCCGTTGCGCTGCCAGCTCCACCCGTCCGCCCTCTCGGCCGTGGTGCACGGCGTTGTCGATCAGGTTGCTGAAGAGCCGGTAGAGGTCGCCGGCGTTGCCCTCGACCTGCAGCCCGGGGTCAGCCGAAACCGCCATCGCGATGCTCCGCTGCTCGCACGTATCCGACCAAGCGTCACCCAACTCGTGCAGCATCTCGCCGAGGTCGACGACGCCGTCGCTTTGCGGAGCTTCGGCGGCATCGAGGCGTGCCAGCGTCAGCAGGTCTTCGGCCAGTCGACACATGCGATCGGTCCCCGTGAGAGCCTCACTCAAGGCCGCCCGGTACTCCGGAGCGGAGCGCTCGCGCGCCAACGCCACCTCCAGCCCGGTGCGCAGCACGGTGAGCGGCGTGCGCAGCTCGTGGGCGGCATCGGCGGTGAAACGGCGCAGTTCCGAGACGGCGCGGTCGAGCCGATCGAGCATCCGATTGAGCACGGTGACCATGCGGCCCACCTCGTCCCTCGGATTCTCCACCGGCACGCGCACGGAGAGATTCTCGGCGGCGATGGTGTCGATTTGCCGCGAGGCATCTTCGAGCGGCCGCAGGGCGCGGCCGATCACGATCCACAGCCCGGTCCCGACAACGAGGAAGACCAGCGGGATACCAATCGCCAGCAGTGACGTCAGTCGTCGCTTGGCGTGCAGCGCCCCGGTGGCGGCGGCTCCGATCGAGACGACCACGGATCCCGCGGGGCCACGGATCTGATAGCGGAAGACTCGCAGGCCGGGCCGCGCCGAGGCCAGCACCGATTGCGCGTCGGCGGGGGCCGCTGCCACCACCCGCTCCTCGTGCACCACGGTGATGTACTTCCGCCCGCCCAGATCGCTTTCGCCGGCGATCTCCGCGATCAGGTCCGAGACGGCGCCGGAGTTGCCCGGCCGCGCCACCATCTCCGCCACCGTCTCCGCCTCCTCCTCGAGCGCGACGTCGATGTCGTGCACCATCCGGTTGGCGAACACCTGCACCAGCAGCCAGGCTCCCGCCGCCGACAGGGGCACCAGCAGCGCCAGCACCCAAACCATCAAACGCGCGCGAATCGACCGCCTCATCGAGCCTCCTCGCGTATGACGTATCCGGCGCCGCGCACGGTGTGGAGCAAGCGCGGGCGGCCGTCCGCCTCGATCTTCTTGCGCAGCCGATTGACGAACACCTCGATCAGATTCGACAGTGAATCGTAATGGTCTCCCCAGACGTGCTCGGCCAGCATGGTCCGGGTGACGACCTCGCCGGCGTGCCGCATGAGGAACTCCAGGACGTTGAACTCGCGCGCCGTCAGCTCGATCGGCTTGCCGCCGCGCTGCGCCAGGCGCCGGACGACGTCGAGCTGCAGGTCGGCCACCTGCAGGCTGAGCGACGGGCTTCCCTGCCCGCGGCGCAGCAGGGCCCGGATGCGCGCCACCAGCTCGCTGAAGGCGAACGGTTTGGCCAGGTAGTCGTCGGCGCCCGCATTCAATCCCGCCACCCGGTCGTCGACCGAGCCGCGCGCCGTCAGGATCAACACCGGCGTGCTCATGCCGCGCTCGCGCAGCCGCTTCAGGAGCTGACCGCCATCCTCGCCCGGCAAACCGAGGTCGAGGACGATCAGATCGTAGGGGTTCAGCAGGATCAGGCGCCAAGCGTCCGTGACCGTGCCGCACAGGTCGACGGCCCAGCTGGCCTCCTCGAGCCCTTGCTGCAGATGGCGCGCGAGCGCTTGCTCGTCTTCAACCACGAGCAGGCGCATCGGACACCTCCGGAGCCGGTCGCTGCGGTCGAGCCACGACCAGATACAGCAAGGGAACACCGATGAGAGAGAAGAGCATCGAGAGCGAGAGCCCTCCGATGATCGCAATGGCGAGCGGCTGCTGCATCTGCGCGCCCGCCCCGATTCCCAGGGCCAACGGCGACAGGCCGGCGAGCGCCGCCAGCGAGGTCATCAGGATCGGCCGCAGGCGCACGCTGCCGGCTTGCAGCAGCGCCGTCTCGACGTCGCCCGTGCGCGCGTACTCGCGCTGCGCGAAGTCGAGCAACAGGATGCCGTTCTTCGCGACGATGCCGAATACCATGATCATGCCGACCAACGACGATACATTAAGCGCCGTGCCGGTCGCCCACAAGCCGGCCAGGCTGCCCGAGAGCGCCAAGCTGCTGCCGGCCACGATGGCGACAACGGCCGCCACCGATCCGAACTCCAACAGCAGCAGCGCTGCCACGCAAGCCACCGAGGCGAAGAAAACCACGATCAGCTCGACGAAGGCCCGATGCTGGCTGGCGTACAGCCCGCCGTAGTCGAGGCTCACGCCCGCCGGCAGAGTCAAATGCTCGGCCAGCGCCCGCTGCACGTCGCGCGTGACCGAGCCGAGATCCCGGCCGCTCAATCGCGCCGTCACCCGCACCAGTTGCCGGAGATTGTCCCGTGCGCGTTCGACCACCAGTGGTCCGGGCTGAAGCCGCGCCAGGGAGCGCAGCGGCGCCAGCTCCCCGCGGGGCGTGACGACGGTGAGCCCATTCAACGCCGCCAGGTCATCGTGGTAGCGCGCCGGATAGCGCACTCGCAAAGGCACCGCGCGGTCACCCTCCAACACCTGGCCGACCACCGTGCCGGTGATGGCGGTCTGGAGCCACTGCTGCACGGCCGCGGCGTCCAGGCCGGCGAGGTGGGCGCGCTGCTCGTCGACCGTGATCTGGTACGTCGGCCCGACCGGCGTGATCCCGTCGAAGTTGTCCACGATCCCGGGAATATCGGCGATCAGGGCATTGGCGGCCCGGGCCGCTGCCTCCAGCTTGGTCTCGTCGCGACCGAACAGTTCGATCTCGACCGGATTGGGGTTGCCGCTGAGATCGCCGATCATGTCCTGCATGATCTCGGCGAACTCCACTCGCAGAGCCGGTACCTTCCGTTCGATCCGGGCGCGCACGTCGGAGATGACGTCGTCAATCGGCCGCCGCGCCCCGCCCCGCAGGCGCACGGCATAGTCGCCGCGATTGGTCTGCGTCAGAAAAAAGCCCAGCTCGGCACCGGTGCGGCGCGAGAACGCCGCCACCTCGGGCGTGTGCTGCAGGATGTCGTCCACCTGCCGCAGCAGCCGGAGCGTCTCCTCTAGAGAGGTGCCGGGTGGCGACCAGTAGTCGAGGATGAACGCTCCCTCGTCCATTTGGGGAATGAAGCCGGTCTCCACCCGCTGGTAGGCCACCCACGCCAGCAGCAGGAACAGGGCTGCCGCAATCGGCGCGATCCAGACGTGCTCGAGTGTCCAGCGCAGCGCCCGGGTGTAGAACTTCACCAACCAGGCGGACATGCGATCGCCCGGGCCCTGCCGGATGACCCGGGTGTCCGGCGGTTCGACCGCCACCGCGAGCGCCGGCGTGAAGCTCAGGGCGAGAAACAGCGATAGCAGCAGGGCGATCGACATCGTCAGCGCCAGCGGGCGAAAGAACGCGCCCGGCACGCCGCTGAGAAGCCCGAGCGGCACCAGCACCACCACCGGGGTCAGCGTCGACCCGACGAGCGCGTGCGCGATCTCGCCGATCGCCGTCTGCAGCGCGGCCTCCGCGGTGTGGCCGATGTCGCCGGAAGCGCGGTGGCGATGAAAGTTCTCGACGACGACGATGGCATCATCGAGGACCAGGCCGATCCCGGCGGCGATCCCCCCCAAGGTCATGAGGTTGAAGCTCATGCCGAGCGCGCGCAGCACGATGCAGGTGACCAGGACGGTGGTGGGAACGACGACGGCGGCGACCAGGGTCGCGCGGGCATCCGCGATGAAGAAAAAAATGGTCGCGACCGCCAGCACGAGCCCGACGGCGATGCTGTCTCGTACGCTGCCGATGGCTTCGTGCACCAGGTCGGCCTGATCGTAGAAGACCGAGAAGTGATATTCGGGATGGCTTTGTGCCAGCGCCGCCATCCGCCGCTTGACGCCGTCGGAGATGGTGACGGCATTGCCGGACGGTTGCCGCGATACGCTGATCAGAACCGCCGTCTTGCCGTTCGCCGCGGCGCGCGTGTAGTCCTCGCGCACGCTCGACTCGATCCGCGCCACGTCGCCGAGCGTCACCGGAACTCCATGATCCTCGGCGACGATCACGCGCAGGAGAGAGTCGGCCTGGGTGCCCTGCCCTCGCACCACCGACAGCGTCAGCAGATAGCCGTCGCGCACCAATCCCGCGGCGCCGATCTCGCTCGCCTGCCGCAGGGCAGCCTGCACCTTGGCCAGCTCGAGCCGATGCTGCACCAGCGCGGTCGGGTCGATCCGCAGCGTGTACTCGCGAATCTTCGCGCCATTGAGCTCGACCCGGTAGACACCCGCAATCGTGCGGAACTGCGGCGCCGCCTCGTAGGTGACGAAGTCGGACATCTGCGCCAGCGTTCGCTGTTCCGAGGTGACGGCGATGCCCACGATCGGGAAAGCAGAGGTGTCGAGCAGGCGCGCTTCGAGCTCCGTCGCCGGCGGCAGGCTGCCGCGAATCTCCTCCATCGCTCCCTGGACGCGCTGCAGCGCCGCCTGCATGTCCTGATTCCAGTCGAACACCAGGCTCAGTTGCGCGCCGCCGCTGGTGGTGACCGATCGAATGGTCCGGACGCCGAGAACCCCGCTGAGCGCGTTCTCCAAGGGTTCCGTGAGAGTGGTCAGCGTCTGCTCCACCGGTAGCTGCGCGGCGTGGCCGACGATGGTGATGCGATGGAACGCCACTTCGGGGAAGATCGACACCGGCATCGTCGTCGCCGCCCAACCGCCGGCCACGACCAGCAGCACCGTGATGCCGAGGATGGCCGTACGGTTGCGATTGATGAAGCCGCCGAGATTCATGCTCCGGAGCCGGTCACGGGGGAGATCGGCGTACCGTCGGCGAGGCCGTACTGGCCTTCGACGAGAAGCCGTTCTCCTTCCTGCAAGCCACCGGTTACCTCGACCCAGCTCTGGTTCCGCAGGCCGAGCATCACCTTGCGGCGCCGAGCGCGATTGTCGGCGGCGACGAGAACGTCGCCCTCGGCACCGACGTTGGACGAGAGCAGCGCGGAGCGCGGAATCAGCAAGACGCCGGCGTGACGCTCGACCGTGATGCGGCAACCGACGGCGGCGTGCAGCAACGGCGGCTGCAAGGCCGTGACGAGCTCGATCCTCACCGGAACGGTCAGCGTCTGCGGGGTCATCGCCGTCACCACGGCGGCGACATGCCCATTCACCTTGCCGTCGCCGCCGCTGATCACGACGGGCATGCCGGCGCGCACGCGGGCCGCGGCTCTGACCGGTACCTGTGCGACCACGTAGAGCGAGCTGGGGTCGAACAGATCGAGGACGACGTCGTTCGCCGCCACCTGCTCGCCGGGGTTGCGCAGACGGGCGGCCACCACCGCCTGGAACGGCGCCCGCAAAGCGATCTCTCCCCGAGACAGATCGCGCTGCAGCTTGCCCGCCCGGCGCTTCTCCGGAGCACTGAGCACGTCGGCATCCTCGAGAATTGTAAAGCCGAGCAGGGCCGCCTCGTTCTCCCGTGGCATGACCCGGGCCGCGACGGCTCGGACGGGCAACGAATCGCCCGCCTGCGCCGTGACGAAGGTAACCCTGCCGGCCACGGGAGATGCCAGGCGCAGCGTCGTGCGCGCCTGGGTCTCGCCGGTGACCGAGAGCACGTCGGCGATGTCACCTCGACGAACCGGTGCGACACGCACCTCGATCGGCGAGGCATTCTCGTTCGGCGCCACTTCTTCCGCCGCGCGGCACCCAGGCAAGGCGAGGCCGGCCGCCAGGAGCAGCGCCGCGATGAGCAGGGGAAGTCGCCCGCCGCCGTTCGTGCATTCGTTCATGGCAATCCCTCCCCGAGGATCTGTAGCTGGGTCGCGGCCGCGACTCGGTAGCTGAGCAGCGCGTGCTGCAGGTTGAGGCGGGCGTCGACTGACTGGTTGAGCGCATCGAGGACCTCCAGGAGCCGCACGTCGCCCCCTCCGAAGTAACGGGCGCGCATGAGCTCGAAGCTCTCGCGTGCTTTCGGAACCGCCTCCCTCCAGGCATCGACGTCGGCCTGGGCGAGCTCCGCCTCGGTCGACGCACGAAAAAGAGCCGTGGCGACGGTCTGCCGCGACTGCTCGACGTTGGCTTTGGCGGCGTTGGCGGCAGCGACAGCCGCCGCAATACGCTGCGCGACCACACCGCCATCGAAGATCGGGAGGCTGAAGCCGACGAGGAACTGCCCGCCGCCGTTGTCGTGAAACGTCGGCGCCGGCTGCACTCCCAAGAAACCTCCGCTCGCCGTCAAGGTCAGCTTCTCACCCCGCTCGCTGCTTACGGCGTCGATCTCGCGCTGCGCCGCTTCCGCCGCGGAGCGCGCCTCGACCATCACCGGGCTGGCGTCGATGAGATTGGTGTCGGCCTGGACGAAGGGACGGTGCTCGGGGTCGATGAGCGCTTCCGGGGGCAACGGCTCCCCGGTGAGCGTTCCCAGCAGGTCGCACGAGGTACGGAGGTCCGCCGCGGCCGCCCGCCCCGCCGCGCCGGCGGTCTCGACCGCAAGCTGAGCCCGCAGCACGTCGTTGCGCGGGACCAAACCGTTTCGCCCCTGCCGCCGGAGCATCTCGGCATAGGCGCGCACAGCTCGCAGGGCGTCGGCCTGCACGGCCGCCTCGCTGCGCCGCGCCAACGCGGTGAAGTACGCCGCGCGAACAGCCAGCGCGAGGTCGGCCCGTTGCTGCCGCGCTCTCGCCTCGGTTCCCTTCAGGCGCGCGCGCGCTGCTGCAAACTGGGCGTCACGCAGGCCACCGTCGAGCAGGGCGGCCTCGATCGTGAGCAATGCGGCGGTGCTGCCGCCGTTGGTGACCGCCTCGTCGAATCGCTCGGAGCGACCGTACTCCCCCTGCACCGACAGCCGCGGCGCATAAGCCGAGCGCGCCGCGCGCAGTTGGGCCGAGGCAGCATCGACCTGAAAACCCGCGGCCTGCGCCGCCGGAGAGCGCTCGAGCGCGAGGCGCACGCACTCGTCGACGGTGCGCACGCGCTCGGCGCCGTCAGCGACGGCAGAAAAGACCAGCAGCGCCAGAGCGACAACGCCCGACGCGCCGTGCCTGCCTGCGAACACCCCGCCATCGTGCTAGGCCACGGCTGAACCAGACATGAACGCCGGCTGAATTCTTGTTCATGTGCAGACGGAGCAAACGTTATGCCGCTGATCGGCCGCGGGCGAACCGTGACAGATCAATCCAAGCGGGTCAGCTCACGCGCGCGGTCCGATCCAGCGGCGTGTTAGCGCGCCTTCTTCCGAGATTGCGGCCAGAGCCTCGGGTCGCGGGCGGTGTGAAGCACAGTGAGCACCACAACCTGTTTCGGTTCGATGCGGTAGAAGACGGCATACGGAAACCGAGAGACCATGGCGCGCCGTACTTCGCCATGCACACGAGCAAACATCTCTGGAAATTCTTCGATCGCGTCGAACAATCCGTCGACAGCCGCAAGGAATTCCTCACCGAGACCGATACGTTGCTCTTCGTACCATCCGTAGGCACCAGCCAAGTCCTGTCCAACCCTGCGGCGGAAGACCAAGGGTAGGGGCATCAGCCTCGTCGAGCCTGCGCGAGCACTCCTTCTCGGGAAACAAGATCGTGCGGATCGCGTTCGTGTTCAGCGAGACGCTCGTTGATCACCCTGCGATGAGCGTCGCCAAGCGGCACGTCGGACGGCTTCGCAGCAAGGCTCTCCCAGATCAACTCCACCAAGCGCAACCGCTCCTCGGCAGGGAGCTTCAGGATTTCATCAACATCGGCGTCGCTCATAATGGAAAGCTTACCACGGTCACGTCGACCGCGCTAACGTCTTGTGTCGCTCAGGGTTCAGCCGCGCCTTCCTTTGGCGTCGGCTGCGACCCGTGGTTAGCCGTCGTCCCTTGCTCGTTTCGCTTGTAGACCCGCTCCGACGTCGTTGTCGACACCAGGTCGACGTTCAACTCGGTTGGGTAGAGGCGAAATGCGGCGCCGCTTGATTGGTCCGTCATGATTCCCACGACGCCACCGACAAGCAGGTTCGCGGTAGAGATGCTGTTGCCGACCCGTGAGATGACACGCCGAGCCTCAAGAAAGCCGTCCTTTTGGACGATGACGTCGTATGATCGAGTTCTGGATAGGGTGAGAGTGACAGGGGTCCGGTACGATTGGCCTGCCAACGTAACCGTTGCGTCAGGCGGGACCGACTCAATCCGAATCGTGTCGGTAGTGCCTGAGGTGACCGTGGCGCAGCCAGAGGCAGTCACGCACAAGAGCAGCACGAGTCGCAAACCGATTCGCATTTAGGGCTCCTTCTCCGTGCCGCGCATGTCTCGGAACAACTCGGTCAAATTGAATCGGAGATCATCAAGCGCTCGCTCTATACCTGGCCGGAAGTCGTCTTCGCCCGGCCAGTTAGCACCGATTTGAAGATTCTCGTTACGGCCGTCGCCGTAAGCAACCGCGCGGGCCATCTCGCGGCCGGCGCAATCGCGATCGATCACTCGAACGATAATTTCGGCGACAGTTCCGCCACCGACGCGCGGGGTCTCGTCCCGCCAGTTGACCTGGACGTACGGTGCTGCCGGCAACGAAGCCTCAACCAACGCCTCTGTGCGTGGAGCACAGCTGGGCGCTTCGACGACCTGCGCGGTGGGGAAAGTGGCTTGAGCCGCTCCGCGGATTGTATCCACCAGAGCCGGCCCGAGCTCGAACTTCACCGAAAGATCTCCCAGGCCTACATCGCCCGATGGCGTCTTTGCCAACACCTCCGTCCTTGCAATAGCGGGATCAATAAAGAGCGACACGGGTGGCCCTGACGACGCGTGTCCTAGCGGAGCTGAAGGTGAGTTCGGCCTTACGTGGATTCGTCCCGCGCAGCCCGCCACAAGCATCACCAAGATTCCTGGAATGAGCAGGCCCCAGCTCAATCGCGTGGTCATCGACTACTCTTTAGTAGGACCGCGCTTCGGCAACAAGCAAGGTCAATCGAGGAAAGAACGGAGGACAGATTTCCGCTGACCCATCAGCGAGAACCGGGAATTCGGAACCGGTGAATGAAGAAAGAACATTGACCGGTTCTCGGTTCCGCAGTTCTCCATTGGTTTTCAGGCCCCGCCGGGAAGCAATGCGGGCCTACCGGCGCACCGGCACGATGTTGGCCGTACCGCTGTCGGCATCGAAGACGATCTTGGCCTCACGACGCCGGAGCTGGTCCATGACGTCGGCGATCTTGTCTTCCAAAGCTCGCTCGCGGGCGCCATAGTCGGTGCCGTCGCGGGTGACGAACTCTTCGACCAGACGGTGCAACGCTTCCCGACTGAGCTTGTCGTAAGGCACCTCGACTCCCACTGCTTTGTCCATCCCCCCCTCCGCTTCCTCGCCTCCGACCGGGACGGCGTGCCGTCCCCCTGCCGAAAGGCCGGCCCCGACGCTTCAACCGAGGGAGCGCTTCTCCTTGCGGCGGCGCCGCTCGTGGTGGTGCGCCAGCGCCGCCCCGACGATGCCTGCGTCGTTCTGCATCTTCGCCGGCACGACCCGCGTTTGCAGCGAGAGTCGCGGCAGGAACTTCTCGCTCTTCTTGCTCACCCCACCGCCGAGAATGATCAGGTCTGGCCAGAAATAGCGCTCGAGCGCGTGGAGGTAGGCATCGAGCCGGCGCGCCCACTTCTTCCAGCTGAGGTCTTTGGCCTCGCGCACGCTCTCGGCGGTCCACTTCTCCGCTTCCTTGCCGTTGATCTCGAGATGGCCGAGCTCGGTGTTGGTCACCAGGTGGCCGTTGACGAACAGCGCCGAGCCGATTCCCGTGCCCAGGGTCAGAAGCAACACCACCCCGGTCTGCCCGCGGCCGGCTCCGAAGTGCATCTCGGCATAGCCGGCGGCGTCGGCGTCGTTGATCACCGTCACCTCGCGCCCCGACGCCTTCTCGAACAGGTCGCGAGCGTTGGCCCCGATCCACTCGTGCGCGACGTTCGAGGCGGTGTACACCTGGCCCTCCCGCACCACCGCGGGAAAGCCGCAACCGACCGGTCCGCGCCAGTCAAAGTGTGAAACGATCTCACCGACGACATCGGCGATCGCCTGCGGCGTGGCCGGTTCCGGGGTGGCGATGCGCAGCCGGTCATCGAGCAGCTTGCCGTTGTGCGTGTCCACCGGGGCGCCCTTGATGCCGGTGCCACCAATGTCAATGCCGAGAACCCGAATCGTCCGTTCCTCCTCGCCTTGGATCGATCATGCCAGTGCGGGCGCCGGTGCCGCAACTCATCCCAGCGAGGGATGGAAGGCCCGGCGGACAGAGGGCTATCTTCGAGCACGCCCGGAGGTCGCGCGCCACCGAAACGTCGGCAAAGCCGCCGGGGGCGCAGTTGGAGCTCGCTCCGCTCGCTTGCGGGTCAACTTACCGAGGAGGGGAAGTTCCTTCACGGAGGGAACAACCAGCCGCGGGGAGGCCCGTGCTCGCCTCCCCGCGACCGCACACCACCACGCCACTCAACGCCGCCGCGATCTCATAACCAGCCGCCACCCCCGCCTTTACGCGCACGGCACACTGCCATTACCGCTCGATGCCACCTTCTCAGACCTACAGCCGCCGCGATACGCTCGCAGCGCTCACCCCCCCGCACACCGAACCACCGGCGATCCATCGAGACCCGGCCCTCCACCACACACCCGAGGCACTCAGACAGCAAGTTCCAGGCCCACCCCCACGCCGCTGCCAATTGAGTTCCCTGAGCCCGCGTCGGCGGCAGCAGCGACAAAATTGTTGCCGGGTGCCTTGTGTGTAACACCCGGATCGAGGTTACATGGCAGGCGCCACCCATCACTCAACCGGG
>Ga0316628_100004529_pt1 | contig 10929 bp, 1 predicted proteins | sample OWC_Aug_M2_C1_D5_FD_207648 | JGI IMG/M metagenome (GOLD analysis project Ga0316628, IMG submission 207648) | Wetland soil microbial communities from Old Woman Creek delta, Ohio, United States - OWC_Aug_M2_C1_D5_C | ecosystem: Environmental > Terrestrial > Soil > Wetlands | place: USA: Ohio... | reverse complement strand
TATCTTTTCCGGCAGACCTTAAAAATCCTGCCAGATCCCTTATAAACGGTGTTTTAAATAATTCGGTCAGGGGTACTTTTACATTAAATTCTTCATGCAGCCGGGCCACCAGGACAGTTGCTCTTAATGAGTGGCCTCCCAGTTCAAAAAAGTTGTCATCAATGCTGATTTTGTCACTCTCAATCTCCAGTACCCCTGACCAAATACCTGCCAATTTTTTTTCTATTTCATCCCTGGGGGCGATATATTCTTTTTCCGCCCTGGTTTCCGGTTTTGGTTCGGGTAAAGCTTTCCTGTTTATTTTCCCGTTGGGTGTTAAGGGCATAGACGGGATTTGCATAAAATAAGAGGGTAACATATAATCGGGTAATTGTGCCGTTAAATATGCCCGTAATTCAGTAAGGTCCAATGAGCCATCGGCAACGATGTATGAGTAAAGATACCAGGTTTCCTTTTCATCTTTTTTTGCCATTACCACGGCTTCGCTGATGGGTTTGAATTTTAGCAGTTGGTTTTCGATTTCTTCCAATTCGATCCGGTTCCCCCTGATTTTCACCTGGGAATCTATCCGGCCCAGGCATTCGAGATTGCCGTCTTCCCTGAAATACCCGATGTCACCGGTTCTATACAGTAGGGCATAATCGTTGTCGCCGTATTCCTCCAGGAAAGGATTCGGTATAAAGGCATTTTTTGTTTTTTCATCATCTTTCCAATATCCTTTTCCCACGCCCAGTCCTGCCACGCAAATTTCGCCTCTTACGCCGATAGGACATAAGGATAAGTGTTTATCCACTATGTAAATATGCAGGTTCTGCAGGGGTTTCCCCACAGGTACGGTTTTTTGTGTTTCCGGGGGGGCTGAATCCACCACATAGTGGGTGACATCATCAGAGGCTTCTGTAGGTCCATAAGCATTTACAAGTTCGATATCGGGATAATGCCGGTACCATTCCCTGGCCAGGGCCGCACTCAATGCTTCTCCAGTGGGTATCATCTTGCGGAGATGTTCCAGGTTATTATCGGGCTTATGTTTTACAATATCAAGAAAGGCAATCATTAAAGAAGGTACGGATTCCAGGATGGTGACTCTTGTTTCTTGAAGTAACCTTAGAAATGTCCCGGGTTCAAGAACCACTTCACGATCGATAATAACAACTGTCCCTCCCACTAATAGAGCCGCTAAAAACTGCCATACGGATATGTCAAAACAGGCGGATGCAGTTTGAGCAACCCTATCCTGTGTGGTGAGGGATAAATCGTTAATTTTGGCGTACAGGTGGTTGATCATTCCCAGGTGGTGAATCATGACTCCTTTGGGCTTTCCACTGGTTCCCGATGTGTAGATGATGTAAGCAAGACTGGCGGGATCATTGTCTAACGACAGGTTGACTGCCGGGTAGGTAGATATTCCTGGGTCTCTTTTATCCAGGCTGGTCAAGGGCATGATATTTTCCAGTGATGACAGTTCCCCTTTTATTTTGTTTATTACCTCCATATGATGGGTCCGGGTGATTAAGAATCCTGCGTCACTATCTTCGAGAATACTTTTAATCCGTTCTCCCGGGTAATCCACTTCGAGGGGTAAATAAAAGCCTCCTGCCTTAAATACACCGATAATAGAAGCCAGCATTTTTATACCCCGTTTCATATAGATACCCACCATGGTGCCGGGTTTCATCCCTTGCCAGTTTAACCAATGGGCGATACGGTTGGCTTCCTCATTCAATTCCCCGTAAGTAATGTGGTGGTGATTATCTATAACTGCGATTTGTGGGTTATTGGCGGCAACCTGGTTCTCGAATAGGTGGTGGCAGCATTTATCCCTTATCGCTTCCTGCTTTGTGTTATTAAATTCAAACAGGATTTTCTTTTTTTCTGCTTCCGGTAAAAAGGAGACAGCAGATAGTTGTGTATCAATATTCCCCAATACAGGACGAAATAAATGAATAAGGTGGTTGACAATGCGTTCTATCGTGGATTTTTCATACAATACGGCATTGTACTCCACCACTCCCTCCAGGTGTTGTGGGGTTCTAAAAAAAGAAAAGATCATATTAAGATTAATATGCTTGATATACCGGGCATCGTGGATATTTTTGAGCAAAAGAGCCGTATCAAATAGAGGGAAATCCCCGGCCGATACTTTCATATCCAGTTTATACAGCAGCGTTTCAATGGGGTAGTTTTGATTTTCAACGGCTTCCAGTAATGTTTCTTTCATTTGTAATAACAAATCTTTCCAGGTCATGTTGTCCTTGATCCCGTTTCGTAATGCCAATATGGTATTGATGAAATCACCCTCGACAGCCTGTTTATAAATCGGCGTTCCCAGGATAATATCATCTGAATTGGTGTATTTATGAAGCAGCAGGACGAGGTCGGCAGCCAGGATGATGTGGAGGGTATGATCCGAATCCCTGCTCAGTTTCATTAATTGCTCATAGAGTTCGCCGTGGATCTTAAATTCCAATTTATCTATTCGCCGCTCATTCTTGCGGAGGCGATTGTAATCGTAAAAGAAGGTGGTTTTCACCAATTCCCCGGATAACTTATTTAACCAATAATCCCTTTCCCTGGTATTTACATTGGCAGCGACTGCCTTTTCTTTTGTTGCATATCCTGTCATTTTTCTACCTTATTTTTGATTTGTATAAATTTAAGTTTACCAAACGTATTAGCTTAGAAGCCAAATTTTATTTCTCCAGTCAGCGTACTTTTGGCCTGGTGCATTTTTTTTACATATTTGTTTTCATTGATATATGAATCCCTGTTCTTAAACTCCACCAGGGGAGGAACTGCGTTTTTATGTAAATTCTTCCAGCGTTCATCTGCCTGGCTGATATCGTACAATGAATAGGGGTTGGCAATTCCCAGGCGGTTGCAGTGTTCGACAAATCGGCTGATTCTTCTATAGGTCTCTTCCCTGGAGGGTTCACAGTCCATGATCCATGATTGAACAATCAGCATATCCCGGGCGTTCTCCGGGTATAGGGGGATACACTTATTTTTGCTGGTCCATTCTCCTGAATTTACCTGACCGGTTAAGTAGAATCCAAAGGGATTACACTCGGCTTCATAAATGTCATCCTTTAGTTCCTCGATCATTTCCAGTGTTTGTTGAAAGTCCTCTTCTGTTTCGTCGGGATATCCCACGATCCAATAAGTAGTGGTTTTAATGCCCACATTGGCAAGGTTGGTAATGGCTGTTTTCGCCTGGTCAATGGTGACCTTTTTATCCATCAGGTCTAATATCCGCTGTGAACCGCTTTCAACGCCCAACCTGGCCCGGTAGAATCCCCCTTGCCGCCACAGCAGTGTTTTTCCAGGATCACACGTATATTTATCTACCCTTAAATAACCGTCCCAATAGATGGCGCGATCGATATTAATGAATTCCCGGGAGATTTCATTCACAACAGGATTCAATAGGGAATCGCAAAGCATAAATAACTGGGACTGGTATTTTCCAGATAATGCGACCAATTCCGCTGCAATTTTTTTGGCTGTTTTTTTCCGGTATTTTCCCCAATAGATGGTTTCCGTACAAAAGGTACACTGGTATGGGCAACTGCGTGAGGTATAAGCAGCCATGTTGGGATAAAAAGGAAGATTTAACCCGGAAAAATCAGGCATGGGGCTGGAATCCAGGTTCATGGTCTCATTGCCAGCATCAGCCAATGTAAAAACCCTCTGGGATTCCGGGAGTTCATGGCGTAGGAGTTTCAGGAATAAGGTCTCTCCTTCTCCAATGATGATTTTATCCAGGTAATCTTTGCTTTTTTCTAAAAAAAGGTTAAAGTTATCTGTGCCCATTCCCAGGGTTTGCGCAAACACGGCACCTCCCATTACGGTTTTAATATGGGGGAAATTTTTCCTGGTGAGTTGAAAAGCAAACATAGAAGCGGGGAGCGTGCCTTTATAAACCGATAAACCCAATACAGAAGGGTTTTCCCTTTCCAATAGCTCGAGGACATACTGTTCCAGCCAGGTATAGAATTCCTCCACCACCGCATTCAACCGCTGCACTTGTTGATCATTCACTTCAAAATAAAAGGTCCTGTCTACCAGTATTTTTATTAGTTTTATATATTCCCTTTCATTTTCGTAATTGAGATGGACCATCAAATGGTTTTGCAGGACTTCATGACCGATGTTATAAAAATTCCCTCTCTTTTCTTTAGAGACATATTCTCTTAAGATGTCAAAGTACTTGTTGTAAATTTTCCGGTATCCTTCCTCCACATTTGCGTCCAGTATCCTCACCTCATAACCGTGGGGCTGCAAAAAACCCTTCAGGCATGAGATTCCCAGGGGGGGGATCTGGGGAGTCCAAAAGGGCAATAACGCTAAAAGTATCTTCTCTTTTTGCATCCGATCTTTGGATAAACCGGTTGATTGATTTTCCATTTTTTCTTTACCTCATTTTTTTTCTTTACTTTTTTCAATTTTAGAATCCAAAATCAATTGGAGCAGCGGTTGAATCTGCTTTCAATAGGCCATGAGAGACTTTAATGTCCTCCAACCGGATATTCTTCTGCCGCACCGCTGTCGCCAGGATCTCCTTAAAATAATCAATAAATACCCGGATAGTTTCTTCTTTAAAGAGTCCTGTACTGTATTCCACGGCAAAAGAAAGTTGATTTCCCCTTGATACCCCGCTTAATAGTAAATCAAACTTTGATGTGGTGTTTTCGTATCGAAGGAGTCCAGGTTCCTGGTGTTGATTGATTCCTTCTCCTGCTGCTCTTTCTTCGATTTCCATATCGATTTCCCGGAAGGCAAACATCACATCAAATAGGGGATTTCGAGTAATATCCCGATGTTTCACCACCTGGTTCACCAGGTTTTCAAAGGGATAATCCTGGTTTTCATAGATTTCTAAGGTTTTCTGTTTGACTTCTTCCAGGAAATGTTTAAAGATTTTTTTACCTCCCGGGAAGAGTCTGACGGCAATGGTATTGACAAACATACCGATTATATTTTCCAGGTCCGCATGATTTCGGCCGGCCATATCGGTTCCCACTACGATATCTTCCTGTCCGCTCAATTTGGCGAGAAAAACATTGAATATTGCCAGCAGGATCATATATGTGGTGACTTCTTCTTCTCCTGCTAATGTTTTTAATGCCAGGGAATCCTCCAGGCCTATTTCAAAGGAGATGGTCTGCCCTGCAAAAGTATGTGTCCCTGGTCTTTCATAATCCAGTGGCAAGTGGAGCACGGGCAATTCCCCCTGGAATTCCTTTAGCCAATAGGCTTCCTGCTGGTGCATTACGTCCCTGGTTTTTTGCCGGGTCCCGGCCTGCCACTCTGAAAAATCTTTATAGTGCAATTTCAATCGCGGTAATTGATTTTCCTGGTAGAGTGCCATAAAATCTCGTTTTAATATATCATTGGATACAGCGTCCGATATGATGTGATGCAGATCCACCAGCAGGAAACAGCGATTTTGCGGCCCGGTTATCAATCCCACCGCCATCAATGGTGGTTTGGTCAAATCAAAAGGATGCACAAAATCGCGCCATGTATCCCGGGCAACTGGGGTGCCGCCTTCACCAGCCCCTGGGCTGGGAGCTTTATAATGCCGGATGCTTAAGTCAACCGTTTCATGAATTTCCTGGTAGGGTTCTCCTTTTACCTGCAAGAATGAAGTTCTTAAACTCTCATGCCTGGCAATTAACCGGCTAAAAGTGTCTTCCAGCTTTTGCACCCCGGGTTCTCCTTGCAGGGGAATAAGTTCCGGGAGATTGTAACTGGTGCTTCCCGGGTCCATCTGCTGCAGGACATACAATCTTTTTTGAGCCGAAGATATTGGATAATACTCTTTTTTTTCAGCGGGTCCCAGGGTGGTATATTGGTCTTTGTCCCGTGCCCGCAGAGTTTTGGACAATCCCTTTATGGTGGGAGATTTAAATACCTCCACCAGGGACAACTTGACGTTTAATTCCTTATGTATCCTGGATATCAACGTTACCGCTTTCAATGAATGCCCCCCTAATTGGAAAAACGTGCTGTTGATCCCGATAATATTCCGGTCGATTCCCAGGATGTCTCCCCATATTTCTGCCAGTTTTATTTCTATTTTATCCCGGGGTGGGGTGTAGTTTTCCTTCGCTGTAAGGGAGCCGGGTTCGGGTAATGCCTTTCGGTCCACTTTTCCACTGGGGGTTAAAGGGATTTTCTCCAATGGGACAAAATGTGAGGGCAGCATATAATCCGGCAAGTCTTTTGCCAGGTATTCCCTCAATTCCGATACCGCCGGGGGGGGATTGATATTGGGGACGTAATAGGCACACAGATATTTGTCGCCGCTTTCCTGGTCAGGGGTCCCGGTGGTGCTTTCTCTTGACACCACTACTACCTCTTTTATCCTGTCATGTTGGGACAACAGACGTTCGATTTCTCCCGGTTCGATCCGGTATCCCCGGATTTTGACCTGGAGGTCGATCCTGCCTAAGAATTGGATATTTCCATCGGGGAGCCAGCGGGCAAAGTCCCCGGTTCGGTATAAACGGTTGTTGGCAAATTTTTTCTCTTTTTCCCGCCGTTTTTTTATTAGGGGGGGCTGCCAGTGCCGGAACCTTTCCCTGGAAAGTTCGGCGCGATTCAAATAACCCCTGGCGACGCCGTCCCCTGATATGCACAACTCACCGACAACTCCCATGGGTTGGACCGCACCTGCGGCGTTTAATATGTAAATCATGGTATTGCATATGGGTTTGCCAATATCCAGGGAAGCTTTACCTGCGGTGACCTCCTTTGCCGTGGACCATATGGTGGTTTCAGTGGGTCCATATAGATTAAATATTTTTCCCCTGGTGATTTTCCCGACTTTTTCCAGCAGGGGCCCGGGAAATTCCTCACCTCCCACCAGTAAATATTTCAACAGTCCCAGGCTTGCAGCCGATTGCAGATCGGATAACTGCAGCGTTAATCGAGAGGGCGTCAACTGGAATATAGTCACTCCCTGCCTTTCAATCAAATGATTTGCCACCACAGGGTCCAACCGGGCGTTTTCGTCACCGACAATCACCCGGGTACCCCGGGTGAGAGGCAGGAGGGTCTCCAAACCAAAAATGTCAAAGGAGATAGAAGTAAGAGATAGAATAATGTCCGTTTCTCGAAATTCAATGATGTCAGTGATACCTTTGATAAAATTTACCAATGATTGGTTTTCGATCATCACGCCTTTGGGTTTCCCTGTTGAACCGGAGGTATAAATGACATAGGCCAGGTCATGGGGTGTGTTTAAATATGGCAATTTATTTTCCTTCCCGGGGGATAGTCCTGGCCCTGGTATATCAATGATCTCCTGGCTGAAAGGATTGCCGGCTAAATCGTCTAATAAATTGTTTTGGGTTACTATCAGCGGGGTACGGCTGTCTTCAAGCATATATTTTATTCGTTCAGGGGGGAACCCGGGTACAATGGGTAAATATGCGCCCCCGGCTTTCAATATTCCTAATATCCCGACGATCATTTCAAGCGACCGTTCCACCATCAGGGCTGCAATCGTGCCGGGTTGAATCCCTTTTTCTTGCAGTACACAGGCCAGGCGGTGAGCCTGATTATTGAGTTCCCGGTATGTCAAGTGGATACCGGTTTCTTTGTCATTTTTTCCAGGACCGGGTCGCCGCTCGCTTTCATTGGTGCTGTGGTTTCCCTCTACAGCGATACCCCCCGCTGTTCTCTCCACCTGATGCTCAAATAACTGGTACAGGGTTTTATTTTTGGGATAGGGGGCCATCGTATCATTAAAATCGAATAATATGCGGCGTTTTTCTGCCTCTGAGGTAAGGTCTATCCGGGATAATTTTATACCGGGTTCTTGTATAATTATTTTCAATATCCTGTTGAAATAATCGAGATATCGTTCGATGGTTTCTTCCTTAAAGAGCCTGGTACAATATTCAATCATAAAAAAACACCCTTCTCTTCCTACTACTGCGGTTAAGGTCATATCAAATTTAGCGATGCGGTTTTTAAACTGGTATTGCTCCCGGTTCAATTCTTGCTTTTCTGTTCTGGCTTCTTCTCCGGGGCTGTCCTGAGCCTCCTGGTAGATAAACATCACATCAAAGAGGGGATTGCGACTTAAATCCCTGTTTTTCACGACCTTTTCCACCAATTCTTCAAAAGGGTAGTCCTGGTGGTCAAAGGCGTTTAGGGTTCTTTTTTTTAATTCCTGGAGGAGTTGGTTAAAGGTTTGCTGGTGATTGAGATCATTTTTCATGACCAGGGTATTGACAAACATCCCGATTATCTGTTCCAGGTCGGCATGGCGTCGTCCTGCTACCGGAGTGCCGATAACAATATCTCCCTGGTGGCTTAATTTGAACAGCAAAACATTGAGTGCGGCCAGCAGCAGCATATACATGGTGACTTCTTTTTCCCGGGCGATTTTTTTTAATGCTTTTGTTTCCTCTTTTTCCAGTACAGTTCCCGCGACACTCCCCGCAAAGACCTGGATGGCAGGCCGGGGATAGTCGGTAGGCAGGTCCAATACCGGTATCTCTGCCTCGAACTCCTTCAGCCAATAGGTTTCTTGTTGTTTTATGGTATGGGTTTTCTTTTCACTGTTTTGCCATGCCGCATAATCTTTGTATTGGAGTCTTAAGGGGGGTAATTTTTTCCCCTGGGATAAGGCAATAAAGTTGTCGATTAATATACCGTGGGAGATCCCATCGGAGATGATATGATGCATATCTACCAATAACAAGAATCGATGATGGCCTGTCCTGGCGATCCCCAGTCGCAGCAGCGGTGCCCGGGATAAATCAAAGGGACGCATAAAAGAACTTATAATATCTGCTGCGGACAGCGAGTTGCGGGCTGCAGGTATGGACAGGGGGGCAAGCCCCCTTGTTCCCTCTATCCCCAGGGACCTCTCTTCCTCAACTTTAACCTCAGCCTCAACCTCTTTATATTCAATCTCAAGTTTTACTTCTTTCCATATTCTTTGTACAGGTTGTTCCTCTACCAGGCAAAATGAAGTCCTTAAACTTTGGTGACGGCGTATTAGTGCGTTGAAGGTCTCTGCCAATTTTTCCATATCCGGTTCGTTTGGGAGTACTTCCACTTGCGGCATGTTGTAACCGATACTGCTCAAATCCATCTGCTGCAAGATATACAGGCGATTCTGGGCGGAAGATAATGGATAGTATTCCTTTTCTTCCACGGCTTCTAGAGAGGCATACTTGACTTGCCCGGTTTTACGGATATACTCTGCTACTCCCCGTACTGTAGGTGTTTTGAATATTTCCACCAGGGGAACTTTGACATCTAATTCTTTATGTATTTTGGCGCTGATGGTTACCGCTTTCAGGGAATGCCCGCCCAACTCGAAAAAATTAGCTTCAATACTGATGGCTTCCTTTTCAACTCCAAGGACTTCTGCCCATATGTTCACCAGTTTTTCTTCGGTTTCGTTGGTGGGAGCGTAATAAGTGAGCCCGGCAGAAATATCCATTGTCATGGTAGATAACAGTTTCCGGTTTACTTTCCTGTTGGGGGTCAGGGGCATTTTTTCCAGTTGCACAAAAAGTCCGGGGATCATATAATAGGGTAATTTATTGGTGAGGTAGAGTCGCAGTTCGGGTTCCGAAAGTCTTTTCCCTGAAATCAAAAAGGCACAGAGGTAGTCTTCTTCTTTTTCGTTTGTCCTTTTCACCACAGCGGCTTCTTTTACATCTTCATGACTTAACAAACAATTCTCAATCTCCCCGGGTTCGATGCGGATGCTGTCTATTTTAACCTGGTGGTCGATCCTGCCGATAAAGCGGATTTCTCCATTGGGGAGCCATTCGCCCAGGTCACCGGTTTTGTAGAGCCGGTCTCCTTTTACAAAAGGATTTTCAATAAATTTTTCCCTGGTAAGTTTGGGTTTTGCCAGGTAGCCCCGGGCCACGCCAACGCCCCCGATGCATATTTCACCAGGGGTTCCGATGGGTACAGGATTTTCGTTTTTATCAAGGATATATATCCGGGTATTGGCCATGGGTTTCCCGATACTTAAGCCATTGGTGCCGGAAACATCTTTAGCGGTTGAATAGAGTGTGGTTTCCGCCGGGGCATAAAGATTGTATATGATGGCATCAGTACAGCTTTTTAATTGATCCAGCAGGGTTTTCAGGAGAGGTTCCCCGGCGGTTATTAAATAGCGCAGTCTCTTTAAATTCCCTCTTGTCCCGGGATCGGCCGCGATCCGCCGTAAGACTGCGGGACCAGTCTGATAAATGGTTATCTTTTCCTTTGCTATCATATAGGAGGAGGCCTGGTAGTTCAAGAGAACTTCCTGGCTGGCCATGATGACTCTTGATCCTTTAATCAAGGGGAGAAGGATTTCTGCTGAAAATACATCAAAGGTAATGGGGGTTAGTGATATGACTCGATCGGTTTCTCTAAAATCAAGCAAATCCCCTAAGGCTTTCATCAAGTTTACTACAGACCGGTTTTCCAGCATAACTCCTTTGGGAGTACCGGTGGTGCCTGAGGTATAGAGAATGTGGGTCAGGTCCTCGGGGGTAGTGCACACCGGGAGATTCGTGCTGTCTCCTTTATAAATCGAGGTATTTTGCAGATCGATTGTCTGAGCAGTGCAGCCGGGGATGATTGTATCTCTGCCGGTCAACAGCACGGTTACTTGACCTTCTTCCAGCATATAGAGTTGTCTATCATTGGGTGCGTCAAGGTCCATTGGCATAAACGCGCCGCCGGCTTTTAGAATTGCATATAGACCGATTATCATTTCCAGTGACCGTTCCACCATTAAACCTACGATTGTTCCGGCTTTTACCCCGTTATTTCTCAATAATCTTGCCAGTTGATTGGATTTTTGGTTGAGATGCATATAGGTTAATTCCAGGTTTCCAAACTCCAGAGCGGTGTTCGCCGGCGTTTTTCCCACCTGTTCTTCAAATAACTGGTGGA
>Ga0316628_100004528_pt1 | contig 10929 bp, 3 predicted proteins | sample OWC_Aug_M2_C1_D5_FD_207648 | JGI IMG/M metagenome (GOLD analysis project Ga0316628, IMG submission 207648) | Wetland soil microbial communities from Old Woman Creek delta, Ohio, United States - OWC_Aug_M2_C1_D5_C | ecosystem: Environmental > Terrestrial > Soil > Wetlands | place: USA: Ohio... | reverse complement strand
AAAAAGGGTTCCTGGACCTCCCAAAACTTCTGATTAATCACCATTTACCACTCACCACTCACCACTCACCAATTTACAAAACCGGTGACCTGGGAAGCTGGCAAATAAATGAAAAAGGAAATTGGACGTTGGTATTCCTGGGAAGAAAAGACCACCAGGTAAAAATCAGGGGACACCGCATCGAACTGGAACAGGTGGAAGCGCTCCTGGTAAAACACGAGAAAATAAAAGAAGCAGTGGTGGATATCAGGGGAGTGGAAGATAACAAATATATCTGCGCTTATGTGGTCCCTGGTGAAGCGAAGGAATTCTATACCGCGGAGATAAAAAATTATTTACAGGAGCGGCTGCCCTATTATATGGTGCCTTCCCATATTATCCCGATCGAGAAATTCCCGTTTACCCATAATGGGAAAATCGATCGAAAGGCGCTGCCGGACCCGGGTTTTACAACAGGGGAGGAATATGCAGCCCCCAGGAATACATTGGAAAAGTCACTGGTGCGATTGTGGGCGGAAGTTTTAAATATCGGGAAAGAAACCATCGGTATCGATTCTAACTTTTTCGACCTGGGGGGGCATTCACTGCGAGCTACCATGCTGATATCGAAAATAGAAAAAGAACTGGACGTAAAAATCCAGGTAGGTCATTTTTTTAATGCTCCTACGATACGGAAACTCTCCGATCTTATAAATACAGCGACGGAAGGAACAAGCGAGAAAGAATCCGCTTTCCAATACCGGGGGACATTTAAGCCCCTGGAACCCGTGGAAAAACGGGACTACTATCCTGTTTCTTCCCAACAGAAACGGCTGTATGCCCTGCGTCAGTTTGGCGGGGAAGGCACAGCCTACAATGTGTCCAGTGCCTACTGGTTAGAAGGAAACCTGGATGTGGAACGAATAGAACTTAGTTTTCACAAACTCATGGAGAAACATGAAGCGTTTCGTACCGGTTTCCGGATGCTGGAGGGGGAGCCGGTCCAGAGGATAATAGACCGGGTAAATTTAAAGTTGGAGTATGAAGAGATAAGGGACCGGCAAAGGGTGGAGGCTTATGTAAAAGAATCCGGAAAGGGATTCGATCTCAGCCGTCCGCCGTTGTTAAGAATAAAGATTTTAAAGGTGGCCGGGAACCAGTGCCTGATGCTGGTGGATATGCATCATATCATAGCGGATGGCGCATCCGCGGCCATACTGGTTAATGAACTGACAAAGGCTTATGAAGGGAGTACATTGGAACCGCTCCTGGTTCAATATAAGGATTATACGGTATGGCAGCGGAAATTACTGGGGGAGTCGGAAGCCAGGAAGCAGGAAGAGTATTGGTTGAAAAGATACGAGGGGGGTATCCCACTATTGAACCTCCTGACGGATTATCCCCGGCCGGCAATGCAGAGTTTTGAAGGCAGTCATATAAATTTTTCAATAGGGACTGGAAATACCCGGTTATTAAAGGCGATGGCATTGGAGCAGCAGGCAACGCTCTTTATGACCCTCCTGGCAGTATGTAATATCCTGTTATCCAAACTCAGCGGCCAACAAGATATCGTGGTGGGAACTGCAGTAGAGGGCCGGCGCCATGAAAACCTCCGCCCCATCATCGGTATGTTTGTCAATACCCTGGCATTAAGAAATGACGTGCAAGGGAGCATGACCTTTAACCAATTTTTACAGCGCTTGAAAGATCAAACCCTGGCAGCACTGGAAAACCAGGAATATCCCTTTGAAGAATTGGTGGAAAAGGTCATAGTCACCAGGGATACCAGCCGTAATCCTTTGTTTGATGTCATGTTTGGCCTGCAAAACATGGAAAAACCCGATGTCCGCATACCGGGGTTGACATTAAAACCTTATAACTCTCAAACCCGAACCACCAAGTTCGATCTCGTCTTTACCGGCATGGAAACAGTCGAAGACCTGGTATTCGCTGTGGAATACAGTACGAAATTATTCAAAGAAGAAACCATTAAACGCTTTTCAACCTATTTCCAGGCTGTGATCGCCTCGATCTTAGAGAACCCCGGGAAAAATATATGGCAAATAGAAATTATATCCGATGAAGAGAAGCAGCAGTTATTATTTGATTTCAATGAAACAAAAACAAGATATCCCGGGAATATGGCTATCCATGAATTATTTGAAGAGCAAGTGGAAAAAAAACCGGGAAATATTGCCGTTGTTGGAGCACTGCAGGTAAAACCTGGATATATGACCTATATTTCTTATCGTGAATTAAACCAAAAATCCGATCGATTGGCACATGCGTTGAGAGAAAAAGGTGTCGGGCCTGATACCATTGTGGGAATCATGAAGGAGCGCTCTATTGAAATGATCGTCGGCATCCTGGGGATATTGAAAGCAGGCGGTGCCTATCTACCCATTGACCCGGGATACCCGGAGGAGCGCATCGATTTCATGTTAAAAGACACTGGTGCCGAAATTCTATTAAAGGATGACCATTTTACAGCGGGTTCGTTTTATGTTCCGTCTTCACACCTGGAACCGGTACCTGCAACTTCCTTAGCTTACATTATTTATACCTCCGGTTCCACCGGCCGACCAAAAGGAGTATTGGTACAACATCAGAATGTTGTATCCAGGGTGAAGAATTCCAATTTAATTGATTTTACAACCGATGATAAAGTTCTCCCCACTGGAAATATCGTATTCGATATCACCGCCTTTGAAATATGGTGGCCGTTGTTGAACGGATTGACTCTATTTTTAGCGAATCAGTCGATTATCTTAAATGCCGAAGAATTAGAAAAGTTTATAGTGAAAAATAGAATATCCATTTTGCACTTAACCCCACAATTGTTTAATCAATTGTCAGCTCAGCGACTTAAAATTTTTTCAGGGTTAACATATTTCCTGGTAGGCGGCGACCTGGTAAGACCACATTACGTCAACTTGCTGAGGAATACCTACAAAGATATAAAAATACTCCACATGTATGGTCCCACGGAAAATACCATCTTCTCAACTTTTCACCCGGTGAGTCATACCTATGACAGCCTCATACCTATTGGTAAACCCATAAGCAATTCCTTAGTCTATATTGCGGATAAATACAGTCGATTGGTACCCATCGGTATACCCGGTGAGCTGCAGGTGGGGGGAGACGGTGTGGCCAGGGGATACCTGAACAACCCGGAGCTAACCGCTGAAAGGTTTATCCCTGTTTATAGGTCCAATAGGTCCAATAGGTCCTATATTTCTAAAAAGCTCTACAAAACCGGTGACCAGGCAAGATGGCTGCCGGATGGAAATATCGAATTCCTGGGAAGAATCGATACCCAGGTAAAAATCAGGGGATTCAGGGTGGAACTGGGAGAAATCGAGAGCCAATTGCTTAAACATCCTGGTATAAAAGAGGTAGTGGTGACAGCCCAGCCGGACGGCAGCGCAGACAAGTATATATGTGCCTACTTTGTCAGGCGGGGAAGCGCGCAAGATACTGAGGGGATGGCATTAAAGAAATATTTATCATCTATCTTCCCCGATTATATGATACCTTCCTATTTTATTCCAATAGGAAAGATTCCTTTAACCCCCAATGGAAAAATAGATCGAAAAGCACTGGCCGATCTCGACCGGGAAAAACACGAAAGTAAAGTATATGAATCACCCAGGAGTGAGCAAGAAAAGAGACTGGTAGAAATCTGGCAAAAGGTATTGGGGATGGAAAAGGTGGGCATCAACGATAACTTCTTTGAACTGGGCGGCCACTCGCTAAAGGCCATTCAAATTGTCTCCTGGTTTGAAAAAGAGGGAATTAAAATAAATGTGGCCGATCTATTCAGGTATGGAAATATTAAAACCCTGGTGGAAATGAAACAAGTACCCCAGGTGCCCCACCAGGAAAATGAACCCTTCGAGCCAGCGGTTGAAAAGCAAGAGCAATGTTCTGAAGAAGAAAAAGAAAATATATTGGAAATGCTGGCAAAGAGCATCCGGGAGTTTAACCATGCTATCCTGGCGGGAAAAGTCATAAAGAACTATCCCTTGAGTGCAATGCAAAAGGCATATTTAAAGCTTTCCAACCGATCCACCGGCAAGATCATGGTGTTAAACGGGTACCCACGTCAGGATAGATTATACGATTCCATAATAAAAGTAATAGGCCAGCAAGGTTTATTAAGAAGCAGGATGGTAAAGGAAGGCAGCGATTTATCCTGGTATGAACATGAAATGCCGGAAAATTTGAAATTGCCTTTTGTAGACCTGTCACATTATAGTATAGACGTGACAGAGGAAATCACCCGGAGGATCCTTGCCCGATATTTTCCCAACAGGGATATCGATGTAAAAATTCTTCCTTACAGTGTGGTTTTGATAAAAAAGAACGTGAGAAACTACCTGCTGGTATTTGCAGCGGATCATACTATCTATGATGCGTTTACAGGCCAGGTACTTACCACCAACTTTGAGAATTTCTACCACGGCAGGATAGAACCCGGGAAGATGGGACCAACAAACGGGGGAAGTTATGATGAATATGTAAAACAGATCGATAAAGGTCCTCAACTGGTAACCCAGGATGAGATTATCGAGACTTTTGAACTGGAGGATTTCAGTAATTCCATGAAGAAAGTGAGCCGGGTATTTAAAGCCAGGAGGAGAGACTGGGCTGCGAACCACGAAATAAGCATCCCTTTTAAAGATACAGCCGATCATTTCGATGAAAACATGCCGCTGGAAATTTCGCTGCAATTCTATGTCTCGTGGTGCAAAGCTCTTTTTGGTGTTGAAAAAGTACCCCTGATGTTCTTAAGTTTCGGGAGAAAATATCAAGATAAGAATTTTTTTGATACCATGGGGGTGCTTATCGACCTGGTCCCCATCCTGGTGAATTCAAATGAAAATATTTCAGCAAAAATAGAAGAGAAAATAGCCTTTGCCTCGAAGCATAATATAAATTTCATGGCCACCTTAATGAACGGGAAAACATCGACAAGATGGAATAAGATGGCCAGGTTGTTATCCCCAAAAGGCATGGATTATGATCGGAATCTGCTGCGGTTCAATTTCATCGGGAAAACAGGGGAAATTGAAGCGGACCAGTCAAACGGAATCGCGAAGAATACAGGGAAAAAGGAGTACCCGCCGGTCAAAGGTGTTGAACTTGACGGGGTCACGTTTATGGTATCCTATAATAATGAGCGTTTGAAAATCGAGGCTGGATTTAATATGGAAGTGGACCGGGCGGAATTTTTTGAAAGTATTAGAGCGATAACTCATCAAAGGAACGATTATTTGAAAGACCCGACAATAGTCTGGCAGGAGCACTGATATGACAAAAGAATCAGAAGATAGAATCGAACTTTTTAATCGGTTGTTTCAAATCGAAAACAATTGGCATGATATTTTATACGTGCATACACCCTTTTGTGTGCAGAAGTGTTACTATTGTGTATATTCATCCCAAAAGCTTAACGGGCCGGAGGAATTGGACCGATTTTACCACCAGGTACTGCCGCAGCAGATAGAACGGCTTCGGCCAACATTGGAAGCAGTCAACTTCGAGCAGGTTTATTTTGGCGGTGGAACTCCCTCGATAGCCGATCCACGTACCCTGGAAAAAGTTTTTGAGCAGATACCCAACTTCAAAAACATCCCCGTAAAAATGACCGAGGCCGCTCCCTTTACTATAACCGATGAACACCTGGCACTCTATCATAAGTATGGATTCAAGTTTGTTTCCATGGGTGTTCAATCCCTGTCGCCGCGAATATTGGAAGCCCAGAATCGCCGATATGTGGATGAAGAAACATTGATACGTTTTTGCACTGTCCTGGAGCATTACGACATCATCGGCAATATCGATCTGATCTTTTTCCTGGATACCGGCCGGTTGGAAGACCTCGAACAGAACAGGAAAGAGCTGGGGGAGGTCATGTCGCGGATACGCCCCGCCTCCATTACTATTCATTCCAGTTACATGGCCAGGAAATCGGCAGAAAAACAGTTGGCAATGATTCACCTGATCAGGGAAATGCAGGAACAATTCCCCGAATACCAGTGCACCAATGCACTGCTGGAGGATTCGGAAATCGATGTGGACATTAAGTATGCGGCAGAGTATCGCTTGATGCGAAAAGAGAAGGATTTTCATTTTTACATGACACCCAAACTGCCTGAATCGCACCGTTATGGACATAATATGGTGGCCCTGGGCACTTATGAGAAATTTAAACCCCGATATAATTACTACTACATCTATGATTACATGGATAAATATTCTTTCAAAGCTCTAACTAAAAAGTATAAGTTTTTATGTACAGAGTTTAAAGAAACCCGTAAAAAATTGAATTTACCCAGTGATAAATATGTACCCGCTGGGGATTTCTTTAAAACTGGAGAAGCCCGGGAGAAATTCAAAAAAACAGTTAGAGAAGCTCAACTGCCTTATTATGAATTGTAAAAAAGGAGGAAATGATGAAAAAATTTTCTTTAGTGAAATCGGTGTTAGTGTTAGTGGTTACCTCGTGTGTACTGCTAATAGCCAGTGTCGTTTACGCTGGTAACCAGGAGGGCAAAGTTCCTATTACCACCTCATCCGAAAAAGCGTTGAAATACTTTTTGCAGGGACGTGATCTTGATGAAAAACTCCGCCTCCAGGAAGCCATTAAATTTTTTGAAATGGCCGTATCTGAGGATAGGAATTTTGCCATGGGTTGTTTTTATTTATCTTCTATTCAACCCAATTTAAAGAAGTCTCGCGAAAATTTAAATAAAGCCGTTGCCCTGGTAGAAAAAGTTTCTGAAGGAGAGCGGTTATGGATCCTGGCTGCCCAGGCCGGGGTTAATGGCTTTCCCATGAAGCAGAAAGAGTACCTTCAAAAATTGGTTGCAGCCTATCCGAATGATGAGCGAGCTCAATATATATTAGGCAGTTTTTACTTCTTTCGAGAAGAATACACCCAGGCAATAGAAGTGTGGAAGAAAGCAATTAAGATCGCCCCGGATTTTTCACTGCCTTACAATTTGATGGCATATGCATACAAGTCCCTGGGAGAATATACCGAGGCTGAAAAGGCTATTAAAAAGTATATCCAGTTGATCCCCGATGATCCCAATCCGTATGACTCTTATGGTGAGCTGCTCATGAAAATGGGTAAATTTGATGAATCCGTAACATTATATCAAAAGGCATTATCTATAGATCCAAACTTTGTATCTTCGCATATTGGTATCGCCTCAGACTTAAACTTTAAAGGAAAACATGAAGAAGCAAGGGAACAGCTCAAAAAACTATATAACATCGCCCGGGATGATGGCGAACGCAGCGCGGTGTTCTTTGCCAATACGATTTCATATGTTGATGAAGGAAAGCTGGATAAGGCATTAGAGGAACAAATCAAACAATATGCCTTAGCGGAAAAGAATAACGAGGCATCTGAAATGTCCACAATTCTAGTCACCATGGCCAATATCCTTCTTGAGGTTCACAAATATGATGAGGCGCTGAGAAAATATGAAAAGGCTGTAGAAGTTATCGAAGGGTCCGGTTTTTCTAAAGAAGTAAAAGAAACTTCGACACGCGACTATCTTTATAATGCGGGACTGGTTGCTTTAAGCAAGGAAGATTTTCCTACCGCAAAGGCCAAATATGAAGAATATCGCAAACAAGTTGAACTCACCAAAGATATCATTCGAATTCGACGTTCTCATGAATTGGCCGGGAGGATTGCACTTGCTGAAAAGGACTACAATAAATCGCTCCCGGAACTCCAACAAGCTGACCAGGAAAGCCCCTCCAATCTTTACTTGATGGCCCTGGCATATAAAGGTAACGGTGACACGGAAAGTTTCAACGAATTTTACCGGAAAGCGGTAAATTGTAATGCGATTAATAGTTTGGACTATGCTTTCGTTAGAAATAAGGTGAAAAAATAACCTGCCTATATTGTTTGGGGCGGTAACCGGTTCGTCTGATCCTGATGAATCCGGGAAAGCATGACTGAAAGCTCAAGGGAATATGTGGACAGGTTAATCACCTATACACAAAAGGCTTCTTTTGTATTTTTGTAAGAGGCTGAATTAGGTATCTAAATCTAGGAGGAAAAAGTGAAAAGGACATTTTTTGTTATACGTGTAGTTATTGGATTCTTCATATTGAATCATTTGGGCTTATCCTTGATTATAGCCGGTACGGGCCCTGGACTGGAAAAGCCCCAGGCCCTTCATCCTCTCCGTGTCCAGGTAAAGCTAAAAATCGACGGTATCCTGGACGAAGAAATCTGGCAGACTCCTCCATTGAAGAAGGATTTCATTTCCTTTAGTCCCGTGTTTGGAGAGAAGCTGCCTTATGAAACCCTGGTCTGGATGGCCTATGATAGTAAAAACCTGTATTTTGCTTTCCGGTGTTACGACCAGGAACCACAGCAAATAAAAACCTCTATCACCAGCAGGGATAATATGTGGGGCGATGATTGGGTGGGGTTAACCCTTGATTCCCTGGGAACTAGCCAGACTACTTACGGTTTTATTGTAAACCCCAATGGTATCCAGGGGGATGTTTTGGAATCCACCAGCACCGGAACGGATGATATATCACCGGATTTTGTGTGGGAGAGTGCGGGGAAAATCACTCCCGATGGATACGACATTGAAATATGTATCCCACTGAGAACCGTTCGTTTCAATAGTGGAAAAGAGGTAAAAATGGGGGTTCTTTTTCGAAGAAAAATCACCCGGTTGGGAATACGCGCTAGCTGGCCCGAAATGAAAGCCGGCCAGGGAGTATTTAATGCCCTATACCCGATGATTTATGAGAATCTCAAAGGACCACTGAATATCGAGATTTTACCCAGTATTACCTACAGTAATAATCGAGAGAGAACTCAACCGGCGGAATGGGGAAAAAGCCAGGATGATAAACAATTAGGGATAGGCTTTAAATATGGAATCACCTCATCCATAACGGCGGATATAACCATTAACCCGGATTTTAGCCAGGTGGAAAGCGATGCCTTCCAGGTGGAAGTAAACCAACGGTATCCGCTCTTCTATACTGAGAAGCGTCCATTTTTTATGGAAGGGGTGGATATATTCAGCTTTTTTACGATACCCGATGGATTTTTACCCTATGCGGTACATACGCGGCGAATCATCGACCCCTCTTATGGGGTTAAATTAACCGGGTCTGTGGGGAAAATTGCTTTCGGATTTCTAACCGCCGGAGATGAGTGGCCGGGGCAGCCCTGGTCAGAAGGCACCAATCCTAATGAAGATAAGAAAGCCTTATTTGGAATAGCCAGGGGAAAATACAGCCTGGGAAACGACAGCTATATCGGTTTTCTCTACAGCGGCCGTGAATTTGCCGGCGAGTACAATCGTGTTGTGGGTGCGGACGTTGGTTGGCGGTTGTCTAAACGTCAAAAAATAAACACTTCCTTTCTCCAGTCTTATTCTAAGGGGGAAGACAGCACCCTATCCAGTAGTAACACCAATACTTACCACAGCAGCAGCTTTAATTTTTTCTATACCTACAACACCAAACCCCTGGAAATCGATGCAGCCTTTGAGCATATTGGAAAAGATTTCCGGATGTATAGTTCTTTTTTTAAGCGTACCGGCATCGATGACGGTTGGGGTAAAATCGGGTACAATTTTTACCCGGATTCCCAAAAACTCCCCTGGCTAAAGCGAATTACTCCCAGGATAAAATACCAACATCTTCACGATCTGGACACCAGGATGGATGACAGCAATTTAAACCCGGGGCTTGATTTTTATTTTATTAAGCAGGGCTATTTGGGAATCGATTATTTTGCCAGGAAAGAGAGCTGGGAAGGGGAAACTTTTGACCTTAACCAATTCAATGTGTACGGGGAGATTCAACTCACCAAGTGGCTGCAATTGGGAGGGGGGCTTACTTATGGTAATAAAATTAACTACGAAGCCCAACCTACATATAGAGGAAAAGGATATGAAGGACAGTTTTTCCTGGTCCTACAGCCCAATGATAAGCTGAACCAGTCTTTTACTTTTTATCATTCTGATCTATTTAAAGGCCAGGAAAAAATATATGATGTGAATATCTATTATTCGCACACCACCTATCAGTTCAATCGATATCTATTTTTAAGAGCGGTGTTCCAGTACGACAGCTATGAAAAGCGAATGTTGACCGATTTCCTGGCATCTTTTACTTTAATTCCCGGGACTGTGTTTCACATTGGTTACGGGGGCCTTTATGAAGGCAGGGAATGGCAGGATGGCAAATGGTTATATCGCCAGGGTAACTTGCTTAATATCAAACGCAGCTTTTTCTTAAAAGCCAGCTATTTATGGCGATTCTAAGGTACTATTATCCATTTTCTTAAAATTAGCCCACGAATTAAGGCCCACAGATTTCTTTAGCTCTTCATTCTTCTGCCATAAAAGGATACTTGAAATCTGTCGGGGGATAAAAGTTCTCCTTAATGGTCCGGGGACTGGTCCAACGGTGGAGATTGATATGAGAACCCGCCTTGTCATTGGTCCCGGAGGCCCGACCGCCGCCAAAGGGCTGCTCTCCCACCACCGCTCCCGTGGATTTGTCATTGATATAAAAATTCCCGGCCGTATGCCTTAAAATATCTCCTGCCTTAAGAATAGCCGCCCTGTCCCGGGCAAAAATCGCACCGGTTAACCCATAGGGCGATGTTTCATTACAAAGATGTAGTGTCTCTGCAAACTTCTTCTCATCATAAAGATAAAGGGTAATCACAGGCCCAAATATCTCCTCCTCCATGGTGATAAAGTGGGGATTTTTTGTTAACAAAACCGTAGGTTCGATAAAATAACCTACACGCTTGTCACCCTTTCCACCCATAATAATCTCAGTATCTGTATGCTCTTCGGCTTTTTTTATATAGCCCATAATTTTATCAAAGGAATCCTCATCGATCACCGCATTCATGAAATTCCTGAAATCCAT
>Ga0316628_100004527_pt1 | contig 10929 bp, 6 predicted proteins | sample OWC_Aug_M2_C1_D5_FD_207648 | JGI IMG/M metagenome (GOLD analysis project Ga0316628, IMG submission 207648) | Wetland soil microbial communities from Old Woman Creek delta, Ohio, United States - OWC_Aug_M2_C1_D5_C | ecosystem: Environmental > Terrestrial > Soil > Wetlands | place: USA: Ohio... | reverse complement strand
GGGGAGGCCGAAATACTTCCGCGCCACCTGCGCTCCGAGTGCGATTACGCCCACGCCGAGAAGTCCCACTCCCCAGCCGACGTCCGCAAGGAAAGCTATTCCCATCCAGATAAAGAAGAGGCCCCAGCCGACGGCGTCCAGTTTCTTGAGCAGGGTGCGTGTATTCTCCCCCATCTGATCGTGCCCACTCTCCGCCATGTGTCACCCCCTCACATTGGTTCCCAGTTGAGAACATGGATGTAGATCATCATCATCATCATCAGATCGCTATGCAACGGTTTCGTCCTGCTGGCGATGGTCGATGTATGCTTCTTACTCTTGACAATTTGTATTGTCAATTCCTTTTTGAGAGGAGCGTCACGAGGTTGATATTTATCCTTCAGGGAGGATTACTTGGACAGGAACAGCGGGAAGGAGAGGATTCACTGGAAGGAAAGGATCAGATGAATGGCTGAAAGGGGAGGAATCGAGGGTTGAGACCCTCATTTTCTCGAACTATCGAAGCGGACCGGATCAATAGTAGTAAACCTACCCCAAAATTCCCTCTGAATTCGAGCAAAACACCCCCTACAAGCTAAGATCTCTCCTTGCCCCTATTTTTTGTGTCCCTCGCCTCCGCGATACGACCCCTTAAAGGGGGAATTTGGGGGAAGGACTGGGGAGCGAGGAAATCGAGGCCTTTGCACTCAACAATAGCAGCCGACACCTGCCCAATCTCTTCGCTCGACCAGCAGGGCCAGGGGATCTCACTTCGGAAGGCCGACCTTGATAAGACCCTCCCCGAAGTGCTGCCGATCCTATTCGTGGAGGAAGGGCTGGCGGTTACACCAATTGGAGGCGGAGATGGAGGGATTATCCTTCAAATATTTCTCTGCCTCGGCCTGGGCCTCCTCCATCCGCCCCAGTTGGGCGAGGGAGGCAGCCAGCCACCGCTGCAATGGCCTTTTTCCCCTCTCCCCTCACCCAGTGCAAGGCCTCACAGGCGCCGCAGGCCCTTCACTGCAGCGGATGGCGCAAGCACCAATATGTTATTGCTCTTGGGATCTGCCGGACGAAGAAAAAAACCAGGCTGCTCCTGGAGGTAGCCTGAGATCCATCCCTGCATGATTTCCCCGTCTCGGAAGATCACCTCTGCCTTGTTCCCGTAAGACGTATCCTCTTCGACGAATCGCTTATGCTCCCTGTACGACGAGTCACCCTCGAAAGACTTCACCAGAAACAACGCCTTCAGTCCGTCAATACCCATCTCCTGGTCGAAGATTCCTTCGTCGTCTGCTTGAAAATGAAAGGTAAGGTGGTGGGGATGAAGGCTTCGCATATAACCCTTCAAGACCGCCCCATCCATGTACCGCAGGACAACCTTGGTTGGTTCCGTGTCGGCTCTCCTTCCTAACAGCCCAAAGGTATGGGGGCCAGCAAAGCTCCCCGTTCTTTCTCATATGCTGTTCGTATATATATCGATTTTGTTTGCTTGTCTGTCGGGAGAGCTTGACACGTTGTGTAGGGAATATTTGATCGGCCACTCCCATGGGTGAACGGTCTTCTCGTATATCATCGCTTCCTTCATCCCACCCTCGGAGGCCCCAAGCGAAGGCTTTCCATGCCTACGAAACAAAAAGCCCCCTGGGCACAGACCATCCCCAGGAGCTTTTGCAGTCTTAAAGACTGAACAGAGCTTTTCCTCTCGTTTCCCCACATCTCTGCCTACTTTCAGCCAGGCCTTCCGGGAAGAGAGATTACATTTCCTCAAACCTTATCGATCCCTACTCCATACTGTAAGCTCTTACACCTCCCGATCTCTATTGTCAATTACCGTAATTAAGATACCCCAGAATCCCCTCTAAATTCGGGCAAAACGCCGCAGGAGCACCTATGACCGCTAAGTTTCGTGAGTATATAAGACCTGATGAATCTTTTTTCGCCCCACCCATCATGTGCATCGGATTAGACTTCGAAGGGTTACGCATATACCATACCAAATCCCAAATTTGCTATTTTCCATTTTTCTGACCCACAGACCCATGACCCGCAACATGCCCCCATGCCAGCCCCAGGATGGGTGGTGGGGGTGGGGTCCTTCAGTCATCTTCGCTTATCCGGTGCCTCGGATTTTAACCAGCCCTTATCCAGTCACTTGGGGGAGACAGTCGAGCTCTTGGAAAGAGAAGGATTTTGCCAGAATTGGTTGAGAGATGAGGGAAGCCCGAAGGATTGCAACGCCGAGGGGGACGGGACTGTATAGTTTTTGTATAGTGAAGAGGCAATAACAGGCAGTATTCAGGATCAAAACTCTGCGTCAACAGGATGGGTTTTCCTAAACAAAGACCACTGGTTAGTAACAAACGGGATTTGTAGGAGGGGACGGACTTACCATTCGTAATCATCGGGTCGGGGGTTCAAGTTCCCTCGCCGGCTCCATTGAAATCAGGAGGTTACGGAATGATCGATTACATCGTAATCCCTTTTCTCTTTGCACTACCTTCCATTGAGCATCGGGCTAAATCGATCTCGCCGCCGCCCCCCTTGTGAGTCTAAAACGACTGTTGAAGATGTGATCCTCTCCCCTCCCACAGGCTGCTCGGCTCAGAGCGTGCCGTCGTTGTCGAATACCGCGATGCGTTCAGTCGGAGGCATGAAATCCGGCGAACCAACCGTAGTCGTCCTCTCGACGAACTGGAGGATGGCCTGCTTCGCTGCACCATCGTTCCACGAAGGCAGCGGGTCTGTGAGGCAAGCGGTTGATGCCACCGCCACGGCGGCGAGCAGGCCAGCGAGCACTTTGCGTCGCACGGTCTTCCTCCTATGCGTTGGTCTTGTCTGATTGTACCCGCCCCATCATCGGCCACACCAGCGCGGCCGCTGACGAGGAACGAGCATGTCGTTATCGCCCTCCGGCTGTTCCCTGTAGAATCTCCAGGGCCTGGTCTATGGTGAAGGTTCCCGGCTTCTGGCGCGGGTGTCAGCTCACTTGCCCGTCCCCTCGCCCTGCTCTAGGCGCTGCAAGACCTGGTCGATGTTGAAGCTGGCTGACTTCTGCCGCTGCGGGAATTCCTTGAACGTCTGCAGGAACTGTCCGACAACCGCCTGCATCGGCACGAAGGCCCAGAGCTTGTCGAGCACCCAGCGCATGGCCATGGGAGACTGTGCAAAGTCTACGTGGTCCTCGAACGGGTCCATACGCAGGTTGACGATCAGGGGAAAGCTGAGGGATTTGGGGACGCCGCCGCCTTCGGTCCAACTGGCCGAAAGTGCGAAGTGCGCTTTCCAATCCCGAACGCGCACCGCATTGAGGTTCCCATTGTCGTCGAAGTAGAAGATTTCGTTCCGCCTGTTTGGCCCCGTGCCGGCGAGCAACTCACGCTGATCGTAGCCGTCAAGGTGGACCTTGAACGTCTTGCCATTCGCCGTGTGTCCTTTCAGGAGCTTCTCTTTGACGTCGGGCTCGCCGGCCGCCGCCAGGAGTGTCGGTGTCCAGTCCTCATGCGACATGATCCCGTTGATGACCGTGCCCGGCTTGATCAATCCCGGCCAGCGGACGACGCAGGGCACCCGCATGCCGCCTTCCCACGTATCCCCCTTCTCTCCGTGGAAAGGCGTGGCCCCGCCGTCAGGCCAAGAGATCTTCTCGGCGCCATTGTCGGTGGTGAAGACCACGATCGTGTTGTCGGCGATGCCGAGGTCATCGATCTTCTTAAGCAGGGCGCCGACGTGATCGTCGAGTTCCTGCATCCCATCGGCATACAAGCCATACCCCGTCTTGTCCTGGTACTTGGGCGAAAGCCGGGTCCAGACATGCATCCGGGTCGAGTTGTGCCAGATGAAGAACGGCTTCTTGTTTTTGACCGCGCGCTCCATGAACGCGAGCGTGCCGGCGAGGAATTCCTCATCCACCGTCTCCATGCGCTTGCGCGTGATGGGACCGGTGTCCTCGATCGTCTGCTTGCCGACCTTCCCGAAGCGCGGATCGACCGTAGCGTCATCGCGGTCCGTTGCCTTTGTTCTTAACGCGCCTCGCGGGCCAAAGCGCTGGCGGAACTCCGGCATCTTCGGATACTGCGGGTCCTCCGGCTCCTCTTCGGCGTTGAGGTGATAGAGGTTGCCGAAGAACTCGTCGAAACCGTGCACCGTGGGCAGGTACTCGTTGCGGTCGCCCAGGTGGTTCTTGCCGAACTGTCCGGTGGCGTAGCCTTGATTCTTGAGAAGATCGGCGATGGTGGGGTCCTGGGCTTGTAGCCCGAGCGCCGCACCCGGGAGGCCGACTTTCAGCAGTCCCGTGCGGAACGGGTGCTGCCCGGTGATAAAGGCCGCCCGGCCCGCCGTGCAGCTTTGCTGCCCGTAGTAGTCGGTGCAGATCGCCCCTTCTTGTGCGATCCGGTCGATGTTGGGCGTGCGGGAGCCCATCATTCCCATGTTGTAGGCGCTGATGTTGAACCAGCTGATGTCGTCGCCGAAGATGACGAGGATGTTGGGTTTTTCCGCGACGGCTGCGTTTGCCACGGTTGCCGCTAGCACAAACGCCAGCACGGCCCATAATGTTCTTCTGATGTACATTTGTCCCTCCTAATAATATTTATAAAAAAGTTTTCAGAATACTCATTTTGGGAATTCCTGTCTACCAGGCCAAAACAGATATTTCCTATCAAATTAGAATGTTTAGTTCAAGAATAAAAGCGCTCGCCCGGGTGTGCCCTGCTCACTCTGCCTGAGAAAGCTCAGACGAGCTTGGTGGAGCGAGGGCGCTGCGTTTGCCCTGGCAAAGCTTGACGCGGATCGTGCGTGAAGCGATCCCCTTGCCGGCTGCAATGTCCCGGTACTCCGCGTCATGCCAGCCTATCTGCAAGGGGGCTGACAGGACTGCCAGCGTTGTGACTGAGCGATGAGGGACGGAGGTCATTTCGCCGCCGCTCGGCGGGCGGGGCAAGGCGGCGGGGTGGGTTATCTCAGGGGGAAAGAAAGGGGGCAGGCGATTTCTCACCTGCCCTTCCTCACTGTACAATTTTTGTGCACCATACAGGGGAAAGCAGGGGCAAACAACGGGAAATCAGATCTCTGTTTAGACCGATCTTTTCCAATACCGGCAACCACCTGACAACCGGTGCTAAAATCACGCCCTCCCCCTCATCTAATTCGTAATCATCAGGTCGGGGGTTCAAGTCCCCCCGCCAGCTCCAAGGAAATAAAGGGGTTGCGAGATTGGGTACTTGCTCGCAACCCCTTTTCTGTACACTTTTTGTGCAATTCGCTTCAGCAGACTCGCCGCCGTACCTCCTTGCAAGTCTGAAATGACAGTTGGGGATTTGACCCCCTTTTTCTGCGCTCGCCTTTAATCGGGAGCACAAACTCGAAGCTACTTTCCATCCTCGTCTCAACTACCCACTTGAATCAGTTCGATGCTCACACCATCGGGGGCGGCGACATAGCACAGGACCATCCCCGGTTTGAATTCCCATGGCTCCACCGCCATGCGCACGCCTTTTCGTTTCAGTTCCGCACAGAACGCACGCAGGTCCCCGCGATAAGTGAACGCGAAGTGATCGGTCCCCCACGCATCGTGACTCGAGTAGCCGTCGAAATGGTGAATGGGCTTGGTCTCGGCGGGATGTTCCCCGGGTCGCTGGCCACGGATGACGATCGTCATGCCGCCCACCCGGACATCGAGCTGCGGCGCACCGCGCAGATTTTCTTGTACGGCGGTGACCTCTCCCCCGAACATCTCCCGATACCAGTCCGCCGCCGCTTTCGGATCGCGGCTGATCAAATGGATGTGGTCCAATGCTATCACTTCGTCCATACACCTCCTCCTTCCGTCAGTTCTTTGGGCAGAACCATAGTATCTCCCTCAGGAGCCAACTGCCCACTCCATCCTTCCCCAAACACACGGAATAAAGCCTTATCTGCGCCTTTCTGTGGGGCGTACGCAAGGAATAAAAGGAATCGGCTGCTGATTCTATTGAAACCGCGGAGTGATTCACAAGAACCGAACAGGCTTGAATCCTTCTTTGTCGCCTAACGATGGGTTCAGCATGGAACCCTCGTGTGGGCGATCGGCTCGAACGTCCCCACTCAAGAATCAGGAGATCAATGTCGCGAACTCCATACATACGCCCACCGGCAGAGCTTCGTTAAATCACCGTCCCGTGCGGGATGACCTTGTTCTTGGGGATGATGACGATGCCGTCGCGGACGAAGTAGAGCGGGTGGTCCACGGCATCGGGCTTGCCGGCGGGGGTGATGACGCAGTTGTCGCCGATGCGGGCGTTCTTGTCGACGATGGCGTAATCGATGCGGGTATTCCTGCCGATACCGATGCGGGGGCGATTCTCCTTGGCGCTTTGCTGGATGGAGTCGATGGATTCGAAGTAGTCGGCGCCCATCACCACGGTGCGCGTGACGTGGCTGCCTTGGTCGACCAGGGAGCGCAGGCCGATGATGCTCTCGGAAATCTTGCAATGGTTGATGATGCAGCCGTCGGCGATAATGGCGTGGTCAATCGCGGCCCCATTGATCTTCGAGGCCGGGAGGAAGCGCGGGCGGGTGTAGATCGGCGCGCTCATGTCGAAGAAATCGAAACGCGGCAGTTCCGCGGCGAGGTTGAGATTGGCCTCGAAGAAAGAACGGATGGTGCCGATGTCCTCCCAATAACTTTGGAAGACATGCGCAAAGACCCGGTGGGTCTGGATCGCCGAGGGGATGATGTGTTTGCCGAAGTCGGTGAAGCTGTTCTCGAGCAGGTCAAAGAGAATGTTGCGGTTAAACAGGTAGATCCCCATCGACGCCAGGAACGACTCACCTTTCGCCTTGATGCCCATGGCTTCGGCGGAGACGGCCGGGATCGCCAACGTATCCAGCACCGCCGGGTCCTTCGCCTTCTCGACGAAACGGATAATGCGCTCTTCCGCATCGATCTGCATGATCCCCAGCGACTGCGCGGCATCGCGCTGGACGGGGATCGTGGAGATAGTCAAGTCGGCCTGGGTGCCGACGTGCTGCTCGAGGATTTTGCGAAAGTCCATCCGATACAATTGATCGCCGCTGAGGACGAGGGCGTAGTCGAAGTCCAGGTTCCGGAAATGACCCAGGTTCTTGCGCACGGCGTCGGCGGTTCCCTCATACCAGGAAGTGTCGGTGAGGGTCTGCTCGGCGGCGAGGATTTCGACAAAGCCGGCCGTGAAGTGATCGAATTTGAAAGAGGCATAGACGTGCCGATGCAGGGACGCGGAGAGGAACTGCGTCAGTAGGTAGATGCGCCGCATCCCCGAGTTGATGCAGTTGGAGATGGGGATGTCGACCAAGCGGTACTTCCCAGCGAGGGGCACGGCTGGCTTCGCGCGCTCCCGCGTCAACGGAAACAGGCGCGTTCCCTGACCGCCCCCCATGATGATGCACAGCACCCGACTCGTATCGATTGGTCGCTTGGTTCCGGACGGCATAGAGCAAATTTTTTTGCGAGCGTGTTTTCCTGCTTATAGCGTCCCGCGCGTCTGGCGCGCAAGCGCCGAACAGACACGCGACCGTTGTTGGGCTTCGGAGACAGCATGCTCAGAGGCCGCTCAGCTCTACATTCCCAATGAGATCCCGATCAGATCAGTGTCTCATTCAACCGCAGCCAGTAGCATCCAAGTTTGCCAATGGCGTCGGCGAACTTATCAAAATCCATTGGTCACGATGTAGCGGCTGGCTCCCCACTGGTAGCTCAGTTTGATATCCCGATCGTTCTGAGAGCAGGTCAACATGTCTGGATAATTGGCTATTTATTACTGTCGGGATGGATTGTCAACGGTTATTTGTAGCATCCCCCCCCGAGGTAGGGTGGGAGATCTTAAAGAGAAAGGGGCAAGCAATGAGCCTGCCCCTTCCGCCACTGTGCACTTTTTGTGCACCATACACGGGAAAGCAGGGAAAAAGAACGGGAAATCAGATCTCTGCCTGAGCTGCGCATACAAGCGGCGGCCCACGGGATACCTTTCCATGAGGTGGCGGAGCGTCTGCTCCCCCCTGCAATTGAAGGCCCAGGCCCGTTCCGCCCGCTGCGCGATCTCCTCAAGGAAGATTTGCGACGTCCGATGATTGCGAGTATCATTTGTAGACACAATTCGTAGTCGACGCTTGATCCACTTCATGCTTAATCTCAGCAAAAACACTCAACGCAAGCATAATAAAACCACAAGAAAGGTGATGCCATCTTACACTCCTACTTGAGACTGACTCGACAAGCCCTATATCTCTGCCTGTTTTTGCCTATCGTCGTCACGGTGTGTTCCGGAGTGCTTTTTCGAGAGGCATCTGTTTCTGCGAAATTCATGGTGCCAATTGGGGTTCTATCTCTTGTTGGTTGTCTGATAGCGCACCGATCCCTCCGCCTTCTGGAGCCGTCCCTTCAGAGCATATCTGTGGATCAGGCGAAGTTTGTCGATGATCTGCCAAGTCGATGGGTCCCTTGGGCCATAGCAGCGAGTGCATGTGGCAGTTTGGCTTTGGAATTAGCCATCATTCGTTGGCAAGGGACAGTCTGGGAAATCTTCGCCTTCTATAAGAACTTTAGCTTGCTTTCTTGCTTTGCCGGACTTGGTCTTGGCTATGCCTTATCCAAGCGGGATCGCGTGCCGATGATACTCTCACTTCCATTGCTTGCATTGCAGGTACTCCTGCTTGTGGCATTGCGTCAGGGGTTTGGAATATCCATGGAGATTGGCCGCAGCCTGAGGGCCACTCCCATCACCGAGCAACTGAACATGGGTCTCGCTGTCGCCTCCGAGGTCCCCCAGTTTATTTCCGTATATTTCTTTCTGGGCACAGTAATGCTTCTCACATCATTGGCGTTTGTGCCAGTTGGCCAGATTTGTGGACGGTTGCTAGAGCGAACCGCCGCGCTAAAGGCCTACGGATTGAATTTGGTCGGTAGCATTCTCGGCACGCTAATGATGATGGCTCTCAGCCTGTTGTGGACGCCGCCCGTGGTCTGGCTCATTCCCTGCTTCGCCATCCTCCTCTTGTTGCAGGCATTCAACCGCAAAGCCATCATAATTGGCGTCTTATCCGCGCTTGTCGCCATTGCGGCGCTTGAATGGCCAGTTTCCTTTCTCTGTGAACGCGTTTATTCTCCCTACCAATTACTTGAGCGGGGGCTGGGCGACCACGGCTTGACACAGATACGAGCCGCAGGACACTACTATCAGCGGGTCCATAATCTCTCAACTAATTTTGTGGCCGCCTATCCTGATCGAAAACCCGTCCGAGATTATTACGAGCTACCCTACCGCATACATCCCAAATCCAAGCGTGTGGCCATTGTGGGTGCCGGTACAGGCAACGACGTGGCTGCAGCCCTACGATGCGGCGTTGCTCATGTGGATGCCATTGAAATCGATCCGGCCATCATGGCTATAGGTGTCCACTACCATCCTGAGAGTCCCTATACCGATGTGAGGGTATCTCGAATCGTTAATGATGCTCGAACATTCCTGCGCCGCACGACGAATTACTACGACTTGATTGTCTACGGGCTGCTCGATTCCCATGCCCTTTTGAGCCATGCCTCCAGTGTACGATTGGACTCATTCGTGTATACAGTGGAAGGAATCCGTGATGCCAAGAACCGGCTGGTTGACGGCGGCATCGTGAGTCTTTCCTTCTGCGTTATATCCCCTGAGATTGGTCGCAAGATATATCTGATGATGGAAAAGGCGTTTGACGGTCATCCGCCACTATGTATCCGCGCCAACTACGACGGATCCATCATGTTCATCAACTCTAAACAAAGAAGCCTTCAACTCGATCCAAGTATTCTGAGGGAGACTGGATTTAGCGACGTTACACATGAATTTGCAAATCCCAATCTTCTCGCAGACGTTTCCACAGATGATTGGCCTTTCTTTTATATGCCGCGTCGTATTTATCCAGTCTCCTACGTGTGGATGATGGCGCTGATTTTGTTAGTCTCCGTTGTCCTGTTTTGGAATTTCGTCGGTGAGCGGCCTCGCTTTAGTCACGCCGCGTACTTCTTCATGGGAGCCGGCTTCATGCTTGTAGAAACAAAAGCCATCACAGAACTTGGGCTTATGTTTGGAAATACTTGGCAGGTGATAGGCATCGTTATCCTGGCCGTACTGATTATGGCTTATCTTGCTAATCTGGTAGTTATGAAGTTGGGCTTCCTTCGCACTTCAGCACCCCTTATTCTGCTGATTCTCAGTCTTGTTGCAGGCGTCGCGGTTGCGAAGGCAGGCGGAATGCCAGCCACACCGCTTGGCCAGTTGATGGCAGTTGTTGTGCTTACCGCGCCGATGTTTTTCTCGGGCATCGCGTTCTCTTCCCTGCTAGCTGGCTCTGGGGACATAGCTGGCGCTCTTGCCATGAACTTATTGGGTGCGATGTGCGGAGGATTACTGGAATATAATTCAATGTATTTCGGCTTTCAGTTCCTTTATTGGATAGCGATGGCTTTGTATGGGGCGGCGCTGATTAGTAATCTCTTCAGCAGGATGAGGTTTTCAAGAAACGCGGGTAGAAGGCCTACTTAGCGAAAACCTGCATTCGGAACTCTCAAGGCGGCAACACGATAAGGGGGATTAGACGGGTACGGAGTTATCCCTGCCCACAAGAAATTCATTTTGGAATTCCATTATATCTCTCGGAAAGTAGGAGGTAAAGAACGAGGAAAGAGACCCTCGGACGGGTGGCGGGGATGGTCTCTTCTTTTTGACTCAATCATCGCTCTTTTCCAAGAACAAACAGAGGTCAAGCTGGGATGGGACTGTATAGTTTTTGTATGGTGAAGAGGCAATAATAGGCAGTATTCAGGGTCAAAACCCTGCGTTCATAGTGTAATGTTTCAGACAGGTCAAGCAGAAAAAGGTGTTAGTTTCGGACCTCCAGAATAGGATTCGGAGGCCTGACTCGGTTGGCTCTTAACCGCTGCTCTTTGACAGT
>Ga0316628_100004526_pt1 | contig 10930 bp, 11 predicted proteins | sample OWC_Aug_M2_C1_D5_FD_207648 | JGI IMG/M metagenome (GOLD analysis project Ga0316628, IMG submission 207648) | Wetland soil microbial communities from Old Woman Creek delta, Ohio, United States - OWC_Aug_M2_C1_D5_C | ecosystem: Environmental > Terrestrial > Soil > Wetlands | place: USA: Ohio... | reverse complement strand
ATGCAGGGTCCCGCTGGATCCGGCGCTTGAGGTCTTCGATGCGCGCGTTGTCCATCCCGGTATTGTAGGGGCACGGCGTGCCGTGCCCCAACGAAAGGTCAGCGGACGGTGACGGAGAGCGACTTGCTGGAGGTCTGCCCCACGTCGTCGGTGACCACCAGCGTGACGGTATAGGTTCCGGCCGCGCCGAAGACCGTGCTCGTGGTCACCCCGCGCCCGGTGGTTCCGTTTCCGAAGTTCCACGCGTAATCCACGATCGTGCGCCCGGCGCCCGCCTTCGACACGGACGCGTTGAAGAAGGCGGTCACCCCGGCCAGCGGGGATGTTGGCGAGACGACGAAGTCGGCCGTCGGCGGAATCCCTTCGTCGACGGCGACGACCTGGGTCACTGGAGCGCTGGTGCGCCCCGAGTCGTCCATGACGACCAGCGTGACGGTGTAGGTTCCCTTCGCACGGTAGACGTGCTGTGCGATGGAGCCCGTCCCGGTCACCGAGTCACCGAAGTCCCACGCCCACGCCACGATCGTACCGCTCGGTGACCGCGAGGCGGAACCGTCGAACGTGACTGTCGTGTTGAGGACCGGAAGCGAGGGTCTCACCGTGAAGCTCGCCACCGGGCCCGGCGTCACCACGGCAGGTGGGACGATGCGGATGCTCACCGTACGCGGGGTCGCGCTGGCGTAGTCGGTGCCCGTAGGCGTGACCAGGATCGTGATGATCGTGCCCCGGTCGATGGTGTCCGACGGCATGGGCGGCGCGGTGTAGGTGACGGTCGCCCGGCCGTCCGTTCCGGTCGTCACGACCGGCGTGGACAGGCGACCCGCCGAGGCCAGCGTCAAGTTGGATGTGAGATCGACGTGCAGCGGCAGCCCTTTCACCGGCAGCCCGCTCGCATCGCGCGCCAGGATGACGACGCGCGACTGCGACGTGCCGTCCTGCTCGAGGATGTCCGGGTTGGCGGTGAGGTTGAGCGACAGCGCCAGCTCGGATGGCCCCGTCAGCGCCGGCTGCTCGGTTTTCTTCACGGTGCACGCCGAGACGAGCACGGCCGCGGCGGCCACGGCGATGAGCGCAAAGACGCGTCGAACCATAAAGCTGCTCCCTACGTCGGGTCACCAAAATCGGCGAAGTTGACGAGGATCTTGCCGGTGACGTTCACCTGGTGGCCGGCCTGGTCGTGCCCGTAGAAGGTGACCTCCGCGATGGTCGATATCATGACCGAGCCGCCCAGGGTGCGAAGCGCCTCGAGCGGCGCTTCGAGCTTGGCCTGGCCGCGCACGAGCACGAAGTTCACCGACAAGGTGGCGTCGGTCTTGACCGTGCCGGTCACCGCGCCGTCGAACGCGTACGGCACTTCCGCGCCCGGCGTGTTCCTGCCGTCCGCGCGCGTGTACTTCACGTGGTAGTTGGTGATCGTGATCTCGTTGTTGGTGGTCGGGTCGAGCGGCGAGGTGACGTCCTTCATCGCCAGGCGCAGCGTCACGAAGCCGCTGTCCTCGAAGAACGTGCTGTGGAAGTTGTTGTCGGGACCCTTCACCAACGTGATCACGTCCGACTGGAGCACGTTGCCAACGTCGCCGGGCTTCGCGCCCGAGGCCGCGGTCAGCGAGTCGATGATCAGGTAGCTCGATCCGCGCCCCTGGCGGACGACGCTGCTGCACGATCCGCACAGCAGCGCGCAGAGGCCGAGAGCCACGGTGCGCGAGATGATTCGAAGCGGCGCCTGTCTCATTGCTGGTGCTCCCACCACGTCTCGCTCCTCACCCCTTGATGATCCGGGGGGTGATGAAGATCAGCAGTTCGTTCGCCTGGTCGTCGATCACGTCGCGCCGGAACAGCCAGCCGAGCAGCGGCAGGCGGTGCAGCCCGGGCGTGCGGTCGTTCTGCATCTGCTCCTGGCTGACGTAGACGCCGCCGATGACGATCGTGTCGTTGTCCTTGACCAGGACCTGCGTGTTCGCCCGCTGGGTGTTGATCGGCGGGATGTTGTTGATCTGCTTCGTGTAGTCGGGTGACGCGTTCTCGACCTTCACGTTCAGGATCACGGTGCCGGCGGCGGTGATCTGCGGCGTCACCTCCAGCGTCAGCGCGGCGGGCTTGAAGGTGACGGTCACCGTGTTGTTCGCGATGGTCTGGATCGGGATCTCGACGCCCTGCATCATCATCGCCGCGAAGTTGTTCTGCGCGAGCACGCGCGGCGTCGAGAGGATGCGGCCCTGGCCCGAGGCTTCCAATGCCGACAGGGCGACGTCCAGGCTGAAGGCGCCGTTGATCGATCCGAGCGCCAACCCGACGGCGCTGGTGGCCTGGCCGGGCGGCTTCAGGTTGACGGCCGTCGACGTGTTGCCTTCACCCTGCGTGGCCCCCGTGCGGCCGCTCAGGCTCCCGTTGTTCGGAAACGCCAGCGGGGTCGTGTTGCCGATGGCCTGGTCCATGCGCGCGTTGAAGCCCCACTGGACCCCGATCTGCCGCGCGAAGTTGCGCGTCGTCTGAACGATGCGCGCCTCGATTTCCACCTGGGGCTGCGGCTTGTCCAGCGTGTCGAGGATCTGGGCGGTCGTCGCGAGCGCGGCGGGCAGGTCGCGGACGATCAACGTGTTCGTGCGCTTGTCGACCTGGACCTGGCCCCGCTTCGTGAGAGCGCTGCGCTCGAGGACCGGGCGAAGATCGTCGGCGATGGCGTAGCTGAGCGTGCGCGTCAGCGTCTCGAGCGTGCCGCCGAGCGCCTGTTCGTCGGCGAGCTTGCGGCGCTGCGCCTCCTCGTCGGCCAGCACGTTCACCGGCGCGATGCGGACGACGCTGCCTTCGATCGTGTACCCGAGCCCCGCGCTCTTGAGGATGATCTCCAGCGCCTGGTCCCAGGGCACGTCGCGCAGCGCAACGTCCACGGTTCCCTGCACCTTCGGATCGATGATGATGTTGAGGCCGCTCGTCTCGGAGAACACGCGAAGCACCGAACGGATGTCGGCGCCGGCGAAGTCGAGGCTGACGGGCGCGCCCGTGTACTGTTTCTGCGCGCCCGGCTGGGACTGCCCTGCCAACTGGGCGTTTTCTGTCGCCGCCTGCTGCACCGACGCGGAGGGCGGCGGATCGGCGGGCGGCACCGGCGGAACGGTCGCGGGCGGAACGGACGCTGGCGCAGCCGGCGGGGCGATCGGCAGGGCCGGCGGTTCGGCAGCCTGCTGCGCGCCGGCAGGCTTTGCGGCGCCATCCGGAACGTCGGCGGCCGTGCCGGCAGGCGCCGCGTCGCGCGGCGCCGCAACGTCGGGCGCGGACTGCGCCGATTCGCCGATGGCAATCGACAGCCTGTTGTTCTCCCCCTCGGTCACTCGGTACGGGACCGGGTGCGTCAGGTCGACGACGACGCGGGTGATGAGCGGTTGGCTGCTGTGCACCGCGACCCTGACGCGATCGACGGGCCCGCTGCCCACGGGCGTGATCGGTTTCACGCCGGGTGAGACGCCGGGGAAATCGAGGACGAGGCGGTACGGCGATTCCTTCGTCAGTTCGACGGCCGACGGGGTCAGCGTTCCGTTGCCTTCGAGTTCGACGATCGGGCCGCGCGGACCCGAAAGCGTGCGAAGCGAACGCAGGCGCGTGGCCGGCCTCGAGATCTCGCGCCGCGCGGCGCCTGCGGCCTCCGCATTGGCGCCCGGCGAGACGGCAGCACCACCCGGGGCCGGCGGCGCGGCCGTGGCGCGCCCGTCCACCTCCACGCGGATCACGTTCCGGGTGCTGCGGACGCGGTGCGCGAACGGCCCGGTCAGGCTGACGCGCACGCGGGCCAGCGGCGCTCCGTCGGCCGAGGCGGAATCCTCGACGGCAACCGCGGACACGAGGCCGCCGGGACGTGGGGCAAACCGGTTGCTGGCGCCTGTGCCGGTGACGTTGCGCAGGTCCACGCAGACGGTGAACGGGTCCGGATCGCTGATCACGTACGGGACCGGTTCGGATGTCTGAATGAGCACGGCGGCGGTGTTGTCGCCAAGCTGTCCGGCGATGGACTCGAGGCGCGCCATGCCACTCGCCGCGTCGCGGCCCCCGGCAGCGTGCAGGCCCAGCGCCGGCGCCAGGCAGGCGAGGGCGACGAGCGCCCGAATGCCGGGCGCGTGGCCTCGCTCCCCGGTCCACAGTTGGATGAGACGGGTCCGCATTTACTTGACCTCTTCCACTACGCGCAGCGTCTTGCGCCGCTCGCGCTGCTTCTGCAGCGACAGCGGGTCGTTGACGTCCTGAAGCACCACGAGGCTGTCCGCCGTGATCGCCTTGATCACGGCGTCGTAGAACTGGTCCCCGACACGCACGCGGTACGTCCTGGTGTCCGGCCCCTGCACCATCGCGACGGCCCCGGTGGCTGTTTGCAGGATCCCCCTGAGCGCAATCTCGTCGAACGACAGGCCGCGCACCCCTTCCGGTTTCTTCTGCGCCGGCCGGCTGTCGCTGCCGCGGCCCAGGAGGCTGAGGAACGGATCGCGCCGCCCCTCCGGACGGTACGAGTACGCTTCCGGCGGCGCAGGCCGTTCGACGGACGGCGGCGGCGGCTCGGTGGCCGGCGGTTTCTGCGCCGTGCCCTGGGTGGCGACCACCAGGCAGGTGCCGGCCCAGAAGAGCACCACGAACCAACGGGCACGCGCGCGCGGGGTTCGCCTCGTCATGGTTTGCCTACCGGGCGACGGCGGGTTTCGCCGACGGCTTTACGGGCGCCTGTTTCGCCGGGTCGACCAGCACGTAGGTCGTCGCCGTGCACTTCGCGGTGATCGTCGAAGCCGGCTCCGGCCTCTCCTTGCCCTTGATGTTCACGTCGCTCACGTTGATGATTCGCGACAGCTTGCTGAGGCGATCGAGGAAGAGGCCGACGTTGTGATACGTCCCGTCGAACTCCACGTCGTGGGGCAACTCCGTGTACAACGTCCTGGCGGCCACGGGGCCCGGCTTGAAGCTCCTGATCTTCAGGTTCGACTGCACCGCCAGCTCCTGCATCCGCCCGATCAGGTCGCCGACGTCTTTCTCCTCCGGCAGCACGGCCTTCAGGCCTTCGAGCCTGGCCTGGAGCTCCTTCACCTGCGCGTTGAACTGGGGCAGCCGCCGCTCGGTGGCGTGCCCCTTGTCGATCTCGGCGCGCAGCGTCTGGAGCTTCGCCTGCTTCGCGGCCGCTTCCTCGTAGGACGGCGACGCGTAGAGGAAGTAGAAGGCGGCGACGCCGGCCAGCGAGAGCGCGCAGAACACCCCGAGCTGGGCGTGCCACGGCAGCTTGCTGAGACTCAGGTTCATCCTGCTCTTCCTATCGGGGCGTTCGAGCTGACGCCTTAGACCTTAGGCCTTGGACCTTAGGCTTTGGACGACCCAAGGCCAGACAAGCCCCAAGGCCAAAGGCCGAAGGCCCAAGGCCTTCTTCCGTCGTCCTACTTCGCGGCCGCTCCCGCGGGCTTGGCCGCGGCATCCGCGGCCGGTGCCGCCATCCCCGGCGGCGCGTACTGCACCTTCAGCGTGAACTTCACCAGATCGGTCTGCGCGGCCTCGTTGCGCTCGGTTTCGGTCGTCACCGTGTCCACTGGCTTCTTGAAATACGCCGACGACTGGAGGTTTGCCACCAGGTCCGACACCGCCTTCAACTGCATGCACCGGCCCTCGAGCGTGATGTCGCTCCCCTTCTGCTGAAGGTTGGTGAGCCACATCGCGTCGGGCAGGTTGCGGCTGATCTCGTCGAGCAGGTGGACGGGCGCGCTCTGCGCGCGGCGCAGCTGCTCGATCAGGCTGACGCGCTGCTGGAGCTGTTCGCGGTGCTGCTCGGCCTGCTGCACGCGCTGGATGATCACCCGCAGGCGCAGCGTTTCGGTCTCGGCCGCCTGGATGTCGCGATCCAGGTCGGCGGTCTGGCGGCTCAGCGTCCAGTACCACCAGCCGACGAACACCGCCGTCGCCACCAGGATCAGGCTGCACGCGACGGTCACCTTCTCGGCGAGTTGGAACGTCGCGCGCCGCTTGACGCGTTCCCGCTCGACGGCCAGCAGGTTGATGCGAATCATCGGTCGCCCGCCCGTCTGAGCGCCAGGCCCAGCGCGATGGGCACCACCGGCGCGATGTCTGCCGTGTCCTCGAGGCCGAACTTCGCCGGCTCGAACGTGACGCGCTTGAACGGATCGAACGGCTCGACGGGCGCGCCGAACCGCTCGGCCAGCATCTCGCGGAACCCCTCGACGCGCGAGCTGCCGCCGCTGACCACGACCTTGTCGATCTGCCCGGAAGCCGCCGTCGCCTTGAAGAAGTCGAACGTCTTCTGGATCTCGAGCAGGACGTTCTCGTTCACCGCGTGCAGCACGGGCCGCGCCTCGTCGTAGGTCACGCCGTCGGCCGGCAGCCCTTTCTTCAGGTCCTCGGCACCCGCGAACGGCAGGTTCAGCTCCTTCTGGATCGCTTCGGTGTAGGCGTTGCCGCCGATGGAGATGTCGCGCGTGAACAGCGAGAACTCGGCGCGCACGATGTTGATGTTGATCGCACTCGCCCCGGCGTTCAGCAGGACGACGACCGCGTTCGGGTCGGTGCCGTGGTTCGCCTCGTACGCGTTCTGCAGCGCGAACGCGTCGACGTCGACGACGACGGGCGTGCGGCCGGCCTGCGAGATCGCGCCCGTGTAGTCGGCGATCTTGTCCTTCTTCGCCGCCACCAGCAGCACGTCCATCGTCCCCTTCGAGTCGGACGCGGTGCCCGGGTCGGTGATCTGGTAATCGAGGTTGACGTCCTGGATGTCGAAGGGGATGTACTGTTCCGCTTCCCAGTAGATGGATTCGGCCAGCTCGGCGGGCGTCATCACCGGCAACGTGATCTTCTTGACGATCACGGCGTTGCCCGAGAGCGAGGCGGCCACCTCGCGGGTCCTGATGCCGGCGGCGTCGAGCACGCGCCGGATGGCATCGGCCACGACGCCGGCGTCGATGATCGCGCCCTCGACGATCGCGTCGCGCGGCAGCGGTTCGCTGGCGAAGGCCGCCACGCGATACGCCTTGCCCGACGGTTTCAGCTCGATGGCCTTGACGGCGCTCGACCCGATGTCGAGGCCGACGGCTGCCTTCGTTCTTCGGAACATAGGGTCCGTAATCGCTCAGCCCCGGTCCATAACGCCGGGGCCTCGGCGATTACGGACTAGGTGTGCAAAACTGAGAATTGCTGGAAGTACCTGAGCCGGGGGCGGTTCACGCTAACAGAACGGTCAGAGTGTGTCAATTCGCGCCACGGCCGGGCGGCCCCTACAGACTGGGGGAAGCCTGCCCGGCTGGGTGCTCTGGCGTTCCGCGCATCGCCGCGCTCAGGTCACCGGTATTCTTATCGGCCGTTCCCGGGGAAGATCACAGCGCCTGGCCGACATTTGGCACGGACAACGCTCGACATCGCCAGGGGTGCCCCGGGCCTCGGCGCCCTTCGACGTTGCCCGGGGCGCGCCCTCGAGGCCCGTGAAGGGTCGAAGGGCACGGGCGACTGAGCCCGTATCCGGATGCGAGACAGCGTGTTAGCGCACTCCGCAGGTCGCGTGCCAGCTTGACAGTGCGCGCCGGGACACGTATGATTTGGGTTTGCCGTCCTTTGAGTCTATCCGAGAGAGTCTGTGTCCATGCGAACGTTTACGGTGAACCCGCGAACCATCGAGCGGCGCTGGCACGTCATCGACGCGCAGGGAAAGGTTCTTGGCCGCGTCGCGACCGTCGCCGCGCGTCTCCTGCAGGGGAAGAACAAGGCCGTCTACACGCCGTTCATCGACACGGGCGACCACGTGGTCGTCGTGAACGCGGCGCAGGTCAGGCTGACAGGGCGGAAGGAAGAACAGAAGATCTACCGCAAGCACAGCGGCTACGAAGGCGGGTTGCGCGAGCAGCGGGCGAAGGAGGTCCGGCAACGGACGCCGCGAAAGCTCGTCGAAGAAGCCGTCCGCGGGATGCTGCCGAAGACGAAGCTGGGCGACGCGATGTACCGGAAGCTGAAGGTGTACGCGGGCCCGACTCACCCCCACGCCGCGCAAAAACCCATCCAACTCGAGGTTGAATAGTCTTGGCCGTGATTCAGTACTACGCAACCGGGCGACGGAAGACCTCTACAGCGCGCGTCTTCCTCCGGCCCGGGACAGGCGAAATCGCCGTCAACAGCCGGTCGTTCGAATCCTATTTCCCGACCGAGGTCCTGCGCACGCAGGTCCGCACGCCCCTTCTGCTCACGGAAACGGCCGACAAGTTCGACGTGCTGGCGACGGTCGCCGGTGGCGGCGTGTCGGGACAGGCCGGCGCAGTGCGTCTCGGCATCACGCGCGCGCTCATCGAGTACAACGCGGAGCTGCGCAAGCGGCTGAAGAAGGAAGGGCTTCTCACGCGGGACGCGCGCATCAAGGAACGCAAGAAGTACGGGTTGGCTGGGGCGCGCAAGCGGTTCCAGTTCAGCAAACGTTAACGGGCCGCCGCCGCGAGCGGCGCCAGAGGGAGGGAGCTTGGCCGGGATCGCGTTGAAGGACCTCTTGGAGGCCGGAGTGCACTTCGGCCACCAGACCAAACGATGGAACCCGAAGATGAAGGAATACATCTTCGGGGAGCGCAACGGCATTTATATCATCGACCTCGGCAAGACCGCGAAGCTGTTCCGCGAGGCCGAGGAGTTCGTCACCGACACGGCCAGCCGCGGCGGCACGGTGCTGTTCGTCGGCACCAAGCGCCAGGCGCAGGACGCCATCGCCGAGCAGGCGCAGGCGTGCGGCATGTTCTACGTGAACCAGCGCTGGCTCGGCGGGTTGCTGACCAACTTCACGACCATCCAGCGCAGCCTCGGCCGGCTGCGGGATCTCGAGGCGATGGCGACCGACGGCCGCTACGACACGCTGTCGAAGAAGGAGATCGCGCGGATCGAGAAGGAGAAGCGCAAGCTTCAGAAGAACCTCGACGGCATCCGCCAGATGTCCCGACTGCCCGATGCGCTCTTCGTGGTGGACACCCGCAAGGAAAAAATCGCCGTGGACGAGGCCCGCAAGCTGAAGATCCCGGTGATCGGCGTGGTGGACACCAACTGCGATCCGACCGAGGTCGACTACGTGATCCCGGGCAACGACGACGCGCTGCGCGCGATCCGGCTGTTTGCGTCGCGCATGGCCGAAGCGGTGAAGAGCGGCCGCGCCCTGCGCGAATCGGCGCACGCCGAGACGCCGGAATCGGGCGAGGACACCGGCGACGACGCGCGCCGGGCGGCACGCTCGCGTTCGCCGCGCTCCCGCGCCGAGCACGCCCCGACGCCCGCGTCGGCCTGACTTCTCAGGAGCCAGGGGTCAGGAGTCGGGAATCAGGAGCGAGAACCCATTGTCCTGAATCCTGAATTCTGAATCCTGATTCCTTTCGGTTACGAGGAACCATCCAACGCCGGCGCCGAGGCCGGCTCTTTTTGCGTACGGAGCATTGGGGCAGGTGGCGCGGGTTCCTACCTGCCCTACCAGCCCCAGGAGACGTTCGATGGCTGTGATTTCAGCAGATCAGGTGAAGGCGCTTCGCGACAAGACCGGCGCCGGCTTCGGCGACTGCAAGATCGCCCTCACGGAAGCGAATGGCGACATGGAAGAGGCGGCCACGATCCTGCGCAAGAAGGGGATCGCCCAGGCCGCCAAGCGCGCGGGCCGCAGCACGCAGCAGGGCCAGGTCGGGGCCTACATCCACCCGCCGGAGAACAAGATCGGCGTGCTCGTCGAGGTGAACTGCGAATCCGACTTCGTCGCGCGCACCGCCGACTTCCAGGGGCTGGTCAAGGAACTGGCGATGCAGGTCGCCGCGGCCGATCCGAAGTACGTGCGCCGCGAGGACGTCCCGGCCGAGGAACTCGACCGCGAGCGCGCGATCTACCGCGCGCAGGCCGAGAGCGCCGGCAAACCGGCCAGCGTGCTCGACAAGATCGTCGAAGGCAAGTTGAACAGCTTCTACGAGCGCGTCGTGCTGCTGGACCAGCCGTCCATCCGTGACGGCGAGGTGAAGGTCGCGCAACTGATCGCGCAGACGATCGCCAAGGTCGGCGAGAACGTGACGGTGTCCCGCTTCGCGCGGTTCAAGGTCGGGGAGGGCGCTTAGAGACACAGACAGTAGACGGTAGACGGCCGGTCGACTCGATCTGCGACGAGAGGCGCTTGCCTGTCGAGCGACCCTGCGGTCACCAAGCAGCGAGCTCTTGTCGATGATCGAGTTGACGGGCCTTCTACTGCCTACTGACTGCTGCCTGCTGACTACTTCTTCCTTCCCCATTCCCCCATCGCCTATAATCGCTCCCTGATGCCACCTTCTCCTGCATACCGGCGAATCCTCCTCAAACTGTCCGGCGAAGCCCTGATGGGCGAGCAACTTTACGGGGTCGATCCGGCGGTCACATCGCAGATTGCGACCGACATCGGCGAGATCCAGACCCTCGGGGTGCAGACGGCCATCGTCATCGGCGGCGGCAACATCTTCCGCGGCCTGGCCGCGAGCGCCCGCGGCATGGATCGCGCGACCGCGGACTACATGGGCATGCTCGCCACGGTCATCAACGCCCTGGCGCTGCAGGACGCGCTCGAGCACTATGGGATCACGACGCGGGTGCTGACCGCGATCGAGATGCGGGCGGTCGCCGAGCCGTTCATCCGGCGCCGCGCCATTCGCCACTTGGAGAAGGGACGCGTCGTCCTGTTCGCCGCGGGCACGGGCAATCCATACTTCACGACCGACACCGCGGCTGCCCTTCGCGCGATGGAGATCAAGGCCGAGGTGATCCTCAAGGCCACGAAGGTCGATGGCATCTACACCGCGGATCCGATCAAGCATCCCGAGGCCACGCGCTTCGAGGAGATCACCTACCTGCAGGTGCTCGAGCAGGGCCTGCAGGTCATGGATTCGACGGCCATCTCCCTGTGCATGGACAACCGTCTGCCGATCATCGTGTTCAA
>Ga0316628_100004525_pt1 | contig 10931 bp, 8 predicted proteins | sample OWC_Aug_M2_C1_D5_FD_207648 | JGI IMG/M metagenome (GOLD analysis project Ga0316628, IMG submission 207648) | Wetland soil microbial communities from Old Woman Creek delta, Ohio, United States - OWC_Aug_M2_C1_D5_C | ecosystem: Environmental > Terrestrial > Soil > Wetlands | place: USA: Ohio... | reverse complement strand
CGCTTCTTTTCTTTGGGTGTTGCGGGATCGAGGATCGGGCCCAGGCCAACGGAAAGTATCCGCGGTAGCTCCACGCCCTGCTTCACGAGGAAACGACGCACGGTCTCGACTCTGCGCTGACTGAGCTCGATGTTGTACTTCGCGTCCCCGATCGGGTCCGTGTACCCCTCGAGTTCCACGGCGAGCTTCTCGTTCCCTTTCAGCTCTTTGACCAGCCCCACGAGGGCAGTCGCGGCACTATCGTTGAGGTCCCAGCGGTTGAAGCGGAATGGCACCTCAACGGTTTCCACGAGGCTCCGCTTGTTGCGGCTCTCCCACAGACGCGTGAGCCGGCTATTGGTCTCGTCCGCTTTGGTCACGCCGGTGTCCGCGCGCTCCCGAGCGACCTTGGCAACCTCTCTTACGTCTCCAATGGAGGTCTCGAGCGTGTTCATGCGGCCGTCCATTCCATCGATACGGCGGGTTCCTTCGGTGACCCGCACCTCTGTCGCGTTGATGCGCTGGTCAATACGCCCGGTCTCCTCGCCGACCTTCCCTTCGACCTTCACAATGCGCTGGTCGATATCGGCCTCTTTCGGCGCCACGTACCCCCGTACCCAGTCTCGTGTCGCGCACCCAGAGACCAGAAGCAACAACGCTGGAATCAAAACTCTCATCCGGACAACATTTCGCATGTTCTCCTCCTTCCGCACAGTCAGGCGCACCTTGTCCTGACCGCTCGCTCTGGGCAAGCTCCCAATGCAAGTCAGGTGCATGGAGCTCCCGTGGGTTTGAGGGCTGTGCGTGTCGGGGATCCGACTCGCAATGAGTCCGATCAGGCTCTCATTGGCGCCACCGGCAATACGGCCAATCGCAATGTCTTTTCCCTCGGCAACGACCGAACCCATCCGATCCTTCTTCCTGACCTCCATGACCTTGTCGTGCCAACCGGCTTGAACTGTCGCGCACTAACCCTGATTTGAAAGAACGCTTGAACCGCCAAGATCGCCCAGCGGGAACGCGGGGTACCCGGGGCGCCAAGGAAAAGGAGATTTCATCTCGAAACTAATTGTATGGAGTGGGTCGAACATAAGCTCGGCTGGTGTGAATGTCAAGCCATTAAGACGGAATCCATCCCGATCGATTCCCCGAACATTCTCAAGCTGCCCTGGTTCCCCCCCCGGCACCATTCGATTCCATCAATAACGATCAGGAAGATCCGAGGGCAGAAGCAATCCGCCCTACTTGAACGTCAATTCCCACCGCCTACCATCCGCAGACCGAATCCATTGTTCCATTATGGGTCCGGTCCTGCCGTTCAAACCCTCATGGGCTGTATGTCCGGCAGCTCTGTAACCCCGCTGTCGCCTTCGATCTCATTCCGTGAATTCCTCCACCTCGCCGCGTCATGGTGCGACTGATGCTCGGCGGGCTACACACCGGATACGGCCTAGAACAACCGACGTGACCGAGCGGAGATTATTGCGGACACAGGGGCGCTCCCCCGCCTGCTGCAGCTCCTTCAGCTTGTAGTGCAGCCCGCGCAGGCTGATACCGAGCAGGTCGGCCGCCAGCGTGCGGTTGCCCTGGACGCGCTGCAGGGTCTCGCGGATGAGCGCCCGCTCGGCGTCCTTGAGGCGCTGTGGCCTGGAGGGCTTCGCCACCGGCACCGGTGGGAGGATCTGGGCAAAATCGGGAATGTCCAGGACCTCCTGTTCGGCCATGATGGCAGCTCGTTCTATGGCATTTTCCAACTCCCGGACGTTCCCCGGCCAGGGGTAGCGGAGGAGCCCCTCCAGGGCGCGCGCGCTCACGCCCCGGATCTGCTTCGGGTTGGTCCGGTTGAACGTCGCGAGGAAGTGGTCCACCAGGAGCGGGATGTCCCCCGTGCGCGCGCGCAGGGGGGGGAGCGTGATAGGGATCCCCTCCAGCCGGTAGAAGAGGTCCTCCCGGAACTGCCCCGCCTGCACCAGGGCGCGGAGGTCCCGGTTGGTGGCGGCGATGAGGCGCACGTTCACCGAAATCGGGTGCGTGCCGCCTACCGGGCGGACCTCCCGGCCCTGGAGGACCCGGAGGAGCGTCGCCTGGAGGGGGAGGGGGAGCTCCCCGACCTCGTCCAGGAACAGCGTCCCCCCCGCGGCCAACTGGAAGACCCCCACCCGGTCGCTCGCGGCCGAAGTAAAGGCCCCCTTCACGTGGCCGAACAATTCGCTCTCCATGAGCCCGGCGGGGACAGCGGGGCAATCCAGCACGACCAACGGGTGTCCCGCCCGGGGGCCGGTGTAGTGGATGGCACGGGCGACGAGCTCCTTCCCGGTGCCGCTCTCCCCGTACAGACACACGGTGGTGTCCACCGCGGCCACCTTGGCGACCTGCGCGAGGACCCGCTGCATCGTCGCGGAAGTGCCCACGAGGTTCTTGACCGCCCGGGCGGGGGCGGGGAGGACCCCCCGCGGGGACGCGCTCGCCGCGCCGGTCCGCCCGCTCCGGTGCAGGGTCCGGCGGAGCGCCGCCACTAGGGCGCCGCGCTCCACCGGCGTGCGAAGGATGTCGAAGGCGCCGGCGGCCAGCCACTCGGTGTCCCGCGGCGCCGCCCCGTCGCCGGTCACGAGGATGATCGGGGTGGGCCACCCCCCGCCCCGCATGGCGCGGAGGACGGCCGTGCCCCCGCCCCCCGGCGGACCGAGGGCACACAGCACCGCGTGGACGGGCTGGCGGCGCAGTTGCTGGATCGCGGCCGCGGGGCCCTGCGCCACCGCCACCTCGACGCGCAGGGCCTGCAGATAGCCGCGCAGGGTCTCGCCCTGCCCCGCTGCATCGTCGACAATGAGGACCCGACCTCCCGCCATAGCCTCTCCCACCATAACTCCTCCTTCGCGCCTCGGCCACGCGTGGCGTCAGCGGCTGTGATCGAATGCGCGTGGAACGACAACGCGCCCGGCCCCCGTGTGCGTCTGCCCGAGCGCCGACGCGACTCGGGACCATGCGCCTGCTTGGCGCTCCCTCCAGGACGCAATAGCCTTCCCCTGGCGCCCCGACGGTCCTAGCCGGCCGGATCCGGGGACAGAGAGGCAGGCCCATCCGCAGGAGGTGTTCCACGAACCCACGGCTCGTTCCATCGTCCCGCCTGGCGTCCCCTGGACCGCGGCCGCCTGGACGGCTCTCCCCTCCCGCGAGCCGTCGAGCCGGCGGGCCCCTGCCGTCCCTTCACCCTTCCCGCCATCGCTCACGGGCCGCCTGCCCCCTCCGCCCCCCTGGCGCAGACTCGCCTTCCGTCATCGGCCGAGGCACATTCCAGCGACCCCGCGCGCCACGGCCCATGTGCGAAATGTCGCTACCGACCGGCGCCTCGGCGCATCGGAGCCCCAAGACACGGCCAGCGGTCCGTGCCGGTGTTGGGGTTGCCTGGGGGCGACACTCCCAATTCGGACAAGGCGTTGGCCAGAACCAGGTTCGATAGATAACGATGCGATCCATCGGAAGTCCTCCGGAGGGAGGCGGAGTCGCGTCGGGTGACCAAGCCCACGACCCCGCTTCCCCTTTTCGTTCCCCGCAGCCGCGTCCTGGGTTCGGAGCACCCAATCTCGCGCTTGGGTGTCCGCGCCGCCGTGGGGCCCGGCCTCCCGTTTTCCTGCTGCCTTGCTTCCGCCTGTCGCTGCTGGTCCTTTCGTTGGAAGTTCCCCTGAAGCAGGCGCAATGGCGAGCCCGTCCCACACTATGCAACACCGGATCCAGCGCGCCCGGCCGTGCGCGCGACGGGGCGTTCGCCCTGACGAACCGAGGGGTTCCATGGAAAACGACGAGGGACCGGCGGACGAGGCACCGGCAGAAAACGCACGAGATATCGGAGGGGCTACGAGATTTCGGGTGGTTTCCGTGGATTCCTCCACCCGAGGCTCGTCTCGGCGTCGTCGTAACTCTATGGATTTTAGCGGGAGAAGCTAACCGTGTCCCTCGACGCCGGGTGTGGATCGGTAGTTGCAAATGGCCTTCCAATAGGACACGTCGGTCGCCCGTGAGAGCATCCACGCGCGCGGGTCAAGACGCGACAGGGCCATTTCCCCCCGGCGCAGTGTTGGAGGGCCCAAATCTTGGGCCGGAGTCGTGGGGCCGCTCACCGCACCGCGACGCCGGTGCTTCCTTATCGCAACTCCGGGCACCAAGAGGAGGTCAGCCGAAATGAAAATGATACTGGGTGTAACCGTCGCAATGCTGCTTGGGATGGGTTTCGTGGCGGTGCCCGCACAGGCATACCTCGTTGGGGGAGATAGTTGCCCGAGTTGTGAGGGGTCGGTCTATGAACTGACGCTCGCCCCCTTTGGCGCGAGAGCGTACCAAGCGTTTCTGTCGAGTGATCGGTATGGCTTCAGCAGTCCGAGCGCGTTTCTTCACATCGGCGCTGGGACCTCTACGGACACGGAGGACCGCGCGTCTGCGGGCGGCGGGAGCGGAGTGCCACGCGGCCACGCCGACGTCTCCTTTGCCCCGCCTACGGGCATCGCCCCCGCCCAAAGCGGGTACCCCTGGGCGGGGGAAGTTTTCCCGCCGACGGGTTTCCAAACCTCCCCCGGTCTGATCCACGCCCAACCGAGCGCGATTACGCCTAGCGCGGCCCCGGTCCCCGAACCCTCCACCCTCCTGCTCCTCGGGTCCGGCCTCGCAGGGCTGGGTGCGGTCCTGTGGCGGCGGCACCGTCGCGGCTAGCGGCGTTCAGCATAGCAGGGCACTCCGAGCGTCGGGGTTTTCTCTCGGCGCTCGTGGTGTTTGTGGGCGGTCTCCTCTCACGTTGCCTCGAATCTCCATCTTCCACAGGCCATCGACTCCCGCTGACCTTTCCGCAGTCCCTGGACCGGAACGAGGTACCTCGGCCTATGCCACCAAGGCCCACCCCCTTGATTTCGAAGGTGAGGGCCGCTGCCACCACCGGGCGTATCCCGCTGGGGATTTGCACCCGCGGTTCTGCATCGGACGAGTATCGGCTCAGGAACTCGCAACGATGTGCAACGGCGATTCACTACTTAGGGCTCGACACTGAGGCCAACTCGCACCACTTCGGCCCTTCGGTTGCGGGGCCTTAACGAGCACGCTGCAGGGGGCGCGCGACGAAGCCGCACTCCCTGTCCTCCGCAAATATCGCTGCCTTGTTCTCTCACGCCACCAGTTTCTTGAGGCCATGCTCGTGATGGAGTCCGCCCAGAATCGGTCGCGCCACAACGCGATGCGCCGCCGATCCTGGGCGGCCTGCATTACGAGTTTCCGCTCGAGAAGGTGGCGGCGTGAGGCTGGCGAGCGCTCTTTCGGACAATCGGTACCCACAACACCTGCCGAAGCCGAGGCCGCCAACCAGTTGTCGGTGTTTAACCTAAAGCCAGACAGTCGTGACGCAACGGCCTTAGTAACCGTACCGACGCAAGAGTGCGGCGAGCTCCGCCGCCAACCCTGCGCCCTTTTCCGTCTGTAGGATCTCCTCAATCCGGCGGAAGTGAGCGGGTTCCTTCACTTCAGGTCGCACCACCCGCCCGAGGGACTGGCGGTAAAACGACACCCGCTCGACGAGGTGCAGGTCAGAATAGACCTGGTCAATAGCCTCGATCAGCACAGCCTCCTCAACGCTGATCGCCAACCCCGGGTTGAACCAGTGAGCGGGCTCCCGCACATCCCAACGCACGCGCGCCAAGGCCTCCTGCGTCCGGGCCGCCGACAATTCTCCCAGGCCGGCCTGGATGCCGCCGACGAATTGGCGGAAGTGTGCCGGTTCCATCCAGTCCATTCGCAGCTTTAACTTGAGCGCAGCGTGCCAAATCAAGTACAGGTTGTACTTCCCCGCCGAGGCCTTCCAGGCATCTGACTTGGGCGGGAGAGGCTGCGGGTTCAGCGCGACAAGCAGTTCTTTTTCAAACAGCGTCCCTTTCAGGTGTTCTGCCCCTGCGGTGACACTGCTCAGCGCGCCGTCTTTCCCGACCTCGAGCACCACCGGAATGGTGGTCGTGACCACGAACCCGATCTGCCGCGACACGCGATCGAAGGCCGCGTCGATCCCCTTCTGAAAGTGGTCACGAATGTGGGTATAGATGGCTACCAAATCATCAAATCGATCGACGATGGACGGATGTGCCGGCTCCACCCAGTCGCGCAGACGGGAAAAGCTCTCTTGTGCCATGGTGTGCCTCCTTGAGCGCCAGACCTGGTCCCTGCCACCCGACTGAAGAGCTGTGCTATTCACCTCCCTTCTTCCGGTTGTTCTTCCAAACAGCTCCGGAATACGTCGTAGGGAATCGGAGCAGATACGGAACCGAACACGTCCGCACCATCCTTTCTCCCTGCAGCCGCGGCGGCCCACTCCGGATCCCTCAGGCTCTCCACGCCGCGATAGGGTATTGGGTGGCCGCCGAGGAACGGCACACCTGTTCCAATCGGTCGCGGCCTGGATGCCTCCGCGCCCTGACGCCGACGCTCGTACGCCCGATCCAGCCAGCCGAGAATCGTCTCGCCCTGCGCGTGCAGTTCCTCGCTCCGTTTGTCCACCCATTCACGCGCTTCGCGCGCAAAGGCGCGAATCGCGATCTGATCGCCCGGATCACAGGCCGCGACAAAATCGTAAATCTCGCACAAACACTCGTACGTATCCAGGTTCGTCTGCTTGATGAAATTCCTTACCGCCCCGCGCAGCCTCTGGGTCAGCACCGGGGGATAGAATCGCCGCAGCACCTGGAAGGTGAAGTCCACCTGCATATTGAAATAATGCAGGCCGAAATCGCTGAAGTTGCGATCGAAGAATGCATAGTTGGTGATTTGGTGGAAGACCTCCGACCGCGAGTCCTTGAGGCGGTAGTCAAAACCAAAGTAATCGCCCAGTAGTCTGCCCTCCGGCCGTAATTTCGCCTCCAGCCCAGTGCCGGCGTACGCTTCTGCCCGGCAGAAGTTGAGCGGGTTTTCAATGTGCCGTTCGAGGAAGCGCAGGTTGATCAGGATGTCTTCCATCACCGTGTCCGGCTCGAACATCAACAAGTTGAAGGCGATATGGACGTCGAAGTCGTTGAGAATGCGCAAAGAGTTCAGGATTTGCTCAAAGGTATTCTTGCGATTCAGATTGCGCAGCCCGCGCTCCGACGCGTTCTCGACTCCGAGGAACACGCGGAACAGCCCTAGCTCGTCCAGCACCTTGATCGACTCATTAGTAATGCTATCGGGGCGCGCCTTGACGGCAATCGCAATTCCCTCGACCCCCTCGCGTACCAGGCCATCGCGCACTGCCTCAAAGCGACGGAGTGCCTTCTCTGGATTAGGGAGGAAAAAGTTGTCGTCCTGAAAATTAAAGATGCGGATGCCATAGCGGAAGTACAACTCTTTCAATTCGGCGACAATATTGTCCACGCTGCGCACGCGAAACTTTTTCCCGCCGCCGCGCTTGTACCACGCGTTGATGCTGCAAAACGCGCAATTGCGCCAGCAGCCGCGGCTGGTCAGGACGCTGGCAATCGGTTTGCCGAAGTAGTCGTGGAAGGTGGTGCGCTTCGGGAACGGGAGCGCGTCGAGGTTTTCCGGATTGCCTTTCAAGGGGTTGGTCGCAATCGCCCCTCCAGCCGTGCGATAGCAGATGCCGGGAATATGATCGAGCCCGTCGGGGTGGTCCGCCAACGCGCAGATCAGGTCCTCCCCTTCGCCCAGGCCGATGGAAGTAAAGGCGGGAAAATCTTCGAGTAGACGCTCGGCGTTGAACGAGGCAAAATGCCCCCCGGCGATGAGGTGCTCGCAATAGCCGCCGTCCCGGAGCGCCTGCGCCAGCTGGCAGAACTCGCGCGCCCGCCCCGTGAACACCATCGACAGCCCGGTGAGCTGCGGACCGAACGCCAGCACCTGCTTCACGACGTGGGGAATGTCATGCTCGGTATTAAAAGGCACAATCTCGGCCTGGTGCCCGTGTTGTTCGAGCGCCGACGTCATGTACCGCAGACCAAGGTTCTCCTCAAGTTCCGCTCCGACCAGCGCAACTCTCATAAGGTCCCCCGGTCCTCTCGATTCGCAAGGCTATAAGTTCTGTCAATGCGCCCCTCACTCTAGCGTGTGCATTTTCGCTTCCCAGGCAAAGTCCCGCTCGCGCCCGATCCGGTTGTCCGGCACGAGCCGCTGCTGTGTCACCTCCCTCCATCGCCGGCCTGCCGCGCTCGACCAGTACAACATCACCTATTCTGCCGATGGGCCGCCCGCATTCGCCGTCACGAAGTCGGAAAAGTTTGCCATTACCACCACAGAGTCCTGATCGGCCATCCCGGGTTTCCACACCAGCACACGCTTGCTGTTCAAATCCACGCGGATGAACGCCGTGCCGTTCTCGCTCAGCACCGGATGCGTCGTCCGACGTGTCACCAGCCGTTTCACGTATTCCAGAATCGGTCGGTGCATGGACGGCCGCGGGCGCAAGGGCCCCGACGGTGCGATATGGTCGGGCAGGATGATGGGCAGCCCGATTCTCGGGTGCGCGGGGCGGCGCACAGGATCGCCGCAGGCGCAGGTATCGAGTGCCGGACGGTCCGGACGACCCGACAGCGCCTTACCGGGCGCCGGTTTTTGCGGTTTTCTTTTCCGCTTCGTATGCTCCCCCGAATGGTTGGGATATATGACACAAGAGACTGAACAGCGATGCTCTGAGTGGTTTGATGCGAGTGCCAGGCAAGGCGGCCAATCTGGACACCGCCACTGCTGCTTATGGCTTCGAACACCGTCTTCGACATATGATGCTCGCCAGACATTTTCCCGTTTCAATCTCCGCAGCCTTAGAGGAAGCCACTCTTCATATGTCTTGCCCGCTTAGTCCCTAACGGAGCGGCGGCTCAGCCGCGCTCCGCACGAGTGCGGGACTTGCCCCGACCGCAGGGAGGGGTATCGGCTGCAGGCGCGGTTGGGCGGCGCGGCACGCGACGCCCGACTGCGGCTGGCCGGCCGCCGCTCTCTTGCGCGGGCGCGGGAGCCGTAAGGCTTGCGTTCACCACCCGAGTCTGCAACAGCGGGCCAGATCGCCCAAGCCACCTGCGTGCCGAACCCGCGCAACTCCGAGTAGACAGTCCTGCCTATTTCCTTGAACGCTGCGAGGACTGCAGCCTATTTCCTTGAGCTGGAGGCTCGCCTCGCCCTGGAAGCGGTCGCAACCATTCCCACTCTTGGTTGTAGGGCGTACTTAGACCTACCGAAATAGGCTGCGGGGGATTGCAGTCTATTTCCCTCCCGGACCGGTCGGAAGGGTGCATGGGATCCGCCGGACCGCGGACGGCTAGTCCATGGGTAGGGATCATGCTCGGAGCGAAGGCATCGAACGGAACTCCCGTCGGGAGGGCGAACGGGAAAATAGGTGCCCGTGCCTTTGTCAGCTTGAAGGAAGCCATGACAGCCCCCTAGCAGTTGGGCGGCACCTGGAGGTAAAGACAGGAGAGAAACCGTATCGAATGCGGTGGCCCGCGGGCTGCGGTTGTCAGCGTCTCTGCCCGGATACCGAGCCTTGCGGGGAGGAGTCTACCAACAAAGATAGGCCGCACTGGATGGTTGTCAAGGTGAAAGCGAGGCGGTCTTCGTGAAAAGCAAGAAGAGTCGAATAATTCGCAACCAGAGACCAGCAACCCGACGCCGGATGCCTAGGCTAAGTAGTCCGGGGAGAACGGTGTGGCGCCCGCTGAATTACCCCCGGGCCCTCGGGAGTCTATCCCGCGTTGCCACCCAGCTTCATGGAAGCCGAACGGGCAACAGAAGCACCACAATGATGCGAGTTCGCCGAGCGTGACGGCCGTAAGGTCCGAATCCTGGGCACAAAAGGTTGCGGGTTCCCGAAGGATTTCAAGCGCAATAGATGGGGGGTGGCCTTTCGAGTCGGGTGTGTGGCGGGATTCGTTTCGGCCATCTGGCAGCACCTTCCTGCTTCCGGTGCGACTCCTGGAACGCCTTCGCCAGCGCGTTCGCCGCCCGGAGTTTGTCCTCCTTGGTGATCTTCGCATAGATCGTCGTCGTCTTGATGTTCGCGTGGCCGAGCTCCTCCTGGACGACTTCGATGTCGCCACCGCTTGCCCGGTACAGGTGGGTGGCGTAGGTGTGCCGGCAGGAGTGGGGGCGTACCGAGGATCGAGCCCCGCCGTCGCCATGAGGCCTTTGACTAGGCGCCAGACCCCGTTACGTGTCAGGGGCCCCCGCTGGCCGGTGAAGAGCGGTGCGGAGTCCGACACATCCTCCTCGCAGTCCCGCCTCCACCCGATGAACGCCTTGAGGTGCCGCTTCAGTTCCTCAGCGATGAACACCTCCCGCGTCTTTCCGCCTTTTCCGTTCTGGACGATCAGGGAAGATTGCCCGTACCCCAGGAGGCAATCTCCGACGCGGAGGGCGGCAACCTCGGACGCCCGGAGGCCGGAGGACAGGAGCGTGTCGAGGAGCGCCCAGGATCGGATCGCGGTGACGGCGTCCGTGGCCACGGCCTGCGTGGCTCTGGCCTCAGCGAATCGGCGGCGGCGAGTCAATTCCTCGGTGGTGCGGTAGCGTATTTCGCGCTGGGTGGTGGGCATCGTCGCATCTCCTTGCAGCGCATCGCGGCGTCGATGGCGGAACTACTTCTCGATCAGAGCTCGAACCGAGACGCCCAGGGCCTTGGCGAGCTTCTCCAGTGTGGCAAAGCGCGGGGTGGGTCGCCCCGCTTCGATGCGGTAGACGGTCGCGAATCCAATCCCGCACCGGTCCGCCAAGGCGCGGATACTGAGTCCCTTCTCTACCCGAACTTTCTTCAGGCGGAGTCCCATACTCATAATGTAGTCATATATGACTGCACGGTTAACAGGGGATTCCCGAGGGACTCTGTCGTATCCGGGAGACGATGGTCGCGTGACAGGACGGATGTCCCAGAATCCGGGGATTCTGTGACACTATCGCGAAACGGCGGGAAGTGCCTGCTAACTTTGTGAAAACGCCGGAGAGGGCCT
>Ga0316628_100004524_pt1 | contig 10932 bp, 7 predicted proteins | sample OWC_Aug_M2_C1_D5_FD_207648 | JGI IMG/M metagenome (GOLD analysis project Ga0316628, IMG submission 207648) | Wetland soil microbial communities from Old Woman Creek delta, Ohio, United States - OWC_Aug_M2_C1_D5_C | ecosystem: Environmental > Terrestrial > Soil > Wetlands | place: USA: Ohio... | reverse complement strand
GAGGCCATGTCGACGACGGTTGCGATCCCGGTCCGGGTGAAGCCGCCGCCGGCTGACATCGGGGAGACCATCTCCCCGGGTTGCGCGTCCTTGGATACGACGATGCCGGCGAAGGGGGCGCGCACGACGTGGTTCTCGACCGCCTGGCGGGCTACGGCGACGCGACGCTCGGCGGCGACGACCTGCTGCCCGGCGAGGGTCAGGCCGGCTTCGAGCGAGCGCACGTGGGCGGTGGCACTGTCGAACTCCTCCTCCGACGCCACCCCGTCCTGGCGCAGGCCGGTGGTCCGGCGCAACGTCCGGCGTGCGTCGTCGAGGTCGACCTCAAGCTGCGCGACCCGCGCCTGCGCCACATCGAGTTCGGCCGCGGCGGCAGCGAGCTCGGCCGCAGCATCGGTTGCATCGAGCCGTGCCAGGACTTGCCCGGCCTCGACCTTGAGCCCCTCCTCGACCAGGATTTCGACCACCTTGCCCGTGACCTTGGCGGAGACGGTCGCGCGCAGCCTCGGAGTGACATAGCCCGAGGCGTTGAGCACCGCCGTCGGTCCTGCCGTCCAGGCCTTCGCCTCGACGACTCGCACTTCGACCGCCCGTTGTGTCGTCAGCCACCATCCGACCACAGTCGCTACGGCGAGCAGGGCCAGCCCGATCACGACCGGCGCCAGCCAAGAGGGTCTCCGTCTCTCACGCGCGGACGGGTCGATCGCCAGCAGTCCGAGATCACTCTCTGTCATCGACACGACCTCCGGCGGGGGAGTATACGCGCCTGTGTCGTCGCCTGCCCGCCCTGGCGAAGGTCGGGTCGCGTGACCGGGGATTGCGATACGCTGGAGAGGCTGACGAATGGTCGGCACCGGCGAATCGAGCTGGCTGTGGTCACTGGGTCCGGCGGTCCTGACCGGGGGGAGTGCATGGAGACCCTGTCTCACCAGGAGCTGACGCGCCTGTTGCTCGCGCTGGGCGTGATGCTGCTGGCGGCGCGGGCGCTGGGCGAGCTGGCCCGCCGTCTCAGGCAGCCGGCCGTGGTCGGGGAGATCACAGCCGGCATCCTGCTCGGGCCCACGGTCCTGGGAGCGCTGACCCCCACGTGGAACGCCTTCCTCTTCCCGGTCCACGGCGGTCTGCCCGCCGCGCTGGGCGGCCTCACGACCCTGTCCATTGTGCTCTTCCTGCTGGTGGCCGGGATGGAGGTGGACCTGTCCACGATCTGGAAGCAGGGCCGGACCGCGATCGCTGTGAGCGCCTCCGGGCTGGTGTTCCCGTTCGCGGTCGGGTTTCTCTCGGCCTGGTTCGCCCCCTCCCTGCTCGGCATGCACCGGGGGGCGGACGCCCTGGTCTTCGCCCTCTTTTTCGCCACTGCTCTCTCCATTACCGCCCTCCCGGTGATCGCCAAGATCCTCATGGACATGGATCTCTATCGCTCCGACCTGGGCATGCTGATCGTCGCGGCGGCCGTCTTCGACGACCTGGTCGGATGGATCGTCTTCGCCGTGATCCTGGGCCTGGTCGGAGGCGGTGTCAGCGGCGGCATCCCGATCGGCACCACGGTCGCCCTGACGCTCGGCTTCGCGGCGCTCGTGCTGACCCTGGGGAAGTGGCTGGTCAACCGGGTCTTGCCGTGGATCCAGGCGCACACCAGCTGGCCCGGGGGTGTGCTCGGCTTCGCCGTCTCCATCGCCCTCGTATGCGCGGCGTGCACGTCGTGGATCGGCATCCACGCCATCTTCGGTGCCTTCCTGTTTGGGATCGCCCTCGGCGAGTCCGAGCATCTCCAGGAACGGACCCGAGCGACGCTCGAGCACTTCGTCTCTTTCATCTTCGCCCCCCTGTTCTTCGCCAGCATCGGCCTCCGGGTCAACTTCCTCGAGCACTTCGACCTGCTCCTGGTCGTCGTCGTGCTCCTGGTCGGGACGGCCGGGAAGACGCTCGGCTGCTGGGCGGGCGCGCGCTATGCCGGCGTGACTCAGCGGGAGGCCTGGGCGATCGGGTTCGGGATGAATGCCCGCGGCGCGATGGAGGTCATCCTCGGGTTGCTGGCCCTCGAGGCCGGCATCATCGACGCCCGCATGTTCGTCGCCCTGGTGGTGCTGGCGCTGGTCACCTCGATGACCAGCGGCAGCCTCATGCAGCGCCTGCTCGGGCTGGGTCGGACGCGGGCCATCCGCTTTGCCGACTTCCTCGCCCCCCGTTCGTACCTGAGTCCCCTGCGCTCGACCGAACGGAGGGGTTGCATCCAGGAGCTCGTCCGGGCGGTGTGCGATGAGAAGGTGCTGCAGGCCGCAGAGGTGGAGCGCGAGGTCTGGCAGCGGGAGCAGATCGAGTCCACAGGTCTCGCCAACGGTGTGGCCGTTCCCCAAGCCCGTCTCGAAGGGCTCGGCCGCCCCAGAGTGGCGGTCGGGCTCTCGCGGAGCGGCGTCGATTTCGACTGCGAGGACGGCGAGCTAGCCCATCTCATCATCCTCGTGCTCACGTCTACCGACGACCACCGCGCGCAGCTCGAGATCCTGAGCGACATCGGGCGCACATTCCGGCGGCCCGAGATGGTCGAGAAGGTGCTGATGGTCGACACCTACACCCAGTTTCTGGCCACGCTCAAGGTCAACCCGCCGACCGGCCCCCACGTGACGCGACGGGAGTGACCCGGCCCGCCGCCTGGTCGCGCTGCGGTCCAACTGGCCAGGAATGCCTGCCGGCGTCGCGACGCTGTGCTATGAAGATATTGACGGCTTTGCCTCGGCAGAACCTCGGCCGCGGCTCGCCGTAGAACCGGTGGAGGTGAGGCATGGACGCGATGATCGAAGCCCATGTCCTGCCGCAGCTGCGGCAGCGGCGTCACCAGCTCGAGGAGACGGTGCGGCGTGCTCCGCGCGCGGTCGAGCTGCAGCGTCTGCTGGGCGAGGTGGACGCGGCCATCGCGCGCGTCGATGCCGGCACCTACGGCCTGTGCGCGACCTGCCACGACCCGATCGAAACCGATCGCCTGCTCGCCGACCCTCTGGTCTGCGTCTGCATCGACCATCTCTCGGAGAGCGAGCAGCGGGCGCTCGAGCGTGATCTGGAGCTCGCCTCCCGCATCCAGCGGACGCTGAGCGCGCCGCGCGAGCTCTCCGCTGCCGGGTGGCACCTGCAGCTCCACGTCGAGCCGGCAGGTGTGGTCGGGGGCGACTGGTGTGACGTGTTCGAGCCGAGCCCCGGCAGCGGGCTGATCTTTGTGCTCGGCGACGTCTCCGGCAAGGGGCTGGCAGCGGCCATGCTCATGACCCACCTCCACGCCACCTTCCGCTCCCTGGCGGCCGAGGAGCTGCCGGTGTCCGGCCTGGTCGAGCGGGCCAACCAGGTCTTCCGCTCGAGCACCCTGTCGCCGTACTTCGCCACCCTGGTGTGCGGTCGCCTGAGCGCTGACGGCACGGCGGAGATCTGCAACGCCGGCCATTGGCCGCCCCTGGTGCTGGGCCGGAGAGGGGTCACGCAGGTGCCGCCGACCGGTCTGCCTGTGGGGACCTTCGCCAGCGCCCACTACTCGTCGCAGAAAGTCGAGCTGGGTCCCGGCGACCACATCCTGCTCTACACCGATGGGGTCACCGAGGCCCGCAACGCCGGCGAGCTGGAGTACGGGACCGAGCGCATCGAGCGTCTCGCGGCCGGCCGGACCTGGGCCGACCCCGGCGCCCTGCTGGCGGCGGTGCGCTCGGATCTCGCGACCCACCTCGACGGCGTGACGCCGCAGGACGACCTCACCCTGCTCGCCATCGGCCGCGACTGACGCTGGCGGCGAAGCCCGGGGTTCCCTCAGATCGGCTCGAAGCGACCCTGGAAGAGACGCAGGGCCGGCGGCTCGTAGACGAAGCGCAGCCCAGTGATCTCGTGCCGGCGCTGGCAGAGGCGCGCGATGCCGCCGGCCACCGCGGCCATGTGGTCGTTCGAGTAGACGCGACGCGGGATGGTCAGGCGAACGAGCTCCAGCACGGGTCGGTAGTTCTCGCCGGTCTTGGGGTCGCGCCCCTTGGAGACGTTGCCGCGCTCCGTGACCCTGACGCCGGTCTCGAGGTAGATCTCGGCCGCCAACCGCTGCGCCGGGTACTGGACCTGGTCGACGTGGGGCAGGAGCTGCCTGGCGTTGACGAGCACGGCGTGGGTGTCGGTGGGCTTGACGACCGGGACTCCGGCCCGGGTCAGCCGCTCGGCGAGGAACGCGGTCTGCTCGACGCGGTCGCGGATGTAGCGGTCGTCGAGCATCTCCTTGACGCCGTGGGCCATGGCCGCGAGGTCGGCCGCGGGCAACCCGCCGTCATGCACTCCGCCCTCATAGCTCCGGAGCTTGGCCTCGGCGGCACCTCCTTGGTGCGTGGGCAGGATGTACCGGTAGCCGCAGATGTCCTGCATCTGGGCGACGAAGCGGTGATAGGCCTCGCTCGTCGCCGGCCCACTGGTCGGTGCTCATCGCGGTGGTGCCGGAGTCGGTCAGGAAGTCGACCGTCACGTCGGCCGAGCGCAGCAGGAAGGTGTTGTAGCCCGCCTCGCGAATCGCCCGATCGCGTTGCTCGCGCGGGGTGAGGGCGATCGGCTCCGTGGTGTGAACGACGAACGGGGCGCAGTCGAGCTCCGCGCTCTCGAGGCTGGCGAGAACCGAGCGGAATCCGAGCTGGTCGTGCCACTCTCCGCCGCTCTCGAGGTCGAGCGGGGCCGCCTCGTCGCGCTGACGGTAGAGCGCGATGATCGCGTCCGCCACCTGGTCGAGCTGCGCGTTGGACATCGCGAGGCGCGGGATCTGCACCGGCAGCAGGCAGTCGCGACCGACCAGGCCCGTGGCAACGGCGCGCGTGCCCGACGTGAAATGGAGCGCGCACGCCAGCGCGTGCTGGTGGTTGTGTGGGACGTGCGGGAGGAATGCGTCGGCCTTGAGGTAGGATGCGTCGCAGCCGCGCTGGAGCGGGATGCCGGCCGCAGCGAGCCGCGCGGTGAACCGCTCGGTCCGGTGCATGACCCACTGGACCTCCGCCTCGTCGCACATCTCGGAGATGCCGCGGGCCAGGACCGCCATCGTCCGGCCGGCCATGCCGCCATAGGGGTGGAGCCCCTCGTGGACGACGACCAGGTTCATGAAGTGCTCGTGGTCGACCGGGTTGTCGGTGGCGAGGATCCCGCCGGCATTGGCCTTGGCGTCTTAGGCGCCGTCGAGGAGGATGACGTGCGCGGTCTTGGCGATCAGCTTGACCAGGTCGGCGACCGAGCGGTCGGCCTGGCCGGGCTCCGATTGGCGGGCGGCGGCGAGCTCCACGGCGGCGCGGCTAGTGCGTCGACGGGCGATCGTCGATAATCGTCGACGGTGGCGAGACAACTTGACCTCACGCTGCGCGACGGACGGCGCCGGCCGCGGCTGTTGCTGCTCGGAGCGGTCGGTCTGCTCCTCGTCTACGCCATCGCCTTTCAGGGCTCCCGGGGGCTGTGGGAGCCTGACGAGGGGCGCTACGTTGATGTCGCCCTCGAGATGGTACGCCTCGGGGATTTCGTGACCCCCCACCTGCACCACCAGATGACCCACCTGACCAAGCCCCCGTTGACCTACTGGGCGCTCGCGGGTGGCATGGGCCTCCTCGGGCGCAACGAGTGGGGCGCACGGCTGCCGCACGCGCTGGCCTTCGTGGGGACCGTCCTCCTGGTCTGGGTCATGGCGCGACGGCTGGTGCCCGAGCGACCCGAGCTGCCGCCGGTGGTCTACGCCACCATGCTGCTGCCGTTCGTCGCCGCCAACATTGTCACCACCGACACCCTGCTCACGTTCTGGGTGACCGCGGCCGCTGCCGCGTTCGTCGCGGGTTGGTGGGGCGGGGAACGCGAGCGGCGGCGACGATGCGCCCTGATGTGGCTGGCGTTCGGCGCCGCGTTCCTCACCAAGGGCCCGGTCGGCCTGCTGCCGCTGGCCGGCATGCTGGCGGTGGCTGCCGCCGAGGGACGTGGCGGGTTGCGCGACCTCCTGTGCTGGCGGGGCGCGGCCCGCTTCGTGCTGGTCGGTTTGGGATGGTACTGCGTGGTGATCGCTCGGGAGCCGAAGCTGGTGGGCTACTTCGTCGGCGGCGAGATCGTGGAGCGAGCCCTTTCCGCCACGTACGACCGGAATGCCCAGTGGTACGGCGCATTCAAGGTCTACCTCCCGACCCTGATCCTCGGGTTGATGCCGTGGACCTGGGTGCTCGCCCGACGGTGGCGCGCTGGGCTTGCGTGGCTGGCGCCGTCACGGTGGCGGCAGGCCGCCAGGGAGGACAGCGTCGGTCTGTTTCTCACCGCCTGGGTAGTGGTCCCGCTCGTCATGTTTTTCCTCGTCCGCAGCCGGCTGCACCTCTACCTCCTGCCTCTGTTCCCGGCCCTGGCGCTGTTGGTGGGACGGGAGCTCGCACCCCGCTGGCGCTGGTCCCGCAAGGTGCTGGTCGCCCTCGGGCTTTGGTGCATCTGTTTGATCGGGCTCAAGGCCGGCTTCGCCGCGGTGCGCGTCGATCGCGACGCGCGTCGTCAGGCCCAGGCCATTGCCGCCCTGGCCGACGTCGCTCGCTACGACGAGGTGGTGGTCGTGGGCCTCGACGAGGGCCTCGGCCTGGCGCTCTACCTCGACCTCGAGGTCGAGTTCGTGGCCGCGACCGAGCACGAGTGGCTGTACGACCGGCACCCGTACTGGACGTCGACCCTGCTGGCCGAGCTCGAGGATCCGGAGCGGAGGCTATTCCTGGTCAGCTCTCGGCGCTTCCAGAGGTTCGCGGACATCGTGGCCGAACGGGGTCTGGAGCCCCGACGGTTCGGCACCGTCGGCCGTGCCGAGGTCGTGGAGCTCGCGCCTCGTCCGGCTCAGCTCTCCGGTGGGTCGACGTAGGTGAAGATCTTGCCCGCCCAGTTGCGCAGCTGCCAGACCCCGTTCTCGTGAGACACGATGGTGTCCTGCTGGACCGGGATCTTGCCGCCGCCGCCCGGGGCGTCGACGACGTAGGTGGGCACCGCGTAGCCCGAGGTGTAGCCGCGGATCTTGGACATGATCTCGAGCCCCTTGGTGATGGAAGTGCGCAGATGCCCGGTACCCATCACCGGGTCGGCCTGGTACAGGTAGTACGGGCGAACCCGAACCTTGATCAGCTCGTGGAAGAGCTTCTTGAGGACGTCGGCATCGTCGTTGATGCCCCGCAGCAGGACCGTCTGGCTGCCGAGCGGAATGCCCTGGTCGGCGAGCAGCTCGCAGGCCGCGCCGACCTCGGGGCTGACCTCTGCCGGGTGGGAGAAGTGAAGGGACAGCCAGACCTTGTGCCGGCGCAGGATGCCCGCCAGCTCGGGCAGGAAGCCGGGCACGCGGCTGCCGAGGCGCAGGAGCTCGACGTGGGGGATCGAGCGTATGGAGCCGAGCAGAGCGTCCAGCCGATCGTCGGACATCAACAGCGGGTCGCCGCCAGAGATGAGGACGTCGCGCACCTCGGTGTGCTCGCGCAGGTAGGCGAGGATCCGTTCCATCCGCGCCGCCAGCGGCTCCAGCTCGCCCTGGTGAACAAGCCGCGAGCGGGTGCAGTATCGGCAGTAGGCCGCGCAGGTGTCGAGGGCCAGCAGCAGGACGCGGTCGGGGTAGCGGTGGACGAGGCCCTCGGCCACCGAGGCGCCGTCCTCTCCACAGGGGTCAGCCATGTCGCCAGGAGACACCAGGAACTCCTTGTCCCGTGGCACCACCTGGCGCCGGATCGGGCACTCGGAGTCATCCGGGTCCATGAGCGCCGCGAAGTGCGGGGTCACCGACACTGCGAAGCGCTCCTTCGCCATCTCCAGGCCGTTGCGCTCGGCTGGAGTCAGGCGCAAGTAGGCCTCGAACTGCTCGGTACGGATCAGGCGGTGCCGCAGCTGCCAGCGCCAGTCGGCCCAGCGCTCGGCGTCGTAGGTCTCGCCGTAGATCCGGCATAGCCGCTCACGACGGTTCTCGACAACCTGTGATGCGACAGGTGTGAGGAGATGGAACATCTCGGCTGCCTCCATTGCAGACGATTGACGCGCGTTGACTAGGGAGATCAATACCTGATCCTCGGATTGGTCTTCGCTCCACGGTGCGCCGTGAGCGCGCGGAACCCCATGCGGGTGCAAGAGCATGGTTTCCTATGACCTGGGCAGGCACCCGCTGGCGAGACGCGAGCGGCGCGTTGAGACCAGCGCATCCGCGTCGTGCCAGCTCTTGTGGTGGGGAGATGGAGGGAAAGGGGACTCGACTGAAAGGCGGGGGGCTTGCCAGGTGATCCCCTCGCCTGCTATACTGGGTGGTTCGTCGAGCGTCGCCTTACACATCTCACGCGTCAATGTAGGCGCTTTTCTACCTCTGTCAAGGGGGTCGGGGAAGATTTTTCCTACTTCTTCTTGTCGGCCTCTTGGCGGCATCCCCGAGCAGAACGCTCGGCGTTTCGGCGAGTGGGCCGAAGCCTGGCGTCACCGCCTGTCCCTCCACACACCCATCCACAGCAGTCAGGGGGTGGGTCGGCTCACAGCCGCCGCAGGGCGCGGTTGCGATTGAGCTGAAGCACGCGCACGTCGGGGTCGGGCAGGACGCGGTCGGGCCGGAAGCGGCAGACGACGGTGGCCGCAGCTTCCTCCCCGGGTCCGAGGGTGACGGTGGCGCGAGCGTCACGATAGTCGGGGTTGGGCTGGCCGTCGTCGCCGAGGCGGTCGCCGCGGGCGGCAGCAACCTCGACCGGCACGGTTCCCGAGCCTTCGTTGCGCAGGAGGATGCGGACCTCGTACCGCTCGTCTTCGGCATCGATCCGCGACGAGCTGACCTCGACGATGCGGTACTCGGGGACGACCACCTGGTAGAACCACTGCGCGACGAAGGCGTCGAAGGCGACCAGGTCAGGCGCGTGCGGGCGGAGAGCGGCGATCAGGTCCTGGAGCACCGGGAAGTCGGGGCCGTCCTTGTGGGCGGCAATGAGCTCCCGAAGGCCTGCGAGTGCCTGGTCGCGGCCCATGAGGTCGGCCAGCATCCAGAACACCCAGCCGCCCTTGTCGTAGGTGACGGTAGTGTCGCCCTCCTTGGAGCCGTCGACCCTGACCAGCGGTCGCTCGGCGTCGGCCCGGCGGCTCCGGCCATAGGTGGCTTCGATCCGCTTGCGGAACTCCATGGCGTAGAGCTCACCCCGCACCTGCTCGAGCAGCAGGGCTGTCGAGAAGTGAGCCAGTCCCTCCGCGACCACGTTACCGCCCGGGCCCTTGCCCGGGGTGAGGATGTTGCCCCACCACTGGTGGGCGGCCTCGTGGGCGGCGATGGCGAAGGCGGTGTTGCTGCGTGGGTCGTCCCTGGTCAGGAAGCCGATCCCCTCGGAGAAGGTGATGTTGGTGGGGAAACCCTGGGCGTAGCGGGCGTTGTCGGCGAACTCGGACAGCTTGAGCTCCTGCCAGGGATAGGGCCAGAACCACTCCGAGTAGTAGCGCCGGGAGCCGTCGAGCGCAGCCAGCATCTCGTCGACGTTGTAGGGGTGCTGGGCGTGGAAGAACACGGCGGTGCCGTCTCCCCGGCGCACCTCCCAGCGACCGACGACGAGGTTGAAGAAGCGCACCGGCTGGTCGGACCGCCACTCGGTCGTCCGCCGGCCGTCGCGCACCTCCTCCGCGACCGGCATGCCGACCGAGTTGACGACGTAGGCCTCGGGCACAGTGACGGTGATGCAAGTGGTGAAGGGGGAGGCGGAACCGAACATGGGCTCGGTGACGCCGATCCAGAAGTCTTCGGGGTAAACCTTGAGCTCGAAGCGGTTCTCCTCCTCGACCCCGATCTCGTCCAGGAAGCCGAGGACCGGCACGAAGGAGGGGGTGAAGCTGGTCAGGACAACGCCGGCCGGGAGGATGAACTCCTCCTGCCGGCCGCCGTTGCGGCTGACCCCGGCCGGCAGGCGGCCGTGGTGGGAGAAGCCGAGCTCGAGAGTTTGGCCGGGATTGAGCGGTGCCGGTGGTGCGATCACCCACAGCCCGCTCCGGCTCTCCGGCCGGTACGGCTGGCCATCCAGGGTCCAGGCCACGTCCTCGAAGTGCAGCCCGGTTGTGACCGGGAAGCGGGGGAGGGGATCGGCCCGCCGGTTGATCAGCCGGTAGCTGCCCCTGACCGCGAAGCTGCTGCGCTCGGGCTCGAGCGTGACGTCGAGCTCGACCGCGTCGAGGTCCGGCAGCAAGGCATCGTGGAAGGTGGCGAGGTTCTGCTTCCAGTAGTCCTTGGCCCGCTTCTTACCGCCGCCGCCCTCGGGTCCACGGTCGACAAGGGCGTAGAGGGCGACGCCAGAGACCAGCGGCACCAGCAGCAGGGGTGAGAAGCGGAGCAGGCTGCGGGCGAGCTGCTGTGGCTCGAGACGAGCCAGGGCGAGCACGGCGTCGCGCTCGGTGCGTGGGTAGAGCCGTACCGCCAGGGCGACCAACGCGGCGGCCAGGCTGAGGGCCAGCACCCGGTTGAGCACCAGCGCCGGCCGGTCGAGCTCGAGAGGCCCCATGTCGCTCCAGCCCATCTTGTCGCGAAATTGCAGGTAGCCGGTCAGTGCGAAGGCGCCGATCGCGATCGCGTAGCTCGCGTAGCGGCTGCGGGTGAGCGCGAAGGCGGCCGCGACAAAGGCCGTGAAGAGGACGAAGGTGGGCAGCAGCAGACAACCCCACAGCACCAGGAACGGACCGAGCGCGAAGCTGACCTTGCCCTGCATCAGCACCATCGCCAGACAGGTGAGCAGCGCCGCGAGCAGGATCACCGCCCCCACCAGGCTGTTGGCCAGGCACTTGCCGAGGAGCAGGGCGGTCGAAGGCAGCGGGCTCGAGGAGACGAGGGGGGCGAGCCGGGTGGCGCGGTCCCGCCACAGCGACTCGACGGTGTAGAAGGCGAGGAGCAGGCAGACGAGCACGGTGAGAATGTTGAATAGCCGCGCCGCAGTCAGGCCCGAGGTGACCAGC
>Ga0316628_100004523_pt1 | contig 10935 bp, 10 predicted proteins | sample OWC_Aug_M2_C1_D5_FD_207648 | JGI IMG/M metagenome (GOLD analysis project Ga0316628, IMG submission 207648) | Wetland soil microbial communities from Old Woman Creek delta, Ohio, United States - OWC_Aug_M2_C1_D5_C | ecosystem: Environmental > Terrestrial > Soil > Wetlands | place: USA: Ohio... | reverse complement strand
TGTAATCTTGATTATTCGATACCATAATAAATTCACATATTCTTCCTCCTACGAGTAATTGTGCTATATAGATATCAAAGAAAGGCAGGAGAACTTTATAACTTCCTGGGCCTCTGAGCTCTTATTACAGTCTGTTCCTGCCTCCCTTAGCCATGATAGGTTGATTGGGCCAGAGAGCCCTGGTAACGATGGAGGATTGGTCGGGAGGCGATTCCTGCCTGTCTATATCACATAGGGAGGAGGGATTAATGGAAAGCTTAATTGTTGGCATTGATGTATCGAAAGAGTCCTTCTCAGCTGCCGGCCTCGACGGTAAAGGGACACCGCTTCTCCGATGTTTTACCGATGGATCTTGATGGGTTCGCGAAGTTCCTGAAGACGATGTTAGCCAAGCAGCCTCACTTTTTGGAAATTGTGGAATTCATTTACAAGAGTGGAGCGGATGATTTGTTAACAGCAGTGCAGTTTTCTGGTTGTAGTTTATAGAGAAAAAAGCCCGCCGTCGTGAGACGGCGGGTGCCAGCTTAACTATTATTCAGATTCGCATCAAGCGTGGCATCAGTCTTGACTTGGAAGCGGTGTAGAGAGCGTCTCCATCGCCTTGTCGATGCTGAAGCTGCCGGGTTTCTGGCTTGGCGGAAATACCTTGAAAGTTGAAAGGAATTGTCCGACGTATTGCTGCGCGGGCACGAGCAGGAACAAACGGTCTATCCGCCAATGAGAGTAGTCCATGCCAACCAAGTCGCCCTTTTCGAACGGGTCCGAGCGGAGGTTGAAGATCTTCGGGACCCGCAGCGTCACGAACGGCTCCTGCCAGACATCGAAGCCCTCGGCGCGCTGTTCGGCGAAGACGATCTTCCAATTGTCGTAGCGCAGCCCCACCAGCGAGCCATCGTCGCTGAAGTAGAAGAACTCGTGGCGCGGGTCGGGCGCTTTGCCTGCGAGGGTGTCGATGATGTTGTAGCCGTCGAGGTGGACCTTGAAGGTTTTGTCACCGACCTTCATCCCCTTCTTAAGCTGCTCCTTCACGTCCGGGACGCCGACAGCGGCCATCATCGTGGGGAGCATGTCCATGTGCGAGAAGATATCATTGTTGATGGTGCCGGGCTTGATGACCCCGGGCCAGCGAATGACACAGGGCACTCTATAGCCCCCTTCCCAGTTGGTATTTTTCTCCCCCCGGAAAGGCGTCGTGCCGCCGTCAGGCCAGGACATCTCTTCCGCACCGTTGTCAGTGGAGTACATGACGATGGTGTTTTGATCGAAGCCGAGTTCCTTGAGTTTGTCGAGCAACTGGCCAACCATGGCGTCGTGTTCGACCATCCCATCAGGATAGGTGCCGAGGCCGGTCACGCCTTGGCTTTCCTTCTTGAGGTGCGTGAAGATGTGCATGCGAGTGGAGTTCCACCAAAGAAAGAACGGTTTATTGGCCTTCTTCGCTTTTTCCAGATAGTCGAGCGCAGCCTTGGTGAATTCCTCGTCGATCGTCTCCATGCGTTTGATAGTGAGCGGGCCGGTGCTCTCGATCTTTTGCGTGCCGTCCGCATTCGCCCAGGCGTGGATCACACCGCGCGTGCCGAATTTCTTTTTTAGCGCCGGATCTTTAAAATAATCGGGGTTCTCCGGTTCCTGTTCGGCGTTAAGGTGGTAGAGCGAACCAAAGAACTCGTCAAACCCGTGGGCGGTTGGCAGCGTCTCGTCGGCATCGCCAAGATGGTTCTTGCCGAACTGCGCGGTCATGTAGCCCTGAGCCTTGAGGAGTTGCGCAAGCGTCACGTCGCGCGCCTGCAGACCTTCCTTCGCGCCCGGCAGCCCAACCTTGAGGTTACCGGTACGGAAACCGCTCTGCCCAGTGATGAACGCTGACCGTCCGGCGGTACAGCTCTGCTCGCCATACCAGTCGGTAAACAGCACGCCCTCCTTTGCAATGCGGTCGATGTTGGGCGTCTTGTAGCCCATCATGCCCAGGTTGTAGGCGCTGACGTTCCAATAGCCGATGTCATCGCCCCAAATGATGAGGATGTTTGGTTTCTTCTGCTCTGCTGCTGCCGGGGTGACGATGAGCGCCAAGCTGGCGACCATCGTCGCAAGAATCACTGCTATTTTAAATCTCATGGGTTCATCCTCCTTTTTGATATTCAACCTGCAACAGCACATGGTTGTATGATATCACATTCTTGCGCTACTAACCGAATAGTGGCGAATATAAATCTATCCCAAACCCGAGCGAGATAGAATCACGGTGCTTCAATTAGGCGGTATGCCGGGGGCGGCGGAATTAGATCCGCATTCGAAAACCATCATAATTCGATGATGCTCTTATTCAAGTTGCAATGTGCACCTGTTGGTAAATTGCGCCGGTCACATCTTCAGGAAGTTGATCGCGTTGTAATACCTACTATCTTGCAATGCCAATGTTTTGACGATTGCAAAGAATATTAATCGTATCATGCAATCAGAGGCTCCCATTATTGGATGAATCAGTTTTCGGTGGACCCTCACAATACTTTCAAAAGGTAGAACGTCGCGTTCTTATACGTCGCTTTTCCCACAGGTGTGTTTCTATTCGAGTGAAAGCCCCGTACCCAATATAACGTTATTTGTCTATGTCGAAGATGCGGAACGGAGATATGAACATTTGATATAATGTAACATATCTATAACACATATCTCTGGATCTCTAAAGACGAGGTGCTGTGTGTATCCAATACGGTTCAGGAATATCAATCGCGGACAGCCGAAGAAAGGGGGCGTAATATATTGGATGAGCCGCGACCAGCGGGCACGCGACAATTGGGCGCTACTGCACGCACAGAAACTGGCCTTGAAAGCCCGTGAAGCATTGGCCGCAGTGTTCTGTCTCGTTCCCGAGTTTTTGAATGCCACTATCAGGCAGTACGGCTTTATGCTCAGAGGACTGGAAGAGGTCGAGCATGACCTCGCTAAAAGGAACATACCCTTTTTTCTTCTCACCGGAGCTCCGGAGAAGACACTTCCGCAGTTTCTCAGGACAAATCGCGTCGGCATGCTGGTGACCGACTTTGATCCCTTGCGGATGAAGCTGAAATGGAGGCACGTGGTAGCCCGAAGAATCGACATTCCTTTTTCTGAAGTGGATGCGCATAACATAGTCCCCTGTTGGGCGGCATCGTCGAAACAGGATTATGGCGCATATACAATCCGGCCGAAGATCAAGAGACTGCTGCCTGAATTTCTGACTGAATTTCCAGCGCTCAAGCGGCATCCTTTCACGTGGCAAGGAAAGACCGAACCCGTTGACTGGGCCACAGCGAGAAAAAGCCTAAACGTCGATACGGAAGTGCCTGAGGTCGACTGGTTGACGGCAGGAGAAAAGGCGGCTCACAAGGCTCTTCATCGCTTCATTCAGCATAAGCTCTCGCGCTATGCAGAAGATAGTAACAATCCTGCTCTTGATGCGCAGTCGAACCTATCACCCTATCTCCACTTCGGACAGATTTCCGCGCAGAGAATCGCCCTCCTCGTGATGAAGTCGTCGATCGGAATAAAAAGCAAGGGTGGTTTTCTAGAGGAACTCATCATCAGGCGTGAGCTATCGGACAATTTCTGCTTCTATAATTCCAATTACGACAACGTCGGTTGTTTCCCAGCCTGGGCAAGGGAAAGCCTGCAGAAGCATCAAAAGGACCGGAGGGAGTACGTCTATACATTGGAAGAATTCGAGGAGGGGCGCACGCACGACAACCTCTGGAACGCAGCCCAGATGGAGATGAAGAAACGGGGCAAGATGCACGGTTACATGCGCATGTACTGGGCGAAAAAGATCCTGCAGTGGTCCGAATCACCGGGAAAGGCAATGAAGATCGCGATCTATCTCAATGACAAGTACGAGCTGGACGGCAGGGACCCGAACGGTTACGTTGGCATTGCCTGGAGCATCGGCGGCGTACACGACCGGGCGTGGGGTGAACGGCCGGTGTTTGGAAAGATCAGATATATGAGCTACAATGGGTGCCGGTCTAAGTTCGACGTTGAAGCCTACATTGAACAAATCACGAATCATTAAAAGAATGCATAGTTTGCCCTCGAAGAGCACGAAGAGTAAACGCGTGACACGGTCGTCTACTGCTGAGGTTCGGTACGTGAAGACTAAACTAAAGAAGAATAGAAATCACAAAATCCCATTCGAGACAAGCAAAATGACAATTGATATTCTCGCGAGACTCAAATTCCTAAACGACACCCAGCGCCATGCCGTGCTGGCCACGGTCTCGGGGGGCAGGCCGCACACAAGCCTAATCGCCTACGCCCTGACGTCCGATATGAGAACACTCATCTTTGCAACGCCGAAGGCTACAGCTAAATACAGGAATATCCTGAAAAACAGCCGGGTGTCCCTACTCATTGATACCCGGAAAAATTCAGAAAGTGATTACACCGCAGCCGAGGCCATCACCATTGCAGGAACAGCCAAGCTCGTGAGGAAGGGGGCGCTGCGGATTGAGATCAGCAATGTTCTCATCGGTAAACATCCGACCCTGAAGGATTTCGTGAACGCGCAGAGCACCGCTTTGATCATGGTCCGGATTTCACGCTGCGTGCACGTGAGCCGTTTCCAGGTCGTATCTGTGTGGGAGTCGTAACGAAATACTAGCCGGTGTTTTGTTTTTTATAGGCCCGCTCAGCGCCTGCTTAGCCAGCGTAGTGAACCAGGTTATATTCTAGAAGTCAGCCGAATGTACGAGGATTCATTTGAGCATAGTCAAGGATTGTGCATGAATGATTCCCGGTTCCTAACTTTGCAATCCGAAATCCGCATTCTGGCTTCCTAAACATGATTCCTGAGCATAAGCTCCAAGGGATGGGGGTTCAGGTAATGCTGCCGTTTTAAATATTCCACATCGTACTTCCTTACATAGTGTTTGATGAGGGTAAGGGGGACTATGAGCGGGACAAGTTCCTGGCGGTAGTGTTCGATTACTTCCCGCAGTTCCTGTTTCTCGTCCTTGGAAAGCAACTCTTTGAAGTAGCCAGACATATGTTGGAGTACGTTCGTGTTCTTCTTGACGGTGGTCAGAAATCTCAATCCATCCATGATCGTTGTGAAGTACTGCTGGTGGAGCTCATCGCGCTTGGCCTTCTTCGCTCCTGCAACGATCTTTCCGAGAATCCCATAGTGCCTCTGGCTATGAGACATGATGAGGAGCTTGTGGTCAGTGTGGAAAGAGACAAGCTCACCCGCAGAGCCTCCCCCGTTTTTGAATTCCTGCCAGCGTTTGAATACGAATATTCGCTCGATGAAATTCTCCCGGAGCGCCGGGTCGTGGAGTCGGCCTTCATCTTCTACCGGAAGGAGCGGGAATTGCTCCATAAACGCATGGGCAAAGATCCCCGAGCCGGTAGCGTGCTGCATACCTGTTTCCGAGTAGATTTTGACGCCGCGCATACCTGAGCTGGGGGACCGGCTCTTGAACACGAATCCGCAAAGCTCTTCGCGCTCCAGCGAAGCTACTTTTCTGTTCGCCCACTTCTTCATCCTGCCCGTGTGGTCTATGCCGGTCCTGACCGTTATCAGGCGCGGCTCCTCAGGGTCGCCCACAAGGTGCATGGCCTCCCGCGGCACGGGCAGGCCGCTCTCGACTTCGGGGCAGACAGGCACCCACTCCACGTATTTGCCCAAGGTGTCGGTCAGGAAATGATCGAGCTTGTGTCCACCGTCGAAGCGGACCTTTTCACCGAGAAGGCATGTGCTTATACCAAGTTTGATCTTTTCCATGAAGGAGATCCTTTTACCAGTTAGACACAAATAAAAGCAATACCAATAATGAAACTTCTCTGCTCAGGCGTGTTTCGCGCAAAGCAGCTAAAATGACCTGGCGCGTTGCCTTAAAACCCGGGCACTTTTGCACGTTGCGCCTTTACCGCAAGTAAGACTTATAAGCAGCGTCATAACTTAGCGGTAGAAATGGCCCTATCATTCTCGGCTTTTTCGACGGCTTTCTTCAAATCGTTCAGCATCCCAACAGTCAACTCCCGCACCTTCCAAAGGGGGAAGGAAAGGCTGCCGAACACGAGCGGCAGTCCTCTGAGTGTCTCGCGGCTAATCACGAGTACGCCCTCCCCGGTCTGCCGCAACAGGAACTCATGACGCGAGAAAATGCCGAACTTCCAACCCTTCCACACGAGACGCTCTTTCGGCATGATCTCCTCGATAACGGGCCGCAGCCGGACTGGAAATACGAAGGGACGAATGCAGAAGGAAAACTTTTCGCCTGAAGAGAGCTGTCCTGTTTCACCTGTCGCATCCATGAGCCCGCTGTTCCAGTCCTTCCAGCATGTAAGGTCGGTAAGCGTTGTCCATATTTTCTCGATATCTGCGCGAATGACTATGGATTCCTCGATGATCATGTCAGAACCCTTTTATGCCAGGGCCATCCTTCTCCTCGGAGAAGGCGGTCAGCACGGCATCCTTAAAGTGCGTTTTTGTGATGGGCACATAGGAGTCGATGCGATTGTCCTTGCAGACGACCTCGTTCCGGAGCCCCTCGATGAGTGGGTGGGCAATGCCTGACGGGATGGGCGTCACTAGGTCGACCCAGTAAGCAGACAGCATCGGTGTGAGGACGGGCACGCGTATGATGAGCCGCTTGCGCAGGCCCCGTGCTTCAGCATACTTCTGCATCATCTCCACGTAGGTGAAGATCTCGGGCCCGCCGATGTCGAAGTCCTGGCCCGCGGTCTCTTCGTTCATAAGGCAGCCGACGAGGTATTCCAGGACATCCCGGATGGCAATTGGCTGGATGCGCGTATCGACCCACTTGGGCGTAATCATGACTGGGAGGCGCTCGACGAGGTAGCGCAGCATCTCGTAGGACGCACCACCCGCGCCGATGATGACCGCCGCTCGCAACACTGTAGCTTTGGGCGTTCCCGTGGAAAGAATCTGAGCAATCTCCGCACGGCTCCTGAGGTGCTCTGATAGATTGGCACCCCTCTCACCGAGCCCTCCAAGGTAAATGATGCGTTCGAGTCTTGCTTTTTCCGCGGCGGCCATGAAGGTCTTTGCCGCCTTCCGGTCCTTGTCAGCATACTCCTCGTTTTTGAAAAGGGTCTTGCCGCCCATGGAGTGCACGAGATAGTAGGCTGTATGAATGCTATGGAGGGCATCTTCGAGTCCTTCTCCGCTCAGTAGATCGCCCTGAACAACCTCGATATCAGCTCCCTTGACAATAAGAGAAGAAGCCTTCGAGAGTTCACGCACCAGAAGCCTGAGCTTGATATTCTTCCTGGCCAGCTCGGGGATGAGCCGTCTTCCAACGAAACCGGTGGCTCCGATGACCAGGACGCGATCGGAAGAAGTGAGAACCAGAGTGTTCATGGTTAAGATTAGCATAGCGTCCGGGGATTATCAAGGAAGGAAGGCAAACAACGTGCGGGTAAAAAATCATGATATAATTAATCTAATTTCCATGCTGGAATGGTTCCAATCAGGTGCTCACGGATTATGCAGAATGCTTCTCTTCTGACGGCGGTCGCCGTCCTCGTATATATGGTTCTCAGGTTCTTCGTTTCGCTCGCACTTAGACGGAATGATGTGGCAGATATTGCCTGGGGGGGACGGATTTATCGTTGCATCCCTAGTCGCGATGTTTTCCATTGGCGGGATTACGTACAGCGCACTCCTTGTTGCAGCTCTCGTAGTCCTGTGGGGTATTCGCTTGGCGCTCTATGCAGTATGCAATCCACCTGTACGGCGGCCTAAATCAGCTATAGGAAAAGTACCGGAGCAAAAAAAAATTGTTGGCCGCTCGGAGTGCGTGTATAAAGAGATTGCAACAAGCACATCCTTTAGTCGATAAGGTGAGATCATGATACGACAAACAGTGTTCGGTTTTAATAATCACGTTACACAGCTATCTGAGAGGCACTCACGCGATCTGCAAATGTTTATTTCGAGCGGCGTCATTCATTTCTGATATTGATTTCCACCTGAAATTCGTTAACTCTTTCTCGAGCGGTTTGGTACCTACATATTATATCTCTTTTATTATAGCATTATAATTTATCGCAACTTCACGCTAGCCCGTCTTGAAAGACTTTTTATCCATGAGAGAATAGGATGACAAGATGTGGTATACTTGATTGCAAGTAGGATGTAGCCTCGATTGAAGAGGCCCTCATGCATTCCCCCTGAAAGTCACTCTTTCCCGGAATTGGCATTCGGTGGAGCAAACGTGCGATCATTTCGTATGCGGATGTCTCAGGAACGATGAGATAATAGAAGGTGCCTATTCAGCAGACTAAAAGGTAAGCCTGAAAATGATTTGATGGTTAACCTAGGTCATGATAGCTATCACAAGAAAGGAGCATAATACGTATGAGGGGGAAAAGGATGAACATACATGCTTCAAAGATTCTGTTCTTGTTTTTCTTCACCGCAGTTCTTGCAATCCTGGTACTAGGCATATCGACAGACTCGTACGCAAAGAAAAAGACGGATGCAGATGACCCCGGGAAAACTGCGACTGCACTCGTTGATCTTAACAGTGCCGATCAAAAAACCCTGGAATCCCTTCCGGGGATAGGAAAATCGACGGCAAAGGCGATCATTGCGGGAAGGCCCTACAAGAGTATTGATGACCTGAAAAGCGTCAAGGGTATGAGCGACAAAAAGATCAATGCCATAAGGGACAAGGTCACTATTGGCGCGGCCGCAGCCACAGCCGCTCCTGCCGCAATACCAAAAGCTGCGGGAATATCCGGGAAAACTGCGACTGCACTCGTTGATCTTAATAGTGCCGATCAAAAAACCCTGGAATCCCTTCCGGGGATAGGAAAATCGACGGCAAAGGGGATCATTGCGGGAAGGCCCTACAAGAGTATTGATGACCTGAAAAGCGTCAAGGGTATGAGCGACAAAAAGATCAATGCCATCAGGGACAAGGTCACTATTGGCGCGGCCGCAGCCACGGCCGCTCCTGCCGCAATACCAAAAGCGGCTGGGATACCAGAGAAAGCGACATCGGCCGAGAAGGCCGTGACCGAGAAGACCGGCCAGACTAAAGCAAAGCTCTCACCTGGCCAGATCGTTAACATCAATACGGCGAGCAAGGAGGAACTTGAGGCCCTGCCGGGGATTGGCCCTACCAAGGCCCAGGCCATTATGGACGGAAGGCCTTATAATACGACCGAAGATATCATGAAGGTCAAGGGAATCAAGCAAAAGACATTCGACAAGATCAAGGATATGATCACGGTCCGTTGATGCACCGGCGCATTTTAGTCCTCACATTCTAAGAAAGATGTGCACATTTTAAATCTAAAGGAGGGTTATGGTATGAAGCGTCTACTGATCGCAGTACTGGCATTACTGTTCTTAGCTTCCCTGGCTTTTGCAGGCATGAGGACGTATCAGGTAACAGGGCCGGTCCTTGAATTAACGAACGACAAGATCACGGTGCAAAAAGGGAAGGACAAATGGGAAATTGCACGCGATGCCGGCACGAAGGTTACCGGTGACCTGAAAGTAGGTTCCAAGGTGACCATCCAGTATGAGATGAAGGCGGCAAGCATCGAGGTCAAGGCGGAAAAAGAGAAAGGCAAGTCAAAGTAGAAACAAAGTCCGCTAGCGGTGACAACCTCCGGCGGTGTTGAATCGCCAGAGAATGCTTCATTATTGTCTATCTACGTGCGTTCGCAGGATTCTTTTTCACTGCCGATTTATGACGATAGGGTCTGCCAATCGAAGCACACAGGAACTATTTGTAGGACAAGGAAGATGCCATGGGATTATTCGATCAACTCAAAGAGGGATTAGCGGCAAAACTGGGAGGCGGTAGCAATGTCAACGACATGCTTGAGCACGCCATGAACCTCATCAACAATCCGGCTACTGGAGGACTTGCCGGTCTTGTCGAAACATTCAAGAGCAAAGGATTGGGCGATGTGATGTCCTCCTGGATAGGCACCGGAGAGAACAAGTCCATTTCTCCCGACCAGATCAAGCAGGCGCTCGGGTCCGATAAGATCCAACAGATCGCTGCGAAGGTGGGCTTATCCAAAGACGCAGCTTCACAACATCTATCAGAATTGCTCCCTCAAATAATAGACAAGCTGACGCCCGAAGGGAAACTCCCGGAAGCGGGCAAGCTGGGTGAGACGTTGAACATGCTTAAGAGCAAGTTTTTGAGCAGCTGATCCGCAATTATGCGCCTCTATATTGCATGAGAGGCTGCTTGACGCCGGCGACAGGCCTCTTGGCCAGAACGGCGAATACCGGAAAGGGGGTATTGATATGCTGAAAGCATTCAAAGATTTTATCATGCGCGGCAATGTGGTGGACCTGGCGGTTGGCATTATCATTGGCGCGGCCTTCGGAAAGATCGTTACATCGCTTGTCAACGACATCCTGATGCCGCCACTCGGTTTGATCCTCGGGCAAATGGACTTCAGCGGGTTGTTCATCAATCTTTCCGGCACAGCTTACCCCTCGCTGGCGGCGGCCAAAGCGGCCGGAGCGCCCACCATCAACTACGGGGCATTCATCAACACGATCGTCGATTTTCTCATCGTAGCAGCGGCAATATTTTTCATTGTCCTGCAGGTATCCAAGCTGAGAAAACAGGATGAGGCCCCGGCGCCGCCGAGTACGAAAGAATGTCCGTATTGCCTATCCTCTATTGCGATAAAGGCGACCCGTTGCCCTCACTGCACATCTGAAGTGAAAGCAGCATAGAGGAAAGATCCCGCGACAGTATAACGAGCCGTGACCATGTCTATCAACTGGAGGGAACCAATCATGAAGATACGGGTGCTGATGGTGGTGTTGATCGCAGCTGTTTTTGTACTCGTCGTATCACCAGCCCCTGCCCAGATCAAGCCGGGTAGTGTGTCAATCACTCCGTTTTTTGGCGGCTACACATTTGACTCCGACCTGAACCTGGATACAAAACCGGT
>Ga0316628_100004522_pt1 | contig 10937 bp, 11 predicted proteins | sample OWC_Aug_M2_C1_D5_FD_207648 | JGI IMG/M metagenome (GOLD analysis project Ga0316628, IMG submission 207648) | Wetland soil microbial communities from Old Woman Creek delta, Ohio, United States - OWC_Aug_M2_C1_D5_C | ecosystem: Environmental > Terrestrial > Soil > Wetlands | place: USA: Ohio... | reverse complement strand
GACTGGCTGGGGCTCAAGATCCTGTTTGCCAGACGCATCGCGGACCAATACCGCGAGGCGCTGGCCAACCGAAACGACCCGCGCACGGCGCGGCTGGCACTGCGGCGCATCACCTCGACCAACGGCATGGTGGAGGACTTGCGCGAGGGCATCCTGGAGCTGAAAGACGAGTACCGCGCCCGGTGGCTGGCGGAGAACCGCGCGTACTGGCTGGAAAACGTCCTGGTGCGCTACGACGCCGAGGCGCTCTACTGGCAGCAGAAAGCGCGGCTGTTTGCGGGCGTGCTCCAGGATTACATGGAAACGAAAACCCTGCCCGAAGCCGGACGGCTCGGGCTGGTGCTCGCGGAGTGAACGGATGACCGGACGCGAACGCATCGCCCTGACCATGCGGCACCAGGCGCCAGACCGGGTGCCCGTGATGTGCCAGCTCTCCATCGGGCACTACAACCTCAACGGCGGGTACAAGCCGCACGAGATCTGGTACGAGACGGAGGCCTTCGCGGACGCGTCGGTGAAGCTGGCGCGCCGCTACGCTTTCGACGGCATCCTGGTGGTGCTCACGGGGCGGCCGCCCGGGTACCTGGACAACGTCGTCTCGCTGCGGGAGGAAGCCGAGGGCCAGTGGCTCCGGTGGCGCAACGGCGACCGCACTTTCCTGCCGTGGGACGACATGCCCCACCACTATCCGGCGGACACGTCGAAGCCGGCGCGCGCGCCGTTCGAGACATTCGACCCGGAGCGCGGCCTGGAGGAGGTCGATCACTACCTGGGCTACGTCTGGAACGTGCTGTTCCACATGCAGGACGTGCCGGGGAAGCCCGATGCCGGACCGCTGCGAGCGGGCGGCATCCCGGATTACCTGTTGCGCGCTTTCGACCTGGTGCGGGAGCGCGCGCCGGACCTTTCCGTGCACGGCTCGGCCTATTCGCCGGTGACGCACTTCTTCGAGCTGTTCGGGTATGAGACGGCGCTTACCGGCTTCCTGGCGGACCCGGGGAAATGCCACGCCGTGCTGGAGCGCCTGGCGGACAACACCATCGCGTGGGGGCTGGCGCTGGCGGCACGCGGGGCCGACGCGATCGATCTCTCCTCGGCGTTCGTGGCGGCGCCGTTCCTCTCCCGCAAGCTCTACCGCGAGTTCGTGGTGCCCTACGAGCGGCGCGTGAACGAGGCATTGAAGACGGCGGGATGCGTGGTCTACACCCACACTTGCGGGCGCATCCGGGACCGGCTGGACCTGCTGGAGGAGACCGGCACGATGGGGATCGACACGCTCGACCCGCCGCCGCTCGGCAACTGCGACCTGGCGGCGGCCAAGCGAGATTACGGAAGCCGGCTCTTCTTCAAAGGCAACATGAACTCGGTGGCGCTGCTGCAATACAAGACGAAAGCCGAGGTGCTGGCCGAAGCGCGGCGCCCGCTGGAGATCGGGAAGCCGGGGGCGGGCTATATCCTGAGCACGGCCTGTTCGGTGGCCCCGCGGGTGGAGCCGTGGAAGCTGGAACTGCTGGCGCCGCTGGCCGAGGAGCTGGGCCGGTACTGAGGCGCGGCGTTCACCCGGATGCGCGCGGCCGCTTTTCCGGCGAGAATGGAACCATGACTTTCGGCGCAAAAATACTGCATTCGGTCAGCTACGCGGGCACGTGGGGGCAGCCGCTCCTGAGCCTGGAAGCATTCATCGACAAAGCCGCGGACCTCGGGTTCGACGGGGTGCTGCTGGCGGCCAAGCGTCCGCACCTCTCCGTGCTCGATTACGACACGGCCGCCTGCACGGCGCTTCGCCGCAAGCTGGAAGCGCGCCATCTCGGGACCGTGGTGGTGGCGGGCTACACCAACTTCACCGGGGACCTGGAGCACGGTGACATTCCCAACCGCGAGATGCAGGTCCAGCACGTGACGGAGATGGCGCGCATGGCCCACGACCTGGGCGGCAGCATGGTGCGGGTCTTTACCGGCTACGAGAACCCGGCGGCGTCTTACGGGGCGCAGTGGAACCTGCTGGTGGCGGCGCTCAGGGAATGCGCGCGGCGCGCGGCGCGGTACGGGGTGACGGTGGGGGTGCAGAACCACCACGACATCGCCGCCGGCTGGGAGACCATGTACGACCTGATCCAGGCGGTGGGGGAACCGAACTGCCGCGCCATGTTCGATGCGTGGTCGCCGTTCCTGCACGGGTCGGACCTGGCCGAGGCGGCGCGCAAGATGGCACCGGTCACGTGCCACACCACCATTGCCGATTACCAGTTGCGCCCGCGCTACCGGTACCAGCCGGCGCTGGTGAACTACGTGAAGGAAACGGCTTTCGTGCAGGCCGTCGCCATGGGTGACGGGGCCATTGACTACCGGTCGTTCCTGGGCGGGCTGGACGCGGGCGGCTTCCACGGCAGCGTGGCGTATGAGATGTGCTCGCCACTGCTCGACGGCCCCGCCATGGAGACGCTCGACCGTTACGCGCGGCGCTTCCTGGAGTACATGCAGGGCCTTCAAGGCGCCGCCCAGACGGCGTAAACTGGACTGCTATGTCCAGAATGTACCGCTTGCTCTGCGCGGCCGTTTGCGCCGCCGGGCTCGGCGTGGGCGCCGGGCCCATCACGCTTCCGAAGCCGCAGACCGAAGGCGGCAAGCCGCTGATGGAGGTGCTGAAGGCGCGCCGGTCCGCGCGTGAATTCAGCCCGGAGAAGCTCAGCCCGCAGGTGCTTTCGAACCTGCTGTGGGCGGCGTTCGGGATTAACCGGGCAGACGGCCGCCGCACCGCGCCCTCGGCCAGCAACCGCCAGGAGATCGAGATCTACGCGGCCATGGCGGAGGGACTTTACCGCTACGATGCCGCGGCGCACCGCCTGGAGCCGGTCTTGGAGCAGGACGTGCGCGCGGCCACCGGCACCCAGCATTTCGTGAGCTCCGCGCCGCTGAACCTGGTCTACGTGGCCGATATGAGCCGCGTGAGCCCCGCGAGCCGCAGCGCCGAGGACACGGCACTTTATACCGGCGCCGATACCGGCTGCATCGCCCAGAACGTGTACCTCTTCTGTGCTTCCGAGGGTTTGGCGACGGTGGTGCGCGCGGGGGTGGACCGCGCCTCGCTGGCCAGGCTGATGAAGCTGCCGGAGAACCGGCGCATCACGCTGGCGCAGAGCGTGGGGTACCCGGCGAAGTAGCCCGCGCGGGCCGCTACGGCAATACCGGAGCGGTCTGCTCCGGGGTGGTCACGCCGGGCGGCAGTTCCAGGATGCGAATGTTGCGGAAGTGGATCTCCGCGCCTTCCGATTCCAGGCAAAGGTAACCCTTCTTCTGGGTCGCGCGGCTGATGCCGTTGACGAACTTGCCGTTGACCGAGAGCTTGACCGTGCCATCGACGGCCAGCACGTCGTAGGTGTTCCACTGTCCGCGGCCGAGGCAGCGGTTCTCGACGGACATGCTGCGTTCGCCGCGCGGGTTATCCGGCACGATCTTCACCCCGCCCACGCCGAACAGTTCGCCGTGGACGTAGGCGAGCGGCGGGGTCACGCCGTCGCGCTTGTGGAGGTTGGGCCACTCGAGCTCGAGCATCTGGATTTCGAGACCGTCGGGCAGCCGGTTCGGGCCGGGACGCGCGCTGCTCCACGCGAAGACGCCCGAGTTCCCACCCGGTTCCATGTGCATCCACTCGACGTGCAGGATGAAGTTCTCGTATTGCTTTTCGCTGCGCATCACCCCGATGGGGTGCCCGGAACAGACGATCATGCCGTCCCGCACCTTCCAGGTATCCGGGTCGGTATTGACGTTCACCCAACCCGTGAGGTCCTTGCCGTTGAAGAGGTCCCGGAACACGGGAGCGTCCGCCCCGTTCGCGCCCGCCGCGAGCAGCAGGCCCACCATTGCCGCGCATGCTTTCATGAGGTTCATGGTAGCGCACCGCCCCGCGCCACTGCGCGCAGCGGTGATGAAGCCGGCCACGGGTCCTGCGAGGGCGCAGGCCTCTGGGCTGGTACTGACAGTACCCGCGGCGCACGAAGCCTGCTGGCACAGCCCCTGGCGCCGGGTGCGTCTTGTGGCATATTTGGTGGTGCACGGGACGATGTGCCCGGCCCGGGCAGCGGCCCGGCCCGTTGCGATTGCTTTCGCTTGACGGGGATATCCAAAGAAAGGGTTTCAAGATGCGTTCATTGCTCGTCATCGTCTTCGCGCTTACCCCGCTGCTGGCACAGGGGCCTCCAACACCTCCTCCGGTGACAACAGATCCACAGCCGGGTTTGTTCGCCACACTCGCTGACACGCGCGCCAAACAAACTGTTCTCGCGCAGTATCACGAGAGGTACGGTTCCTCTCCTGCCACCGGCGACGAGACACTACAGGCGATTTTCGGATGGTCGTTGGATCACAAAGGAAATCTGGTGGTGTCGGCGGGTCAGAACCCTTTCTACACAGGCACAACAGCATATTCATACACTCCGGATGGGACTAAGAACGTCTTTGGAACCACCACTGGTAGTTGTACACAGGCAGGATCGGTCGTGACCATCGATGTTGTAGCGAGCAACGCGGTCTGGTTCAATCCGGCGGCAAACGCGTACTATGCGATCACGAGACACGTCATCGGAAACTACGTCGTGAACGAATCGGTATCGGATTGGTGTACGACGGGCAACCAGGCGCTCGTGGGAGCCAGAACCGAGCGTTCCACGCTTGCCCTGATCAAGATCAGGTAGCAGGTGTTGCCAGCGCCGAAAGCGGGTACCCGGATTGCAGGGCGTCCGCGCTACTGCGCGCACCAGCCGCCGTCGATCAGAATGTCGGTGCCGGTGATGAAGCCGGCCTCCCCGGAGCACAGGTAGACCGCCAGTTGCCCGACCTCCTCCACGCGGCCCCAGCGGGCCAGCGGAATGCGGGAGATGAACAGGCGGTTCAGCTCGGGGTTTTCGAGCAGCGGCGCGTTCAGTTCGGTGGCGAAGGGGCCGGGGCTGATGCCGTTTACCGTGATGCCGTCGGGGGCCAGTTCGAGCGCCAGCGCGCGGGTCATGCCGAGCAGAGCCGTCTTGCTGGCCGCGTAGGCCGTGCGGCCGGGGAGCGCCACGTGGCTCATCGTGGAGGTCAGGTTGACGATGCGCCCGTAACCGGTCCCCCGCATGTGCGGCACGAACGACCGGCACATGAGGAAGACGCTGGTGACGTTGGTATCCATCACCTGGTTCCACTCTTCCAGGGTGAACTCGGTGACCGGCTTGCGGATGTTGATGCCGGCGTTGTTGATGAGGATGTCCACGCGGCCCATGGCCGCCACCGCGTCGCGCTCCAGGGCGCGCACCTGGTCTTCGCGCGAGATGTCGGCGGCGAAGACCAGGACGTCGGCCCCGGCCTCGCGGATTTGAGCGGCGGTCTCCTCCAGTTGCCGCCGGTTGCGGGAGACCAGCGCGACGCGGGCGCCGGCGCCGGCGAGCGCCGCCGCCATGGCCTTGCCAAGCCCCCTGCTCGCGCCCGTAATCAGGGCGTTCTTGCCGTTCAGTTTCTTGTCCGTCATCAGATGTGGAACTCCAGGATGTCCTCGTCTTCCACCACGTGGGTGCGTTCCACCATCATGCCATCCCGGTCGGCGTTCCGGCGGAAGCGGCGGGCGTATTTGAGGTGCTCGGCGAAATCCTTGTGGACCAGGCGGGCGGCGTCCTCGACGGTGGAGCCGCGCTTGAGGACGAACGGGGTGGCGAAGTCCACCGTTTTGCCGGGGGCCTTGGTGTAGACGCGGACGAGCGAGAGCATGCCAAACACGGCGCGGGCGAAGCCGTCCAGGTTCAGCCTGGCGAAGGCGGAGAGCGCCACCATGGGGAAGCGGTCGCCGTAGAGGTCCTGGAGCGCGGTGAAGTTATCCGCGGCGCCAGGCAGGTCCAGCTTGTTGGCCGCGACGAGCCGCGGCGGAGCCAGGCGCGCGCGCTCGAAGAGCTGGGAGGTGAACTCGATGCCGTCCAGGATGGCGGGGTCCGCCAGGTCCACGACGAGCACGCTGGCCGAGGCGTTGCGGATGGCCTGCGGGATCCACGGCTCCATGAAGTCCGGGGAGAATGGCGGCAGGTCCACGAGCTGGATCGGCACGTTTTCGAAGGCCATCATGCCGGGGGTGGGGAAGCGGGTGGTGAAGGGGTAGTCCGCCACCTCCGGGTGGGCGTGCGTCACGGCGGCGAGCAACTGCGACTTGCCGGTATTGGGCGGGCCCACCAGCGCCACCTGCCCGGCGCCTTCGCGCTCCACCTGCCAGAAGGGGATGGAATGCGCCGCGCCGCCTTTCTTCTGGGCGTCTTTGCGGGCCTGCGAGAGCTTCTTCTTGATATCCGCCTGGAGCTTCTCGGTGCCCTTGTGCTTGGGGATGGTGGCGAGCATGCGCTCGAGCGCGGCGATCTTCTCGGCCTGGGTGGCGGCGCTCTTGTAATCCCGCTCCGCCTCCAGATAATCGGGGCTCAAGTTGGCGGCCATGGGTTTCTTGGCAGAGAATATACCATCATGAGGAAAATTGCGGTACTGACGTCGGGCGGCGACGCTCCCGGTATGAACGCGGCCATTCGCGCGGTGGTGCGCACCGGCGTGGACAAGGGCTGGGAGGTCTTCGGCGTGCAGCACGGCTACAGCGGGCTGATGGCGGGCGATCTCCGGCCGATGGGGCCGCGCGACGTGGGCGAGATCATGCAGCGCGGCGGCACCATCCTGGGCAGCGCGCGGTCGGCGGAGTTCCGGGCGGAGACGGGGCGGCGGCGGGCACTCGACCAACTGGCAGGGCGCGGCGTGGATGCCCTGGTGGTGATCGGAGGCAACGGGACGCAGACCGGCTCGAACGCGCTCTCGTCGATGGGCTTCCCGGTGGTGGGGGTGGCCTCCACGATCGACAACGACCTGTACGGCTCCGATGCGACCATCGGGGTGGACACGGCACTCAACATCGCGCTCGAAGCCATCGACCGGCTGAAGATCACGGCCTCCTCCCACCACCGCGGTTTCCTCGTGGAGGTGATGGGGCGGGACTGCGGCTACCTGGCGCTGATGGCGGGGATTGCGGGCGGCGCCGAAGCCATCGTAGTGCCGGAGTTCGACGTGGAGCCCGAGGCGGTGGCCACGGTGATCCGCGATTCCTACGACCGCGGCAAACCGCACGCCATCGTGGTGGTGGCGGAGGGCGCGCGCTACAACGGCGCGGGGCTGGCGGAGTATTTCCAGGCGCACCGCGACCGCCTGGGCTTCGACCTGCGGGTGACGGTGTTGGGCTACGTGCAGCGCGGCGGCGCCCCCACGTATGCGGACCGCATGCTGGGGACGCGGCTCGGGGCGGCGGCGGTGGAAGAGCTCGCCGGCGGCCGCTGCGGCGTGCTGATGGGGATGCGCGGCGGGGAGGTCGTGGCCACGCCGCTTGCCGAGGTGGTAGCGTCGAAAAAGCCCCTCGACCAGCGCCTGCTGAGGCTGGCCGGTGTGCTGGCGAGGTAGCCCGCCCGCGGCGTCCCCGGGAGGGGTACCCTGAAAGAGAGGATATGAACCGGCGTACGTTCTTCCGTCGAGCGGCGGCGCTGCCGGCCGTTCTTTCGCAGGGGGCGGAGCAGGGACTGCCCAAGTACCGGGTGGTGAGCCGCTACGAGCCGTGGCCCAAGCCCGGCATGCCCGGGCCCCTTCCGGGGCAGGTAGTGGCGGTCCACAGCGAAAAGGCCATCGATACCCAAAGCGAGAAGGTGGACGTCCCCACCGTGCGGGAGATGATGGCCCGCGGGATGCGCGCCCTGACCGGCGATACGGACCTACGCGATGCCTGGGCGCGCCTGTTCGTGCCGGCGGACGTGGTGGGGATCAAGGTGAACTGCTCGGGCGCGCCCGGCATCATGTCCACCCCCGAGGTGGTGGCGGAGATCGTGCGCAACCTGAACGCGGTGGGGGTGGCGCCGGACCGCATCTGGATCTACGAGCGCTTCAAGAGCCAGATGGACTCGGTGCACTACGACCGGTATGTTCCCGCGGGTGTCCACATCGAGGCGGCCGAGGGCACGCGCGGCGCCATCCTGAAGTACGATCCCAATACCTACGTGGAGGTCAACTTCTTCGGCGAGGACGATACGCGGTCCAACATGATCCGGGTGGTCTCGGAGCGCTTCAGCAAGATCATCAACGTGCCGAACATGAAGGACCACGGCGCCTCGGGGGTCACGGGCTGCCTGAAGAACATCGCGTACGGCGATTTCTCCAACGTGGCGCGGTCCCACATGAACACCAAGACCAACACGTACTCGTTCATCGGCACGCTGGCCACGGTGGAGCCGCTGCGCTCGCGCACCGTATTGCAGATCATGGACGGGCTGCGCGGGGTGTGGCAGGGCGGGCCGTTCTCGCCCAACCGGAAGTACCGCTTCTACCCGAAGCAGATGATGTTCGGCACCGACCCGGTGGCCATCGACCGGCTGCTGCTCGACATCATCGACGGCAAGCGCAAGGCCGAGGGCGCCATCTCAGTGTGGGACCGCTCGCCCGAACACCTCATGAAGAAGCCCACGGCCATGCCGCCGGACGATCCCAACCTTAACCGGTACGTGCGGGAGCCGGGGCACATCGAATACGCCGCGGGCCTGGGACTCGGCGTCTACGACCTGGGCAAGATCCGGGTGAAGCGAATCGAACTGTGATGATCTGGTTCCTGTTGGCGGCCCTCCTGCCGGGCCTGTACTGGGAGCAGGGTGTGGAGACAGCGCCGGCATTGAAGAAGGCCGGGCTCCAGCGGGTGTACGTGCCGGCGGAGCACGAGCAGGCATGGCGCGCGGCCGGATTTACGGCGGTGGCGTTCGATCCGCAGCGGCATGCCAAGGCGGAGGCGCCGGGCGTGCAATACCGCCTGAGCGTGGCGTCGGCGACCAGCGTACCGTGGATCGACGCCAACGGCTGGCGGTTCCAGCGCAACGTGGGGAAGACCTGGTCTTACAGCGTTCCCGCGCGCAAGGCGGCGCTGGCGATGGCCGAGCCGTATGCGTACGGCGTGGATGCCGTGGTGCGGCTCGACCCACCGGACCTGGACCTCTTTGCCCGCATGCTGGCCTTCCTGCGGCGCATCGACCGGCCCCGCATGCCCGCCCTGGCCAATATCGGGATCGTGGACGACGGCTCCGACGTCACTGGCGAGGTGCTGAACCTGCTGGCGCGCCGCAACCTGCTGTTCAAAGTGCTGATGGCGCCCGACCCGCGCTACGACTTGAACGTGCGCATCGGGAGCAAGGAGTACCCCGAGGAGGAAGCCGCGGACCCGTACACGTTTGCCGGCAAGCTGCGTTACCAGCTCACCGACGAGAAGCGCCTGGTGCGCATCTACGGGAGCGACGTGGTGCTGGTGCGGCTCACGGGGGACGGCGAACGCGCGCGCCTGCACCTGATCAACTACGCGAACCGGCGGGTGAACGGGCTGCGCGTGCGGATGCTCGGGGAGTACCGCGCGGGCGAACTGGCGGCCTTCGGGATCGACAACGCGGCGCTCCTCGATTACGCCGCCCGCGACGGCGCCACCGAGTTCACCGTGCCGGACATCGACACCTACGCGGTGGTGGACCTGGTGAAGCGGTAGGTGGCTACTTCTTCTCGGTGATGCGGCGGAAGACGCGCAGCAGGTTCAGCCCCAGAAACTTGCGGATGCGCTGCTCGCTGTAGCCGCGGCGCAGCATGGCATCGGTGATGAGGGAGAGGTCGCGGATGTCGCGGATGCCGCGCGGCGGGGTGGGGCCGCCGTCGAAATCGGTGCCCAGGGCCACGTGGTCTTCGCCCACCAGTTGAATGGCGCGGTCCACCACGTTGACCCACTCGTCCGGCGTGAACTTCAGTTCCTCGGGCGCGTTCACCCCCACCATGGGATATTGCGGCGCCACCAGCTTGTCAACCTCGTAGATGCTCATGGCGGAGCCGCGGCGCCGGATTTCGCTGGTGTCCCAGAAGGGGCGGCCCGCGTGGGATGTGCGCCAGTCGTAGACCTTGCGGTTGTGGAACTCGTTGCCGATCTGGAAGCCGATGACCCCGCCCTTGGCCGCGAGCTTCTTCACGAGCGCGTCCGGCATGTTGCGCGAAATGTCGTTGAAGCTGCGCAGGCCGTGGTGCGTGGCCACGAGCGGGTCCGTGCTGACGTCGAGCGCCTGATCGATGGCTTCGTCGGAGGCGTGGGAGACGTTGATCACCATGCCGAGCCGGTTCATCTCGCGGATGAGGGCGCGGCCGCGGTCGTTGATGCCGTGCCACTTGGGCGCGGAGCAGCAGGAGTCGGCATAGTTGTTGGCCCAGTTGTGGGCGGAGAGCTGGGCGGAGCGCAAGCCGAGGCGGTAGAGCGTGCGCAGGATGCCGAGATCGCCGTCGAGGTCCGCGCTGCCTTCGAGGTCGAGCACGGCGGCGATGCGGCCGGAGCGGTTGATGCGCTCGATATCGGAGGCGTTGAGGGCCAGGGCGATGCGGTCGCGGTTGCCCTCCAGTTGAGTGAGGGCGAGATCGGCGAGCCGCAGCGCCTGCCGGGTTTCCATGCGGCCCGGATAATACTCCTCGCTCACGAAGATGGAGAAGAACATGGCGTCCACGCCGCCCTCTTGGGCGCGCGGCAGGTCGAACTGGCCGTCCGGGACGCGCTCCCCGATGTCGCCGCCGTGATAGAGCTGGCGGTTAATCACGTGGACGTGGCCGTCGAAAACAAAGGCGTCGCGGTGAAGCCGCTGGGCGCGGTCCGAAACCTGGGCGGCCAGCGGCACCAGCATGAGCACAAAAGCCAGGGTACGTGGCAAAGGTGGAAACCCCCGAAAGCATTATAATGGCCGCAGATACCTATTTGAGGCCACGCATGAAGCTATCGAGACGAGAGTTGCTGGCCGGCAGTGCGGCGCCGTTCATCCTGGGCGCCCAGAAGACTCCGGCACGGCCGAAGCTCGCGGCCATCACCACCATCTACTTCCGCATGTCCCACGCGCAGCACATTGTGG
>Ga0316628_100004521_pt1 | contig 10939 bp, 10 predicted proteins | sample OWC_Aug_M2_C1_D5_FD_207648 | JGI IMG/M metagenome (GOLD analysis project Ga0316628, IMG submission 207648) | Wetland soil microbial communities from Old Woman Creek delta, Ohio, United States - OWC_Aug_M2_C1_D5_C | ecosystem: Environmental > Terrestrial > Soil > Wetlands | place: USA: Ohio... | reverse complement strand
GTTCCACTGGTCTGGCCGGAAGTCGAGGTCGAGGACAACGGTGGTGCCAGCCTTTTTGGCAAGCTCCGCCCCGTACAAAGTGGCGCCCCGGCTCGGGTCTTTGCTTAGATTCGTACCGGCGAACTGAAAGATGCTGGTGTCAGTGACAGGGGCCGCCAGTACATCATCGATTTCGAGCGCGGTATCGGCACAGTTATCTCGGTAAAAGACCAGTGGAAATTTGTCAGGGGGCTCGATGCCCAGGAGAACGAGGCTGGTGCGCCGGCCCAGTTTTCGCGGGCTGAATTGAACGTTCACCCCTTCTTTCTTCAGGAAATGGACGACGAAATCTCCGACGAGATCTTCACCGAAGGCGGTCAGTAAAGCCGATTTCAGTCCCAGCCTGTGGCACCCGACGCTCATGTTGGTCGGGGACCCTCCGACATAGGCGGCAAAGCTTTTGATTTCAACAAAATTAGCCCCCACATCGTTGCTGTAGAGATCCATGCAGGATCGGCCCATATGAAACGTGTCGAAAGTACGTTGACCGTCACGGGAGTCTTGGTATCTCATCCTGCGATTTTCAGATACTCTGGCCGGTTAAGTTCTCAGAACTTGATGAAAACCCGCTACTGAGTGTGACAAGAATTTGCTCTTAGGTGAGTTGAATATAACGAAAAACGGAGTTGTGTGTCAAGCAAAAGACCGCCCTTACTTCTGAGGTGATCTTACTCGACCTTCCTTCAACATTGACTTTTCCACCTCTTTTCAATATCCTTTTTTTTATGGACCTCTCTCTTCTCAGCGACCGAGAAGGATTTCGGTTTCATGTGATCGAGGCGCTGTCGCGCAAGCCTGTAGACTACTTGGAACAGTTCGAATTCATCGATAAACACAGAAAAAGTCGGGTGACCTGGGCGGGGGCAGGGATTCTCCTGCCGCTCTATTTCCGTGAAGACCGAAACCCAAAAGGGGATAGTTCTGGCCGTTATGTCTTTCTCCTCAGTAAAAGATCGAAGAACGTTCAGCAGCCCGGAGACCTGTGCGCCCCGGGCGGTGGAATCCATCCGTTCTTGGATTCTCTGTCAGGAAAACTCCTTCGATACCGACTCGTGCCGGGAATCCGCGGGCCAGGTTTCGAACGGGCCAAAAGTCGTGGGAAAGCGATGTATGAGCAAATTCTTTTTTTATTAGGTAACGCGCTACGGGAGAGCTGGGAGGAATTGCGTTTGAGTCCGTTCAACGTGGAATTCCTGGGTCCTTTGCCGACGTATCGTCTTCGTCACCGATCATGGATTATCTTTCCGATGGTCGGCAGGGTGAAACATGCGTGGAAACCTAAGTTCAGTTGGGAAGTGGAAAAAGTCATCTCCATTCCCGTAGAGGAATTTTTTCGTACGACAAGCTTTGCGGTCTATTCTATCGAAGTGCCCGGGAACCTTATCGCCCAGGGAATTCCCAACCCCTGGGAGTTTCCGTGTTTAATTCACAAGGAGAATGGAGAAGAAGAAATCCTCTGGGGAGCTACCTTCGAAGTGATTCAAACCTTTTTTGAGATCGTCTTTGGTTTCTCTTTTCCTGCCCCTGACAAGCAGAGGATCGTCCGCAGGCCTCTGGCTTCAAATTATCTTTCGGGAAGAGAGGAGAAGTCTGATACCCTTTTCTTATTATGATGACGGTAACCAGAACCCGCTGATTTCTTATTTTATGTTGCGCCTATCATCCGAACATTTTCTTTAATTCGTGCTTCAGAATTTTGCCGGTGGGGTTGCGGGGGAAACTCTTCATAAAATCCACAAATTCCGGAAGCTTGTATTTAGCGAGCTTATCCTGAAGATAGAGCTTGACTTCCTCTTCGCTCATGGTGCAGCCGTCTTTCAGGATGACACATGCCCGCACACGCTCACCCAGTGCGGGGTCGGGCGCTCCGATGACCGCAACTTCCGCAATCTTCGGATGATTTTCCAGAGGAATTTCGATTTCACGTGGATAAATGTTTTCCCCGCCACGGTTAATCATCTCTTTCTTGCGACCGGAAAAGAAGACACATCCGTTTTCATTCATGTAACCCAAATCACCGGTACGGAGCCAGCCGTCCTTAACGGCCTCGGCGGTGGCCTCGGGTTTGTTCAAGTAACCAATCATCACGGCATCCCCCTTGATGCAGATCTCGCCCTGCTCGCCATAAGGCATGATGCGGTTGTTATCGTCCATGATCTCGACCTGTAAGCTTGGATAAGCGATGCCGATCGACGCCCGGTTCTTGGGCATGCCCAAGCTCGACGTCGTGACCCCGGTAGCCTCGGTGAGGCCATACCCGTCAATCACCTGGACATTGAATTTTTCTTTGAAGGCGTCGATCAACTCCGGTGGCATGGGTGCGGCGCCGGAAAAGGCAAACTTCAACTTCAGCTTGTCATACTCGATGATTTTTGGGTCGGCGGCATTATAAATGTAGGCATACATGGCGGGAACGCCCTGGACGATGGTGACCCCGTACCGAGTGATGGAAGGCCAGAAGTCGGCCGGGGAGAAGGTTTTTCGGATGCAAAGTGTCAGACCCTGGTAGGTGAGCGGGTACGTGTGCACGCACAGCGGATTCGTGTGGAACATGGGGAGTATGATCATCATGACGTCCCCGGGTCTATTCACCCCCATGGAAGCCCTGTCCTTGCATATGGTCAACTGATTCTTGTTGGAAAGAAGGATGCCTTTGGGCATACCTGTCGTGCCCGAGGAATACAGGAGCAGGAAAGGATCATCCGGCGCCTGCGGCACCAGACATTCAGCGGTCGGATATTTATCCAGGATCTCCTTCAGTGTTCCTGTGGCGATGTTAGTCCCGTGATCGATTCCCGTGACCACCTCCACGACGATCGGCTTGTGCGACGATAGCTTCCAACCTCTCGCAAACTCCTCCATGTATTCGCTGCTCACGAATGCCAGCTTCGGCTTGGAATCTTCCAAGACATAGGCAATTTCGGGGCCCTTCAGCATGTAGTTGATGGCGCCGGCGATCGCTCCCAGCTTATGTACCCCAAACATGGTGTAATAGATTTCGGGAGAGTTCAGGACCATCACCGATACGATGTCTCCCTTAGCGATGCCTTTCTCCTTGAGAAAATGGGCAACCTTGTTGGCACGTTCGTTGACCTGGGTGTAGGTGATGACCTCGTCGTAGAAAAGGACATGGACGGTATCCGGGATTTCCCGGGCACGAACTGCCAGCATCTCGGCGACGCTGTCGAATGCCAGGCGTTTGCCCTTCAGGGTGGCCATATCTTGCAATGGCAATTCCGGTCTGACGTACCGCTTGCTTCTGTCGATCATTTCTATTCTCCTGTGCTGAGTAGATCTTGTTTAATGACCATGAATTGAGTGTTAGCAGATCCTTGGATACTGCCCTCCGGATAACATATCCAGATTAAAAGGATTCTTTCTGCAGTTTTGGCATTGCCCCGAAAGATTGACCGGTAGTGTCCTGCCCGGACTATGGGGAGGGGCGAGGTTCCTGCCTACCGGCGCTCAGTAAAGAGTCTAAATGCAATACGCTGGACAATTCCGGTGATCCGAATTTCATCCTGCTTCATAAATTCATTCTAACTTTCTTTTAAAATGGCTTCAATAATGCTTGGGATTTTACTTTTCACCTTGTCGCTTAGCTCCATACCCCAGTCGAACACTTTCGGCTTCACTCCAATGCCCACGGTATCCATTTCAAGCCCCTTCTTTCTTGCCATATCCAAAGTTTCTAAAAGACCAATCTCATAAAGAGAAATAGGGTCCCCTTCCGTCGGTAACAGATCTTCAGGCCTACATTTATAGATCGTGCCAGGACTTCCTCCTACCTTCATAGCATCGATCACGATCAACTTTTCTGCTGGGTATTATCTTACGGTTGTCTTCTATGGTTGGGATCCAAATGTGGGCGCCAATCTGTTTCCAGTAAAGGTGGCATGCTACTTCTGGATTGCGGTAGGAGAGATCTTTCTACTATTGGCGGATTTGTACCGGAGAATGTCTCTCTTCTGTTGAGCCGTCTCCCAATTGTCCGTACTCGTTCAGGCCCCAGGCCCATAGCGTTCCGTCGGATTTCAGGGCGATGGTATGAAAATATCCCGCTACCGCTTTACTCCAATTGTTTTCTATGCCGGTTTGAACCGGCGAATATTTTTTGGTCAATGAGCCGTCTCCTAACTGACCCACTTCGTTTCCTCCCCAGGCCCACAAGGTTCGGTCGGATTTGAGGGCGATCGTGTGAAAATAGCCCGCTGAGATCGAAGACCACTTATTGTCTTTCCCAATCTGAACCGGGAGATGTCTCTCTATATTTGTGCCGTCTCCCAACTGACCGACTTCGTTTCCACCCCAGGCCCAAAGGGTCCCATCGGACTTAATGGCGAGGCTGTGTGAGCGTCCTGCAGCGACGGAAACCCACTTGTCATTACTAATCAGGACGGGCAGGATTTTTTTTGTTGTTGTGCCATCTCCTAGTTGGCCACTTTCATTGTTCCCCCATGTCCACAGGGTTCCATCGGATTTAACGCCCACGGTATGAAGACCACCCGCCGCAACAGAAGTCCACTTATCCGTGCCGGCTTGAACAGGAGAATGCCTCACGGCAGTGGTTCCATCTCCCAACTGTCCGGACCCATTTCCTCCCCACGCCCACAGGGTTCCATCGGATTTCAGACCGACAGAAAAAAAGCGTCCCAGTGCGATAGAAGCCCAATGCTCCCCGCTAATCTGAGCAGGTGAAAGGTTTGTTTTAGTTTTTCCGTCTCCTAATTGACCGTGCCCATTCCCTCCCCACGACCATAACGTCCCGTCAGATTTAATGGCTAAAGTGTGAGCAAATCTTGCTACGACCAAAACCCACTTTTCCGTACTGATCTGGACTGGAGTATGTCTTTCAACGGCTGTTCCGTCTCCTAATTGTCCAACGCCATTTCCTCCCCAGGCCCACAGGGTTCCATCGGATTGAATACCGAGGCTGTGACTCTTCCCGGCTGCGACAGAAACCCACTTATGATCAAAGGTTCGATCAGTCCCTTTGGAAATCTTTGGGGTCAAGGCAAACAGTGTGATGATGAGACCCAATAGTATGAGCGGTATCACCATGTTTGAAAACTGATCAATGGGTATGACCCTGGTTTTCATCGTCTCTTACCTCTTTTCTTTCCCGAATTCATTGAGCAATTTCTGTTCCAGATTCTTCTTATTTCTCATGAAGAGGCACTTTTGTGACTGATAAAAAAATCTTTAAATTTCAGGCAATTCCGCGAGACGCGCGATTCTCTAAACTCTTCCGTTTCCCCTTGCGTGGAAATAGGTGTACCCTCCAGCGGAAAATGTCTCACTTTTGCGGAATTTCACACAGGAACGCCTTCTGATATTCGTTTTGACCAGCAAGTGCCCTACAAGCCCCGCCTTATGGGCAGGAGCCTCACTTGCCGGTTAAAAAAAGATTGATATTCATATGGGTCTGTGATATTCAGGTTTTCAACAGTAAGAAAACGGGGGATCAGAATGGACAAAGAAACAAAGGAATATTTGGATAAAATACTAATAGGCCTGACCAGCCGAGAAGATGTGGAAAAGCTGAGGCAGGAGACAAAGTCAAACTTCCGGCAATTGAAAGAGGAGAACAGTAAGCAGATTCTCGAATGGAGGCAGGAAGTCAAGGCCGATTTTGAGAAATGGTCAAAAGAAGGGAAAGTGGAAATCGACCCAATAAGGAAAGAATTGAAAGACGGGATTCAGGAGCTCAAAGTCGAAAACCAGTCTACTTTCGATCAATCGATCCAAAGAATTGAGCACCTTTTTCAAAAAATCAAAGAGGAGGCAGAAACCCATTGGGCCCATTCCAAAGAAGTGAGCGGCACGGATACGGGTGGGCTGAAGGACGGAATGGAAAGCCTGAAAGACGGGATCAAACAGTTGACGGAAGAGATGACCTCCGTCAAAGAGAAGATGAAAGAAGGTTTTGGCGGACTCAAAGAGGAATTGGGTTCGATGATAAAATTTTCTTATGCAGACCTGGAGAAAAAATTTAACGCCTTGGAGGCGAGAATCAAAGCCCTCGAAAAAATGGTTTTTCCATAATTCTTTATTTCCGGCTTTTCTCTTTATATTCTCCTGCAAAGGTAATCACACAAAGGGTCCTGTATGCGGGGTGGGGGCCAAAGGCAACTCCGATTACACGAAAATCTGGACTGAAAATATTTTTTCTGTGTCCGCGACTGGGAACGCCATCGTCTATGATAAGACTCATCACGATATCTCGAGCTCGATTACTGCCGTAGGATATATTCTCGCCAATGCTTTTCTCCCAAGTCCCATAGCGATTCACTCTATCCGAAGACTGACTTCCATTGCGCCCCTTGTGTTGGCTGGCCCCTGATGATCCTTGATCCTTAACATGATCCTTTGCTCCTAAAGACATCCCCTTCGACGGGATAAGGGGAGGAAGAGGTTGTATAGAGTGAAGAAACCGAATGGCTTCAACGACTGCTCTCACCCCTTCTTTTGTTAAGATGGGGGTCTCCCCAGGAAGTCTAAGGATTTTCTTATCAAAATAATTCCTCCATTGTTCAAGGAGAGAAGCGTAGTCTTTTGGACCCGTTCGGGCCATGTTGATTTCGCGAACAACTGAATTTTCCAAAGGGGAAAGGAATTTGGCTTCTTCAACGGTTCTGGATTGGGAGGATTCGATAAAGGGGCTGAAAAACAAAGCCAGAAAAATGACCGACAGGATTCTGGAGGGCAATTTTATATCCCTGAATTTTCTTCGTTTCCGATTCTGGATATATTGAGCAGTTGGATAAGTAATCTTTCTTCTTGTCACTTTCTTTCCCCTATTTCCGAATAATCTATCATGTTTTGTAATTAATTTGAACCTGAAATGGAAATAAAGAGAGTGCCTCTGCCCTTTGACGAGCGGGAATCGTCACTTAGAGATGTGAGGTAGATTGGAATCACCTGAAACGATCCTGGGAGGGAAATATACGGTCTGTCTGCCGCGGCGAAAGGCGAGCACTCGCTTGGGTGACTGAGTGTACAGTGCTTGGGCCAGATGTTCCGGAAGGAAGAAAGTCCTGGAAACGGTCAGGGTCTTAGGGGCAAAACGGCGCAGAAAATCGCTCACCGCCGCCGTGCAAAAGAACCCCATCGTCGTAGTCGTGAACCAGCCTGCAGGATGATTCTTATCCGTTCCGTTGAGAAGGACATCGTATAAGTCACGGGCTTCTTCCGGTTTCAGGTCCCATTCGAAAAGCTCCACCTCTAAGCTGCTGAGCTGCCAGATATGCTGTAAGTACGTTTCCAGGTCGGGGGGGTTGATTCGTATCAGATCCTTGCTTCTCACATCCTCTGGAAAACCGACACCATAGCCTCCGCCCGGGTCCCAAAACAGAACCGGCCGATCTGGATAAACCAATCGCAGTGCGGTGTGATGGGACCACCAATGCCCATAGACGATGATGACCTGAAGCAGGGATTGGCCCGGAGGGTCTGCAACAGATTTTAGGTCGATCGAATGATTCACCCAATTGTTTGGCCGATAGGCCGCTGGGGCGTGGACGCAGGCCGTCACCAAACAGATAAAAAAAAGTAGGGTGGTCACACCCTTGGTTTTGAAATTTCCGATTTCCCTAATCCAACTTAGACGGTACATTTTCCAAAAGAAACGGCAAGTTATTTACGATAAATAAATAGATGCCCGGTTGGGACAAAGCGTCCTAAGGATGCTTTATAGAAACTGTAAAAAGGCCTAAGCCAATTCGGAGCCACCTCTGCAGGATAAATAATATCCTGAGCAAATACCTGAGTGTAATCAGCAAAAATCTTTTCCAGATCCCCTTTTGAGGTTTGTCTCGTATTGTAGTGAATAAAATACCCCTTCCCGGCTAGAAGGCTTCGATATATCTTCTGGATGAAAAGGGGAAGGTATCCAAAGAGGGGGAGAAAATAGTGCAAATCAATCGGGAAATAAGGGTTTGGAATCTGGATAATGATCAAACCATTCGGCGACAGGATGCGACTAAGCTCTTTAAGCAATTCATCGGGACGGGGAACATGCTCAATGGCAGAGATAAGGGTGACCATGTCGAAGGTCTCATTCTTAAAGGGAAGGTTGTCAGTGAAGTCGGCTCGGATAACGGATAAATTTTTTTGCCGGCATATGGCTAAACACCGTTCAGATAAGTCCAATCCGATGCTTTTGGAACGAAGCTTATTGAAGGCGCTTAAAATCTGGCCATTCCCGCAAGCGATATCTAAGTGGCATAATCCGGATGGCACATGCGACTCGACCTTTGTCATAATAAATGCCGCTTTGGTGGTTAAATCATGTCCCATCCATAGTCGATTGCGATATTGTCCGCGTCGAAAAAGTTCTTTTAACCACATATCATCTATTGATAAGGGCTTCGAAATTTAGAAGAGAGCCTGAACAAATTCTGTGGCGTTAAACTCCTTCAGGTCATCGATTCCTTCTCCCAAGCCAATATACCGGATTGGAATTTTTAGCTCTTCAGTGATTCCGATAATGATTCCCCCCTTGGCTGTTCCATCCAGTTTGGTCAGAGCGATGCCTGTCACGCCCACGGCTTCGTTAAAGAGCTTTGCCTGAGAGATTGCATTCTGGCCGTTTGTGGCGTCCAGGACGAGGAGGATTTCGTGAGGGGCCCCAGGACATTCCCGGCTGATTATCCGCTTCACCTTCTTGAGCTCCTCCATAAGATTAACCTTAGTGTGGAGCCTGCCTGCCGTATCGATGAAGACAAGATCGGCGCCTCTGGCCTTGGCGGCGTGGATGGCGTCGAAGGCCACAGCAGAAGGATCCGATCCTTTAGATTGTTTGATCAAATCCGCTCCGACTCGATTGGCCCAGACCTCAAGTTGCTCGACCGCAGCCGCCCTGAAGGTATCCGCAGCGCCGACCAGGACCTTTTTCCCCTGCGATGAAAACTGATGGGCAATCTTTCCGATGGTGGTTGTTTTCCCGCCGCCGTTGACTCCCACCACCATCATGACGAATGGTTTCGTCTGAGAGAAGTCGACGGAGAGAGGTTTCTCCCCTGATTTTAGGGTCCGAAGGATCTCTTGTTTAATAAACTCTTTTACCTTTTGGGGCTCCTCAAGCTCTCCCCTTTTTAGTCCCTGACGAACTCCTTCTATCAATTGACTGGATGTCTTTACTCCCAAATCGGCCTCAAAAAGAAGACCTTCCAATTCGTCCAAGACATCCTGATCAATCTCCTTCTTTCCCAGAAAGAGCTGATCGATCTTTTCGACAAATCCCTGATGGGTTTTCGAAAGACCCGTTTTTAATTTTTCAAAGAAATTCCACATCGCACCGTCTCCGAACAAGCTTCTGTTTTTTAATATCTACCACCCTCGAGGAATAAAATCAAATCCGTCCCTTTCTCCATGTTGGGAGCCATTGAGAGCGAATCGTATTTCACAAAAGTTTCTATTAAATAAAAAAGGGCGAGGGGAAAACCCTCGCCCTTTTTAAGCGCCATATTAAAGGTTGTTACTTCTTCCCTACATCTTCGAAATCTGCATCGACCACATCTTCTTGCCCTTTGGGGCGGGGGCCTTCCTGGGGTCCGGCTTCGGCTCCCGGTCCGGCCGCTCCTTTTTGAGATGCCTTGGCATACATGGCCTCTGCCAATTTATGGGAAGAGCGGGTAAGTTCTTCCTGGGCGGATTTGATCGCGCTCGCATCGTTCGATTCCATCGCCTTTTTCGCCTTGGCCACCGCCTCTTCGATATTCTGTTTCTCCCCGGAATCGACCTTATCGCCGTATTCCTTCAGGGATTTTTCGGTCGAATAGATCAGGGTATCCAGTTGGTTTCGCGCTTCAGCAAGCTCGCGTCTCTTCTTATCTTCTGACGCATGGGCCTCAGCATCCTTGACCATTTTTTTGATATCGTCTTCGTTGAGACCGCTGGAAGCCGTAATTTTGATCGATTGTTCCTTGCCCGTTCCAAGGTCCTTTGCCGAGACATGAACGATTCCATTGGCATCGATATCGAAAGTCACCTCGATCTGAGGAATGCCTCTGGGAGCGGGTGGAATCCCCACCAGCTCAAATTGGCCAAGGGTTTTGTTGTCTGCGGCCATCTCCCGTTCGCCCTGAAGCACGTGAATCGTCACCGCAGGTTGGCTATCCGATGCGGTGGAGAAAATCTGACTCTTTTTCGTCGGGATGGTCGTATTTCTTTCGATTAGTTTGGTGAAGACAGCGCCAAGTGTCTCAATCCCAAGGGAGAGCGGGGTAACATCCAAGAGGAGCACATCCTTCACCTCACCCTTGAGGACTCCAGCCTGGATCGCCGCACCAATCCCTACGGCCTCATCGGGGTTCACGCTTTTGTTCGGTTCTTTTCCAAAGATTTGCTTCACTTTCTCCTGAACTTTAGGCATCCGGGTCATTCCGCCAACGAGAATGACCTCATTGATATCCCTGGCTGAAAGTCCGGAGTCGGAAATGGCCTGGCGGCATGGCCCTTCAACCATTTCAATGAGATCCTCTGTCAATTTTTCTAATTTAGCCCGGGTCAATTTCATGTTCAGGTGCTTCGGTCCCGAGGCGTCGGCAGTGATAAAGGGTAGATTGATGTCTGTCTCCATCATGTTGGAGAGTTCAATCTTTGCCTTTTCGGCCGCCTCCTTCAATCTTTGAAGGGCCATTCGATCTTTTCTCAGATCAATCCCCTGGTCTTTTTTAAACTCATCCGCAAGATAGTCGATGACGCGTTGGTCAAAATCATCTCCACCCAGATGGGTATTCCCATTGGTCGATTTGACCTCGAAAACGCCTTCACCCAACTCAAGGATGGAGATATCAAATGTTCCACCCCCCAAGTCGAAGACTGCAATCTTCTCATCCTTCTTCTTTTCGAGGCCATAGGCGAGGGAAGCGGCTGTGGGTTCATTGATAATCCGAAT
>Ga0316628_100004520_pt1 | contig 10940 bp, 8 predicted proteins | sample OWC_Aug_M2_C1_D5_FD_207648 | JGI IMG/M metagenome (GOLD analysis project Ga0316628, IMG submission 207648) | Wetland soil microbial communities from Old Woman Creek delta, Ohio, United States - OWC_Aug_M2_C1_D5_C | ecosystem: Environmental > Terrestrial > Soil > Wetlands | place: USA: Ohio... | reverse complement strand
ATGACATAATCTTTGACGTAGGTCTCGTTCCCCTGGTCGGCCATATTGTCCCGGTAGTAAACATGGTGATGCAGGAAGCCGAAGGATACGGGCGTCCACGCCGCGGAGGAAGTATTATGGGCTTTCGCCGTCACGGTGACTTTGTCGCCCGTCTTGAAATGGGGCAACTCCGCGAGGGGGATTAGCTCTTTAGGATTATTATAGGTCCGGTCGAAGCCGCGGTCGGACTGAACCCGGAACGAGGAGATTTCGACGGTCTGCCGCCCTTCGATTTGGAGGGAATATTTGGCGGGACTAATGGCCGTCAAGACCCACGGGGAGTCCGTATCGGGCCGTTCGAAGGTCGCGTACCGCTCCCGCCAAACGGCGATAGGTTTGGATCCGGGGTCGAGGATTTGGTTGTTGCTCCGGTCGACGCGTAAATCCCCCTTGATATCATCCTTGACGTAGACGTCCGCCTTGGTATAGGGGGCCGACACCGTGACCGATACGGTCCTCTTGTAATAGTCGAGTTCCCGCCACCAAGCAATCGGCAGGGTGGCCGTGGCGTCGAGGCCTCCGCCCGGCGCCAAAGATAATCCCCCGCCCCCTTGGCCGCCGGACATGGTCGTGTTGTCGTTAAAATAAGCGCCGTACTCGCCGTCGATCTTACGGCCGATATCTTCCTCGTCGGAAGGATCGGTCGCGTTCTTGCAGGAAAATAACGCCAGCGCGGCCAAGGCCGCTAGCGTCCCGATAACTACCGCCCGCATGCGCATCTTCCGCCTCCTAAGGGGTCAAAGATCCGGTTCCGTAGTTTAGACCCGCTTTCGAAGTCGCCGTTTAAGCCGAACATAGTATAGCACGAAGCGCCCGCGGCTCCAATCCATACGGGGGCATTGATTTACCCCTTGAGAGCGGCGCGGATACCTGTTACAATAAAAGTTCACATGTTATTATTGCCTGAGGTGTCTTTATGTACGAACTTAAAAAATCCCAACTATATCGCCTCCCATGGTCGTTGAACGACAACCCCATCGGGTGGTTGGAAACCACGGACGTTTGTAATCTTAATTGTAAAGGGTGTTACCGCCAGAAGTTAGGCGGGCATAAGACTTTAGAGGAAATTAAGGAAGAAATCCTCCTCTTGAAGGAGTTACGTAACATCGACAACGTCTCGATTGCAGGGGGCGAACCCCTTACCCACCCCGATATCGACGAAATCATCGCCTTTATCGACCGGCAGGGGATTAAACCTTATATGCTTACCAACGGGAAAGCGGTCACCCGCCCCCGGATAGCCGAACTCCGCAAGAGAGGCCTCGCCGGAATCGCCTTCCACGTCGATATGATGCAGAAACGCGAGGGGTGGGAGGATAAAGACGAAATCGGCCTCATCCCCTTACGGGAGGAATACCTGGAAGCCGTCAAAGGCATGGGCGTGCCGGTATCGTTCGGTATAACGGTTTATAAGGATAACTACGAACAAGTACCCGAGCTGGTAAGATGGGGCATAAAAAACATTAAATGGGTCCAAGGGCAAACCTTTATAACTTACCGCGCCGCGCTAATCGCCCCCGGCATCCGTTACCACGTCAACGGCGTCGAGGTCCCCGTCGACATGTCGTCGCTGGGCTACGCCACCCAGGAAGCCCCCGACCAATTCGATATTACCTCTAACGACGTCGCCGCCCTTATTAATAAACACTTCCCGGAATACGGCGCCATGAGTTACCTGGGCGGTTCCACGCGCCAGGATTCGTTCAAATGGGTTATCGCTTTTATGATCGGCTCCGACGATGGCTGGTACGGCCACGCCGGCCCCAAAACCATGGAGCTCATGCAAACGGTGCACCATCTCTTCACCGGGACTTATTTCGCTTATACCCGGTCGACGAAATGCTCGCGGGGCGCGTTCCTAGCTTCTTTATTCGACCCCCACATGCGCGCCGGGACCGCTCGGTTCTTACGCAACCCCTTCAATTTCGTATTTAAGCCGCTTTACGGCCAGAGTATCGGCATCATCCAAGCGCCCGACGTTCTCGCCGACGGCCGCGCCGATATGTGCGATTCTTGCCCGGATATTACCGTCTATAAAGGTAAGTTCGTACATTCGTGCCGCATGGACGAATACCGCAAGTACGGCGGCCTTATGCAACGGATACCCGAAGGCGGCGACCATATCAGCATCGAACCGGATTTCCCGGCCCATCAGGCCGCGGCCGTTAGCCCCAAAACGAAACGCGCCGCCAAAACCACGGGTGACGACGACGGGAACGGCAAGAAACCAGGCCGGACCACCCAAGGCGCGGGCCGGAAACCCCGCACCTCGAAAGTATAAAAAAACGCGACCGCGCGCCGGCGCTCCCGAGCGGGAACGCCGGTTTTTCATATGACTAACGGAGCCCCGTTAACGGATTAACTGAGGTGAACAGCATGCTTTTTGGATGGCAGATCGCCTTCGCCCTCGAACTCCTGGTTTTGCTACTCGGCTTCGGCCTTTGGTTCAAAGCCGCCAAAGCCGAGGCCGGACCTAAAAAACTCGGCCGTATCGCCGCGATCGTCGTAATTATCCTCGCGGTCCTATTGGCCGCCTGTACCCTTAGCAAGGCGTTCTTAGCGTACAAGGATATTAAAGACGCTAGGGTCGGGGCGGTAGATTGCACCGGCACGTGTCCGGATTGCTCGTTAGGATCGGGCCCCGGGGCCCCCGCCAGCCCTTGCCCTCCCGGCGTGAGTTGCCCCTCCCTCGGTGGATCGAATGCGGGCGCCCCCGGTACGGAACCTTGCGGCCGCGCGACACCTTGCGGGACGTGCCTGGAGCAAGCGAAAACCCCCTCCCCGGCACCCGCCGGAAAGAAATAGCGACTCCTCTCCGCCGGAAACGGAGAGACCTTCCATGCCCGGGATGCAAGCCGTTGGGCCGTTTAAACCCGAATACGGGTATTAAAAAAGCGTTAATCCGAACGGCGCCTCGCGGCGCCGTTTGTCATCGTAATTCCATTTTTTATGGTAAAATATATATACTAATAACCTTAAGGAGGAGAGTGAAATGCATTTCGTCGGGTGTATCGCGATTACGATTGGGCTTCTAGCCATAGCGTCGGGTTTCCGTCTATGGTTCAAAGCTCACCGGGCCGAGGATGGGCCGAAAACCCTCGCGAAAGTCGCGGCGATCGTGATAATCATAATCGCCGCCCTCGTAATTGTCGTCGTCGCCGTCTCGGGGTTAATACTATGGGGTTCGGGCGGCGGAGGCGTGGCGGGTATTACCGGTCCCTACGGCGAAGGGACTTGGCACCACGGCGGTTATATGATGGGTCCCGGGCATATGACGGGACCGGGGGGTATGATGGGCCCCGGCGGGCACATGAGCTGGCCGGAAGGTATGATATGCCCGAACTGCGGGAGAAGAGGTCCCGGCACCGCCCCGGGCGGGCCGTGTCCGATGGCCCCCGCTACCGCGGTCAAGGCGCCGGCTACCGCTACTAAACCGCCGGCGACGCCGACCAAATAAACACCACGTTGGTAATGTAAGGGGTAGGCCCTAAGCCTACCCCTTATTTACCGACCGCGCCCAGCAGCGCTCCCGGTATCTGAAACAGCCGGGGATATATGAAGACTTTAACGCTCCCGATCACGGGTATGACGTGCGCTACGTGCGTGGCGGCCAACGAAAAAGCCCTCGGCGGGCTCCCGTTCGTTAAAGAAGCTACGGTCAACCTCGCGGCCGAGAACGCCCGTGTGGTTTACGACGATGCTCATGGCCGCTTCGGCCAGTTGGTGGCCGCGGTTCGTTCCATCGGTTACGGCGTCCCAACGACGAAGGTCGTCCTTCGCGTCGGCGATATGTCGTGCGCGAGCTGCGCGGCTAATATCGAGAGTTTCGTCGGCGGCTTACCCGGCGTCGTCGCCGTCAGCGTCAACCCAACCGCGGGCCTCGCGAACGTCGAATACGTCGCCGAAATCGTATCCCTCCGCGAGATTAAACAAGCCATCCGCGATCTGGGGTATACGCCCGAGGAAGAAGGCGCCGTCGCCGCGCCCGCGAAGACTTCCCGGCTCCCGCTCGTCCGCTTAGTATTCGCCGCCGCCTTCGCCCTCCCCTTATTTATTATCGCAATGTTTTTACGGTTCCCGGGAGACGGATGGGTGATGCTCGCGCTCGCGACCCCGGTCCAGTTCGTAGCCGGGTGGCAATTCTACGTCAAAACCGTCAAGGGCCTCCGCCACGCCGTACTGGGGATGGACGCCCTCATAAGCCTTGGCACGTCCGCGGCGTACGGCTATAGCCTCTATGCCCTTATCCTCGGCCGCGCGCACCATTATTACTTCGAAACCGCGGCCGTTATCATCACCCTCATCCTCTTCGGCCGCTGGTTGGAAGCGCGCGCCAAGGGGCGGGCGTCCGCCGCGATCGCCGGCTTGATAAAACTCACGCCTCCCATCGCCCACCGCCTCCGCGACGGCCGCGAGGAGGACGTCGCGGTCGAGGAGGTAATACCCGGCGATACCCTCTTGGTCCGGCCGGGGGAACGACTCCCGGTGGACGGCGTCGTGGTCGCCGGGGCCGCCGCAGTCGACGAATCCATGCTTACAGGCGAACCCCTCCCCGTCCGGAAGGGGGAGGGCGACGCGGTCGTGGGGGGGACCGTTAACGGCACGGGCGCGCTGACGATCAAGGCTACCCACGTCGGCGCCGAAACCGTCCTGGCCCAAATCGTCCGTTCGGTACGGGAGGCCCAGGGCTCCAAAGCGCCGGTCCAAAAACTCGCCGACCGGGTCGCGGGTATATTCGTCCCCGCGGTTATGGGTATCGCCCTCCTTACCTTCGGCGGGTGGCTGGTGGCCGGTTATCCGCTGGAACACGCTATCGTCGCCGCGGTCGCGGTGCTGGTAATAGCGTGCCCGTGCGCTTTGGGACTCGCGACCCCCACCGCGGTCACGGTCGGGACCGGCAAGGGCGCCGAAATGGGGATCCTCTTCCGCGATGCGGAAGCCCTCGAGCTCATGGGCCGGGTCACGACGGTAGCGTTCGACAAAACCGGCACCCTCACGAAAGGCACGCCGGCGGTGGTCGCTTGGGTCCCGGCGCCGGACGTCGGCGAAGAAGAGCTTCGGAAGTGGGCGGCCGCGGCCGAACAACCGAGCGAGCACCCCATCGCCCGGGCGATCGTCGCGGACGCGGCCGCGCGCGATATTTCATTACCGGCCGCCGGCGAATTCGACTCCAGCACCGGCCGAGGCGTCGTGGCCGTCGTGGACGGCAAAAAGGTCCTCGTCGGCAGCCTCCGGCTTATGGGCGAAAACGGCGTCGACGTAACCGCCGTCGCCGCCGACCTCGCGGCTTTGGAGGCCCGCGGGATAACCGCCGTCGCGGTCGCGCGCGCCGGCCTCCTCCTGGGCCTCGTCGGCGTGGCCGACGAGCTGAAACCCGGAGCCCGCGAAGCCGTCGCCGAAATCCACGCCCTCGGCCTCGCGACCGTTATGCTCACCGGCGACAACGACGCTACCGCCCGCGCTATCGCGGCGGAGCTCGGCATCGCCGAAGTCCGCGCCCGGCTCCTCCCCGCGGATAAACTTGTCGCTCTAGGCGAATTAAAAGCGGCCGGGGCGGTCGTCGCCATGGTGGGGGATGGCATCAATGACGCCCCCGCGCTGGCCGCCGCCGACGTCGGTTTAGCCCTCGGTACGGGTACGGATATCGCTTTGGAAGCCGCGGACGTCGCCTTAATGTCCGGCGACCTCGCGGGCGTCCCGCGCGCTTGGCGCCTTAGCCGCCGTACCCTCCGCAATATCAAACAAAACCTATTCTTCGCTTTCTGCTACAACGTCGCCGCCCTCCCGTTGGCCGCGTTCGGGCTCCTCAACCCTATGATCGCCGCCGGCGCTATGGCCCTATCCTCCGTTTCCGTAGTCACCAACGCCCTCCGTCTCCGCCGCTTTCGCGGCTAGCCTCCCCCTCCGGCGGTTATCTCGGGTCCCGGCGGCCGCCCCGCCTCGAAGCCCGATTTAACCGTTGACAACCGTCGGCCGTTGTCCTAAAATACCTTCCCTTCCGGAATAATTACTGGAAAAAATAAACGTAATACCTGTATCCTCTAATCATATATAACGTTAACGTGTGGCTATAATTACGTGCGTCGGCGGGCTCTTCCCCGCCGGCCGCCCAACCAACGTCCGTTACGTCCTTTTCGTAAGGAGGAATCTTATGCCTAAAGTCCGCGTCGGCATCATCGGCGTCGGGAACTGCGCCTCGAGCTTCGTACAGGGCGTTCACTACTACCGCAACGCCCGCGAGGACGAGAAAGTCCCGGGCCTTATGCACGTCAACCTCGGCGGCTATCACATCCGCGACATCGAGTTCGTAGCCGCCATCGATATCGATAAAAACAAAGTCGGGAAAGACCTCTCGGAAGCCATCTATACCTGGCCGAACAACACTTATCGGTTTGCGGATGTCCCCCGCGCGGGCGTGACCGTAGCCCGCGGCATGACCCACGACGGCCTCGGCAAATACCTTTCCAAGATAATCCACAAAGCCCCCGGCCCCACCGCTGATATCGTCGACATCCTCAAGCGGACGAAATGCGACGTCGTCGTCTCTTATTTGCCGGTGGGCTCCGAGATGGCGACCAAATGGTACGTCGAAAAAATCCTCGACGCCGGCTGCGCCTTCGTCAACTGCATCCCGGTCTTCATCGCCCAGGAAAAGTACTGGCAGAAGGAATTCCAGAAACGCGGCCTGCCGGTTATCGGGGATGATATTAAATCCCAAGTAGGCGCCACGATTACCCACCGGGTCCTAACCAACCTTTATAACGACCGCGGCGTCCGGTTGGAGCGCACCTACCAATTGAACGTCGGCGGGAACACCGATTTTTATAATATGCTCGAGAGGGAACGGCTTGAGTCCAAGAAGATTTCCAAAACTCAGGCCGTGACCTCGCAACTAGCGTACGACATCGGCGCCGAAAACATCCACATCGGTCCTTCCGATTACGTCGCGTGGCTGACGGACCGAAAATGGGCGTTCATACGCCTGGAAGGCCGTACCTTCGGCGACGTGCCGCTTAATATGGAACTCAAGCTCGAAGTTTGGGACAGCCCCAACTCCGCCGGCATCGTCATCGACGCGGTCCGGTGCGCGAAATTGGCCCTTGACCGCGGCATCGCCGGGTCGTTGGTAGCACCGTCGTCCTATTTCATGAAGTCGCCGCCGGTGCAATTCCCGGATAACGTGTGCCGCGATATGGTGGAGGAATTCATCCGCGGCAAAGGTCCGGATAACGCGCGCGCCGCCAAGACGAAGGCCGACGTCGGCAAACCGGCGGCTACCCGTAAGCGCGGCCCGAAAGCGGCTCCCGCGAAAACCCGCGCCGCCGCCAAGAAACCGAAGAAGAAGTAATGTACCGGGGCCGACTCATTACCTTCGAAGGGGTCGAAGGCGCCGGCAAATCCACGCAGGTCCTACGCGCCGCCGCCGCGCTCGAAAGTTGCGGGTACCACGTCGTTATGGCCCGCGAGCCCGGCGGTACGCGCGTAGGTGAAGTAGTACGCGCCTTGCTTTTGGAGCGCGTCGCCATTGAAATGGCGCCCGCGGCCGAGATGTTCCTATACCTCGCGGCCCGCAGCCAACTGGTAGCCGAAATTATCCGACCCGCCCTCGAAGACGGCCACGTCGTGTTGTTGGACCGTTATATCGATTCGACGCTCGCGTATCAAGGGTACGGCTTACAACTGGATCTCGGCGGCGAAGACCTCCCCGCCAACATCGGCCGCATGCGGGCCCTGAACGACGTCGCCGCCGGCGGCCTTTGGCCCAACGTGACTATTCTACTCGACGTCGACCCCGCGGCCGGCTTGGCGCGCCGCCCGGGCGCCACCCCCGACCGGATCGAAGCCCGTGACCTCGAGTATCACCGCCGCGTTCGGGCGGGGTTCCTAGCGCTGGCGGCGGCGGAACCGGTTCGCATCAAAGTAATCGACGCCGGCCGGAGTATCCGGGAAGTCGCCGCAGCCGTCGGGGCGGTACTCCAAGATTCGCTCGGCGCTTGACGCCCCCCAAGCGTGACCGCCGCCGCTTTTGGGGCGGCTTTTTTTGTCGCGGCGTAAACCGTCCTTGCGGCCCACGGCCCTTTGTATTACAATCCCGCCATGCCTTCCGCTTTAAAAACGCGCATACCGCTCGCCGGCCTTCCTTACCAACGAGAACTCGCCGCGTCGCTCGCGCGCGCGCTGCGACGAGGCCGCCTGGCCCACGCCTATTTATTGGAGGGCCCTCGCGGCGTCGGTAAAGAAGCGGTCGCTTATGCGTTGGGCGCGGCCGCCTTCTGCTTGGAAGCCCCCGGGGAAGGCTGCGGCGTTTGCAACACCTGTCGCCGCGTCTTCGCGGACCTCCACCCCGACTTTGCGCGCTATGAAGCCGAAGGAATGCACTTCGACATCGACTTGGTCCGGGATATCGTCGCCGAGGCCGGACGTCCGCCGAGCGAAGCCGCGACGAAGTTCTCGCTGGTCGTCGAACCGGAAAAGATGACGTACCGCTCCGACGCCCCCGCGAACGCTTTCTTAAAAACCCTCGAAGAACCTCCCGGTCGGACGGTATTCCTTTTAGTATCCCATGACGCGCGGCGCTTATTGTCCACGATCGTATCGCGGTGCGTCAACGTCCGATTCCCAAGGCTTTCGGCGGCCGAAATAGCCGCGGCCCTCGCGCGCGACCATGGGCTTACGGCCGAACGGGCGGCCGCCGTCGCCCGCCTCGCCGACGGGACGTTGGCCGGGGCCGCGGCCGCCCTAAGCGAGGATTATACCGCCCGGGTGGAAGAGGCCCTTACGGCGCTCACGACCGCGGCGGCCGGGGGGGTCCCGGACGCGTTCGCCGCCGCCGCCGCCGCCGGCGGGCGGGAGGAAGCCATCGCCCTCCTGGAAATCGTCGCCGACCTCCTCCGCGACGTCGCCGCCATACGCGTGGGGGCTCCCGGCGACCTTCTTTTTCCGGAACACGAGGCGCGTATGCGCGCTTTAGCGGCCGCCGAAGGACTCGAGGGCCCGGAACGGCTTTGGGAAAAGTTAGCCCGCGCGGCGCGAGCCCTCCACGATAACGCTAACGTCGGCTTGACGGTCGCGGAATTCTTTTTGCAAGCGCGCGTTTGACGCGCGACGGGCGTACGTCGTAATAAGAAAGGGGGCCGGCCGGCCCCCTTTCGGTTTATTCCTTACGGTTCGTCGTTAGCTACTCGACTTGGAACTCAATGCGGCGGTTGCGCGCCCGCCCTTCCTTGGTGTTGTTGTCCGCGATGGGCTTCGACGTGCCGAAACCGACGGCGCGAATCCTATTCGGGTCGATGCCGTATGTCTGGACAAGGTAGTTGCGGACCGTGTTGGCGCGGTCGCTCGAGAGCGTCTGTTCGAAATCGGGGCGCCCCGTGTCCGCGGCATGGCCGGCGATGACGACCTTGATGTCCGGGTAGTCCTTCATCATCTGCCCGGCTTTCTCAAGCGAAGTGTACGCCCCCGGGACCATGGTAGCTTTGTCGGGTTCGAACTTCAACCCTTCCAGGATGAAAGAGGTTTCCTTGGGCTTTTCGACCGGCTTGATCGGTTCGCCGCCTTCGGGACAACCGTCTTCGTCCTGATAACCTTCGAGATCTTCGGCTTCGTTCGGGCATTTATCTTTAATGTCCGGGATGCCGTCTTTATCGTTATCCGGGTCCGGGCAACCGTCGTCGTCCTGGAAGCCGTCTTTATCTTCCGGGTCGCTCGGGCACTTGTCCACCGCGTCCGGGATACCGTCGTTGTCGTTGTCCGGGTCGGGACAACCGTCGGAATCCATATACCCGTCGTAATCCTCGGGATCGTCGGGGCATTTATCCTTACTGTCGACGATGCCGTCCTTGTCGCGGTCCGAAGGCGCCAACGGGATATCCATCGACGACTGCAGATAACCGCGGTAATCGGGGGCCCCGGCTTCATTGATACGGTAGGAACCACCCAGGCCGAAGTGGTAGAAATCGTAGCCGTTGGTCCGGAAACCCAGGGTCGCCTCGAAGGCCCGGTCTTTCGCGCCCAACTCGTTGGCTTCGCCGGCGTAACCCGTGTACTCGTTAATAATTGAAAACGGCTGGACAGGCCGGAAGTCGAAGCCGACGCTGTAGATTATCCAGTTAGGACGGTCCATCTTAACGGATAGGCCCTTGCTGGTCTCGTAGTTAGCCTTGCCGCTCCGGATTTCGTAACCGGCGTTGAGGTTGATACCGATCGCCTTGTTGAGAAAATCTTTGGAAGCCAGCGCCATCACGCCGACGTTGTTCTGGCCGTCCGTCAGCCACTGGGTTCCTTCTTCCTTCGAAGTATCGTAAACCTCTTTTTTGCCGGTGGGTAAGTCCATGAAACACAAACCGCCTACGGACATCCACCATTGATCCTGGCCGACGGCGTGGATTTTGCCGGCCAAACCGGCATCCGAAACGCCGAAGACGTAGGTACCCGTTTCGACGACCGGTTCCCGATAGTGGAACGCTCCCCGGAAGTGGCCGCCGAATTCAATGTATTTGTATGGGCATACGCTCAAGCCCATCGAGGGCAAGAGGTAGTTATTGCCGCCGTCCGGGGTATCGTAGGCCCAGTACTGAGCGGCGAACATCGTAACGTCCAAGCTCGGGATCTTGAGGGTATCGGCCGACCACGTCCGGAAAAGACCCGCGGTACCGTAAGTAGCGTGCGATCCGACGCCCCATGACGCCGCCGCCACCGCTAAAGATAGCCCCAAGCTCGCAATCAGGATGCGCTTTAAACTCATAGGTTGCTACCCTCGCTTTCACGTAAGCACGCCCGGGGCGGCCTTAATTAACGAACCAGACGTTGGTTATCTGCATCTCGAGGCTGTCGAGGTAAGTACTGCCTTCGTACGAAACCGACTTCATGATACCGTAATTCTCCGCGAACCAATACGAGGT
>Ga0316628_100004519_pt1 | contig 10941 bp, 9 predicted proteins | sample OWC_Aug_M2_C1_D5_FD_207648 | JGI IMG/M metagenome (GOLD analysis project Ga0316628, IMG submission 207648) | Wetland soil microbial communities from Old Woman Creek delta, Ohio, United States - OWC_Aug_M2_C1_D5_C | ecosystem: Environmental > Terrestrial > Soil > Wetlands | place: USA: Ohio... | reverse complement strand
AACACCCAAGAAGCCCGGTGGCTCGGTAGGCGCCATCCAGTTCAGCAAGAGCATTGGCCTGGGCGCGCTGGAATTGGGCTGGGTGCAGTCCGTGCGCGTGTCTGAGGCGACCTGCGGGCTGATCAAGGGGGCCGGAACCGAGCAGGATATCGCCATCAGCGTTCACGCTCCGTACTTCATCAACCTGAACGCGGGCGATGAGGAATGGCCCAAGTCGCGCAAGCGGCTGATGGATGCCGCGCATTACGGGAACCTGGCCGGCGCAACGGATATCGTGTTCCATCCAGGCTCCTACTTCACGAACGACCCGCAGGAAGTCCTTAAGGTTGCCATCCCGCGGCTCCAGGGCTGTGTGGATGAGCTGCGCAAGGCCGGCAATCCAGTGATCCTGCGGCCCGAGACCATGGGGAAGTCTGCCATGCTGGGATCGCTGGAAGACACGCTCGCGATGGCGGCTATTGAGGGCGTGCAGCCCTGCCTCGACTTTGCGCACCTGCACGCGCGTCCCGGCGATGGCAGCATCAATACGTATGATGAATGGTGCAAGATCCTTAAAGCGTATTCGAAATCACTTGGCAAGCGCAGCCTCAAGAATCTGCATATTCATCTCTCGGGCATTGCCTATGGACCAAAGGGGGAGAAGGAACATCTCAAGCTGGCGGAGGCGGACCTCGACCTTAAGGCATTGATGGGCGCCCTGCACGATCTTGGTTGTGCGGGGCGCATCTTGTGCGAGAGTCCGATCATGGAGGAGGATGCTCTCAACATCAAGAAGGCCTGGCTGAAGGTCAGCGGGGAGAAGGACGCCTAGGTCTTCGATCGTTCAGCCGCGTTATACCACTATACCACTTGGGGGAGTAATGCATTTGCGCCGGTGCGGTGAGCAAATTCGCACAAAGAAGGGGCTTGAAATTTCCTGCAAACGGCGTACAATGAACGCTAGCATCCAGTTCTTCCCCAATTGATCCCGATTTTGAACGCAAACTGGCCTGTCTGGGTCTTTAGTTGGTACTTCGCATAGCAATCTGTACCAGAAACCACTTCATTTCAAGTTCCTTTCTTTGCGCTGGAGAATGGACAAGTGGTTATGAGCGAAGACATCAACAAACCCCTGTACGCTCGTATTCAGGAGTACATAGCAGAGCTGATCCTGACCGGAAAGCTGGCCCCCGACACCAAGATCCAATCGGAGCGGGAGTTCAGCGACGATCTGGGCGTCAGCCGCATGACGGTGCGCCGCGCCATCACCGAGCTGGTGAACGAAGGCCTGCTCGAGCGCAAGCACGGCTCGGGCACCTACGTGGCAAAACCCAAGATCACCTACGAATCCTTTGAAGTAGAGAACTACCTGCTGGCCATGCAGCGACGCAACATCGCGGCTGCCAGCCAGCTGCTCGAATTCGGGGAAATCGTAGCCAGCCGCCGGCTGGCCGACTCGCTGCAGATCGAGATCGGCAACCCGATCTACCGCGTCATCATCCTGCGCTTTGCCAACCGCGTTCCAGTTGTCCTGGAGCGCGTTTTCATTCCATGTGCGCGCTGCCCGCGCCTGGAAGAGTGGGACCTGGAGAAGAGCTCCTTGCAGGACCTGCTGACCGATGCCTACCATGTGCAGCCCGGGCGGATCTCGCAGACCGTCGAGGCCGTCGTGGCGGTCGACACGGTGGCCCAGCAGCTCCGGGTGGAGGAGGGCTTCCCGCTGCTGATGCTGTCGCGGGTCATGTATGAGAAGGGTTCGGATGCGCCTGTGATCTTCTCGCAGGATTTTCTGCGCGGCGACTATGCGCGCATCCATACCGAGGCGCAACTGGAAGAGCGCAATTCATCTGGTGCTGAGAATCGATCGGGAAAGGAGGATCCGGAGAGAGCGCGTGCTGAATCAACTCGACCGCTTGCCTCGTGATCGAAGAATCAACTGAAAGGAGCAAAAGCATGGCTGAAATGATTGCACAGACTCCTGCGGCTGCATCCGGCAAGAAGCTGTATGCCCGCAAGAGCTCAGGTCTGGTCAGGACGATCGGTGTCTTTGGCGCCATGGTCTTCGGCGTTCACTGCATTAGCCTGTCCTCCTCGGGCCTGATTCCGTTCTCCTGGGTGGCCGGCGTGTGGCCGGGGAGCAGCATCATCGGCGTGTTGACCGTGGCGATGTTCTTCTGCCTGTTCCATGCCTACACCTATTCCGTGATCGGCGCCACGATGCCCCGCTCCGCGGCTGACTACACCCTCGGCAGCCGCACCCTGAGCGCACCGCTGGCCTTTGCCGCATCCTGGACGCTGGTGATCTTCAGCGCCATGGTGGCTGGCTCGCTGATCGCCTGGATCCCCAAGACGGCCCTCCCGGTTTTGTTCCGTACGATGGGCATCGTCACCGGCAACCAGGCTTTCGTGGACTTCGCCACTTGGTCGGTCACCCCGGTGGGCATTGTGCTCATCGGCACGGTGTGTGCGATCGTCACCTTCGTGCTCATGATCCTGCCGACGCGCACCATCCTGCGCATCCTGGAAGTTGGCTTCTTCCTGGGCCTGCTGGCCTGGGTGATCCTGTACTTCCAACTTGGCACGGCTGCCAAGGATGCCTTCCCCGCCGCATGGGACAAGTTCATGGGAGCGGGCAGCTATGAAGGCCGCATTGCCCTGGCACAGGCCAATGGCATGGTCATCAACCCCAACGCGGGCATGATGACCCTGGCCGGCCTGATCATGGGCTTCTGGATCTTCTACGGCTACTACATCCCGACCTTCTTCGCCGGCGAGGTCAAGCAGGCGGAGTCCACGCTGATCTCCGGCTCATGGGCTTCCCTGATCGTGACCTGGGCGATCTTCGTTGTGGCGGCACTGCTTCTGCAGCGCCTCGTTCCGCTGGAGTGGATCGCGGCAGAGTCGTACCTGAGCAACGCCGGCATCTCTGACGCCAACCCCATGCCGTGGATCACCTTCTATGCCGCCATCCTCCAGCCCAACATCATCCTGTTGTGGATCGTGGCCATTGCCTGGGTCTACACGCTGATCAACCTGGCGCAGACCTACTTCTTCTACTGCAGCCGCATCATCTTTGCCTGGTCCTTCGACCGCCTGATCCCGGAGAGGGTCTGCTACATTCATCCGACCCTCAACAGCCCGATCGTCGCAATCGCGATCATCACGCTGATCGCTGAGGTGGGCGTGCTGGATGCCTCCGGCTGGCTGTGGCCAGGCAGCGTCATGGGCGCACAGCTGAACTTTGTGTTCTTCGCGGTCTGCACGCAGCTTGTCCCGGTGCTGGCGATGACCCTGTTCCCGTTCACCAAGCCCGACCTGTTCGAGAATGCGTCTGCGTTCGTGAAGCGCAAAGTGGGGGGCATCCCGCTGATCACCATCATTGGCGGCATTACGATGGCCTACCTGTTGTGGATGATCATCGCCTCCTTCCTGTACCCGGCCGTCGGCGGCCGCATTGGGACAGGCACGCTCGGCACGCTGTTCGGCTTCATCATCAGCGGCCTGGCCGTGTTCTATATCGCCCGGTGGTACCGGATGAATCGCGAAGGCATCGATATCAACTGGACCTTCCAGTCGGTGCCGCCCATCTAAGCCGTTCAACACGCCGGACGAGCCGCAGGCAAGGTATGGGTCTCACAGGGGAAGGGGCCTGCGGCGCGTCCGCAACTTCGCTGTCCAGACTTCGGAAGTCCGTTCAAGCGAGCGCGCTGCGAACGCCGGAGGATTTCCGAAGTCTGGTTTCCCGCTGGCGCCTTAGTGAGTTGTGGAGTGCAACATGAAGATGACGCGTATTCTCTATGGCTCGGATTTTCACGGTTCTGACGCGGTGTTCCGCAAGTTCCTGGCTGCGGGCCTGCAGTACAAGGCGAATGCCTTGATGGTCGGTGGCGACGTGACGGGCAAGGCGATGGTGCCTGTCATCCATCAGGGCGGCGGGCGGTACACCGGCCATCTCTTCGGCGCGGACAAGGTCGCGACCAACCCCGAGGAGCTGGATGCGCTGAAGAAAGCCATCAGCAGTGTCGGGTTCTATCCCATTGTCCTGGAGCGGGATGAAGCTGCCGAGCTCGAGGCCGACCCGGTCAAGATGGGCACCCGCTTCGAGAAGGAAATGTGCGATCGCGTGCGCGTTTGGATGAAACTGGCTGAGGAAAAACTCGTCCCGCAGAAGATCACGCTGTACTTCATGGCGGGCAACGATGATCTTTACTCGATCGATGACGTGGTGGCGGAATTCGAGCACATCCGCAACCCTGATATGAAGTGCTTTGAGCTGGAGGGCGGCTACAACGTGGTGGGCCTTTCGAACGCGAACATGACCCCCTGGCGATGTGCCCGCGATATCGAAGAGCCTGAGCTGGCTGCCAGGCTGGAGGCGCTGGGCGCGCTGATCCAGAAGCCCGAGCGGACGATCGCCATGATCCATGTGCCGCCGTTCAGCTCCGGCCTCGATACCTGCCCGGAGCTCGATAAGGACCTGAAGATCGTAACGCAGGGCGGACAGGTGGTCATGAAGTCTGCCGGCTCGCCGGCGGTGCGCGCCTTCATCGAGAAGGTGCAGCCGCTGCTCACGCTCCACGGCCATATCCACGAATCTCCCGGCCATTTCCGCAACGGCCGCACGTTGATGATCAATGCCGGCAGCGAGTACGCCGAAGGCATTATGAAGGCTGCCATCGTGAACCTCGAAGATGGAAAAGTCAAGGGCCATCTCCTCGTGTCCGCATGACGGAGGGCAGCATGGACAAGTATGGCGAGATACGTGAAGAGTTCAACGACGAGCGCAACCGCATCCTGAATGCCCTGGCGCAGGACGAAAACCGGCACGTGCCCCTCCGCCTGATCGGGGCCCAGGCCTTTCGCACTCATTGTTCCCAGTACGGATATATCCAGGATAAGCTCGGCCGCAAGTTCACCGATTTTGACTTTGTCTCCTATCCCCGGTTCGTGCGGGACGTGCGGCGGATCCTGACCGACCTGGGCTACGACGAGGACAAGCAGGTCACCCAGCTTTTCGGTGACCGCCGCATGCTCTTCCGCGACCCGGCATTCGATCGCCATACCGACGTGTTCCTCAATGTCCTGGATTTCTGCCATCCGATCAGCTTCGTCGGGCGCCTCGAAAAGGATCAGCCCACCGTGCCGCTGGCGGAGCTGCTGCTCGAGAAGATGCAGATCGTGCAGATCAATGAAAAGGATATCATCGACAGCATCATGCTGTTGCGCGAGCATCCCATTGGGGAGACGGATGCGGAGCTGATCAACGCCGGGGTGATCGTCGGCATCCTGAGCAAAGACTGGGGCTTCTGGCGGACGTTCACCGCCAACTTCAAGCTGCTTGATGAGAAGCTCGTCTCCTACCCCGACCTCACCGAAGAGGACCGTGCCGTCGTACACCAGCGGATCAAGGAGCTGCAGGACCGTATTGATGCCGCGCCCAAGAGCCTGGCATGGAAGGCGCGCGCCCAGATCGGCGAGCGGGTCAAGTGGTACAAGGACGTCGAAGAGCTGGAACGCTAGATCCCAAACGAAAGAGAAGAGAATGAAATCTCCTGAAGACTTCATCGTGCCGTGGGTGCGGAGCGCCGAGCCCTACAGCGACAAACACATGGACATTGCCTGGGAGCATCCTGAGACATTGCGACTGATGTCCAATGAGAACCTGCTGGCTCCGTCCGAGCAGGTGCTGGATGCGATCCTGGAGGCAGCCCGCCTCGGCAACCTCTATCCGGGGTCGGGGCCGCAGCTGCGCCGGAAGCTTGGCGAGGCCGCGGGCCTGACCGCCGAGCACGTGGTGCTCGGCGATGGCTCGACGGATGTGATCAACTTCGTCATCCATACGTTTGTGGCGCCGGGGGAGGATGTTGTCATCCCCGTGCCGACCTTTCCCATGTACGAAGCGCGCGTGAAAGTGGCAGGCGGCAATCCGATCTCGGTGCCGCTGCAGCCGAATTTCTACTGGGACATGGATGCCATCTTTAAGGCCGTGACTCCCAAGACAAAGCTCATCTTCATCTGCTCGCCGAACAACCCGACCGGCAACCAGATCGCAGAAGAGGACCTGCTGCGCATCCTCGAGCTGGGCATTCCTACATTCTTTGACGAAGCCTATTACGGTCTGCAGGCCGAAGTCATCACGCGTGCGCTGCTCATCAAGCAGTACCGGCACCTGTTCGTGAACCGCACGTTCTCCAAGGCGATGGGCCTGGCGGGCTTTCGCATTGGTTACCTGCTGTGCGACCCGGCCCTGGCAAGCTACTTCAACCGCGTGCGCCTGCCGTGGAACGTCAGTCTCATTGCGCTGGCGGCGGCGCTTGCCGGACTGGAGGATACGCAGGACATGGAGGCCAAGCGCGACAACGCGCTGAAGGGCCGCGCCTACATTTGCGACGAGATCAACAAGATGCCGGGCCTGCGGGCTTTCCCGTCGGAAGGCAACTTCGTTCTCATCGATGCCGGTGTGTTGAACAAGGAAGCCCTCGAGATCCGCGACTACATGGCGGAGAAGGGCATCTTCATCCGGCCCATGGGCGGTCACCACCTTCCCAAGGGCTTCATCCGCGTGACCCTTGGCACGCCCGAGCAGAATCGCATGTTCATCAGCATCTTTGGGGAGTACGTGAAGCAGACCCTGGGCGCTTAGGCGCCATCCAGAAGCAGAGGGCGAGGCATCTTGTCAAACAAGAAATACATCCTGGCTCATGATACGGGCACGGGGGGTAACAAGGCCGTGCTCTGTGACCTCAAAGGCCGGGTCGTTCACTCGGCGTACCGCTCGTACGGCATCTCATATCCGCATCCCGAGTGGGTCGAACAGAATCCCGATGAGTTGTGGCGCGTGGTCGCCGCCACGTCGCGGCAGGTGATCCGCGAGTCCGGAATCGACCCGGCCGATATCATCGGCGTAGGGGTCTCCGCCCAAATGTGGAACACGCTGCCAGTGGATGAGGCCGGTCGCCCGCTCAGCCCGATGCTGTCCTGGCTGGACCTGCGCAGCGTCAAACAGGCTGAGCGTGTCACCGCGGGCGACATGCCGTCGTTCCTATTCAAGCACACGGGCAACATCCCGACTGCCAAGGACAGCATCCCCAAGATCCTGTGGCTCAAGGAGGAGAGACCCGACATCTGGAAGAGGACGGCCTATCTCCTGGACTGCAAGGAGTACATCCTCTTCAAGCTGACCGGCAAGATCGCCATCGATTGGGTCGGCGCTTCGGTCTACTTCCTGTTCGATCCGCAGACCAAGACCTGGTCGAGCGAGGTGTGCGACCGACTCGGCATCCCACTGGAGAAGCTTCCGCCCGCCTTTCCCTGCACCGACGTCATCGGGGAGATCACGCCGCAGGCAGCCCGCCAGACCGGCCTGAAGGCGGGCACGCCGGTGGTGATCTGTGCCGGCGATGTGGCCGTGGCGCAGTCCGGCGCGGGCGCCAACCGGGAGGGCAAAGTCCACCTGTGCATTGGCACCGCCACCTGGATCGGCGTATCCACCTCCACGTTCCGCAATGACCCGCTGAAGCCTTTCTGGGGCCTGAACCATATCGATCCCCAGAAGTACATCATCGCGGGCGAGATGGAGACCGGAGGCGGCGCGTTGATGTGGTTCCGCGATGTGCTGTGCCAGGAGGAGCGACGCCTGGCCGCTGCACGCGGCAGATCAAGCTACGAGCTGATCAGCGCGGGCGCCGCACGGATCGCTCCCGGCTCCGAGAAGCTGATCTTTCTTCCGTGGTTGTCGGGCGAGCGGGCGCCTGTCCTGGATCACTACGCACGCGGCGGATTCATCGGGCTTGCGATGAGCCACAACAAGAACCACATGGCACGCGCCGTCATGGAGGGCGTGGCCTACCATCTACGCTGGATCTGCGAGGAGATGGAGAAGCTGGGCTTCGGCATCGACGGCTTCAATGGGATCGGCGGCGGCTGCAACAGCCGCGTGTGGGTCCAGATCATCAGCGATGTCACCGGCCGTCCTGTACACGTGGTCAAGAACCACCTGGAAGCGGGCGCAGCAGGGGCTGCGCTGGCCGTGGCGGTCGGACTGGGAATTTATCCCGGCATGGATGCCGTGGACGACCTCGTCAAGATCGGTCGCGAAGTTGAGCCGGATTCGTCATGTTCCACCCGCTACAATGCGCTATACCAGGAGTACCGCGCATTGTATGAAGCGTTAGCGCCCGTTCACCGGAGGCTTTACCAAATCACATGAAGGTCTTTGTCGATCGTCAGAAGCTCAATGCACGTGCACAGGCTGCCAATATTGCCAGCATAGGCGGCTTGATGCTCCTGCTCGTCAGCGTGGTGATCCCTCAGTTCGTGCCCAAATGGAACTCCTACACATCCATCATCATGGTCCTCGGTGCGGCGGGCGCGATGATCGGCATCTACCTGGCGAACCGCTGGGTCCGGAAGCCGCGTCCCGAGGAAAGCCTGGATAAGGCGTTCAAGGCGTTCGATGACAATTACCGCCTCTACCATTATCCGGGTTCCCTGCCTTGCGAGCATGTTCTTCTAACCCCGACGGGGCTGCTGGCCCTGGAGGTCGTGAATCTGAACGGCTACTTCTCGCGGCGCAATGGCCGCTGGAAGGAAGCGATGACCGTCGGCCGTGCCCTTCGCTATATTGTCGAGGAGCGGGTCAGCGACCCGGTGATACTCTCGCAGGCCATGGTCGCGGAGCTGAACAACCGGCTGAAGAAGGAGTTCGGCGACCAGCTCATCGTGCCGGTCAAGGCACTGACCGTCTTCACGCACCCGGGGGTCGAGCTGGAGCTCGATGGGCCGGGCGTGCCCGCCTGCAAGATCGATAAACTGCGCAAGCAGGCCAATGTCCCCGGAGCGCGGCTCGCGCCCGAGGTATACGACAAGCTCGGGGCTTACCTGGAGCGGCTCACCATGCCTGCATAGCAAACCTGCGGCGCAAAACAAAGACGTCCATGGTCAATGCCATGGACGTCTTTTCATTGCAGGCGGTCATCCCCACAGCCGGGGCTTGACCACCATCATGAAGGTGATGATAAGCACCATCACTCCCACAACGATGCCTAGGATGCGCGCCCGCCGCGCCAGCGCCTGGTAGCGCTCGGACTGCGGGCCGTCGCTCTCGAGCAGCCGCACCTGCTGCCTGAACACCGGCACGAAGACGAACATGCCGAGCACGGTGGCGAGCGCATACAGCGCCAGCGCGGTCAGCAGCCACGGCGTCGTGAGCGGGATCGGCAGGATGAAAGCCATCGTCAGGCCGGTCACCAGCAACAAGAAATAGAGCGGGTTGGCGACCCAATCATCGATGGTCTTGATGGTATGCAGGACGAAAGGCAGAACGTCGGGCTGGCGTGAGGCTCTTGCCATCCAGATGCCATAGGTGATGTTGGCGCCTACGGCGGTAATGGCAGACAGCACGTGGATCCACTTAATGAGCAGGAAGAACATGGGGCCTCCCGGATAGTAGCAGAGCGGGGATGCGCCTCGAGGGCCTCGCTAGACATGGATCTCGGGCGCCTGCGTCCCGCGGGCGTGCAGCGCCCGGAATGCGACCGCACCCACGGCCAGAGGCAGCCAGAACGTGATGCCGCGATATGCCAGCGTAATGATGACCGCCTGGCTGATTTCCACACGCAGGCTCCTCAGGGCCAGTGCCATCACGCCCTCGACCACGCCGATACCGGAAGGCGTGGGGGAGACGATCATGAACAGGTAAGCGATGGCAAAGCCACCCACGATGGTTCCTGCGGAGAATGGCACATCGAACGACAGGAAGCTGCAGATCAGCACGCCCATCAGCAGGACCTTGTTGGCAAGCGACAGCACGAACGGCCGCACAAGGCTGCGCGGCCGCTCGGGCAACGAGCTCAAGCCCTCCGCGATCTCGAATGCAAAGGCATGAGCGCGCGCTTCGCTCAGGTAATCGCGGCGCAGGAGCGGACGGACCACACGGTTGATGATCTGCACGGCACGGGCCAGGACCGCGCCCAATCTCTCCGCGGAGCGGTAACCGAGGTATAGGAGAAAGGCCAGCACGCACGCAATGCTGAGCAAGATCAGCGATGCGGAGACTTCTCCAGCACCCAGATTGTTGCGGCGGATCAAGACGGTCATGGCGATGGCAAGCACGCACAGGAAGGCGGCCTGGTCCATCAAGATATACAGCGCCCCCGCCAGGGTGACCTTGCCCGATGCCAGGCCGCGGGAGCGTCCGTCGGCGAGGAACAAGGCCAGTCCGCCGATGCCCGCGCTGGGTGTGACAATGTTGACGAAAGCACTGGCGGCTGCGACCAGTGTGAGGCGCTGGATGCCTTCCTTCATCCCAAGCGCCGCATAGATCGATTGGAAGATGCCGCCCAGCACCAGGAACCACATGGTCTGCACGACGAGGGCCAGCGCCAGGAACCAGGGATGGGCCTTCTGCAGGGTTTCAATTACATTCTTGAGCTCGGAGAAGCTGAAGATGACCAGACTGACAGCGAGAAGGATAATGATGACCACAATGACTTTGCGCATCGCAGAATCATTATAACAATGAAAATCGCTGCCCCAAACAGAAAGCTGCCAGAGGTCTACGCAACCTCTGGCAGCTTCTCTTGCCACGCGTATACGAGAGCTCAGCCTCGGCGCCGGCCTCCCATGCCGCCTACCAGGCTCACGAAGTACAGCAACTGCATGATCGCCGAAGCCAGCCCAGCGACGTACGTGAGGGCTGCCGCGTTCAGCACCTTGTTGACGCCTGCCTGCTCATCCGGTCCCGCAATGATGCCGGTTTCTGCGAGCAGCCGCTTGGCCCGCGCCGAGGCGTTCAGCTCAACTGGGAGTGTCGCCAGCGCAAACACAGCGCCGCCCGAGAAGAAGAGCACGCCCAGCCAGGCCAGGTTCGTCAGGCGCAGAAAGAGACCGCCCAGGACCATGATCCAACCCAGCCAGGAACCAATGCTCACCATCGGGACCAGCGCGGCGCGGAAGCGCAGC
>Ga0316628_100004518_pt1 | contig 10942 bp, 12 predicted proteins | sample OWC_Aug_M2_C1_D5_FD_207648 | JGI IMG/M metagenome (GOLD analysis project Ga0316628, IMG submission 207648) | Wetland soil microbial communities from Old Woman Creek delta, Ohio, United States - OWC_Aug_M2_C1_D5_C | ecosystem: Environmental > Terrestrial > Soil > Wetlands | place: USA: Ohio... | reverse complement strand
AATGGACCGAGTCCATGAGCTTCTTGAAGGTAGCCTCGTCTTTGAGTTCGTACATGGCCAGGTACTGGTATTTTTCCTCTCCCAGGAAAGCCTTGTACCGCCGAGCGCTCACTGCCCCGTTGAACTGCAGGAACATGGGGACATGGACTTCGTTGTACCAGCGGTTGAAGGCCTCCTCCTTCTCCTTGGGGATGCTTGCCTTGACCATAAAGAGTACAGTTGCCATTGAATCCTCCTTTTTATTTTCTTGCCACAGAGGTCACAGAGAGCACAGAGGCATGGCAAAAAAGTAAAAGCACTAGACGCAGGAATACGGACCAGACGGATAAATGGAAAACGATTGAACTCATTTATGCAAAAATTCTGCTCTGTGAACTCTGTGCTCTCTGTGGCTAATAGAATTATGCCCTTAAAAAATTAGGGTTTTTGAACTCCGGGTTCGGGTAGGTATAGAAACCCTTCCCCGTCTTGACCCCCAGGTGATTCCGCTCGATCATTTTTTTCAAGGCCGCCGGGGGGTAATCCCTGCGGGCTTTGGATTCGTTATAATATACCATTTCGATCCCGTACACCACATCCAGCCCCACCGCGTCCATGATCCCGAAGGGACCCTGGGACATGCCCGTCCAGATCATCCATCCCCGGTCGATATCCTTGAAGTCCACGTACCCTCCGGCCCACATGTGAAGGGTCTCCCGTTTGACCGCCCTCCAAACCCTGTTGAAGCAAAAGCCCAGAAGCTCTTTTTTGACCGTGAGCGGGACGCAGCCTATGGAACGGACCCATTCCTTCCCGGCTTCCAGGACCTGGCGGCTTGTTTTCTTTGATCCCATGACATCGGCAATGTTTCTTCCCAGGTCAAGGGAATAGAAATGGAGGTTGAGACAGTTCTCGGGCCGGCGGGTAGCGCTCGCGATCCTGGATATGGGGATGGAAGAACTATTGGTGGCCAGGATCGCCGACTTTGGAGCATATAAATCAATTTGCTTGAAAATCTTCCGCTTAAGCATTAATTCTTCAGGAATTGCTTCAATAACCAGATCGGCCCCCTGCACCGCCCCCTTGAGGGTCGAAGCCATCCTGATTTTCTTCGCCTGCCTCTGGATCTCCTTCAGCGGAATGGCCGGCTTGCGGTTGGAATTGGCGATCCGAACTTGAATCATCCGGAGGACCTTTTCCAACGATTGGGGGTCGGTATCGTAGGCGGAAACGTCATGTCCATGAAAGGCGGAATGGACGGCAATCTGGGTTCCCAGGGTACCTGTCCCAATAACGGCAACTTTTCGAATTTTGAGTTTCATTTTTGATCCCCTGATAATTGAAAATGAATGGATGCGGGTTCCGAATTCATAATCTATAACCCTTGAAGTGAAAAAGCCAACACCTTTTCGATGTCGGCTTTTTCAGGAGGGCAGCTTGATCCCCAATGGCCCTCGAGATATCAGGTCACCTTCACCATCCACCCGTAAGGATCCTTGATCTTTCCGTACTGGATGCCCATGATGGTGTCATAGAGCTTCTGGGCCAGGGGACCTACTTTCCCCTGGTTGATCACGTAATTCTTCCCACTGTAAGCCACCTTTCCCACCGGGGAAATCACCGCAGCCGTACCGGCGGCAAAGATCTCCTTCACCCGGCCGGATTCCAGGCCGGATAACACCTCGTCCAGACCGACCATCCGCTCGGATACCTTCATCTCCCAGTTCCGGCAGATGTGGAGAACGGAATTCCGGGTTATCCCGGGGAGGATCGTTCCCTCCAGGGGAGGGGTGACCACCTCGTCGCCAATGTAGAGAAAGATGTTGCTCGTTCCCACTTCTTCGAGGTATTTCCGTTCGATGGCGTCGAGCCACAGGACCTGAGTAAAGCCTTTCTCATGGGCCTCTTCCTGGGCCAGCAGGCTGGCGGCGTAATTGGCCAGGGTCTTGGCTTCGCCCAGGCCCCCGCGGGCCGCCCGGATGTATTTCTCTTCCAGGTAGATGTCCACGGGATTGAATCCCTGGGGGTAGTAGGCCCCCACCGGCCCGACCATGATGTAGAAGAGGACCTCCTTGGCGACCTGAACCCCCAGAGCCGCTTCGGTGGCAATCATGTTCGGACGGATATAAAGCGAGGCGCCGGGGGCGGAGGGAACCCAGTCTCTCTCCAGCCGGACGAGCTGCCGGGTGGCTTCGAGGGCAAAATCCACATCTATCTCCGGCAGGCAGAGCCGTTTAGCCGAACGGTTCATCCGCTCGTAGTTCATCCGGGGGCGAAAGAGGTAAATATCGCCGTTGGCCCAGCGATAGGCCTTGAGACCTTCAAATACCTCTTGCCCGTAGTGGAGAACCAGGGCGGCGGGATCCAGGGCGAAGGGCTTGTAAGGCTCGATGCGGGGGTTCTTCCAACCCTCGCCCTTCTTGTAGTCCATCAGGAAGAGATAATCGGTGGTGATTTTCCCGAAACCCAGCTGGGCGCCCGGCTCCGGTTTCTTCTTCAGCTTCTTGGGAGTTGCTTTGACGATCGCTATGTCAGCCATAGGAAGCGGTTCCTTTCTGGGCAAGAAGATTTTAGAGTATCTATACCATAACCAGGGCAGGAAAAGAAGGCTCAAAAACGTCAGGGCACGCGGGCGAGCGTCAGCACGTCTACTCTCTTGGCCCCGGCATCCAACAGGGCTTTCGCGCATTCCTGGACCGTGGCTCCGGTGGTGAAAACGTCGTCGATGAGGAGAATAGATTTGCCGGCCACGGCCTCGGCAGACCGCACCTCAAAGGCTCCCCGCACGTTTTTCTGCCGTTCGGTTCTGGAAAGCTGGGTCTGGGGTTGAGTCTGGCGCGAGCGCCGCAGGGCGGTGAAGTTCAGGGGGATCGATCGCCTTTGACCGATCTGGCGGGCCAGGAGGAGAGATTGGTTGAAACCCCGCTCCCGAAGACGGCGGGTGTGGAGGGGAACGGGGATGAGAAGGTCAATTTCGGAAAAAGGAAATTCGGGATCCTGGTATTCAGCCAGCAGAATCCCCAGCGGTCTGGCCAGCCGGGCCACTCCCCCGAACTTAAACCTGGTGATGGTCTCTGCAATCAGCCCCTCGTAGGGGCAGAGGGAGCGGGCCTTGCTAAAGGGCGGTTCTGCGCCCAGGCAGGCGGAACAGAGATGGTCTTGGTCGGATGGAGAGAGAAAGCCGATTCCGCAGCGGGGGCAGCGGGGGGAAGAAAAGAATTTGATCCGGGAGAGGCACGAAGGGCAGGGGCGGTCCGGGGAAGAGGAATCAGCCAGATTCCCGCAAAAGGGGCACTTGGGCGGCAGAAAGAAATCCAGAAAGGCTCGCCAGAAAGGGGCGGAGCTCATATGCGGGCAGGAAAATTATAAAAAGGGATAACCGGCATCTTCTGGGAAAACTCGGGGAGATGGATGGAATAAGTTCCCCAGGAATGGCAGGCTTCACAGAATCCCGACCACTCCGGCTGGCTGCGGCCGCAGGAGGAACACTGGTAGGCGGGGAGGGGAAACCTCTTCGTATCCAGGGCTTTCTCGTAGGCCTCCATGGAGCGAGCGAAATCGCCCCGCCGGTGATAGGCCTGCCCCATCAGGATCAGGAGTTCGGGGAAAATAACCCCGGCGGTCTCCAGGTCCCGGAGCTGCTCGATGGCCTCGTCCACCATCTCCAGGCGAATGAGCAGCCGGCTGAAGAAGAAGCGGAGAACGCTGTCTTCCGGGCGTTCGCGCGTATAATCCCGGTAAAGGTCCAAGGCTTTCTGCGGCTGTGCCATGGAGAGATAGAGAGACTCCAGGCGTTCCAGGAAGACCGGGTTCCAGGAGGCTTCCAGAGCCTTCCTCCAGGTCTGGCCGGCCTCCTCGAAAGATCCCTGCCGCTGGAGCACGTCCCCCAGGGAGACATGGGCGGGGAAGAAGTCAGGGTCTTCCTTGATGATCTGCCGCAGGGCCTTTTCGGCCTCCCGGAAATCCCCTTTCTGGGCCAACTCCTCGGCGAACTTGTACTCCATCCCCGAAAGGGCCTGTTTTTCGCCCGGGGCATATTCTTTTTCCTTGGTGTGTTTTACCACGCCTTTCTGGGTCTGGTAGGCTTCATCCCAGCTGCCCATGATGATGTGGATATCCCTCTTCTTGCGGAGGGCCTCGCGATTGGATGAGTCACGCTCCAGGATAGAATCGAGAATCTCCAGGGCCGCCGGGTACCTCTTGAGGCCCACGTTATTTTTCACCAGGTCGAAGAGGACCTCCAGGCTATCGGGCTCGAGGGCTTTGGCCTGGCCCAGAACCTCGATGGCATCCGCATATTTCCCCTCCAGCGAATACAGGTTGGCCAGGGAGATGTGCGCGGGAAGGTGGTTCGGCCGCTTCTCCAGAATCTTGGCCAGCATCTCTTTGGCCTGTTGGATATTGCCCCTGAGCATCTCTTCCAGGGCGTCGCTGTACCGTTCCCGGATCTTTCCCTCCCTGCGGTCGGTTTTGGAAGAGCGCCAGAGCTGAAAGGCTCGCCGGGCATCCACGAATAGGGTGACCAAGAAAACGAAGAAAGCTCCCATGATGAACGCCCCGAAGGCAATCAGGGCCGGGGAGATGAACAGGCTCGATCCTTCCCACAGCGAAAACTCCACTTCCTCGGGATTCAGGTAGAAAAGGAAACCAAAGGCGATGAAGATGAGGGTGAAGACGATGAAGTGGGTGCGGGAAAACATGATCGGCTCCTTCTATCTATTTATGATAAGGCTCCCCCCGCAGGAGGGTGAAAGCCCTATAGATCTGTTCCCAGAGGAGCATCCGGGCCAGTCCATGGGGCAGAGTCATGGAAGAGAGGGACAGCCTGCAGTCAGCCTCCGTTTTTACAGATTCTTCCAACCCGTAGGGCCCGCCCAGGATGAAGGCGATTTCCCCGGAGCCCGAACTGCCCCACATCTCCAGGGAGCGGGCGAAAGCTTCGGACGGCAGTTGCTTCCCTCTTTCATCCAGAGCCACAGTGAAAGCGCCGGGCGGGAGCTTTTCCCGGATCCTTCGGCCCTCCTGCTGGAGAATATATTCTATTTTCCCCTTCGACCGGACCCTTTCTTCCGGTACCGGGACCGGGTTGAGGTCCGCATAACGCCGGATCCTCTCCTCATAGACCTGGCATCCCTCGCGCAGATAGCGATCGATGGAGCGGCCCACGAAGATGAGGGTCAGGCGTATTTTTTTCATTCCGGACGCTTGCGGCGGACCTTCCGGACCGGAGGTAACTCGAGCCGCGGGGCTTCCGACCAGAGCCTTTCCAGGTCGTAAAACTCCCGGACCGGATGGTAGAAGACATGGATCACCACGTCTCCGTAGTCCAGAAGAACCCAGCGTCCATCCCTCTTTCCTTCGATTCCGAGCGGATGAAGCCCCTCTTCCCCCAGTTTTTCTTCCGCGTGCCGGGCGATCGCCTGGACCTGGCGGTCCGAGTTGCCGCTGCAGATCAAAAAATAGTCCGTAAAGGAAGAAAGGTCTTTGACCTCTAAGATGACCAAGTCGATGGCCTTGCGGTCCATTAAGGCCCGGGCACAGAGGAAAGCTCTCTCTTTGGAACTGGGGGGAATCAACCGGTCGCTTTGCTGTCCTTGTTTTGGTAAAGGCGATTCGTTTGAATAAAAGCTTCTACTGCCGGGGGAACCAGATACCGGATGGAATTCCCTTTCCCGAGAAATTCCCGGATCCGGGTGGAAGAGATATCCAGTCCAGTGATCTCCGCGGGGTAAACCAGAAACCCCGAGGTGTGGGCGTATCCGCCTTTTTGGGTATCATAGCAAAATTCATCGGCCAGTTCAACGGGAAGATGCTCCCGGGATAATTTTTTTTCCCATCCCGGCCGGGTCATGACCACGAAATGGCAGAGCCCGAAGAGGGAGGCATATTCCTTCCAGCCGTTGATCTCCAGGAAGGCATCCAGGCCGACAACGAAATAGAGCTGGGTCCCGGTCCCCAACTCCCGGCGGAAATACTCGATCGTCTCGATGGAATAGGACTTCCCCGGCCGGTCCAGCTCCGCCTCGGACAGGGTGAAACGGGGGTTGTCGGATACCGCCAGCCTGACCATTTCGGCGCGGAGATGGGAGGCCAGGATTCCTTCCTTCTTTTTGTGGGGCGGGTAAGAGGAGGGGATGAAGATCATGCGGTCCAGGGCGAAAGCATCGCAGATTTCTTCTGCCGCGCGCAGGTGGCCCAGGTGGATGGGGTTGAAGGTGCCGCCAAAGAGGCCGATTTTCTTCATGTCCGGATCTGCCCCGAGCCGTAAACGATAAACTTGGAGGTGGTCAAGTCCTCCACCCCCATGGGTCCGAAAGAATGAAGCTTGGAGGTGCTGATCCCGATCTCCGCTCCCAGGCCCAGCTGAGAACCGTCGCTGAAGCGCGTGGAGGCATTGACCAGGACGGTGGAGGAGGGAACCTCCCGGAGGAACCTCTGGGAATTGGAGTAATCCTGGGTAACGATGGCTTCCGTGTGGGAGGAACCGTAGCGGATGATGTGCTGAATGGCCTGGTCCAGGTCGTCCACGACTCGCACCGCCAGGATCAAGTCCAGGTACTCAGCCGCCCAGTCTTCTTCGGAGGCTTCTTTGATGCCATTCAGGATCCGCCGGGTCTCCGGGCATCCCCGCAGTTCCACGCCCGCGGCGTGGAATGCTTTCGCCATGGGGGGGAGGAAGACCGGGGCGATCCGGCGGTGAACCAGGAGGGTCTCCAGGGCATTACACACTCCCGGCCGTTGAACCTTGGCGTTGAAAGCGATTCTCTGGGCCATGTCCGGGTCCGCGGAGGCATCCACAAAGACATGGCAAACCCCCTTGTAATGCTTGATCACCGGGATCCTGGACTTGGAGACCACGAAACGGATCAACTCCTCTCCGCCGCGGGGGATGATGACATCGATGAGGTCTTCGAGTTGAAGCATCTCCTCCACCGCCTCGCGGGAGATGGTGGGCACAGCCTGGATGCCCTGGGCGGGGATTCCCCGCTCCCGGCAGACCTGCTGCAGAACTTCGACGATGGCCAGGTTGGAGTGGATAGCCTCCGACCCGCCGCGCAGAATCACGGCGTTCCCCGCCTTCAGGCACAGACCGGCAGCATCGGAGGTCACGTCGGGGCGGGATTCGTAGATGATTCCGATCACTCCCAGGGGGATGCGCATTTTTCCCACGATAAGTCCGTTGGGCCGTTTCCACATCCTGCTCACTTCTCCCACGGGGTCGGGAAGAAGGGCGATTTCTTTCAGGCTGGAGGCCATCCTCCGGATGACCGCATCGGAAAGAGTCAGGCGGTCGATCATGGCGGAAGAGAGGCCGGCTTTTTTCCCCCCCTCCAGGTCCAGCTCATTGGCCTCCTTCAGCTTCCCAGCGGACAGCAGCAGGGCCTCGGCCATTTCCTCGAGGGCTGAATTTTTGACCGCGGTAGAAAGGTTCCCCAGGGCATGGCTTGCTTCCCGGGCCTTTTGGGCAATATGCAGAACCTCATCCTTTAAGGACATCCGGACCTCCCAACGAAAAGTGCCTAGCGTTCGGAGTTCCTAGAATAGAAAGCAAGGATAATTTAACTCCGAACTTCATTTCTTTTGTCCCCTGGCTGGTTGCTCCTCCAAAGACGGTAGGGCGCACGAGGCCGACTCTCCGGGGCCGGGGAAACAGACCAGGTCATCCCGGTGCACGATTTCGTCGTTGTATTTGTAACCCAGGCGTCCCTCGACTTCAGAGGTTTTTAACCCTTTAATCTTGTTGATTTCCGAGGAATCATAGTTGCTCAGTCCCTTGGCGAAATCCTGTCCGCCCGCATCGGAGAGAGCCACCGGGTCTCCCAGGCTGAATTTCCCTTCCGCGGACAGAACCCCGGAGGGAAGGAGGCTTTTCCCCTTTTGCAGGATTGCCTTTTTAGCGCCCTCATCCACCCGGATCCTTCCCTGGGGCTCCAGGGTGAAGGCGATCCAATGTTTGCGGCTGGTCAGTTTGTTCACCTGCGAGGCGAAAAGCGTCCCCACCTCCTCGCCGCGGAGGATTCTTTCCAGCAAGCCCTCGGCCATGCCGTTGGCCAGGATGGTGGGCACCCCGAAAAGCGCCGCCTTGCGGGCGGCCTGGAGCTTGGTGACCATCCCGCCGATACTGAAAGGACTGAGGGTTCCCGTTGCCTTCTGTTCCATCTCCTCGGTGATCCGATCAACAAAGGGAATGAGTCGCGCGTTTTTATGGGCCCGCGGGTCCCGGTCATAGAGGCCGTCAATGTCGCTCAGGATCACCAGCAGGTCGGCGTTGACCAGATTGGTGACCAGGGCCGAAAGGTTATCGTTATCCCCGAACTTGATCTCCTGCACCACCACGGTGTCATTTTCATTGATGACCGGGATGACCCCGAACTCCAGGAGGGTAAGAAGGGTGTTGCGGGCATTGAGGTAACGGTTGCGGTTGGAGAGATCGTCCCGGGTCAGGAGAATCTGAGCAACCTTTCCGCCGTAGGAAGAAAAGGCCCGTTCATAGTTCCACATGAGGGCGCTCTGGCCGATGGCGGCAGAGGCCTGTTTCTGGGGCATGGTCCTGGGTTTCTCCAGAAGGCCGAGGCGGCCCATTCCCGCGGCGATGGCCCCGGAAGAAACCAGGACCACTTCGTAGCCCTTCTTCTTGGCCGCTGAGATCTCACGGGCTAGCCGATCAAAGACCGGCTGGCTGAGCGTTTTCCCTTTCCCGGTGAGTACCCGGCTTCCCACCTTGAGGACCACGCGCCGGGCTTTTCTCAAAATTTCTTTCCGGTTCAATTCAGTCTTCCTTTATCGGCCTTTTGGCCAGGCGTCTGGCCAATGCCCCGAGGAGTTCCGGCAGGCCCTCCCCGGTCAACCCGGAAATGGGATAGGCCGGTTTCTTGATTCTTCTAAAATAAGCCGCGATCCGGGGCAGCCTCTCCCTGCTTTCGGGGGCATCAATTTTGTTGAGGGCCAGAATCTGGGTTTTTTGGGCGAGCTCCGGATCGAAGAGGTCCAGCTCCCGGTTCAGAATCCGATAATCCTCCAGGGGGTCGCGGGGATTGAGAGCGGAGAGGTCCAGGACGTGAAGGAGGAGGGAGGTGCGCTGGACGTGGCGCAGAAATTGTAAGCCCAGACCGGCTCCCTGGTGGGCTCCTTCGATGATTCCGGGGATGTCCGCCACGACGAAGGGGCGCTGGTCACGGAAAGAAACGACTCCCAAGTTGGGGACGAGGGTGGTGAAGGGGTAATCGGCTATTTTGGGCCGTACCGCGGAAATCCTGGAAATCAGGGTGGACTTGCCGGCATTGGGATACCCAATGATCCCCACGTCGGCCATGAGTTTCAATTCCAGAAGGACATGACGGGATTCCCCGGCCTGGCCGGGTTCGGCATGGCGGGGAGCCTGGCGGGTGGAGGTGGCAAACCGGGCATTTCCCCGGCCTCCCAGCCCTCCCCGGGCAATGATGAAAATCTCGGCTTCCCGGGTCAGGTCTTTGAGAAATTCCCCCGTTTCCGCGTCCCGCACGACTGTCCCCCGGGGCACAGGAAGAACGAGGTCGGGAGCGCTCCGCCCTTCCTGATTTTTTCCTTTTCCGTGCTGGCCTCTTTTGGCGTGATAATGCTGGCGGTAACGAAAATCAAGGAGGGTGGAGAGCTGGCCATCGGCTGTCAGAACCACGTCCCCGCCCTTACCCCCGTCGCCGCCGTCGGGACCCCCGCGGGGAACATACTTCTCACGGCGAAAGCTGATACAACCTTTTCCTCCCTCACCGGCCTGGACGAAGATTTTCACTTCATCGACGAACTTGATCGATCAGACTCCCCGTCTTCTGACGGCCTCCCCGGAGGCCGGTTGAACTGCGGAATTATGCCTGCACCCCTTCCGCCGGGCCGGGATACACGCTGACTTTTTTCCGCTGCCGGTCCAGGCGTTCGAAGGTGACGAGCCCGTCGATCTTGGCAAATAGGGTGAAGTCTTTCCCCACGCCCACATTTTTCCCGGGGTGAATCTGGGTTCCCCGCTGCCGGACCAGAATGGACCCCGCATGGACCCACTGTCCCCCGAATCTCTTGACTCCCAGTCTCTGGCCGGCGCTGTCCCGGCCGTTACGCGAGCTTCCCTGCCCCTTTTTATGCGCCATATGAACCTCCCCAAGAACAATGCCTAAAATGCGCTAAAATGCCTTAAATAAAAAAATCAATTTTAGGCATTTTAGGCATTTCAAATTTTAGGCATTATTGCACGTTAATCTCCTTGATCTTCAAGCTGGTAAAGGACTGGCGGTGGCCCGTTTTTTTGTCGTACCCCTTCCGCCGTTTCTTCTTGAAGATGATGACCTTTTTGGCCCGGTGCTGGCCAAGAATTTCTCCCACCACTTTGACATTGGAAAGAACCGGCTGGCCGGTGAGAACGTTTTCTCCTTCAGCAAAGAAGAGAACATCCTTCATTTCCACCGTATCGCCTTTCTCCCCGGTGATCTTTTCCACCTTGATCGTATCCCCGGGAGAGATCTTGAATTGTTTTCCGCCCGTGCGAATGATCGCGTACACATGAACCCCCGATATCTACTTGAAAATATTCCCCTTGCCCGGCGCTCTTCGCAAAATGGGCAAAGAAGGAGGCCAGGCGGGGAATGAACAGATCAAATTATCATGTTATGATTCCAGGCTTCGGTTTGTCAACGGGAAAATGACCGTTCTGACTGTGGATTTCGTACTGCTCCAGGTGAAAGTCATTTTTCCCCGTGACGGTGATGCGCTTGCTGTACCGTTTTTCCAGTTTCTCCAACTCCCCCCGCACCTCATCGTATAGATAGTTGGCCACATTGGGATGGACATCGACCAGGATGGAATCCCCCCTCAGTTCCCGGATGTCCCGCTGAATCTCCCGCAGAATTTCCTGGGAGATGGTGGAACGGGACTTGAGGAAGCCCCGGCCTTCACAGTAGAAACACCTTTCGCTGAGGATTCTTCCCAGGCTCTCCCG
>Ga0316628_100004517_pt1 | contig 10943 bp, 9 predicted proteins | sample OWC_Aug_M2_C1_D5_FD_207648 | JGI IMG/M metagenome (GOLD analysis project Ga0316628, IMG submission 207648) | Wetland soil microbial communities from Old Woman Creek delta, Ohio, United States - OWC_Aug_M2_C1_D5_C | ecosystem: Environmental > Terrestrial > Soil > Wetlands | place: USA: Ohio... | reverse complement strand
CTCACCTCCTATGGATGAAAAAATGAGCTAGGCGGACGCCGTGCTTTTTCTTTTCTTAAACAGATCGCTCTTCGTCCAGAGCCAGAAGAGACTCCTCATGCTCTTAAACGCCACAGCAAAGTCATGCGGGGTCCTCAGCTCAAGGAGCCTTTTTGCGATGAAGGAAGGCCTCGAATAAAACCTCTTGAACGCGATCTGCCGGAGCTTCAGTATATCTTCCCTCGTCATTGTGTGGGGTATGAAAGCTGCGCCCTGATAGGTATAATCGGTGAGTTCGTCGGATATCGTACCGTATTTATCGAGGTTGTCGTAAAGGTAAGTCCCCGGGAAAGGCGTGATCGCATGAAAGTTGGCGATGTCCGGATTGAGGTCCAGTGCGAATTCTATTGTCTGGAGCCCTTCTTCGAAGGTCTCGCCGGGGATGCCGAACATAAAAGGCGTGCTCACTCTGAGCCCCACCTCCTGCGCCGCCTTCACCGCCTTTTTTATCTGTTCGGGCGTGGTCCCCTTGCGGATTGCATTTAGGTTCTTCTGCACACCGCTTTCGGCGCCGAAGAGGACGGCCCAGCATCCGGCGTCCCTGAACGCCTGCAGGAGCGGCTTGTCGACCTGGTTGACGCAGGCGGAGGCGAACCAGGTGAAGTCAAACTTCCGGGCCTTGATCTCGCGGGCGATGGTCATGGCCCTGTCGTAATCTGCGGCCAGGGTATCGTCTATGAACTTGATCTCCCTGTAGCCCTGTTTAAGGCAGTGTTCGATCTCCTGAAGAACATTCTCTACACCCCGGTATCTTACCCCGAGCCTGCGGTCTTTATCGATCTGGAAACAATAGATGCATCGCCTGTTGCAGCCCCTCGACGTCATCAGTACTGCCACCGGCTTTCTCCGGTAAGTGGCGGGAGGGGGGATGTAGAGGTTCGTGTCGCCAAGGAGTTCCCTGGCAGGGAAAGGCAGGGCATCGAGGTCGGTAATCAGCGGCCGTGGCGGGTTCTTGAAGACCTTTTCTCCCGAGCGGAATACTACGCCCTGCACCCCTTCCAGCCCTCTGCCGGAGTTCAGCCTCTCAATAATTTCAAGGGAGGTGTACTCGCCCTCGCCCGTAACTATCGCGTCGAAGAGACCGCCGGCATCTTTCAGACATTTTTCCTGCAATGCGATAGGATAAGGTCCGCCGGCACAGAGAAATACGTTCTTACCGTATATCGTCCTCAGCTCCGATGCCGTCTTCTTGGCCTTCTCCCATCCAAAGGTAGTAGAGTAAATGCCGATGAAACCAGGGTCGAATTCCCGCGTCTGTCTCATCAGCTCCTCATGGCCCATAAAGGCTCCGTTCAGGAATTTCACTTCATGTCCGGCCCTCTGGAGCACAGCGGCCACATAGAGCGTCCCGAGGGGCTGCCAGTAATTGATCTGCGAACTCGCTGTCTTCGAAGAGAAGATATCGTCCGGCACCCACGACGGTATGACCAGGGCGCATCTCATCTGCCGTTCACCGCGAAAACAAGTCTGCCTTCATCATCCTCCGGAGCGGCACAACCGGCACTCTTCCCGATGATCTTCGCCGCGGTGGAGATACCGGATTCTATCGCATGGTCCATATTATAATACCGAAACATCCCGGCCCTTCCGGCGAAATGGAGGTTCTCGAACCGGCCGAGGTAGTCATGGAGTTCATCGCAGAACTCCTTATACCCGACCTCGAAGAGAGGATAGGCCTTCGCCGTCCTGACTACAGCGCTGCCGATTACCTCGTGCATTTTGATAAAACCGAGGCGTTCCATGTTCTCAACGGCAATCTTCGTCAGTGTCTCGTCGTCCGCATTCCAGATCGCATCCCCCCTGAAACTGAAGAACTCCGTCACGAGAATCGTTTTCCCCTCGGGTGCCATCTGATCGCTCCAGTTCTTCGGCTCATGGATCCTGCCGAAGGGGATGCTCTGCTCGGGTATGTATATCCACGTCTGGTCTGTGACCCTCTCCCTGTCGACCATCAGAGCTACCACAACCAGGTCCCGGAATTTAAGCTTTGAGGCAGCATCGAGTATATGACTTGGGGGAGCAGGATCGAGCATCCGCACCAGATTGGTGATCGGCATGCTGGAGACATATTCGCTCCCGCGCAGAACAGCGGAGCCTTTGTGGTTTTTCACTTCTGCGCTCATTATTCTGAAGCCCGAGTGATGCAGTCGCTCCACTCTCGTACCGGTCCTTACTTCGCCGGTCTTTTCTATCTCCTCCTTAAGTCTTTCCGATATGCGGCCGATCCCCAGCTTAGGGTATATGAACCTGTCGGCCAGGGTCGGAAGGTCCTTCCCGCTGAACTTGAAAAAGGCGTTCTTGACTGCCTTCGCAAGAGAAAGCCCTTTGATACGCTGGGCGACCCACTCGGCGCTTATCCTGCTGCAGTCGATGCCCCATACCTTCTCGCTGTATTCCTTGAAGTAGATGTTGAACATCGTCCTGCCGAAATTACTCACCACCCAGTCTTCCAGAGAAACTTTTTCGGAAGGCTTTATCAGCCCCCTCACCTTCTCCGCGCCATAATCGGCCATTATTCCGATAGTCGTCGGGATGCCCAGACCGAAGATCGCATTCATGGGTTTCAGAGGATAATCAAAAAACCTCCTGCGCAGGTATATCTTGCTCGTACGGCTGACAGAGATCAGTTCCCCGCCCATCAGGTCTCTCACAAACTCATCGACATGCCTGTCCCTGGTGAAAAATCTGTGACCCCCGAGATCAAAACGGAAACCGTCTTTTTCGATCGTCTTCGAAAGGCCCCCGACCTCGGCGTCGCTTTCGAAAACTTTCACCTTCAGGCCCGCCCTCGCCAGGACACATCCAGCCGAGAGACCGGTAAGACCTCCACCCAGGATCAATATGTCATTTGCAGAGCAGTTCACGTTCTCCTTATTGTTCGGGCCGTTCCGACTCATTCCTCAAAACACTACTCAAAAATATACCCTGCGGTAGACCCGCAGGGTAATTATGCTATGCGTCCGACTTCATCTTGATAAGCTTTTTCATTCTCCCGGCATCCGGAAGATGCCCGGGATGCTAATATCTTATTCTACTATATATCACTCTCCTATTTCACAATCAATACGGGAACATCGGCGCTGTTGGCCACTTCCCTGCTGACACTTCCCATGAACAGGTGCGACACCCTGTTGCCCCTAGATCCGATGATGATCATGTCGGCCTTCTCCTCCTTGGCGGCAGCAAGGATCTCTTCTGCGGGATGGCCCTTCTTTATAATCGTTTTTACACCCGTCAGGCCGCCGTCTTCCAGCACCTTCTTATAGTGACCGACGATCGCGTCCGCCTTTTTGTCCAGCGCCTCCTGATATTCCGTCCCTTCCAATGCCTCCTTCAGGGTCTTCATCTCGGAAACGCTCAACAACTGGTCGTCCATTAATGACCTGCCTTCCAGCTTCTCCACGTATACCAGAGAAATTGACTCGGGCCGCATGCACATACAGGTCTTCAGGCAATTGGCAAAAGCATTCTTGGTGCCTTTTGTGTCATCCACCGCGATGAGAACCTTTTTCATTTTTCCCCCGAAGCATGAGCAGGGGCCGGACCGCCGGAGGCCGGGGCTGAAACAGTCGTCTCCTGCTGCTGTGCCTGCGTGGTCGCATCACGCTGCTGACTATAGAACACAAGGAAACCAAGGATTCCCACAACGATAGCGATTACTATCACAAGTGGCGTCTTCATAACTGCCCTCCTTTGTAAATCAGGGTAATGAATTACCCTTTCTTGATTACAAAAATTGTTTTGCTGCCTTCTTTCTTTTCTTCCACCAGCTCATGTCCGGCCTGGTCCAGCATCTGTTTGATCGTCTCGCCGGACGAGGGGTTGTCGAACACCATATTGAGGACTTCTCCCTCTGCCATCTTCTCGATGGACTTCTTGCAATAGATCTGGGGATGAGGGCAGACATATCCGCAGACATCCAGCATATACGTTCCGTCACCTGTTTTTTCAAACTTCATAGCCATGATACAAACTTCCTCCTTTTGAATTAAATTAGCGTCAGTGTTTAGCGGCGGCCGATGTCCGTGAAACAGACACTCACTGCCGTCGTTGAATCATTCTAAAATGCCTCCATTTCCTTTGCCATCTTTCTCTCGGTCCACCAGTTGAAGAATTTAACGCCCAAAAAGGCCCCTCCGACCATGCCAGTGCCGTAGAGCCATCCGCTGGGATCGCCACCGGCGACCCTTATAAAGAAGGCCCCGATGTTGCAGCCGAGAGCGGGTCTTGAGCCGACTCCCATTAATATTCCGCCCATGAGACCCCAGGCTATCAACTCGCCTTTCGGCAATTTGAACTTGAATTCATTGTTAAGACGGGCCATCACCATTGCGCCGAAGATGATCCCGAACGACATCCAGAGGGCAGGGTTGCGCCAGGGATCGGGGAGACCGTTATTGACCCCGAAGAAGATATTGTCCCGCATGTTCCATCCCAGCTTTTGGAGGATCCATCCGCCAAGCTGTCCTTCCTGACTGGTGATGTACCAATAGCCGGGATCAAAGACAGTGCCCTTTATGCCGTTGTCGGCGTCATGCCCCATCCTCGTCAGAAGCTCTCCGAAATTGCCTATACCGTATCTTATCTGCATACCCTTCATAACAAGGATATGCAGACCGGCAGTGATACCGATTACGATACCCATCATGGTTGTTCTCTTCGAGGCGGTTATCATACTCCAAACTCCTGCAACGTCGTCGCCAAGACCGGTCGCTGCTCCGCCCTTTGCCTTCGCCTGTTTCTTCATAAAACCTTTTCTCATCCAGACTGCATAGATGACGATGAGAAGGAGCGCGGCAGGTATCATGGCGTTCACCAGCATATCAGCAACAAAATACCTCGAGACGCCCGGTAAGGCATTTTGTACAGCCTCTGTCTTTGAAAGCTGTAGGGTCGGCTGGTTCCATACATACCCGGCAAGATATGTGTCAAAGGACGAAGTCAACTTCTCAGCGGGAATATTCCTTGCGGCTATGTTTACAGCTGCTGCATCCACCCATTTCTGGGGAATAAGAAAGTTAAACCACTTTACATCCACAAATACCGCCTGTCCTATGCAGAGTCCGAAAAACGCCGCAAGGAATGACGTACCGTTGCCTTCACCGATCTTGTAGAGGGAACCGGATGCGCAGCCTCCAGCAAGGACCATCCCGACGCCGAAGATAAGCCCGGCGATCAAAGTATGGATCCCGAAGGGTGCGGGATGAAACGTACTCATTTCTGTAGAGGCGAGGACCGCCTGGATAAAACTGAAAAAGATGAGTGCCACAAGGATACCGACTGCCATCCTCGGCACACCTGCGGCAAAGAGGTCTCTAGAAGCCGATGCAAAACAGAATCTTCCGTACTGGAGCATCATGCCATAGGCAAACCCGAACCAGATGTACGCTATCAGGTACATGTAATACGCATTTACCCGGTAGTATACTACGCTGATCAGAATCAAGGCGCCCGTGATAATGAATGCCCAGATTTGATTTCTTTTTTCTTCCACTGCCGTATCTACCTCCTCTTTATTTTTTATTTTTTAAGGTTAATCTTAGTAGACACTTTTTTCTTTTTTTTGTCACAATTATAGACGCTCGTATAGCGGTATTTCCTCCTTCCTCTTTAATTTGTACGGCATTTTTTCTGCGGGGCGTGAATGGACTTTATTGAGCCTGAATATATCAATCATATTAGGTAACTCTATACTTGTGTCTGTATATATACACAATAATCCAAATAAAAATCAAGCTCTATTTACAACTTTAGATTTCATAAATGCGCACCTCAATAACCGTTCTCACCGCCCCTCTCCCGCTCATCGTCTCCCGCTGCTCACTTTTCGATACACCCTCACGCTCGTCCTATAGCGGAAAATCCCTTCATACTCATCGAAGACACCTATCAGGCTGTAATCCGCCGCCCGCCTTTCGATCTCAGGAGGCAGAGGATCGTTCGCGCTCTCCGAGATCACGGCCAAAACAGTGTCTTCATCTTTACAGTTCACGCAGTCATAATAGGAAGGGTTCTTGAATTCCAGAGTAAATCTGAGTGAAGAATTCTCGATCTTTTCACGCCCTTCCCCGGCAAGAACACCATCGCCTTTATATATAATTCTTTTTTTCGTAAATAAGTCCAGCAGCGGGACCGACACAGAAGGATTGACCACAGGCTCGGAAGGAATTAGGGTAAATACTTCCACATTGATCTCCGTTATCGAATCCAAAAATCTCCCGGCGTCCTTCAGATTGACCGCGCTCATCCTTTGCATGAAGGGTACATACGCAATGAGGGCGACGGAAAGGGACGAAGTAATTACACAGGCAGCAAAGAATTTTCTCAGATCCGCACCTTTGATCCCGCAGAGTCCGTACGCTGCCGTCAGCGATAACATCGGCAGCACCATTATGATGTACCGTGCCCTTCTGATCTGCATCAGGAAAACGAGAGCTACCAGCCAGACTGCAAAGATATACTTCAGGTCTTTCTTCCTAACGGCAACATAGACCGAGTACAGCGCCGCAGCGGTTATTAAGGGGTGTATCTGGAAAAAGAAAGTAGATACAAAACTCTCTCCCCACCGCTTCAGGCCAGGTTTCTGATAGGCCATCAGGAGTTTCATCTGGTCCGAAATTACGCCGGACTTGTATGCCGCTGCGAGACCTATAAAAAGGGCAGAAAGGACGACGACATATAAAGTCCGTAATAAAAGGTCAGTTGTCTGTCTTGGTGTCTCAGGTTTCGACCTTTCCTGCGCAAGATCAACCAGGACTATTACTGGCAGGATGGACAACATAAGCCATGCCGAGTATTTTGAGAAAAAAGCAAGGAATATCGAAAAGGCCGAGACGACCAGCATCGTTCCGCCTCTCTTCAGCGCCTTCATGAACATCAGGACAGCAAAGAGCAGGAAGAACATCGTGGGGACATCGACGAGCAAAAGAGGCACCTGCGTGAATAGATAGGGCATGCCGAGCAGAAAAAATCCACCGTATAACCCAACTTCCTCGTCCCATAGCTCCCTCCCTATAAGATAGGTAAGCACCGTACTGAGGGAAAAAAGGACGGCAGTGAAAATCTGCACATATACCCTCACCTCGCCGAAAAGTCTGAATATGAGCCCGTACAGGAAAGGCACGAGAGGCATATCTGTCCAGGCGGAGATGCCTCTGCCCCACTCCTCGAAAAAAAATCTGATCCCATACAGCTCGAGATATTTTGCCTGTGTAAAATATCTCGACGCATCGACAATCACCTCGGGCTCGGACCAAAAAAAAGATGCCGAAACGAATGATACGGCAAAAAGGACCAGGCCGCGGTTCCTAATACGGGGGGAGACTAAAACGAGAAAGTACGAAAAGATACATCCGCCCAAGACCGCAAGAAAAACACCCCAAACGCCCCGGTCCTTAAAACACCATTGCCAGTTTGAAAGCCGGTTGTCGTCAAGGGACCTTGCATAATAGAGGGTGAGGCAGGTAAGAAGAGTGAGAAGGGATATCGCGAGTACGCCGACGTTCCGTTGTTTACCGTGGCTCATAAACTAAAAAAATTAAGGGCGTCGACGACGCCCCTAATCTCATGAAATCTCCTTGCGCGATAATTACTTTAGTGCCTCCTATTTCGTGATAGGATAGGTCTTTGCGTCAGTTTCTGATCCACTGCACCCGGGAAACCCTGTTTACACGTCCTTGTTACCAGGATATTACCTTGTCGTAAGCAAAAATATCATCGACGATGCTCTCATAGGATGCCACTCCCTTTGACAAATCGACCACCTTGACGTCGTGCTCCTTTGATTCGACGCTTATTATCTGATCAGATAACTTAGTCGGTCCGTCGTTAAGCAGATGGAGAATCTTCATCACAATTCCTCCCTTCAAATTATCTAGGTGTATATTGGCGTCTAAAGAACGATAAGCCTGTCCGCGTCGTGGTTCATGACCGCGTTGTTGTATTGGCTCCCGCAGACTATCTCCGCAGCCAGTACTTCGGTTGCAACATTCAGGCCTTTCGCGCTGTGGTCGCAAAAGCTCATGGTGACACCCTTAGTTTTGCAGAGTTCCGCGAACTCGGGCGTGCCGAGCAGTTTTGTGCCGTCGTCCATGTTGAACATAACGACCTCGTGCCCCTTTGCGAGGGCCGCTTTCACGATACCGACAACATGATTCAGGTGTCTGTTCGTGTTTACAAAAATGCCGAGTTTCATCCGTCTACCTCCTTGTCAATCAAATTTTGTCCCCGACAACTTTACGTTAATCCACGGAAAATGCCGACTTTTCAATTACAGGTGTATATAAATAACATAAACAGGAGATAAAGTAAATTGGAAAATATGCGGAGATTAGTTTATAAATATTGAAGTTTCGTAAGTATAGGGGGTCTGTTCTGCACAGTCTTCACTACCGGGCCGCAAGCAGATGCCTGACCTTCTTATAGACCTCGGAAGGCCTGACTTCTTTCATGCATTTCAAATCCCCGCATTTTTTTTTAAAGCAGGGCGAACAGACAGCGCCGCTTCTTACAATTACGTGCGAACTTCCGTAAGGGCCGGTCCTTTCAGGACTCGTTGGCCCGAATATGGCAACTACCGGCACGCCTACGGCAGCGGCGATATGCATCGGGCCCGAATCATTCGAAATCACGAGGCTCGCGCCCCTTATTATTTCGATCAATTCGGTCAGGGTCGTGCTGCCGGCCAGCGAGACCGCCTTGCCGCGCGAAGACCCAACAACCTCCTCAGCAATACCTTTATCGGCGCCGCTCCCAACCACGACGGACCGCACCGGAAGCCGGGACGCAACCTCGCCAAAATACGCGGCCGGCCAGATCTTAGTATCCCACCTCGCCCCCGGGACAATCACGATATAATCGTCTATGTCCTTCCTGGGCGGCTTCAAACACTCATCTTTGTTCCCGACAGGAGGGAGCGGGAAGACAACGGCGGCAGTTTCACAACCCAGCGCAGCGGCGATCTTCATGTACCTGTCGACGGCATGCAGGTCCTCTCCTCCCCTTACCTTTGCGGTATAAAAAAAACTGCTGCCTTCTCTGGCCTCCGTAAAACCGATCCTTACAGGGGCACGGGAGGCCATCGTGATGAGGCCGCTCCTCAGCAGTCCCTGAAGGTCTACCACCAGATCGTATCGTTCCTCCCTGATTTCTTTAAAAAGCCTCCTTACCTCCAGCACCGTATCAGCGGCGTGCGAAATCTTCTTCCAGACGTCTTTATTAATGACGATAAGCCTGCTGATCATCGGATTTCCGTCCAGCAGGCCCTCCAGTCCCTTTGCTATGACCCAATGGATCTCGGACTTCGGGAAGCAGGACCTGATAGAACTGAGAAAAGGCAGGCTGTGCACAACATCGCCGAGCGAACTCGGCTTGACGATCAGGATTTTTCTCGGAGATTTCACTAGCGATATGTTATAAGCCGGTGCGCCGAACACGGTCTTAGTATACCATTTCCGGGCCGCAATTACGGACTATGTCCCGCTCTCTGCGAGTATGAAATCCACGGCTTCATCAAGGTCTTCCGCGACAAGATCCGCGTAAGGAGAATTCTCGTCCTTTCCGGTCTTTACTAGAATTGCCTTGGCGCCGACCGATCTGGCGAGGAGTAGGTCAGCCTCTTTATCACCGACTACGTAAGACGCCCTCAGGTCTATCTTATGCTCCGCCCTCGCACGATGGAGGAGTCCCGGTTCGGGCTTTCTGCAGGAACAATGTTCATCGGGATGGTGCGGGCAATAATAAAAATCATCGAATCCGTATGAATCGATGAAGAGCCTGTTCACCTTTCTCACAAACTCCTCTTCCACGACTCCCCTTGCCACCCCCGACTGGTTTGAAACGCCGATCAGCGAGAACCCTTTTCCCCTGAGCCTCTTCAGCGCATCAATCTTCCCGAAGATTTCAAGGTCTTCCAGCCTGTTGAGATAACCGGCATCTCTGCAGAGAGTGCCGTCCCTGTCGAAGAATACCGCCCTGTGATAGCCTATGGAACTTCTTGCCGCCTCGAATACCTCATCGGCGGTAATCAGATCCATGCACTTCAGATCCCCGCGTCTGCAGGTCCTTTCATAGCAGGGGGCACACTCGATATCTTTTTTGACTACCCGGCTCCCTTCGCCTACCGGGCCGGTGTGGTCCGCCGAGGTCGAGCCGAACACCGCGACCAGAGGGGTACCCACTGCATATCCGATATGCATTGGACCCGAATCGTTCGTCACAAGAAGGTCGCACTCCGAGATCAGGGCCGCCAGCTGACGCAGGTGCGTCTTCCCGGCAACAGACAATACACGCTCCGAATATGAAGAATAAGAAACTGCGCCTTTTAAGACTTTACATATCTCGGCCGCGATAGGCGCCTCTGACGGCCCTCCCAAAATCAGCACGCTGCCGCCGAGGTCATCGATGACTTTCATTGCGACCCCGGCAAATCTTTCCGGATGCCACCTCTTGGAAGACCCGTATGTCGCCCCGGGGTTGATCGCCACGACCGGCCGTTTCAGATCTTCTAACATATCTCTTGCACTGAGCCGCTCTTCGATCTGAAGATAGATCCAGGGCATGGATTTCGCTGCAGGCAGTCCGGCCTTAGATAAGAGGTTTAGGTAATAGTCGATATGGTGAAGACCCTTTGTCGGACCCTCAAGGCGGACAGCCTTTGTCAGAAGGAACCCCCTCGCGTCACGGTCATAACCGATCCTGTCAGGGATTCCCGCAAGCGATGTGATGACGGCGGCATCAAAGGCATTTTGAAGAAGAAGTGCTGCACAAAAGCCGTGTCCCCTGATTTTTTTTGAGAGTCTGATTCTTCCCGGGATGCCCTGATATTCGTCCGAATAAAGCATGATCTCGTCAATATTCGGGTCTTTCCCGAACAGGGGTGCGACCCATGGTTTCACGAGCAGCGT